>Ga0209349_1000040_pt1 | contig 86483 bp, 80 predicted proteins | sample ETNvirnome_2_130_FD_184067 | JGI IMG/M metagenome (GOLD analysis project Ga0209349, IMG submission 184067) | Marine viral communities from the Pacific Ocean - ETNP_2_130 (SPAdes) (version 2) | ecosystem: Environmental > Aquatic > Marine > Oceanic | place: Pacific Ocean | collected 2013-06-22
TAGGCCTGCCGCCAGCGTTCAATCTGAGCCATGATCAAACTCTTCAATTAAAAAGTTTTATGTCTTTCGACAGCTCAATGAATTCTGAATTTATTTAATATCTTTCGATATTGAATTGACTGTGCTGCAATTCCTACCGAAGTAGTTATTGCTGTTGGTCACTCAGTTTCAATTGAGACTCTAAATTTGTTTGCCTCGTTACTTGCTCAATAAAGAACGAAGTAGCTTGGCTGTTAGAACTCAATCTGTACGAGTGCCCACACAGATGATTGCTTTATATTGTTAAAGAACGTTGCGATTAAAGCGTTTAACTTTATCTCGCTAGGGCTGCGCATATTACGCTTTCCTATTTTTTTGTCAACACTTAATTTTGTTAAACTTGAAAGTTTTCGAAACTAAGTTTTACTCAACTCACTGAGTAGTGAGTGCCTCGCTATGCGTTGGCGTTCCCCGTCTCAGTGGGGTCGCATTATAGGGAGATCCGAAAACAGATCAACCCTTTTTTGAAGAAAACTTGAAATAAATGACTGTTCGAACAAAATTACAACTAAACGCTCATTTTAACCACTAAAAACTGTGGTAAAGAGCGGTTTAACTAGTTTACTTTAAGTTTCCAACCACATTTTTTCTGATACTTAATCTCTTGATTTAGCTCACTTGCCATTAATGGGTGGTTTTTTAACCAATCGTTTTCAAATTGAATAGCTAACTCTTCATTTTCAGCTGTTATCTTAAAGTTAGGCAAGACATCATCTTGGCGGCGCATAGATAAAATAACGGCAACACGTAATAGTCGAACGATATACGTTGCAACGTTACTGTGCGCACCTAAATGATCTAAACATCCTTTTTGAAGGTCTGAACGATGGCTGTTGGCAATCGCAACGATCACTTTGTGTTCTGATTGCGAAAAACCTGGCATATCGGTATTTTCTAAAATGTAAGCGGTATGTTTGTGGTATTGCTTGTACTCTATTAATAAACCAATCTCATGAAGTTGCGCCACCGCATTTAAAAGCGGTAATCCACTTAATGCTTCTATCGGCCAATAGTGATTAACCTCGCTAGCTAATTGTAAAGCTAAGCCGGATACTCGCGATGCTTGCTTTTGATCCACATGATAACGATTCATAAAACCATCAATAGTACGTTGACGAATGTCGTTATTATGCAGTTCCGGTAGCATGCTATATAAAACACCTTCACGAAGCGCGCCACCAGCCAATCCCATTTGTTCTATTTCTAGTGACTCAAACAGTGCAATTAAGATAGCCAGCCCAGATACAAACACTAAACGTCGCTCTTCACTTAACCCTGGCAAGTCGAGTTCAGCTATAGTCTCATAAGCAATAGATTGTTGTTTAATGGTGTATAGCTTTTCAAGGGTGAGCATTTCATTTAAATTTTGTGCCACCATGATTTCTTGAATAGCTTGTACGGTCCCTGACGCACCAGAGGCAAGTTGCCAACCAGCCGTTTTATACTCAGGTGCTATTTCATCAATAACAGTACGCGCGGCATTAATAGCAGTATTAAAGTTTGCTTCATTTAACTGGCAATCTTTAAAGTAGCGTTCAAGGTAAGTAACACACCCTATATTAAGGCTTTTATAGTGACGTGCTTCAAAGCCTTGACCAATCACCACTTCAGTACTCGCACCACCAATATCAATAACTAGCTGTTTGCCCGCACATGAAGAAGTGTGCGCAACTCCTTTGTAAATAGTTCGCGCTTCTAGCTCACCACTAATAACATTAACTTTATGGCCTAATATTTTTTCAGCATGTAATTTAAAGTCGTCGGCGTTGGTTGCTAAACGAAGTGTTGCAGTGGCAACAATGGTGATGTTTTTCTTGGGAATATCTTGCAAACGTTCCGCAAACAAGGCCAAACACTCCCAGCCTCGTTGCATAGCCTCTAAGCTCAATAGATTATTATCATCAAGCCCAGCGGCGAGTCTTACTTTGCGTTTGACGCGACCTATTGTTTGCAAGCCACCCGCCACTGATTTGGCAATAAGCATATGAAAGCTATTTGAGCCCAAATCAATGACTGCATATACATTTTTTTGCGGTTTAAGTTGCCCCACCGTTCAAAAACCTCTAGTTACGAATACTATCAAACTAACGGTCGGTTAAGACCGTCCTTTTTGGTAACCATTATTTGGGCGACGTCCGTTGTTATTACTACGATTACGTGGACCGGTAGAAAAATTACGTTTTCTGTGAATAGTCGGCTTAGTCAAATCATCTAGCAATGCACTTTTATCGTAATGCGATAAAGGGATGCTGTGCTCGATGTACTCTTCAATTTCATGAAGGTTATAAGCATACTGCTCACACGCAAAGCTAATTGCATGACCCGAAGCGCCTGCACGAGCTGTACGACCAATACGGTGAACGTAATCTTCGCAATCATCAGGTAAGTCAAAGTTAAATACATGACTTACTTCTGGAATATGTAAACCACGCGCAGCAACATCGGTAGCCACTAAAAAGTCTAGCTCGCCTTTACTAAATTGCGCGAGTATTGATTGACGTTTCTTTTGGTTTACATCACCGGTGAGCATACCCACTCGATGTCCATCTGCTTTTAACCATGCATACACAGTTTCACAGCTGTGTTTGGTATTTGCAAAAACAATGGCTTTCTCAGGCCATTCTTCTTCAATCAAGGTTAACAACAGCTTAATTTTATCTTCTTGTGAAGGATGAAATAGCTCTTCTTGAATACGCTTACCCGTTTTTACATCGGGTTCTATTTGCACATGCTCTGGGTTTGTCATGTGTTCAAATGCAAGCTCTTGTACACGATACGACAGTGTGGCAGAGAATAATAAGTTTAAACGTTCTGATGTATCCGGCATACGACGGAACATATAACGGATATCTTTAATAAAGCCTAAATCGAACATACGATCGGCTTCATCTAGCACGACTACCTCAATTTCATTAAGGGTGTAACAGCCTTGCTTGTACAGATCTATTAGGCGACCTGTAGTACCAATTAAAATATCAACGCCTTTTTCTAGTTGTGCACGTTGTTTTTCGTAATCTTCGCCACCATATACTAAACCTAAGTTAAGATTACAGTGCGGCGCTAAAATTTTTGCATCTTTGTGTATCTGAATCGCAAGCTCCCGAGTTGGGGCCATGATCAGGGCTCTTGGATGTTTACTAGGTGCTTTGCTAGATTGTAATAACCGGTGGCATGTGGCGGTTAAAAACGCCAACGTTTTGCCTGTACCTGTTTGTGCTTGGCCCGCAATATCGCGCCCTTCACAAATAAACGGTAGGCATTTAGCTTGAATGGGTGTGCAATATTCAAACCCACTTTCGGTTAACCCGGCAACCACTTCCGGTGCAATAGCAAAGTCTGAAAACTTTTTATCGGTCAAATGTGTCTTAGTCATAGCGTTTAAGCATAACGTTTAAACTTGCAATAAGAAACAAGAGTGTTTAAATACGCACTAAATATTTCGCCTAACTAAACCGGAGAGCGCAATGAGCGAGAAAATAATCCAAATTACCGACGATAGCTTTGAAGCTGACGTATTACAATCAGACAAACCTGTACTAGTAGACTTTTGGGCTGAATGGTGCGGACCGTGTAAAATGATCGCCCCAATTCTAAGCGAAGTTGCTGAGGAATTTGATGGCCGTGTAACGATTACTAAATTAAACATTGACCAAAACGCAGGTACTCCACCTAAATTTGGTATTCGTGGTATTCCTACACTACTACTTTTCAAAGATGGTCAAGTAGCTGCAACTAAAGTAGGCGCACTATCAAAAACACAATTAGTTGAGTTTTTAGAAAACAACATCTAAGTGTAAATTTATAAAAAAAGGGCGCTCAGCCCTTTTTTTATTATTTATTTTACAGAAGTACTGGACGCTGCAGTAACGACCTGCTAGTTTATAAAGCCAACTAATCCTTAGTTATATTCAACAAACCTCACTCAACGATCTAATAAAGCGATTTTGAGTATGACAACTGTAATAAAGAACCCACCAATATGCATTTACGCGAATTAAAAGACAAGTCTATAAAAGAGCTTGTAAACTTAGCTGAGTCCATGGGGCTCGAAAACGTAGCCCGCTTAAGAAAGCAAGACATTATTTTTGCTATTCTTAAATCCCACGCCAAAGGCGGAGAGAATATCTTCGGCGGTGGTGTATTAGAAATTTTGCAAGATGGTTTTGGCTTTTTAAGATCATCAGAAGCTTCTTACTTAGCTGGCCCAGATGATATTTATGTATCTCCAAGCCAAATTCGCCGTTTTAGTATGCGTACTGGCGACTCTATTTCAGGTCTTATTCGTCCGCCAAAAGATGGTGAGCGTTACTTTGCTTTACTTAAAGTAAACGAAGTTAATTTTGATAAACCTGAAAACTCTCGCACTAAAATCCTTTTTGAAAACCTGACACCACTACATGCAAACGAACGTTTTCGTATGGAACGTGGTAACGGCAGTAAAGAAGATATTACCGCACGAGTTCTTGATTTAGCGTCACCCATTGGCCGCGGCCAACGTGGTTTATTAGTAGCACCGCCAAAAGCGGGTAAAACCATGTTGCTACAAAATATTGCGCAATCAATCACACATAACCACCCTGATGTTACATTAATGGTTTTACTTATTGATGAACGTCCGGAAGAAGTGACTGAGATGCAACGCCTAGTAAAAGGTGAAGTTATTGCATCAACATTCGATGAACCAGCATCTCGCCATGTACAGGTTGCTGAAATGGTTATCGAAAAAGCAAAGCGCTTAGTTGAGCACAAAAAAGACGTGGTGATTTTACTTGATTCAATCACACGTTTAGCACGTGCTTACAACACCGTTATTCCATCATCAGGTAAAGTATTGACCGGTGGTGTAGATGCTAATGCATTACATAAGCCTAAACGTTTCTTTGGTGCTGCACGTAACGTTGAAGAAGGCGGTAGCTTAACAATTATTGCGACTGCGCTTATTGATACCGGCTCTAAAATGGATGAAGTTATCTACGAAGAGTTTAAGGGTACGGGTAACATGGAACTACACCTTAACCGTAAAATTGCGGAAAAACGTGTATTCCCAGCTATCGACTTTAACCGTTCTGGTACGCGTCGTGAAGAATTACTTACTAAGCCTGATGAGCTCCAAAAGCTGTGGATTTTACGTAAGATAGTCCATGACATGTCAGAAATTGATGCCATGGAATTTTTAATCGATAAACTATCGATGAGTAAAACCAACGATGAGTTTTTTGATTCGATGAAACGTCAGTAATCTGAACGCTGGTGAAATAAGCATTTTTAAATAAAAAAGACACCAGATGGTGTCTTTTTTATTTTTAGAGTAAATCAGCTTATCCGTATTGCTTAAGCAGTACCAGCAAGTCATTTACTAATGTTGTTAACTTTTGAGTGTTAATTTGTGACTGAAGTAATTCGTCATCTAGTGCTTTTGCCACTAATGCTATTTCTTTAAACTCAAACATTTGTGCCGCACCTAAAACTCGGTGGCTATCTTTTTGCAGCGATTTATAATCTCCAACTTTAAAATGCTGTTCAATTAGCTCACTTTCTGTAATCAGGCTTTGTTTAAAACTCGCTACTAAATCACTCATATCTACATGGATACTTTCTGTCGATGAATCCTCATTTGCTGAGCTTAAGTATTTAGCTAAAACAGTGTAAAAAGATTCTTTGTCTATTGGTTTTGCTAAATAATCGCTAAAACCAAGTGATAAGTAGTGGTCAATCTCGTGGCTCATGGCATTGGCCGTTAACGCTAAAATAGGCTGCTCATAGCCACATTGTTTGAGTAGTTCAAACGCAGAAATACCATCCATAACGGGCATTTGAATATCTAAAAGCACCAAATCCGGATACAGTTTTAAACTTTGCTCTACGGCTTGCTCACCATTTTCAACGGCAATCACTTCAAGTCCTAGGGAGTGTAAATAACGACTGATCAGTTTGCGGTTATCACTGTGATCCTCAGCAAGCACCACCTTACCGGATAACAACCTATGCCCTGCAGCCGATTTAGCCTGCATATCATCGTGGCAAACTTGCTCTTCAACTTGTATACAAGGCAAATAGAACGAAAACTCACTGCCCTTTTTAAACTCACTCTGCACGCTAATATAGCCACCCATCATCGCTGCTAACTGCTGCGACAAACTCAAGCCCAAACCAGTACCGCCAAAACGTCGGCTAATGCTGTTATCTGCTTGGCTAAAGCATTCAAAAATAAGCTTAAGCTGTGAGGAGCTCATGCCAATTCCGGTATCTTGAATACAAAAGAGCAGCCCTTGATCCGTTTTGCTAACAGCAATTGTTACGTGCCCCTTATGAGTAAACTTAATGGCATTGGCGCATAAATTAATAAGTATTTGTTTTACTCGAGTTAAATCTAGCCGCGTAAAATAGGTATCACCTAACTGACTCTCTAATATCAGTGACAAGCCTTTCGCTTTAGTTTGTGGAGAAAACATAGCATGAACATCGTTGATCAATCGCACCATATCAAAACAGCTAATGTTAAGTTCTAGCCTGTTTGCTTCGATTTTACTTAAATCAAGCACATCATTAATCAGGCTTCTTAAATGCTCACTTTGTCGTTGTATTACCCTAAGCTCATCTTGTAATTGCTCAGCCTTGTACTGACCACTAATAAGATCATCTGTTTGCGCCAAAATAGCGGTTAATGGCGTTCTAATTTCATGGCTTATATTCGCTAAAAACTGGCTTTTAACCTCGTTAGCTTCACGCAGTTCTTGCGCCACACTTTGCAGCTCTTTGGTGCGCTGTTCAACTTGCTCACTCAGCTTTAACTTCGCTTGTTTTTCTGTTCGGCGTTTATAAACAGCAATTACTGTAATTAAAATCAATATGGCAACAATCACCAATAAGAACGTCAGCTGTGAACGTTTAGCTATTTGTAATTCTTGTAAGTATTGTTGCTGTTTTAATTGTTTAATTTCTTGGTTTAGCTGATTTGATTCAAACTGAATTTGAAATTGACTGACCGCTTTTGAGGCTTCTTCGGTATTAACACTGCGCTGATAATCAACATACTGTTGATGCAAATTTAACGCTTTTTCATAATTCCCTAAGCTAGCATGGATCAGCGCCTCAACCCCCAAACCGTCTTTTATGCGCATGCCATTATTATACTCTTTGGCAAGCGTAATTGAACGCTCTGAGGTTTCTTTGGCATTTTCTGTATCGCCTTGCACAAATTGAACAGTCGATAACACGTGTAAGGCAGCCGCTAGTAACGACTTATTATCAGCCTCAAGTGCAAACTGTTGCCCTGCATTAGCATGATATAACGCGACATCAAATTTATTTAATTTAAGATTAATTGTGGCTAAATTGGTGTGCTTAGTCGAAAGCTGAAAGGCGTTATTAACACTTTGATAGTAGCGCAAAGCTAATTGGTTGTAATGCAACGCTAACTGGTACTGCCTCGATTCAGTGTACGCCACACCCATGTTACCGTATACCTGCGCAACCCCATCGTCATCACCAAGCTCTTGAAAAACTTTTAAAACCTCACGATACATCTCAAGCGCGGACTCATACCGAGAGAGACGAATATAAATACCGGCGATATTATGTAATATATCGGCTTTATCTTGTGCGCTCCCCTCTTTTTCATAAATGACTTTGGCTTGCTGATAATAGTCGAGGGCTAGCTCCATGTTATACATATCAAAGTAAGCGAGCCCAATATTACTGAGTAAGTTAGCCTGTTTAATCGGGCTTTTAAGGGTAATGGCAATGTTTAACGCGCGATTATAATCAACGACCGCTTGTTGCACTAACCCTTGATAATAAAGCACCACGCCTTGCATTTTAATTGCACGAAAATAAAGTTTTGGCTGTTCTTTGAGGGTGCTATTCGCCTCTAGTAATTTAAAATACTTTAGTGCATTAGCTAAATCACTCTGTGTAAACGCCAGCTCCGCTAAGTCACTGTAAATGGTCACGCGTTGTAAATTTGGAAGATCAGGGTTAGCTAATATGTCTGTTGCAAGGCGGTGCTTTTTAGTCCATGTTTGCTCAAGATCGAACTGCTCAAACAAACTTGTCTGCTCATTGGATAAAGCGTCGTTTGATGCACCACTCAGTACAACCAAAAGACCAATAAAGCAGATGCGCTTTAACCGAGTCAGCATAAAAATATCCTTTAATCCTTGCTAGCCATAATAAAATGACACCCAAACAATATGTAAACATCTAATTTAGACCAATATAAAACAGGCATTCACGCCCACTCCTTGGGGTTTAATGTTACTTAGGTGTATGATAATTTGTTCAAGATACACCAATTAATAGATTGTAAACAATGCTTAACCCACTGATAGATGAGATTTTTGAACTATTAATCAATAATAAAGTGTGGATGGTTCATACTTTAGCATCGGAACTAAAAGAACGTGGGTTACTTGATACCTTAGCCGCTGATCCCGAGCGTGATTTATTTAAACGTAATTTTTTAATTATGAATGCACTTTATCAGCTACAGCAGCAAGTCATGCCAAAACAGCAGCTACTGATTAAAAGTTTACACATTGAACTGGTGAGCGACCCTCGCCAAAACCAACTTCACCCAAACGATCCGCTGCGTGACTACTACTTAAACTGGCAAAACTTTGAAACATCAACAGCAGAAATTAACGCATTATTAGATAGCTTTTGGCAACGTTTCAGTAAGCCTAAACAACATGAAGCGCCTTTAAGTGCTCAGCAACATCAGCAATTAATCGCTCGCTGGCAATTAGTACAACCAATTACCTTAAAAACATTACAAAAGCGTTGGCGACAACTAGCCGTTCAGCATCATCCAGACAAACAAGGGGGTGATAATGAAGTGTTTAAACAATTAAAAATGGAATATGAGCAACTCAAGGCGAGCTGCTCATCTTAAAACGTAAAACTAGCGCGTCAGGCGACGAGCACGGATTTTACGCCCTTTAATATTGCCTTCGGTTAATTTACGTAACGCGGGTTTAGATGAGTTACGCTCTACCGCGACAAAAGCCACGTTATCAAGTACATTAATTTTACCCACTTGGCGCCCTGCTATACCATCTTTACCTGTTAATGCGCCTAAAATGTCGCCGGCACGCACTTTTTGCTTTTTGCCTGCATCTATCATCAATGTCACCATTTCAGGTTTGTATGGAGGCTTATCTAATAGGTTATAAGATGGCATTGGCTCAGGGGTAAAATCACGCTCATAGTGGTCACCAATTTGCGCTACTTTAAATTGCTCAGCATCACCGTAAATAGAACACGCAATGCCTTTTTTGCCCGCTCGCCCGGTACGCCCTACACGGTGAACATGCGTTTGTGGATCATGCGCTAAGTGATAGTTAATTACCATGTCCATATCATCAATATCTAAGCCGCGTGCTGCTACATCGGTTGCCACTAAAATAGACGCACTCTTATTGGCAAAATGAATCAGTGTACGCTCACGGTCACGCTGCTCTAAATCGCCATGCAATGCAACGGCGCTGAAGCCTTCATCGGCTAAATCATCACATACTTGCTGTGTTTCTACCTTGGTATTACAAAACACCACACAACTTTGTGGGGTAAATTTAAGTAATAGTAATTTAAGGGTTGGATAACGTTGCTTATTATTATCCATTTTATAGAAGTATTGCTTGATAGTGCTTTTTTCTTGCTGCTCTTCTACTTTAATCATTTCAGGGTTGCTCAGAACACGCTTTGCAATGGCTTCTATTGATTTTGGAAAAGTCGCGCTAAATAACAATGTTTGACGATTTGTTGGAATACACTCAATTATGGCATCGAGGGTGTCTTGAAAACCCATATCAAGCATTTGGTCAGCTTCATCAAGTACCAGCGTTTCAACATCATCTAAGCGCAATGTACCTTTACGAATATGGTCGTCAACTCGCCCTGGTGTACCTACAATAATATGCGCACCATGTTCAAGTGAGCCAATTTGAGGACCAATTGATACCCCGCCACACAAAGTTAAAATTTTAATATTATGAATACCGCGTGCTAATTTGCGCATTTCAACCGCTACCTGCTCTGCAAGCTCACGGGTTGGGCACAGCACTAACGACTGAATACGAAAGCGTTTAACATTCAGCTTGGCTAAAACGCCTAGACTAAATGCCGCTGTTTTACCTGAGCCTGTTTTAGCTTGGGCAATAATATCTTTACCACTTAAAACAGGAGGCAGGCTTTGTGCCTGTACAGGAGTCATTTGGGTGTAGCCGAGTGTTGATAAATTATCAACTAACCCAGAAGGTAAGGCCAACGATGAAAAAGCAGTTGCAGTCACAGTAAATTCCATAGCAAAAAAATAACTTGAGAAAAGTCTCAATAAATATGCGGCTAATAATAGCAGATTTAACAATTAGCAACCATTAACAACGCACGATAAAAAGTGCAAATAAAGATATTGCAAATGATAGTTATTTTCATTAAGATCTGCGGCGTTTTACTATTCTAATAACTCTAAGCCGGAAGCTACTAATGAAACTTAACCCACTTTTTATCGCACTTTTAGCCAGTACCTCTGCAAATGTATTCGCTAACACCGCAAATATAGAGCGCATTGAAGTAAAAGGCAGTTACTTCAACGACTACAGAGTAGATAATGCCAGTGGGGCAATGAGAACCTCAACCTCATTACTCGATACCGCACAATCAGTCACTGTTATTACAGATACAATTGTAAATGAGCAACTAGCAACCACCTTAGGTGAAGTACTAAGTAACGATGCGAGTTTAACGCCAGGATCTAAGCAACGTAATCGTGAAGTATTTAACTTACGTGGTTTTGAGTTAAGTTCATCAACCGGCTACCTGCGTGATGGCCACCAGCATTGGTCGCACTATCAACAACCCATTGAAATTTTAGAGCAAGTTGAAGTAATTAAAGGACCATCGAGTATTTTGTACGGCCAATCGGGCCCTGGCGGCTTAGTAAATATGGTGACCAAAAAGCCAACCGCACAAACGTTATTTAATGCCAGTGCCGATGTCGATCAACATGGCTCAACTCGCTTTATGCTTGATGCTGGCGGCGCATTGACTGAAGCTGAAGATTTACGTGCCCGTGGCGTATTAGTAAAACAAGATGTTGAATATTGGCGTGAGTATCAAAACGGTGATAACCGCGAACGCGATCGTTTTTTAGGTGCATTAGTGGTTGATTACGATATTAGCGATAATGCCTTAGTACGTGTTCACTATGACCGTACCGATGACGAAGCAGGTCTGGATACGGGGGCTTGGATCGATAATGATGCTAATATCATTGGTAACGATAAAACAATTCGTGACATGTCTTGGGCCTTTACCGACATAACCGTTGAAAACATGGGCATTGATTTTAATGTATTTTTAGCCGATAACTGGCAAGTAAAACTTGGCTACAATGAACAAACATTTGAGCGCCAGCGTTTTGAGTCAGCACCACGTAAGCCAAGTGACTTTATCGAAGGCGATAGTTATCAGTCACGCCCTTACGATCGCTTTGATGATTGGCAATTTAAAACTGCTTTTATCGACTTTATTGGCGAATTTGAAACCGTGGGTGTGCATCATCAATTATTAATAGGCGCTAATTCACTGGATTATTACTACGGCCAATTACGCACATCTGCTGATGCAATTAATTTTTCTGCCGGTCAAAATGAGCCTAATCGCCCTAATATAAGTTACAAATCAGATGATACTATTAGCTCATCTGCCTACGATTACTACGGGATTTATATTCAAGATTTGATTTCGTTCTCGCCTAAATGGCAACTATCACTGGGTGGTCGTTACGATAAACAAAGTAAAGAAAACAGCAATAACGAATCGTTCGTACCTAAGGTCGGCGTACTTTACCATCCAAATGCATCAGCAACCGTATACGCAAGTTACTCGGAAGGATTTGAGCCGCAAAACGAAACATTAGAAAATGAAAATGATGTTAATAATGGCATGAAACTCGATGCCATTACCTCTGAGCAACGAGAAGTTGGGGTTAAATGGCAACTGTTTGATGATCGATTAATGCTTAGCGGCGCCCTATTTGATATTAGTAAAACAGGCACCTTAGTGAGCGAAAATCTGATTAACCCTATTGGTGATATAACCAGTATAACCACGCAAGCAGGTGAACAACGCCATAAAGGCTTTGAACTTTCTGCACAAGGTGCTGCTACCGATCGTTTATTTGTTATGGCATCAACCATGTATTTAGATGCTAACTATGAACGAGATGAAGAATTAGAAGGTAAGCGCCCAACCGATGCGCCAAAGTGGTCCGCCTCACTTTGGACCCGTTATGAACTCAACGACGCCATTGCTTTTAATGCCGGCGCTTTTTATGAAGGTGAACGTTTTGCCGATAATGCCAATACAGTAACAAAACAGGGATATACCCGTGTTGATGTTGGCGCAACATACGCACTTAAGGTAAGTAATACAGATATTAACCTGCGTTTAAACATTGAAAACTTATTCGATAAAAACTACCTAGCCGGTGGTGGATTAAATAACGTGACGGTAGGTGAAGGCACAAACGTGCGTTTAGCAGCGCAATTTAGCTTTTAAATACAAACTTTAAAAACCCATAGCCCACCTCAATTTGAGGTGGGCTTTTTTTTGAACTGACTTTTGAACCCACTGAATAGCCTACTCATCTCATCTATTTTTTATCCTGTTTGTTACATGCTTTAATGGTGTTAATCATTACAAAGGCTCTCTGAATATGAAACAATTGCTCACAGCACTCCTATTTACCACCAGCATGACGGTAAGCGCCAACAACAGTGAATTCACTACAAAACAGCTACAACAAGTAGATGAGTTGCGCACCACCGCCCTTAAAAGTGATTTAAGCTATCAATTACTAGAATCACTCACCACTGAAATAGGCCCGCGCCTACCAGGCACCGAAAACGATAAGAAAGCTGTTGCTTGGGCAAAAGCAAAGTTTGATGAATTGGGCTTTGATAAAGTCTGGTTAGAAGAAGCAACCTTCCCTGAATGGCGTCGCTATAGCGAAAGCGGAAAAATACTCACTCCAAGCGAGCAACCTCTGCATTTAACAGCACTGGGTAACAGCATTAGTACACCCAAAGAGGGGATCAGTGCACCTGTCGTCTTATTCGAAACCCTTGACGAATTAAAAGCTGCACCGGCGAATAGCTTAAAAGGTAAAATTGCTTATATTAATTACCGTATGAACCGTGATATTGACGGCAATGGTTATGGCCCCGCGGTAAAAGCCCGTGCTACCGGAGCAATTGAAGCAGCTAAAAAAGGCGCCGTTGCCTATATGATGCGCTCAGTTAGCACTGGCCACCATCGCTTTGCACATACCGGCGGTAGCTATTATAAAGAAGGGGTAACTAAAATACCTAACGTGACTATTGCCAATCCTGATGCTGACCAAATAGCACGATTAGTCGCATTAAACAAAGACGTGTCGGTTAATATTAATGTACAAACCGAAAACCTAGGCGAGGGCACTGGTTATAACGTCATTGGCCAATTTAATGGTACTGAAAACCCTGAGCAATATGTACTTATTGGTGGGCACTTAGATTCGTGGGATTTAGGTACTGGCGCTCTGGATGATGGCGCTGGCGTTGCCTTAACCATGGCAGCAGCAAAGCATATTAGTGATGTAAAACGTCCTAAGCGCAGTATTCGCGTTGTGCTTTTTGCAGCTGAAGAACTCGGCCTTTGGGGCGCAAAAGCGTATTTTGCAAAGCATAAAAATGAGCTTAATAACATTGTGGCTGCTGCAGAGTCTGACTTTGGTGCTGATGTAGTTTATGGCTTTGAATCAAATGTAAACGCAGCTTCACTGCCAGTAGTGCGCGCGATTGCCAAAGAGCTTGCGCCATTAAATATTGAATACATTGGCCAAAATGAAGCTAAAGGCGGCCCCGATCTCATCCCATTTAAAAATGCAGTTTCTGCGCCTATTTTTGAACTGGCACAAGATGGTACTGACTACTTTGATTACCACCATACAGCGGATGACACCCTTGATAAAGTAACCCCCGCTAAACTTCGTCAAAACACCGCTGCTTATGCTGTATTTGCGTTAATGGCCGCCGACGCTAAAACGACCATTAAGCCAAAAGCACGCACTAAAGAGTAACTGACATAATTACTTACAGTTTGCTGCTTTAACTAATACGCTCATTGTTTTAACTTAAAGAGAATTAAAACAGGGAGCGTATTTTCATGCTGCTTTTCAATACCAGTCAGTCTTTTCCTCATTTTACACAAGTACAGTGTTGCCCTAATTGCAAAAGTAACAGCTATCACTTAGTTAACCAAAGCCGCTTTTTGCGCTTTACTATTCTTCCTATATTTCCGATAAAGTTGAGCTATAAACGCGAGTGCTATCAATGTGGACATTGTGAGCCTACAAGCATTAAAAAGTTACCCCTGTTCGAAAAGCTAAGCCTACCCAAATACTGTATTGGGTTAGTTTTATTGCTGTGGGTATTGTTATTTTTTTACCAAAAACACCTTAATGCTGAGGCGCTAAAACAAAGTTATTTAACCAACCCCAAAGCCTACGATACCTATTTAGTAAAGGCCGATAAATTCACTCATGAACCGTGGACACTGACTAATTTAAAAGTAGCGCAAGTGCTGAGCTTTGATCAGCAATTTATAACGTTTCAGGTGAGTAATTACAGCTATAAGCGCAGCAGTGCTATAACCACAGCAATGCGTGCAAGTTTATTAGTGCAAAGAGATTACTTTTCGTCTAAAACCATCACCCTACCTCGTAATGAAATAAAACGCTTATACAAGGATGACATTATATTCGACGTGCTGCGCCCCTATGCAAATAGTTTATATGGGGGGTTTGTGATGTTTCCGCCACAGCCAAAACCTTTATATAAAGGAGTAAAGCTCGATAAAAATAATCAACAAGGAATTATGTACCACAAAGATGAGCAATACGATGAGGCGCTAGAAAGCTTTGCTCTTGCAGCGCAAACAGGTTCTCAATGGGGGCAACTAAATCTGGCGCAAATGTATCGCGACGGGCAAGGCACAGAGAAAAACGCCCCACAAGCTATTTATTGGTACAAAAAAGCCATTGCTCAAGGTAATAGCAAAGCTAAACACGAGCTTGAGCAATTATGTAAAAGTGCACAATGTGAATAATGTAAAGTAGCGCGATTACGCCGCGCTATTATGGGTTTTAAAGAGCTTAGTATAGGTTACATGCATAATAACAATAACCAAACCCGCAACCACACCAAGTAAGCCATCAAATACTAAAGGGGCTAGCATCTCACCTACCCCACCTAAAGTTGACTGGGCGTAATGTGTGATATCAATCTGCGTATGATGCAGTAACTCAACACCATGCACTAAAATTCCACCCCCCACTAAAAACATGGCGATTGTACCTGCAAAGGCTAAAAACTGCATAAGTCGGGGAGCTGCTGCAAGTAGGCCTTTACCCAGTAATTCTTTAAATTTATTCGCAGAGAGTTTTGATTGGTTAAGTAAATACAATCCTGCATCATCAAGTTTTACAATTCCAGCTACCAGCCCATAAACACCAATTGTCATGATGATGGCAATAACACTTAGCACCAGTGCTTGATTCATTAACGTAGCCCCAGCCACAGTCCCTAAGGTAATTACAATAATTTCAGCAGACAGAATAAAGTCAGTACGAATAGCACCTTTTACTTTTTGCCTTTCATATTCAACTAAATCTAACTTTTCATCATCATCTATCGTTTCCTCATGGTGAGGTAAAAAGCGAGCAAATACTTTTTCAGCGCCTTCAAAACATAAAAATAAACCACCCATCATCAAAAGTGGCGTAATTAGCCAAGGCAACCACACACTAATTAATAACGCAGCAGGGACTAATATCGCTTTATTTAAAAACGACCCTTTTGCCACCGCCCATACTACCGGCAGCTCTCTATCGGCAGTGACCCCTGTAACTTGCTGCGCATTGAGCGCCAAGTCATCTCCTAGTACGCCTGCCGTTTTTTTAGTCGCAACTTTACTCATGGTCGCAATATCATCAAGTAAGGTCGTTATATCATCAAGTAATGTTAAGAGGTTAGTGCCAGCCATGATATTCCCTAGCTAAAAATAAGAGCTTAAACATAACGTAAAGCCTTATTTTCACCAACGGTTAATTTAGCTTTGCTAAGCTCTTAATTAACCAAGCGACTAAATAAGTAAAACACAGCCTAATGAAACACTACGCCATTACTATTGCTTTAATAGCCCTGGTTGCATGCAATGAGCAACCCATTACAACAAACTACATGTGCGATAACACCGCTGCACAGCTAGATATTATTAGCAACAAACAGGCGACGCTCCGCTTTAATAAGCATGATTATTTATTAACTCATGAGGTGAGTGCCTCTGGTAGCAAATATATTAATACCAAGGTACTGTTTTGGAGTAAGGGCGAGCAAGCTATGCTAATAATTAACGGTAAAAAATATCAATGCACAAGCAATTAACCACTAACTAACAACATATTAAAAAACTTGCTACACTAACAAAAGTCTTAATACTGTTGATAAAGTTATGCATTCTATCGCTATAAAACATAAAATAATTTTAGCCTTTTCAGCTATTGGCCTGTTAATGCTCACCAGCTGCATATTTTTTTACTGGTCACTCCATCAAATCAGTACCACTAACTCGCGCATAGAAACGTTAGCGGTTCCGGTACAGCAAGCGAGTAAAGACCTGCGTTTATCGCTACTTTCAATTACTAAATTTAACGCCATTGCTTACAGCCAAACTAAACTTGATTTACTACTGCAAAATAAAAAGCAAGCACACGCAGAGCAAACACAGTTTTTTAATAAATTAGAGACGCTAAAAGCACAAGTTGCAAAGCAACAAAGTATGCAAACATTACTTGTTACTATTCATAATGACTTCACTAAACTAAACACTATAAGCAACGACATGCTTGCAGCAAAAGAGCAACGCTTTAAGGCGCAAAGTACCGCCGCAGCACTGACAGTTACCTTTAATGAACAGCTTCGCGATCTGAGTAACCAATTACTTGATATAGAGCTTATAAACGTAGCGGGCAACCAGCAATCGCTTTTAAATGCAGTTTTTGGCACAGCGACTCGAATTGATGATTTATTATTTACTCTAAACAATAATGTCAAAGGCATTGGGCAAGTAACCACCTCTGAAGATATCAATGCCCACCAACAGGACACTTCTTTTTTACTCGATAATATTCAATCTAATCTTAGTTATTTAGAGCAACAAGCCTCTCCTATTGCAAATAAGCTCAACGCCAATGAGTTAATAGCGGCGTTTAACGATTTAAGCAGCCTATTAAATAATCCTGATGGGCTGTATGCATTGCAGAACACTGTACTCAATAGCAAAGACAAGGTTGATCAGCGGTTTGAAAGTTTTCAACATGCCTTTATCATTATAGAAAATCAGCTAATTGAGCTTAATAAACTTGCAGACACGCGCTTTGACTCCCTGCAAGAGAGCGCTAAGTCAGCAATCAATACCGGCTCTAGCTTAGCTATTATTATTGCTTTTGTTTTAATTGTTTTGCTGGTTATTATTTCAGTGTTTACTACTAACGCCATGCTAAAACCACTTAAAAAGGTGAATAAAGAACTCGCACGTATAGCCTCAGGTGACTTTTCACAGCGTAGTAATCCTCTAAGTAAAGACGAATTTGGTACCCTACTGCATAATACCAATAAGCTTTGTGATGATTTAACTCACCTAATAAAAGGGATCAGTAACGACGCCTACGAACTCGATAATTCAGCCATTCAAACCAGTGAAAAAGGGCAACAAATGACCATCGTTGCTAAGCAACAGCTGGAACGCAGCGCACAAGCAACCTCATTAGCGCAACGTATGCTACAAAGCTCACAAGCCGTTTACGAACAAGCGCAGAGTACCTCAAATGAAATAACGAATGCCTCGCAGTTTGCAAATGATGTCAATGACATTGCAAACAACAATAGCCAAAGTATTGAATCTCTTTTAAGCCGCCTAGATAAAGCAGTTAGCAGCACCGAAGAGCTTGCACAATACACCAAACTGATTGGCGCTATTGTTGATACGATTAGCAGTATTGCAGAGCAAACCAATTTGCTAGCGCTTAATGCGGCCATTGAAGCAGCAAGAGCCGGTGAACATGGTCGAGGATTTGCCGTAGTGGCCGATGAAGTGCGTTCGCTCGCAGCACGAACACAAAGCTCCACTAGCGAAATAACCACCATGATCAACACACTACAACAACATACTCAGTCTACCCAAGCTGAAATAAATGATGGTCAACAACAAGCCAAACATTGTGTTGAAAACAGTACTGAACTAAATGCAGCCGTTGAGCGTATCAAAAGCACGTTAGTATCGGTCAATGCAATGAGCAAAGACATTGCCCATGCATCGCATGAACAACTTGCAAACAGCACTGATATCCAACAAATAATGGCTAAGGTAACCGATCATGCCACCTTAAATGCCGACAATGCGACGACCCTAGCAAGCGAAAGTGAAGATGTTAACCAACTTGCACACTCTTTAAAAGGTGCGGTAGAGCGCTTTAAGTTTTAAGTGCAAGTAATGACTTGGCTTGCATGAACTGGGTATAATACTTTTAACTTTTTGCTAAGTAACGGCCCACAATGAAATACAAAGATCTACGCGATTTTATCGATTTACTTGAAAAACGAGGCGAATTAAAACGCATCAGCCAAGAAATCGACCCGTATCTTGAGATGACCGAAATTGCCGATCGCACACTGCGTGCTAAAGGCCCCGCTTTATTATTTGAAAACCCGAAAGGGTATGACATGCCTGTTCTAGCTAACTTATTTGGTACACCTAAGCGTGTAGCAATGGGCATGGGCCAAGAAGATGTCAGTGAATTACGTGAAGTTGGTAAGTTATTGGCATTTTTAAAAGAGCCAGAGCCACCAAAAGGCATTAAAGAAGCCCTTGGACAAATTCCGGTATTTAAGCAAGTCCTTAATATGCCAGCCAAAGAAGTAAAAAAAGCGCCTTGCCAACAAGTTATTTTACAAGGTGACGATGTTGATTTAACCAAGCTTCCTATTCAGCATTGCTGGCCTGGTGATGCTGCGCCTTTAATTACTTGGGGTTTAACCGTTACCAAAGGGCCTTATAAAAAGCGTCAAAATTTAGGGATTTATCGTCAGCAGTTACTTGGCAAAAATAAAATTATTATGCGTTGGTTATCTCATCGTGGTGGCGCGCTTGATTTTCAAGAGTGGTGCAAAGAACACCCTGGTGAGCCGTATCCGGTATCAGTGGCATTAGGGGCTGATCCTGCCACAATTTTAGGGGCGGTTACACCGGTCCCCGATACATTAAGCGAATATGCTTTTGCCGGTTTATTGCGTGGCAGTAAAACGGAAGTGGTTAAGTCTATTTCGAATGATTTACAAGTACCGGCCAGCGCAGAAATCGTGCTTGAAGGGCATATTATGCCAGGTGAAATGGCACCTGAAGGCCCTTATGGCGACCATACGGGTTACTATAATGAAGTCGATGACTTTCCCGTTATGACAGTCACTCATATTACTCATCGTAAAGACCCTATTTATCACAGTACCTTTACGGGTCGTCCGCCTGATGAGCCAGCTATTTTAGGGGTGGCTTTAAACGAAGTATTTGTGCCAATTTTACAAAAACAGTTTCCAGAAATCGTTGATTTTTATTTACCGCCAGAGGGCTGCTCGTACCGTATGGCCGTGGTTACGATGAAAAAACAATACCCCGGGCACGCCAAGCGCGTAATGATGGGGGTTTGGTCATTCCTAAGACAGTTTATGTACACTAAATTTGTTATTGTCTGCGATGATGACATTAACGCCCGAGATTGGAACGATGTAATATGGGCTATTACCACCCGTATGGATCCTGCACGCGACACCACGTTAATTGAAAACACGCCAATAGACTATTTAGACTTTGCATCGCCTGTCTCTGGCCTTGGTTCAAAAATGGGCATGGATGCAACCAACAAATGGCCTGGCGAAACAACCCGTGAGTGGGGCGAACCTATTGTTATGGATCAAGCCACTAAAGATCGCGTTGATGAACTTTGGGATAGCCTAGGTATTCTTTAACGACTTTGGTCTAGGCTATAAACTCACCCTGCGGATATGCTACTATTGCTCAAATAAAGTGCGTATCCGCTAATTTAAGGTAAAACATGCAAACATTACACGCTGACGTTGTTTCTATCAGTCCACTAACAGAATTTGTTCATAAAGTTATTTTAAAGCCGCAGCAACCCGTCACATTTGAAGCTGGCCAATATTTACAATTGGTTTTAGGTGAAAAAGATAAACGTGCGTTTTCAATTGCAAGCCGTCCTTCACAAACGGATGCTTTAGAATTACATATTGGTGCTTCAGTTGCTGACTCATATGCTATGCAATCGCTAGAGCACCTTCGTAGTGCCCACAATAATAATCAAACAGTGACTATTGAAGCGGGCTTAGGTGTTTCTCAACTACGTTTGCAGTGCGAGCGCCCCATTATTTTACTTGCTGGCGGCACAGGCTTCTCTTACGCAAAATCAATGGCCGATCACCTTGCTGAAATAAATTGTCAGCGCCCAGTGCTATTTTATTGGGGTGTTAAAGAAGAGTCTGCGCTGTATGCACACAGCGAAATGAAAGCTTGGGCAGATAGTCATAAGCACTTCGAATTTATTCCTGTGGTAGAAAATCCTACTGACAGCTGGACTGGCCATACTGGTTATGTGCATAAAGCGGTAATGGACGATATCATCTCGCTTGAACCTTACGATATTTACATGGCAGGTCGTTTTGACATGATAGGCATAGTGCGCGATGACTTTATTAGCCACGGTGCCATTCGCGAAAACATGTACGCGGATGCATTTGCTTTTATAAAATAACAGAAAATGCATCATTTTTAAGGCACCTTAGGGTGCCTTAATTGTTTTTATTGCCCGCCATTACCGCTGCGATGATTGTTATTACCTATTAAACTCATCAACATAAACAATTTCCTAAAATCCAATCTATAAACCATACTTTGTATAGAACATTCAGCGGGAGAAACCTAAATGCTAAATACAAAAGTAAAAGATTTTATGCAACACAAGTTGCCTCATATCACCCCTAATACAGAAATGACGACCGCCATTGCAGAACTACAAAAATTTAAATTGCTTGGTGCCCCAGTATTTGACGATAACAAGTTGCTAGTAGGTTTTATTTCTGAGCAAGAGCTTCTTAAACCCCTAATGCAAAGCAGTTATTTTTGTGACGGTATGGTAAAAGTATCGCAGTTGATGCAAACAGAAGTTGTGACGGTCAGCGGTGATACCAATATCATGGAATTAGCAGAACAAATGCAACCCGGTAAGCCAAAGAATTACCCTGTGGTTGATGGTGACGTTGTAGTTGGCATGATCAGCCGTGCCGATATTTTAAAAGCACTTTATGATAATTACGTTAGCTGTCAAACTCACATATAAACAAAAATGCCACTGTAAACAGTGGCATTTTTTTATAGTACAGGTGATTAACGCTGTGCGACTTTGGTTTTGAGTGCCTGTTTATCTGCATCACTTAAATACGCAATCTCAAGTGCATTGGCTTGCGCTTTTTCCATATCAGCTTGCGATAAACCAGCTTGTGGCGCTGCAGTTGTGTATTCGTACTCAATTTCAATCCCTTCAACAGCCGGATCATCGGTATTAATGCTGGCCAAAATGCCATGATCTAAAAACTGTTTAAGCGGATGCTTAGTTAAATCATTCACTGTGCTGGTTTGAATATTACTGGTTAAGCACGATTCAATACCAATACGGTTATCACGTAAATAATCCATTAGCGTTGAGTCTTCAATCGCTTTAACGCCATGCCCTATTCTGCTTGCGCCAAGCTCGTTTAATGCTTGCCAAATACTTGCAGCACCCAATGCTTCGCCAGCATGCACAGTAACCGCTAAATATGCATCGCGTACTTGTTTAAAGTGATCAACAAACAGTTCACCAGGGTAACCAATTTCGTCACCCGCTAAATCAACCGCGACCAAATCATTTTTAAAAGCAAGTAAAGCATCCAGCTCGTGTTGACAGGTTTTAACACCGTAAGTACGAGATAAAATACCAATTAAGTTTGCTTTAATATCAGCATCTTTTGTTGCACTTTTAATACCATCGACCACGGCTTCAACAACGCCCTGAGGATGTAAACCTTGGCTTTGTGCCATGTAGTAAGGGCTAAAACGTAGCTCTACGTAATCAAGGCCTTGCGCTTGTGCATCTTCAATGTTTTCTATTGCAATTCGTCTACAGGCATCGTAATCACCCAGTACCGTGACCCCCCAATCAAGCTTTTGTAAAAAAGCCATTAGGTTTGGCTCAGGATCAATAACTTGAACATGAGGAATAAGTGCCTCAACATTATCTGCTGGTAAAGCTATATTAAACTGACGACCAAGTTCTAGTATGGTTTGCGCGCGTACATTCCCATCTAAGTGACGGTGAATATCTAGCAAAGGTATTTTTCTATTAATCATAGTAGCTACTCGGTTGAGTTAAAATTGCGCGAATGATACGCAGGTACAGTAATATTTCAAGTGTAGAATATTTAAAATGGCGCTTGGAGGTCTTATGTCTGCCTTTTGTACAAAAATACGTGTTACTTATCTAAGCGAGATAAATAATACCAAAGCGTTTTAAATAGCTCATCAGCTTCAATAGGCTTGGTCATGTAGCTATCCATTCCAGAGGCAATCGCTTTTTGAGCGTCTTGTTCGTGAGCGTTGGCGGATAAACCAATAATAGGTAAATCAAAAAAACCTAACTCATTACGAATCACTTTTGTTGCTTGTAAACCATCCATATTAGGCATTTGAATATCCATTAATACTAGGTCGTAGTTTTTTTCGCTAAGCATCGCAATCGCTTCTAAGCCATCATTTGCGATATCAGCAATACCGTGTTTAGTTTCTAAAATAGCACTTACAACATGTTGGTTTAATGGGTTGTCTTCCACTATAAGTAATTGATATTTTTCTAAAGAAATATTACTCACATCAATTTTTGATAAAGCATCAGCACTGTATTTGGCTTTTGGCAGCGATGAATGAACTGGTAAGCTAAAAGTAAACGTAGATCCATGCCCCTCACTGCTTTTTAAATCAATAGCCCCTCCCATCAATTCGACCAATTTTTTACAAATACTCAAACCTAAACCAGTACCACCGTACTGACGTGACGTTGAGCTATCTGCTTGAGAAAAGGGTTTAAAAAGCTGTTTTTGAGCTGCAGAGCTAATGCCAATCCCGGTATCGTTAACACTAAAATATGTCATTTTTGATGATTGCCAAATCTTTAACGTAATACAGCCCTTTGCGGTAAATTTTACTGCATTATTTAATAAATTAAGCAGAATTTGCTTTAAACGAATAGGATCGGTATTGAGAATTAAATGCGCATCGCTGTCATACTCTAATTTTAAAGAAAGCGATTTACTCTCCACCTCAAATTGCATTAAACCGACGATGTCCTCGGCTAATTGCTTGAGGTTCACAGGCTCTTGCATTAACTCAAGTTTACCGGCTTCCATTTTAGAAAAGTCGAGTACATCGTTTAACACTCTTAATAATACACTTAGAGCACCATCAGCTTGCTCTATATAGCCTTTTGCTTGCTGCCAATCCTGTTGTTGTAGCGCTAGATAGTGCATACCCTTTATGCCATTTATTGGCGTGCGTATTTCATGACTCATGTTGGCTAAAAACTGACTTTTTATAGCACTGGCTTCATCGGCCTTTTGTTTTTCTTGGCGTAGCGTGAGTGTTTGCTTTGCCACTTGTTCGCGAATCCGAATATTGGTAGCCGTCACAGAGATCAAAAATATAATCAACAACCACACAAATAACATACCCACTATTTGCGCTAGCCAGTATATGAACCACGATGATTTTAAAACGGGTTGATGCAGCTCAACGCGCCACATTCGCTGACCAATTAACAACTGATATTTTTTTAGTAACACCATAGAATGATGCTCTGCAATATAAAGTGCCTGCTGTTTTTCAGCATTATTAATATCAAAAAAACTAATCGCAATACGCTCATTAGAGTCAAACGACAGCGACTTAGAAAGTTTAGCTAAGCTAACCACGGCAACAACAAATCCTTTAAAATCGCCTTCTGTTACCACATTTCCAAAAACGGGATACATAAAGAGTACACTTAATCCATCGTTATTCGGTATCAGTGCTGTCGGTTCACTGATCACCAATTCATTAAGTACTTTAGATTTAGTGAGTGCTGTGCGTACTTGCTCGTTTGAACCTAAATCAAACCCAACAATATCTTTCATTCCCCTAAGTGGGTTTATATATTTTACGGGGTAATAGAGCTCTCGATAGGGGGCTTTTTGCCATTGCCCATTCGCTGATTTTTGTTTGATAAACGGGTTTTCGCTATCAACTTGCTCAATCCATGATTGATACTCGGCACGAGAATCATCAGTAATCGCAGGAACCCATTTAAAAGCGAGTATTTCTTCACTGTAGCTTAATTGTTTAGCCGTAAACTGCGTAAACTCACTAAAACTAACGTCTTCACTATTTGCTAAAAAACCACTTAATAAAGATAGATGTGCAATGATCTCATCTAACTTTTGATTTATAGCGCTTTGAGTCGCAAGCACTTTCGTTTCTTGTTTTTGAGTGTCTTTTTGTTTTTTTACACTCGCTGCACCATAAAAACTAATACTAATAATCGCATAAATAAGTAATGCAGGAACAATAACTTGTAGCCGATGGCGCATCTCAGAATAGTGAAATACAGCTAATAGTAATGGGGTAAAAATTAATACGCCAATACTGTCACCTATCCACCAAGTAATAAAATTATCCAGCGCATTCGCAGCAGGGATGATCTGGTTAAATACTAATAAACTCGTGCCAGCAATAGCGCCTATAACACAGCAGACAGGACCTGCAATTACTAAGCTTTGAATACTTAATTTTAACGATGAAAGATCTAGAGGGGCTTTTATTACTTTTGTAATTATTTGCGCGCCAAGCCATGCTTGCAAAAAAGCAGCGAAGCTGAGGCCCACTGCATGTAACAAAATTTGCCAGTTTAAAATATCTGTAACATGGTCTAAATGAATTAAATTAATCAGTAAAGAACCAGCAATAATGCCTAAGTAAGCGCGATGGCGCCATAATAAAAAACTGGCTAGTGCAATGCCTGCAGGTGGCCAAGAAGCCACGGCATAACCGTCTACTGCGAGTAATAAATTACTAAGATAACCGGTAAAAAAATAAGCGCATGCAAGACTAAAAGAGAGTGTAAACACATTTTTCATAGCCTTCGCTCCTGCGCTTTTAATTATTGATTTATAAAATATAATCCATTATTGATAGAGCACAAGCGCCTTATCTAATTGTGCGCTGTGTTTATAGCTTAGTATAGCTTGTTGTCGATACTGTGATTTGTTATCGCTATTAAGCGCTTTGTCGAATACTCGTGCAGCTAAATCATAATCACCTTGGGCATTCGCTAAACACGCCAGCGCTAATAATAACGCGTTATTGTGCTCGTCTTTTTTCAACCGCTCTTGAATGCTTGATTGCAGCTTGTAAGTATTACTTGGCGCAGCTTCACGTAAAATGTCGGCAAGTTCAGAGTGGTGCTTAGCGTGTTTGAGCATTTTAATTAACTCGTTTTCAATACTCGCCAACTGCCCTGTTTTTGCCATTTGAGTTAAGTACGCAGTGTGCGCATGTGCTTGCAATTTCTTACCTAATTGCTGGTACTTACTGGTTAGCTCATCACTTGATTGAGCAGCAAAATAAGCTAAAAACACCTGCTGCCACTGCTTATCGCTCAATGCATCTTTACGTAATAAGCGCGGTAAAAAGTCTTCTAATATTTTAAAGTGCTGTTGTTGCACCAACACTTCAGTGTACAGTTTAAGCTCAAGTACAGTGGCTTTTTTAGATTCAGCCGCCATCCGTATTTGCGGTTCAATAACACTGCTGTCGCCACTGGCTAACCATAGTTTAGCCACTTTTAGTTGCTGCTCAGGGCTTATTTCAAACAAGTATTCCAGCGCCTTATCGGGTTGATTATTTGCCAGTGCAGCTTTTGCTAGTAACGCCAAACGTATGTCTAAAAATTTAGCTGGCACACTGTTACTTGATAACGCGCTTTCCACTTGCGCGTAATCGTCATTAATCAAGCTCCACAGTGCTTGCTCTATAGCTGCATGCTTGCGCTCTTGGCTGCGAGCAAAAAATCCATGTTTGGTATTTCTGTAAATAGATAAACAGTAGCGTACGAGTTTATAAGTTAAATACAAAGCTGCAGCGCTCAGTGCCGCCATAATACAAAACGAAACAATCGTACCTTCTATGGTGGTGTTATTAAATGAAATCAGCACATAGCCTTTTTCATCTAACACGAAAGGAGTGATCGCTAATACCAATACAATAGCGACAATAAAAATGATCAACCCTATCATTGTGCCCACTCCTTAACTTGCTCAGTACTTTGCAATGTCACCTCAGGGTTAAAGTTAAGCGGCTCTTTTTCAAGGTTTACTAAAGTTTGTAGTACCACTTTTGTGGCATTATCATCTTGCTTGAAGTATTCATTAACCAAACGTTTTGTGTCGTTTAAGGCGCTAAAATAGATGCTGGCTTGCTTGCTCATTAGCGCATCTTGCGCCTGAGTAATATTGAGCTTTATGCGCTGATTAATCAGGTGGCGCTCTCTATCAGTTAATAGCGGCTCTATTAATACCCCTTCGTGATGGCGAATTGTAATAAAGCTATCAACTATTTTATTCCAGCTATTTCGGATGTTTTGCTGCCAATCACTCATATTTTCAGAGAGCGCGTTTTCGTCAGTTACTGACGCTTCTTCTGGCAAATTAACCGCATTAAATACCAAGTTATCGATACGATCTCTTACACTATTTAACTGTAAGTAAATCGCCTCTGTTGCAACGGGTTTAATGCTATCGAGCGTTTGTATGTCTTGTATAATTGCTTGGCGCAACTCAAGCGTGCCTGGGTGGTCGCTTAAAAGTGAATCTAAACGTTTAAGCACTGCACTTGTGCCTTGGTAATCTTGTTCAGCCCACAATTTAAATTCAGCCATGCGTTGTAAGCTAGTCACTTCTTGTGGGTTTAATGTGTTACCACTTTGCTGCACTTTTTGCAGTGCTGCTTTTAATGCTTGCTGATTTTTTACAGAGTTTTCATTGAGCGCCATAGCAATTTGCTCTTCGCTCTTTTGTAACGCTTGCTGAAGACTGAGTTGCTCAGACTTAAGCGCTTGCAGCTCTTGCTGCAATATCTTATTTTGCTCTGTTAATGCATTAACCGCTAAATTTTGCACTTTACCGGCATTGAGCTTTTGATAAAACTCATAACCCACGCCACTGGCAACAAGTAACGAAATCACCAACGCTAAACTGCCCACCTTACTCACTTTATGGGTATTATTTTGCGTTTGATTATTGGCTTTTGCAGTGTCGTTTTTAGCGGTATTAGACGTGTTATTGGCTATTGGTTGCGCTGCTGCTTTTTCTACTTTTGACGTCGCTGACTGTTCACTCATTTTGCTACCTTGCTGATTAATGCAGGCAAACATAGCGTGGTCGCTAGCCCCTGCCGCAGTATGTATATGTGTCGAATTTATTTTTTGCTGTTGTAAATAATCGCCAATACGCTCACTGGCAACATAAAATTCGCACTGTTGTAACCATGTTAGTTGCGCCGCGGTAAGGGTATTAAAAATGGCATCAACGGCGGCATTACTAGTAATGACTATACCGTGTACATTCTGGCTTTGCCAGTGGTCTATCCAGTCAGCGGGTTGTTGCGCTACCGGCTCACGCTGATACACCACACAATTATTAAAAAAAGCACCGCGTTGTTTTAAGATTTTTGCTATCTCAGGCCGCCCACCAATACCTTTAACCAACACGATATTACTGCCATCAACCTCAGCCAATGACTTAAGCGCCAGCAACCCCTCAGAATCATGTTGTTTTGGCAGAGCCGCACGTACACCAAATACTTCATAAATGGTGTCGGCTGTTTGTTGGCCAACACCATAAAACTGCGCTTTGGTGTTAATTGCAGGCTTAAGCGCACTCAGTGCATGTACTGCATCTTGCGAAACAAAAATAATTTTGTCGGCATTAACCAACGGGCTTAGCTCAACGCTGGTTGGGGTTAAATACGTTATTTTTAGAACAGGACATAAAGACGCTTGATAACCCGCTTGCTCAAGTTGCTGTGCAAGGGCTGCGCCTTTTCCTTCGGGCCGAGTTATCAAGATGTGTTTCATTATGCGTCTCGATATACGTCAGCAAGGATTTTATCTGCGCCTTGTGCTAAGAGTTTTTTAGCCAGCTCAACTCCTAATTTTTCCGCATCATCAACATGCCCACTAATTTCATCGCGTAAAATTTCGCTGCCATCAATCGCCCCAACTAAACCACGTAAATGCACTTGCTCACCATCAACCAATGCATAAGCACCAATCGGAACTTGGCAGCCCCCTTCTAAGTGGCGGTTCATTGCGCGCTCGGCATTAACACGAATACGAGTTTCACTGTGCTCCAGCGGAGCTAATAAGGCTTTAGTAACTTCATCATTTATACGGCATTCAATACCGACAGCACCTTGACCATTAGCAGGTAACGACACTTCTGGCTCAATAAAGTCACGAATACGTTCACCCATTTCTAAACGAATTAGCCCAGCCGCTGCGAGTATAATCGCATCGTATTGACCACTATCAAGCTTTGCTAAACGTGTATTTACATTGCCACGTAAGTCACGAATTTCTAAATCTGGACGCAACGCTCTGATTTGGCATTGGCGACGTAAACTTGAGGTGCCAACAATGGCGCCTTGCGGTAACGCATCAATATTGGCAAAATTATTTGAGACAAACGCGTCACGCGGGTCTTCACGCTCACAAATAACGTGTAACTCTAAATCATCTGGAAATTCGACTGGCACATCTTTCATTGAATGCACTGCAATGTCTGCTCGCCCATCAAGCATGGCTTGTTCTAGTTCTTTTACAAATAAGCCTTTACCACCAATTTTAGCCAGTGGTGTATCTAAAATAATGTCACCTTGAGTCGACATAGGCACCAGCTCTACACGCACGTCATCGTGAAAATGCTCTAGCTGCGCTTTTACAAATTCAGCCTGCCACAGTGCCAATGCACTTTTACGAGTAGCAATGCGAACTAACTTTGTTTTTTCAGTCATAAAATATCCATTAATAATTACTGGGGTCTGTTGACCTTCCAGGATTAAAACCTGTTCTATCTGAGGGCGATTTAATCAGCTAAAATTCTAAATTCTTTTTGCGCAATGAGTAAGCCTCGTTCATCAACCACATCAACGCGCCAATTCCCTAGCTGGGAATCCATAATATTTTTAGTTGAGTAAGTTCGGTAGCGCGGAGAAGTAACTTTGAGCGACACTTCCGCCATCACTTCCCCTTCAAATAACCAAATGTGCTTTACCTGCTGACCTTGTAAGTTTTTAAGCTCACTAAAAAATGACAATGATTCTTCAAATTGGCTTAAACGCACATCGGCGGCAAATACATTGGTTGGTTCACGATTACTCACACTGCGCGTCAATACGGCTCGGCTAATAGTAGCTGTATCTATTTTGGCACCAATGGCCACACTCGCAACTTGTGCTGATTCAGCAAATACTTTTTGCTCAGCCTGTTTTTCACTGGCCGTTTCGGTTTCAGGCGTTTGGTTATCTGTTGCAGCCATGGCTGCTTCTTCAGGCTCAGCAGTGAGCGTTGGCTCTACTTCTTGCTCAATAATACTTTGTTGAACTTCAGGCTCTGATGTTACTTGTTCGGTAATAGGAGCTGGTTTTTGCTCATCTGGGGAAAGGATTTTAGGTGCTGCAATTGCGACACTGCTCAGCGGCTCCTCATCAGTATCTGTTGCGTTTTCACTCTCTGCTGATGCTGCAGTATCATCACTTAACGACACAATTGCTGTTTGTTGCTCAGTAGAATCGAACTGCTCATTAGGATGCGGCGCCCCTTGATCAGCATTCACAGCGCTAGACAAGCCGTAAATAACCGCTGCAGAGGTCATAATCACCAACATAGAAATACTCACAATCCGACGCCAATGCCACTCATAGCTCACGCTGGGTTCGCTAACCTGTGGTTCACGTTTTACATTTGCTGTTATTACTATTTTTTGACTCATTTTGACCCTCAGCGGCTCCTAAACTAACTTAAGCGAGAAATTAACCATTGGCGCACAGCTTGTAACTCTTGTGTACAAACCTGATGCCCCATAGGGTATTCTTGCCAACTCACATCCATGTTATGCGTTGATAATACTTCAAACGCACTTCTACCCGCGCTATGCGGTACAACGTCATCTTGGCTCCCATGAGCCATAAATATATTTAGCTGTGTTTGCTTTGCTTCATCAGCCAATTTATGTGGCACACACATGTAGGTTGACAGCGCCATTACGCCAGCAAGCTTTTGCTCTAAACGCGGGGCTAAATGTAGCGATATGACGCCACCTTGTGAAAATCCCGCTAAAATAATTTTGTTCGCCGGTATGCCGTTAGCCATTTCTTGCGTTATTAATTGCTCAACTTTTGCTGCAGACTCCCTAACCCCTTGTTCATCTGCACGTTTGTCTAAATCCATCGATTTAATGTCATACCATGAGCGCATCTGCATACCGCCGTTAATAGTAACAGCCTGCATAGGCGCATGCGGAAATACAAAACGCACACCTAGTTCACTGGGTAAATCGAGCTGTGGCGCTACTGGGGCAAAACCATCACCTGAATCACCCAAACCATGTAACCAAATAACCGTGGCTTTATGCGTCCCCTGAGCTGGGTATTGAACAAACTCTAAACTCATAGCGATGATTGCCACTTAATTTCTTGACCCGCTTGACGTGTTGACGCTTCATTGATGAAACTCCAAAACTCTGCGCCTGAGCGGTTATCAATCCATTGACCATCACGCATTTCAAAATGGTGACCATTAAATTTTGTTGCCACCCACACTTGATGCAACGGTGCTTGCTTATTAATCACAATTTTACTGCGATCTGGAAAAATAATTTCTAAAATACCTTGAGCCGATTCATAATCTAAATCTGCTTCACAATCATCAACTTGTTCTTCAATTGTGAACATAAGAGCTTCTGCTAACTGGTGATATTCGTGATCAGTCATCGTTAATTTCCTTTGCAGGCAAGACGCCTAAATAATGGGTGCATGTTTGTACAGCTAGTGTAACAGGAATAAAATCATCCGCGAATAGCTGCATTTTTTAGATATTCTGTTACTCTGCGATTATAAAGCCAGCAACCGTATTAATCTAATGAAAGCGACATATACCTTACAATTAAAACAACTATTAATCAGCACCGTTTTGTTGTGTGCGTTAGCTGGCTGTGGTCAAAGCGGCCCGCTGTACTTACCAGAGCAGCCTACTGAACAAAATCAGCCAACAGACACCCCCAACAAGCAAACACCTATTGAGCAAAAACAGGAGCAGTAAATGGATTTTTTTAATTATAAAAACAACCAACTATTTGCTGAAGATGTCAGCGTAGCAACGATTGCACAGCACTATGGTACACCGTGTTATGTGTATTCAAGAGCGACGTTTGAACGCCATTATTTAGCGTTTGCCAATGCAGCTCAAGATCATAAAAGCCTAGTGTGCTACGCCGTTAAAGCAAATTCAAATATTGCAGTATTAAATATACTGGCGCGACTTGGTGCGGGTTTTGACATTGTTTCAAAAGGCGAGCTCGCGCGGGTCATCAAAGCGGGAGGCGCAGCTAATAAAGTGGTGTTTTCTGGGGTTGCTAAAACCGCTGACGAAATTGCTTATGCGTTAGAATTAGGTATTAAATGTTTTAACGTTGAATCAATCTCAGAGCTTGAGCGCATTTCAGAAGTAGCGTGTGAGCTTAATCTAGACGCGCCAATTTCTATTCGTGTTAATCCTGATATTGATGCTAAAACACACCCGTATATTTCTACTGGCCTAAAAGAAAACAAATTTGGCATTGGTATCGAAACCGCGTTAAGTGTGTACCAACATGCTGCGTCGTTACCTGGCTTAAATATAGTTGGGGTTGATTGTCACATTGGCTCACAGCTGACACAAACCAAACCGTTTTTAGAGGCGCTTGATAAACTACTGGCATTAATTGATGAGTTAAAAAATGCAGGTATTGAGTTAAGCCATTTAGATATTGGTGGAGGCCTTGGAGTAACCTACGACGACGAACAGCCTCCCCACCCGAGTGAGTATGCAGCACAAGTAACACAGCGCCTTACTAATTATCGCCACCTTGAACTGATTTTTGAACCAGGGCGAGCTATTGCCGCCAACGCTGGGATTTTAGTGACTCAGGTTGAGTTTATTAAGCAAAATCAAGACAAGTACTTTGCGATTGTTGATGCGGGTATGAACGACATGTTGCGCCCATCACTTTATCAAGCGTGGCAAAAAATTATTCCTGTATCGGTGCGTGATGACGAAACACCTACCCACAACTATGATGTAGTTGGGCCGGTGTGTGAAACCGGTGACTTTTTAGGTAAAGACCGCCCTCTAGCACTCAAACAAGGTGACTTATTAGTGCAGCGTAGCGCTGGAGCGTACGGCTTTACAATGAGTTCAAATTATAACTCACGCCCACGGGTTGCCGAAATAATGGTAGATGGTGAGCAACATCATCTTATTCGCGAACGCGAAACCATCGAAAGCCTATACCAAGGTGAGAAAATTTTACCATAAACGTTTTTGTTACCTAGCTGCTCTGTGGCATGATTAGCGCAGAGCAAAACCGAATTAGAGCGCTATGTTAGTTAATTTTTCCAAAATGCACGGCTTAGGTAACGACTTTGTTGTGATTGATAATATTACACAAAACGTTTTTTTATCCCGTGATCAAATCAAAAAGCTGGCCGATCGCCATTTCGGCATTGGGTTTGACCAATTACTGATGGTTGAAGCCCCTTACTCACCCGATCTCGATTTTCACTATCGGATTTTTAATGCCGACGGCCACGAAGTAGAACAATGTGGTAACGGCGCCCGTTGCTTTGCCCGCTTTGTGCGCATGAAAGGCTTAACCAATAAACATAAAATTAGCGTTTCAACTAAATCGGGTAACCTCACCCTGTATATTGAAAAAGACGGCCAAGTAACGGTTAACATGGGACACCCTAATTTTGAGCCGAGTAAAATCCCGCTTAAAGCAACCAAACGTGAGCTGACTTATATTATTCGTGCAGAAGAACATACCGTTTTTAGTGGTGCTGTTTCTATGGGTAACCCGCATTGCGTCATGGAAGTAGACGACATTGAAACGGCACAAGTGAGTACCCTTGGCCCGTTGCTTGAAAATCATGAACGTTTTCCACAGCGCGCAAATATTGGCTTTATGCAGGTTATTTCTCAAGAACACATTAAACTCAGAGTGTGGGAACGTGGTGTAAGCGAAACACTTGCTTGTGGTACCGGTGCGTGTGCCGCTATGGTGATTGGCTTTATTCAAAACAAGCTCACCAGCACAGTGCAAGTTGATTTACCAGGCGGTAGCTTACAAGTTCGCTGGAGTGGCGAAGGCCACCCAGTGCGTATGACAGGCCCCGCTGAACATGTATTTGATGGGCAAGTTGCACTATGAGTGAATTAACTAAACAGCAAGTAATAGATTACTTACAACAGCACCCTGATTTTTTAATAAATCAACCTGCGCTATTAGCGCAACTTGAGTTACAACAGCAAGTTCAGGGGGCGACTTCGTTAGTACATATTCAGCAACGTCAACTACGTGAACATAATACTCAGTTAAAACATCAAATCGAGACGATGACCAAGCATGCCACGCAAAATGAACTCGTGTACCGCTTGTTCAGTCAATGCCATCGTCAGCTTTGGAGCAATTATGACTTTAATACTTTGGCAAGTAACTTACGCAACATTATTTGCATGAGCCCGACTATTAATGAGTGCAAACTCGTAAGATACGACAGCACGTTTGAGGGCTTAGTAAAGCATAGATTGTCAGATAGTAATCATTATTTAGGGCGGGTAAATCAGCAAGAGCGCGACTTACTCTTTAATGATGATACCCAATCGACTGCCCTGTATTTAATTGGTGAACCCACTAACCCTTATGCTATTTTGGCTTTTGGCAGCCACGATGAGAACCACTTTGAGCCCTCACAAGATAACTTATTTGTGTTAGATTTTGTACGCTCATTACAAATACGGTTACTGGAACTGGCATGAGCGACGACACGCCAAATATTAGCGACTTAAGCGATAGCTGGCGTACACCCATTACATTATTTAGTGATTACTTAAAATTTGAACGCCAGTATTCAGCGCACACCGTCAATCAATATGTTAGCCAATTAGGTTTTGCCGCCTTGTATTTTAATAAGCTATGCGACAATTGGTTTGCCGTACAAAGTGAGCACATTCGCCGTTACAGCATGGCGCTGCGCGCTAAGCAACTGAGCGGCAGAACAATCAGCTTAAAGCTAAGCTGCATTCGAAGTTTATATAAGTTTTTAAAAGCAAAAAATATTACTGAGCAACCGCATTACCATAACCCCGCGCAAGGGATAAAAGGCCCTAAATTTGCCAAGCCTTTACCTAAAAATCTTGATGTTGACCAAATGGCACGTTTACTCGAAATCCCCGATGACGATCCACTTGCCATTCGAGATAAAGCCATGATGGAACTCATGTATTCATCAGGTCTGCGCATTAGCGAGTTAGTTGGTGCTAACATGCAGGATATAAACGCCCGTAATGGTGAAATACTGGTACGTGGTAAAGGTGCAAAAGAACGGCTAATACCGGTTGGCTCTAAGGCCCTTGAGGCATTAAAGAAATGGCTCGCGGTTCGGCCGCTATTTATGGGCGCAGACGAACACGCGGTATTTTTAAGTAGTAAAAAAAACCGTATCTCTGTGCGCCAAGTCCGTTTGCGAATGCAAGAATGGGGCATTAAACAAGGTATAAGCTCACAAGTGCATCCGCATAAATTACGCCACTCATTTGCGTCGCATATTTTAGAATCGTCTGGCGATTTACGAGCAGTACAGGAGCTATTAGGCCACAGTAGTTTATCTGCAACCCAAGTTTATACTCATTTAGATTTTCAGCACTTGGCTAAGGTGTACGACAACACCCATCCACGTGCTAAAAAACGAACCGATTAGGGTAATAACCATGATCCGATTTAATCGCGCAATTTCTCCTTTTTCTGTACTAAGCTTTGACTTAGACGACACCTTATACGACAACCGCCCAATCATAACCGCAGCCGTTCAGGCGCAAATTGATTATTTAAATGCGCTGCCAGGCTACAAAAAACAGGGGCCACAGTTTTGGCAACAATGCCGTGAGCGAGTTGTTCAACACCAACCTGAACTCATTGATAACGTCACTCAGTGGCGTAAACATACCCTACGCTTAGTTTTGTCTGAGCTTGGTTTTAAAGACGATGAAGTAGAGCATCATGCACACAGTGCTTATCAAGCATTTGCTGATGCGCGCAGTAATATTGAAGTGAGCGAAGACGTACTAACATTGCTCGATAAACTAAGCCAGCACTACAAATTAATTGCCATTACTAACGGTAATGTAGAGGTTGAGCGTTTTAATTTAAAAGATAAGTTTGAACTGGTGCTGCAAGCTGGCTTGCACGGTAAAGCTAAACCACATACGACCTTATTTGATCAAGCTGCAACACATTTGCGTATTAACAACAGTGAAATTTTACACATAGGTGACAGCCTTGATAGCGATGTGCAAGGTGCTAATAACGCTGGCTGCCAGTCTGTGTGGTTAAATAATCAAGCACAAGCCTATGCCTACAAAGGACTTGCTGATATTGAAATAACCAACATTCATGCGTTAACCCACTTAATTGGTAAATAAACTATGCTTGTTTTATTGGCTCAATTGAATATAAATCAATCATAAGATAGGTTAGGGGTAATTACTTAACAATATCTTATAATAACAAGGACAGCGTATGACGCTCACAAACTACTTAACAACGCTCGCGAATGAGCCTAAAAGCATTGCTTTTGCTGATACTATGGCCGTTATTGATGAGCATTATACTTTTACAGCGTGCAGTTTTAGTAACCATGGGTTATTGAGCTCTGCGAGTGAAAATAACGGTTCATGCAAAATTTTTGCGTTTGCTAAGCTCAATGGTCTTAGTAAGCAAAATACATTAGATTGTTTTGGGGCATTTTATCGCGAAGACGTACTAAACAACCCAGATGCAGACGATCACATGAATATTCGCACCTTTATGTTAGCGCCTGAAGCCACCCCATTTTTAGGTATTACCTTTGATGGTACGCCATTAACAGCAAAAAAATAACGCTCCAATCAGCGTTATTTAGCCACTATTAGCGGTTTTTCCATAAAGTAACGAGTGCCATTAAGTGGGTAATTATCAAGTTGATATTTAACTTGGTAACCCCGTTTTTCATAAAAAGGCTTGGCTTGAAAATCTAAGGTGTCAAGCTGAGCCTGAGCAGCGCCTTGTTCAATCGCCGCGTGTTCTAATGACATTAATAACGAATCGGCCAAACCACTGCCCCGCGCAGATTCATCGCACCATAGCCAGCTTATTAGCAACCAGTTACCAAACACATGACCGCTTATGCCTGCAACTAACTCACCTTGTTTATCGAGATATTTAAAGCCAAGAGGTTGACGCTGTGCGTCGAAGTGCTGAGCATTAAACTCAAGCATGTGCGCGCGCAGTGCTTGATTTAATTGCTCAGAATTATCGGGATGTAATAGGTACATTGGATGATTCCAAATAGACCTATATTAGCAAATACCTGATATTAAAACAGGTTGTTTTGCCCAAAGGGCACTTCGAGCATATTACTGGAAATTTTTTCTGGTTGACCACACATTTCATCATAAGCACTGGTGTGCCTTAGCATCATTTGTGCATAGGCGATATCTTCAAAGCGTTTTTGAATATGTAATGGGCTTAGTGCCTTCACAAATTCACCATTACTTTCTTGTACATAGTATTCAACATTATTAATGACAACAGACACTTGGTACAAGGCCATTTCCAGTGAATGAACAACCACTTTTTGTAATGGCTGATGCTTTTTTAGTTCTGAAAATTGAATACCCATAGTAACCTACCTACTGTTAAATTAACTGTCCAAGTAATCAATACGCAGCTTTGCTATAATCGCGATCAATATTTTTTAATTACACGGCATTATGGATACAAAAATTCGACTTGCTAAATACATTGCTCATGCCGGTATTTGCTCACGAAAACAAGCGTCGCGCTTGATTGATGAAGGCGTTGTCATCGTTAATAATCGCCCCGCTAATCATATTGATCATGTGGACGAAAACGACCGTGTTATCGTTAATGGTCACGCCATTAAAGGCCCAGCCGATTTAGTGTACTTTGCCTATCACAAACCGGTAGGGATTGACTGTAAACTCAATCATCACGACCCCAGCAGCCTTATTCATCACCTGCCTCAACTTACCCGTGTTTACCCTATTGGCCGCCTTGATAAAGATTCTCGTGGTTTAATTATCTTGACCAACGACGGAGACTTTTGTAATCAACTGATTCATCCAGACTTTCATCAACCTAAACGCTACTTAGTCACTGTGAATAAACCATTAGACGCGCATTTTTGTGAAAAAATGGCGGCAGGCGTCCCCGTTGATAAGCAAATAACACGACCTTGTGAAGTAGTTAAAATAGCGAGTAATCAATTTAGTATTGTTTTAAAACAAGGGCTCAACAGGCAAATACGTAAAATGGCGCATTACTGTGGCTACACAGTCATTGATTTATACCGCGTACAGATCAGTGAATTACTATTAGATAATTTAAACCTCCCAGAAAACCACTTTATAAAAATTAACAAAAACGATATTTTAAGCCAATAAGCTCACACTAATCCCCTTCCTTTAGCGTGATTAAAAAACAAAAAATAAACTTGCAAAAATAGATTACAGGCGTAGTCTTAAATAAAAGATTACACTTGTAGGCAATAAAATGATCGAATTATCAAAAGCAGAATTTGAAGTGCTGGATGCACTCTGGATTAACTACCCCGCCACAGCCAGCCAAATTATTGAGCGTTTAAGTGACGATAAACAATGGCACGAAAAAACCATTAAAACCTTATTGGGTCGTTTAGTAAAAAAAGGCGCGCTTAGCTTTGAAAAAGACGGCCGCCAATATATTTACACCCCCTGTATAAAGCGTGCTGATTATACTTTAAAAGAGAGTAAGAACTTCATAGAGCGCTTTTTTAGTGGTCGTATTGCCCCTTTGGTAAGTGGCTTCGCTAAATCGGAGCAACTCTCTCAGCAAGATATAAACGAGCTTAAAAAAGTCATTGATGACTGGGAAAAGAATCAAAAGTAAGGAGTTAGCATGGCGATTCAAATAGGATTTAATTGGCTCATTGAGCAGCAGCTATTATTAAGTCTGTTGTTTGCAGGGTTTGTTTTACTGGAGCGCTTTGGCTTAAAAACCCTTGGTTCACGCTTTGTGTATAAATTAGCTTGGTTAATACCTGTATCAGTTCTGTTGGCTAATTTACCTAGTGCAATTAAGCCACTGCAAAATAGCGGCATTAGTTACCATTTAATTACGCCTAATCAGGTACTTACAAACGGTTTAAGTGTTAGTTGGGCGCTACTGTATGTCATTATTACCACGGTCTTATTAATTGCCGCTGTTGTTACCCATACCCGATTTGTTAAAGGCCTACAGCTCACTGAATTAGCGAACTTTAAGCAGGTAATAACCGGAGTAAAAACTTATACCAGTGCTCAGGTGGCTACGCCCATGGTCATTGGTGTTTTTAATAGCAAACTGGTATTGCCGCACAATTATAATACTCAGTTTGATAATACTACTCTGGCGCTTATTCTAGAGCACGAAAACGTGCATATAAAGCGCAAAGACAACCTTATAAATGCGGTGCTATTACTGGCTACAATTTTATTGTGGTTTAACCCTCTGGCTTGGATGGCTTACGCAAGCTGTAGACGTTTGCAGGAGCTAACTTGTGATGAACGGGTACTAAGCAATAAAACCACACAGCAACAAATTTTATACAGCAAAGCCTTAATAAACTGCGCTGCCAATGCGCCAGCGGGTCTGATGGCTTATTCACACTACGGAGATAAAAAAACCATGTTACAACGACTTACTAATATCAAACATAACGGCGCACATTCGCGCCTAGCAAAAGGAAGCGTGTTACTTATCGCTGCGAGCTTGCTCAGTGGCTTAGCTGTAGCAAAGCAACCTGAAGCATCAGCTAAAAAAGAAACATCTATCGCTCCCGTAATGCGAATCGAACCGCTTTACCCAAAACAAGCGGCGGAACAAGGCATTAGCGGTTCGGTGGTATTAAAATACGACATAACCCCAGCAGGCAAAACAGCTAACATTAATGTTGTAAAAGCTGAACCAGAAGCAGTCTTTAACAAAGAAGCAAAAAGAGCACTTATGCAATGGCAATATACACCTTCATCAATGGGACAACAAAACGTACTAATACAACTTGATTTTGCACTCAACAGTACAGTTACAAAAAGTGATTTAATAGAGCGGGTTAACATATCGCATTAATGGGAATAGGTGTTTAAGACTATAAAGCAAGCACCCTTTTAGGCTGCTTGCTTTGTGGTTTTTGCTTATTCTCGTTATAAACTGACGGCGATCATGCCAATAGCGGTGCCTATTCCTACCAGCCAAGTGATCGAGCGAATAATATCGAGGTTTAAATAATAAAAAGTACAAAATAAAATACGCGCTACAATATGCGTCATCGCTAAAGTTTCGGTTACGGCATTAACATTGTTTGTGCCTAATACAGCAGCCAAAGCAACGGCAAAAACCGCTAACGATTCAAAACAGTTTTGATGAGCAGCCAGCGCCCGTGCTCCGAGTCCTGTAAGTTGTGTTTGTTGTTGCCGCGGATGTTTATTATCGTAACCACCGAGCTTATTCATTTCTATAATAGCTGGGATTCTCGCAACATAAGGCATGATCACTGCAATTAAGGCGCAAACCAATAAAATCGTCATTATAATTCTCGAGTTATTATTTATGACCCAAAATAACACAGCAAATAGAAAAAAGCCGCCAAATATAAATAACCTGGGCTCTGGCGGCTAGCAGTAACATCCCTCACACTATAGCCGATTTAAGCAGTGCGTCACTGTGGCAAATTGTCGCAGGTGATGAATATTCATTATGCCTTTTTGATGGTCGCTTTAATGCCAGAGTACTGCTAAATTAGCTCTCCACTTTTTTGTATGTTATTTAAGATGATTTGGATTTTACTCACTATTTTTGCCGCATTTATGCAGTCATGGCGTAATGCGCTGCAAAGCAAATTAAGCGCTCATGTCAGCGTTGCTGGCGTTACTCTAGCCCGCTTTATTGTCGCAAGCCCTATTGCAGGGCTGTATTTATATGCGCTTTATTATTACCAAGATGCGCCTCTCCCTTCATTTAATCCTTTATTTATTAGCTATATTATTGGAGCCAGCATAGTGCAAATTATTGCCACAGGGCTCATGGTGAAGTTGTTTAAAATGAACAATTTTGCAGTAGGCGCCGGCCTTGCTAAAAGCGAAGCGCTAATGGCGGCGATATTAGGGTTACTATTTTTTGGTTCGGCGCTTTCATTTTTAGGTTGGATTGGTGTATTTATTGGCGCACTCGCTGTATTGCTATTAAGCGGCATTGCGAATGTGAAACATTTTAGCTTAAAAACCGCCTTAACAGGGCTTGCTTGCGGTACTTCGTTTGCGTTGTCATCGTCATGGATCCGCGAAGCAAGTTTAAGCTCGGGTATAGCTTTTCCTTATGCACCAGCGTGGGTTTTGTTACTGATTATTAGCTTGCAAACACTGATGTTATGTATATACATTGCTTTAAAAGAGCGCCATACCTTTAAAATGATGTATCAATATAAGAAAATGACAAGTGCAGTGAGTGTATTTAGCTGCTTAGGTTCCGTAGGCTGGTTTAGTGCCATGAGCTTACAGCATGTCGCCTATGTAAAAACGCTCGGTCAAATAGAAGTATTTTTTACCATGTTAATCTCTATTTTATGGCTAAAGCAGCCGCTAAAGCGCCAAGACAGTGCGGGGCTAGTGCTGATTGCAGTGGCTGCCATATTGGTTATGCTGCCAAGTAGTTAAAAAAAGCGCAGGTATAAATCTGCGCTTGTTTTTTAATCTAACAATTAATGACTAATTTTTAAGGTGATGACACCACAAATAATCATTAATACACCAGCAATACGGCCAAAAGTGGCTGCATCACCATAAAATAATATACCAACTAAAAACGTACCTGCTGCGCCAATACCCGTCCATACCGCATAAGAAGTCCCCATAGAGATTTGCTTTTGCGCTAACCAAAGCATAAAGCCACTTGCGACCATAAACGCGATTGCAATTGCAATGCCTTGCCAACGAGTTTCAGGGGTTTGAGAAATTTTTAAGCCTATTGGCCAACCAATTTCAAGTAACCCTGCAATTATTAAGTACATCCACGCCATTAAACATCTCTCTTTTTCAATATCACTTCATATAAATCACTGCGGCGGTCTTTTAAGTTACGCACGGTACCTTCACTGTGAAGTATTTTTAACTTGTCCATATCTAAGTCGCTAAATAATAGCATTTCGGTATTGGTGGTGGCCTCATTTAGTGTGGCATCGTGTGGAAATGAAAAGTCAGACGGTGTAAGAACAGCAGATTGCGAGTACTGTACATCTAAACTTTCTACTTCGGGTAAATTACCCACCGAACCTGCGATAACCACATAACATTCGTTTTCAATAGCGCGCGCTTGTGCACAGTGGCGAACACGTAAATAACTATTTTTGGTGTCGGTCCAAAATGGCACAAATAAAATATCAAGCCCTTGGGTTGCTAAAATACGCGACAACTCTGGAAACTCTACATCGTAACAAATTTGAATCCCTACGCGACCGGCATCGGTTTCAAATACCGCTATTTTATCACCGCCTTGAATCACCCAATCATTATGCTCATGCGGGGTGATATGAATTTTACGTTGCTCATCTATTTTGCCACTGCGGTGGCACAGGTAACTCACGTTATAGATTTTATCCCCCTCGGCAAGCGGCATAGAGCCGGTGATAATATTCGCGTTGTACTCAATTGCCATGCGCGACATCGCGTTTTTAAATGTCTCAGTGTATTCAGCTAAATAACGAATGGCTTCGGTTTGATTACTTTGCTCAGTTAACCCCATCAGTGGCGCGTTAAAGAACTCCGGAAATAAAATAAAGTCGCTTTTATAATCAGACACCGTATCAACAAAATATTCAACTTGCTTAAGCATTTCTTCAACCGACTCAACACAGCGCATTTGCCACTGCACAGCCCCTACACGTACAATTGATTTAGTCGACTCAATAACGGTATCGGTTGGCTCAAACATAATGTTATTCCACTCAAGTAACGTGGCATAACCTACTGATTCTTGATCCTCTGGAAGGTACTTTTTAAGTAAACGCTTTACCTGAAAATCGTTAGCTAATTGAAAGCTCAATATTGGATCGTATATCTCTTTTTGATCCACCTTGGCAATGTATTCCATTGGCGTCATATCGTTGCTGTGATTGTAATAACGCGGAATGCGGCCACCCGCTAAAATAGCGCGTAAGTTATATTGGCGACATAATTCTTTACGGGCATCATAAAGACGACGCCCTAATCGCATGCCTCGGTACTGCTCACTAATAGCAACATCTAAACCATATAGCGCGTCACCTGTGGTATCACTAAATACACGGTCATGGCCATCAGCAATATCTTCATAGGTGTGCGGGTTTGAAAAACGTGCATAATCTACTTGGACACTCAGCGCTAAACCCACCAGCACGCCATCATCAACAATACCAATTTGCCCTTCAGGGAACTGATCTATAAGTCTAAAAATTGTATGGCTTGGCCATGCGCCGCCTAAATCAGGGTACGCTTCGTCCATCAAGGTTTTAATTTGTGGGTATTGTTCTCTGCTTAAATTACAAATTTCAAGATGGGTTTTTTCTGCCGACATATACAACTCCTTTAGGCACGTAAAAATCAAAAAAGCTGAACAAATGCTCAGCTTAATTAGGTTTATGCGTTATGGTTCGCGCTAGGCGCTACTTTAAACTGCGATAAAAAAGGGTGGTTACACGCTCTTTTGGTAACCAGTTTGCATATTCAAGGCCAAGTTCTGATAATGGATCGGCTTTGAGGACTTGCTCTAAACTGGCATCGTTTTGCATAGCATTAAGCATAACATCTTTCGCTTTTTGTACCAGCTTACGATACGTCATTAGCCCTGAACGGTCGCTTATCGGGCCATGCCCTGGAATAACGGTTGTTTTTTCATCAATTTGTTTGATCACATCATCAACCGCCGCTAAAACACCATCAACACTACCGCCACTATCTACATCAACAAAAGGTAAGCTTCCAAAGTTAAAATATATATCGCCCATGTGCACTATGTTGTCGTTACTAAAAAAGATAACCGAGTCGCCATCTGTGTGTGCATTTGAGTAGTGCACAACATGCGCATGCTCATTGTTAAAGTGCAGTTTTAAATCATGGCCAAAACTAATACGCGGTAAGTAATCAGAACCCTCACCATGTTTTTCTTTTAAGCGTTTGTGCACATTGTCGTGAGCAATCACATGTGCGCCCGCTTTGGCAAAGTTCTCGTTACCACCAGTATGGTCACCATGATGATGGGTATTAATTACAAACTCGGCACTGCCTGGCTTTAAGTCGCTAATGGTTTTTTTTATATCGTCGGAAAGCTTGGCAAACTGATCGTCAATAATATAAATGCCATCATCCCCCACGCTTGCGGCAATGTTACCGCCTTGACCAAATAACACGTAAACATGTTCACTTAATTGTGTAGCCGTAACAGGGTTTTCATCCGCAAATGCATAATTGCTTAACAGTAAACTGGTGATTAATGCCGGTAGTAATTTTTTCATTTTTGTTTTCCTATAATTGCTTTATCTGGGTTATAAAACGTTATTACTACTTATTTAGCTCACTTTGCATCCAAGGCTAGTCGTTCATTGGTGCAATTTCAATTTGATGCATTAATGCTTGCGGTAATAATGGCGTGTGCTTGCCTTTTACATATTCATCAAAACCAGCTCGGTAAAATTCAGAAAGTGGGTGCCCTGATTGCCCACCCGGAATCGTTAAAATAGCATTCTTTAAGTGCCCAGGCTGAACAATAAAACGCTGTGATGCGCCAAAACTACGTTTTTGCACCGCTGGCATATAACTGTCACCAAACCCGGGCGCTGTTGGCATGTTAAGTAACTTACTTAGTATGGGCATTTGTTTAGCAAACGGGTGCTCAATCGCTAATTCGTTTACTTTTCCCCACTGCCAGTTTTGTATGTTACTACCAAACCTTGATGTTAACTGCGTGAGTGTTTGCTCAAATGCGCCCTGTAATTGCTGCTCCCAATTAGTAAACTGCGGATTAACCCAACTTGTTGGCTGAGCCTTTATTAACTGCCAAACAGCAGGCTCTAAATCACGTTTCACATATTTTAATGTGCCATCTTGCTGGTTGAGTGTTGTCTCAATACTGCTAAATAAAATATTAATCAGTTCATCACGATACGTCTTTACTAAGGTATACCCTATTGATTGCGGGCAAGCGCATTGCTGCCAGTTTTCGAGGGCATTTATATGATCTTTATAGCGCGTGGGCTGCTTTTTTAACTGCTCAAGCAATAAGGCATGCCAAGGCATTAAAAATCGTGCTTGGTTATCTAACTGCAACTGATAAAAATCACTTTCATTAAAGCGTTGTTTTTCAAATAACCTATCGCGAATTTGCGTTGCACGTGCTCCAAGCGCATAGCCGCCATTACCAAAACGGACGTTATCATCAGCAGATACCACTCGAGAATTACCTGTCCACAATCGCCCGTTTTCAGGATTTTTAATAAAAGGTCGATCGATTTCGTTTTGCTGCCAAAGCGCGGAGTAATCTTCTTCTTTTACGGCTAATTCACTAGGTGTTGTTCGCGCAGGTATGCCGCCCATATTTTTCCATGCTGCATTTCCTTGGTCATCGACCACCAGCAGGTTTTGCACAGGAATGCCTACGTCACTTGCAATATCAAGCGCATCATCAACACTCTGTGCTTGCTCAAGCTGTAATAGCTGCATATTAACGGCGTATGGTTGATGTGCAGCCCAGCTCAGTGCATAAGGCTTTTCATTAATGTATTTTACCGGACCGTATTCACTGAGCGTAAGAGAGTAACTTTCTACTTTGCCACTGGGTAATGCAATAGGCTCATCTACTTGCCACATTTTGCTATCGCTATTAAGCGCAATCCAATCGGCGGTATCTAAATACCCGTTGGTAAACCCCCATGCAACGTTGTTATTTGTGCCTACTACAATCGCCGGCGCTCCCGGAAGCGAGACACCCGTTACCTGCATGGGTTTATTATTTAATGAATAGTTTAATTGGGCTCGATACCAAATAACCGGCACAGCCATTGATAAATGCATATCATCAGAGAGCATCGCAGCCTGAGTGTTGGTTAAATTTGAGGTGACCGCCCAATTATTACTACCCACTTCTAAGTTAGCGGTAATGGGTTTAATCGCGGTGATTGGTTGCGATAAAAGCTCGGGGATTGGGTTATTCAAAAGAGCGAGCTGACTGCCATCCAATGCGGCTTGATATTGGCTAGGCTGAGTTAAAAAACTTACCATTTCAGCACCGTACTGCTGCTCTATTTGAATTAAAGCTTGGTCGCGCTCAAATGTAGATGACTGTAAATCAAGGTACATGCTAAAAATAACTAATAAACTGTCTTCACTTTGCCAAGGCTTTTGCTCGGCCCCTGTGATTAAATATTCAAAACTTGGGTACCCTACTTGTGCAAGGCCTTCATTTACACCTTGGGCATAACTGCGTAGCAGCTGTTTGTCGGCCTTCGGGAGGGTTTTTAAAATAGCTTGGCTGCGTTTACGTAATTGGTGAAAACGCATTTTTTTATCAAGCCCAAGCGCGGCTTCACCAAATAGTTCGCTTAGCTCACCGGCCGCATTACGACGTAATAAATCCATTTGAAAAAAGCGGTCTTGCCCATGCGCATACCCTAAGCCATAGGCAGCCTCATGACGAGTAGTTGCAGTAATAACGGCTTGGCCAAGCGTATCACGAGCGACTTTAACGGGCTGTGTTACCGCATCGCTTCGGCCTTTACCATCAAGGGCTGGCAAACTTAAGGTCAAAACGCCGTAAACAATTGCAGTACTGGCGAGTGCTAAAACCACAACAACCAATAGCAACCGTTTGATTACTTTAAACATAAACATACCCTTTAACTATTTCAATAAACTATTATTAGCATATATTCATAATCGTTCTATTAAAAACGCTACGAAAAGCGGGTAAAGGGTGAAATAAACATCAAAATCCACGATAATACACAGTTCATGTATTGTGCAGACCTAGTTGAGATAAAAATGACTGAAAAAACATTTATTAAAGGTAAAGACCGCGATTTAGAATCGTCTATCTCTACCATGCAAAACAAGCTAAAAGCGCTAAATATTAATATTGAAGAAGCGCTGTGGCTTAACCCTGTAGCAAACTGTTATTCAGTTCATATAAAAGATAGCGACTGCGGTGTGATGTTTACTAATGGTAAAGGTGCCACTGATAAAGCCTCTATTGCCTCTGCGCTAGGTGAATATTTTGAGCGTTTAAGCTGTAACTACTTTTTTGCTGATTTTTACTTAGGCGAAGAATTTGCCAATGATGACTTTACTCATTATCCAAACGAGAAATGGTTTAAAGTTGAAAACGATGAAATACCACAGGGTATTATGGATGAGAGCTTATGGGATTATTTTGACCCAGAGCGTGAATTAACCGCATCACACCTTTATGACTTTAACTCTGGCAATTTCGAACGTGGTATTTGTTCTGTACCGTACACTCGTCAGCGCGACAACCAAGACATTTACATTCCGGTGAATGTGATTGGTAATATTTTTGTTTCTAATGGTATGAGTGCCGGTAATACTAAATTTGAAGCCCGTGTTCAGGGATTATCTGAAGTATTTGAGCGCGCTATTAAAAACCGCATTATTGCCGAAGGTATCAGCTTGCCAATCGTGCCTGAAGAGGTGGTAAAACAATACCCTAAAATTCATGAAGCTTGTGAAGAGCTGCGTAGCCATGGCTTCCATTTACGCATTGCGGATGCATCACTAGGCGGTAAATACCCAGTAATGAGTGTCACGCTTATAAACCCTGTTGATGGGTCAGTATTTGCTTCTTTTGGTGCCCACCCTTCATTTGAAGTAGCGCTAGAGCGTACCGTTACTGAATTACTGCAAGGTCGTCGCCTAGATCAACTAGACGTATTCCAACCTGCTACATTTGATAACGACGAAGTCGCTACTCCTGAGAACATTGAACTGCACTTTATTGATTCAAGCGGTTTAATTTCACATGACTTTTTCCGCTCTGAAGCAGATTTTGAATTTGTACATTGGGACTTTAGTGGTTCAACTGAGCAAGAATACAACTTCTGTACTGATTTAATTCATAGCATGGGTCACGATATATATATTATGGATTACACCCACTTAAACGTGTATGCATGTCGTATTTTAGTTCCTGGTATGTCAGACATTTATCCAGTAGATGAGTTAATTTGGCGCAACAATAATGAAGGCGCTAAATTCCGTGAAGACTTCTTATCGCTTGATCAGTACGATAGCGAACAATGGATGGAAATTTACGACAACCTCGAAGAAGCAGGCCACAGCGATATTATTCGCGCAGCTGAATTCATTGGCTTAGCAACCGACGCCGATACACCTTGGCACACACTACGCATTGGTGAGCTTAAAGCACATTTATGCTTAGCGGCGGGTAATGAAGAAGCTATTGACTGGGTTGATTGGATTTTGCATACCGGCCAAGTAAACGACGAAGCGATGCGTCACTTTCGTTGCTTAAAAGCAATCCTTGAAATTAAATATGATGACGAGCGCGAATATGCAAGTTATCAAGATGCATTAGGTTTAATGTTTGGTAGCGACAATGTCACGCTTGCTATTGAAATTGCTGAAGGTCGTAAATTATTTAACGGCTTAACTTTCCCAGGCTTATCGCTTGAGGGTTTTAAAAAGCATGCAGCACTTCTTGATGGTTACCGCAAATTACACGTTGCAAAGCAACAGCATTGGGCGCGCGAAGTTAGCGACTCATAACCACACCTAAACTACTAATTATAAAAATAAAATGGCGCATTTTTAACTGCGCCATTTTTATTTCTTCGATAAATTGACTATAGTTAGCCTGTCTTGATTAACAACTTAATTACATTCTATGTCCCCGCAGCGCAAAAACAAACGCACCCGAATTAATAACGCTAAGCTGACTTTTTTATTATCGCTGGTGTTGATAATCACTATCAGCTTGGTGCTTGATCACGTCAATTATCACCGTGAGAAAGATGCTTATCGATTACGCACTCTGTCGCAGGTAAGTACCTATAGAGCACAACTTGAAGCTGTATTAGTGTCTAATATTCAACTCATTCGTGGCTTAGCTATTGCTGTTGCCGCTGAGCCAAACTTAGATCAAACTCGCTTTGAACAAATTGCAGCCCCACTTTTTGAAACCTCAAATGAGCTACGTAACATTGGCGCGGCGCCAGGCATGGTAATAAAAATGACCCATCCGCTTAAAGGTAACGAAAAAGCGATAGGTCTTAATTTTTTGGAAAATAAAGCACAGCGCGAAGATGCCATTAAAGCAAGAGACACGAATACGATCGTGATGGCAGGTCCACTTCAGCTTGTCCAAGGCAGCGAAGCCTTGATTGCGCGCGTACCAGCATACTTGCCAGAAAATAACGCCTTTTGGGGATTGCTCTCAGTGGTACTCGATATAGAAAAAGTTTATGAAAACTCGGGGATTATTGAACTACAGCAAAATTATAATATAGCAATACAAGGACGTAATGGATTAGGTAAGCAAGGTGAGTTTTTTTTCGGTGACCCCTCTATTACTGTTCAAGACCCTCTAGAATTTACTTTAAACTTTCAAGGAGGTGTTTGGCAGCTTTATGTTATACCCAAGCAAGGCTGGCAACCAGTGAGTTCTTCGATCTGGCCTTTACGGTTCATTATTTTAACCGTGTTAGGCTTGCTCATTTCTGCCTTTTTGTTTTATCTAAAAATACTCAACCGTGAACAAGAAAGCGAAAGAATGCTTGAGGTGATGAGTAATTTAGCACAAGTCGGTGCATGGTCGTTTAACTTAGAAAAAAAACACGTGTTTTGGTCAGATATGACTAAAAAAATATTTGAATACCCATTAGATGAGCAACCAAAATGGTCAGAAAATTTAAACTATTTTAAAGAAGGTGAAAGTAGAGAAAAAATCGCTAAACTGGTTGAAAGAGCAATTAAGCATGGTGAAAGTTACGAAACTGAGCTTGAAGTGATCAATGCAAATGGTCAGTCTGTATGGGCACTTGTTCACGGTGAAGCTGAACATAAAAATGGCCGTTGTGTAAGAATATTTGGTTCATTACAAAATATTGATGCCCGTAAAAAAGTAGAATTAGAAAATCGTAAAATTGCTCGTTTTAACGAAACCTTGGCCTCCTTAACGGTGAGTGATGAAATATTAAATGGCAAACTAAGCCAATCTAAAGAATTAATCACGCAGTCTATTTGCCAAGCCCTTGAGGTAAACAGCGCCAGTATAAAATTGTTTAACCAACAAAGAACCCAGCTAATTCAATTTGCGAGTTTTAATCGTTCAGGTAGCGAAAATAATATTCCGTGGCTGCAAGAAACTATTCCTGACTTTTTTACCGCAATAGAACGAAAAGCGATATTTTGTGTTGATGATGCTCAACAACATCCCTACTTAGCCCCTATCAAAGAAAGCTACCTTCAACCGTTTTCAGTCAAGGCGATGCTGTGTGTTCTTATTCCTGCAAGCAGTGGCTCTATTGGAATAGTTTGTGCTGAGCAAGATATAGTTAGAACATGGAGCCATAATGAAGAAAGCTTTTTAATTGCTGTAGGGGCTTTAATTGGCAGCCTTTACTCTAGCCAACAACGTATAGAAACAGAGGCACAACTAGTCAGGGCAAAAGAAGCCGCAGAACAAGCTGTGATTGCAAAAAGTGAGTTTTTAGCCAGTATGAGCCATGAAATTCGCACACCCATGAATGGGGTGTTGGGAATGCTTAATATTGTTAAAGCAACCCAATTAGATCAACAACAAAAGCATCATATTAAACTTGCGCAATCATCTGCAGAGTCATTGTTAGGAATTATTAATGATATTTTAGACTTTTCTAAAATAGAGGCTGGCAAGTTAGACATTGAAAATATTCAATTTAATTTACCTCGCTTTCTGGGTGAAGTGGTTGAGTCATTTGCATTAAAAGCCGAGCAAAATAACACCACGTTAATTTTGGATGCAACACATATCACCAGCAGTGAATTTATTAGCGATCCGAATAGATTACGTCAAATTTTAAGTAACTTAATTGGCAATGCCGTTAAATTCACCCAAAACGGTGAAATATTGATATCCGCTAAAATTGCCCATACACTTGACGCCACAGTTTTAGAATGTGCAATCGCTGACTCAGGTATAGGAATCAGCGCAGAGAAACAGCCCCATTTATTTGACTCATTTACTCAAGCAGACACATCAACCACATGCCAATATGGTGGCACAGGCCTGGGTCTTGCTATTGTAAAGCAGCTGTGTGAGCTCATGGGTGGCAAAGTGAATGTGAGCAGTACACCAAATAAAGGCAGTACATTTTCCTTTTTTATAAAGATAACCCCTCAATTAGTTCAAGAGCACGAAGCATATCAAGCAATTAAAAATAAGCGTATTTGGGTTATTGATGATTGCTTACTCAATACCACTATTGCCAAAAAACAATTAACTCGCTGGGGGGCTAAGGTCAGCACGATCTGCGATTACCTGTCTATAAGTGCCTACATTAATAGCCATGAAGATACCCCACCAAACATTGTGCTCGTTGACAGTGCTTTATTTGAACCATTATACGAAGCTCAAGCACTCGCACTTAAGCAGTTTTTAACAAGAAGTAGCGGCCATTTAATTATTATGGCTCCCATGAGTTATACAAATAAAAACGCGACCTTACCATTAACCGAAGAAACCCTCGTATTTAAACCACTCACCCCTTTTGATTTACAAAATGCGCTGACTGCAAAAAGCACTATCGAGCAAACACACGTTGATACACAACTAAAGTTGCTTGCTGCCACTGAGGTTATGACAGATACACTCGCGGCGCATGTTTTATTAGTAGAAGATAATAAAATTAACCAAGTTGTTACCGCTGCTTTTTTAAAACAGTTGAACGTGACATTTGAGATTGCTGAAAATGGTGCTGAGGCAGTTGAAAAGTTGAATCAAAACCCAGCTAACACTTATCAATTAATATTAATGGATTGCCAAATGCCTACGATGGATGGCTACCAAGCAACTATTGCCATCAGAGAAGGCAAAGCAGGCAAGGTAAATAAAAACATAACAATAATAGCGCTTACCGCAAATGCAATGCAGGGTGATAAAGACAAATGTTTGGCCACTGGTATGGATGACTATTTAACTAAACCCCTCAATGCCACAACTCTTCATTCTAAGCTCCAGCAATGGCTTACAAGCAAATAACAGTGTAAGCTAAAAATAGAATTTATTAGGTGAGATAAGGTATGCAATTGCAATTATCAATGGAGCAACAACGCGTTATTGGTTGTTTATTAGAAAAACAAAGCACAACACCTGAGCACTACCCTTTATCGTTAAATGCATTAACAAATGCCTGTAATCAAAAATCGAATCGCGCGCCAGTTGTTAATTATACAGAAGAGCAAGTTCAAACAACCGTTGATGAATTAATCAGTATGCGATTAGTCACTGTAAATGAAGGGCTGTCTGGGCGAGTTAATAAATACGATCATCGTTTTTGTAATACTGAGTTTAGTCACCTGCAATTTGATCAACAGCAAAGGGCGATTATTTGTTTATTATTATTGCGAGGCGCACAAACACCTGGCGAATTAAAAACACGCAGTAGCCGCCTTGCCGACTTTGCTCGTATTGATGATGTTGAAAAGTCACTTGAACAACTAATTCAAAGCAATCATGTTAAAAAGCTGCCGCGCGAATCAGGTAAACGGGATTGTCGATATATTCATTTATTTGCAGATCAATCATCTGTGAACGAGGCTTCACTTGAGGCACAAACACACACTGATGATATAAAAAACACTGAGCTAAATGACTTACTTGCAGAAATTGATGAGCTAAAAGTCCAGCTTAAACAAATAAAAGCTCACTTAGGGCTTTAATTCATAAATATGAAATCACATAATAGTTGCTCTATGTAGAGCGTAAAAATTATTTAACTAAAGGAGCGGGCCATGCGCGCCGAGATTATGGCTGAAATGAAAGTTCAGCCTTCGATTGATGTAAACGCTGAAATTAAACGCCGAGTGGATTTTATTAAAGCACGTTTAAAAGCGGCATATTCAACCTCACTTGTACTAGGGATCAGTGGTGGTGTAGATTCATCGACCTGTGGCCGTTTGTGTCAACTTGCTATTGATGAGCTAAACCAAGAACACCCTGACACTCATTATCAATTTATTGCTGTACGCCTACCTTATGGCGTTCAAGCTGATGAAAGTGAAGCGCAAATGGCGGTTGATTTCATTAAGCCGAGCACCCGCATGACAGTAAACATTAAACCCGCAACCGATGCTCTGCATGAGCAGACAATGGCAACTCTCGCGGGTACCGAACAAACACTCCCTTCGCAAGATAAAATCGATTTTATTAAAGGTAATGTCAAAGCACGTCAACGCATGATTGCGCAATATGAAATAGCCGGCTTTTGCCAAGGCTTAGTGGTCGGTACCGATCATAGTGCTGAAAATATTACGGGTTTTTACACTAAATTTGGTGATGGTGCATGCGATTTGGCTCCTTTATTTGGCCTATCAAAACGCCAAGTTCGCGCATTAGCAACCACATTGGGTGCGCCTGCGCTTTTAGTTGAGAAAGCACCAACAGCAGATTTAGAAAGTGATAGACCTGGACTAACAGACGAAGAAGCACTTGGCTTAAGTTATGAAGAAATTGATGACTTTTTAGAAGGTAAAGCAGTTTCAAGTCATGTAGAAGAAACGCTAATTGCAATTTACCAGCGCACGCAACATAAGCGCCAGCCTATTCCAACAATATACGATGCTTTTTAAATCAATATTATAAGCGTGATTTAACTGATCGAGCCGCTTGTATTTTACGTAAACATGACGTGAAAATAAGTGGCTTAAATTTTTAAAAGTTAACCTTAACGCTTGCCAACAGAGAGTTTTATATTTTATGACACCCCCTATTTTGATTACTGGTGCAGCACAACGTATAGGGCTTGCGCTGGCAAAGCACTTTATAGCCCAAGGGCAAGCGGTCATTATTACTTATCGGACCCGTCATGAGGCTGTTGATTCGTTGGAACAACAAGGAGTTACCTGTCTTTATGCTGACTTTAGTACTGATGAGGGCATTAATACTTTTATTACGTTGCTTAAATCACACACTGACTCACTCAGGGCGGTTATTCATAATGCATCAAGCTGGGACTGTGAAGCTAACAACCCCCACTTTGAGCAGCTGTTTGACAATATGATGCGCATTCATGCAAAAACACCGTACTTGGTAAACTTACACTGCGCAGATTTACTATTAAATTATCAGGCGTCGCATGCTAAACCCGCTGACATTATTCATTTGACTGATTATGTAGTGGAAACAGGCAGTCCAAAGCATCTTGCTTATGCGGCCAGTAAAGCCGCACTGGATAACTTAACTAAATCATTTAGTGCTAAATATGCACCTAACATAAAAGTAAATTCAGTCGCACCATCATTAATTATTTTTAACCAACATGATGATGAGCAGTATCGCGCTAAAACTTTAAAAAAATCATTAATGGGTATCGAACCTGGATGCCAAGAAATTATTAATAGTATAGACCTACTACTGAACAGCCATTACATCACAGGGCGTGCTTTACCTGTTGATGGTGGTCGCCATCTTAAGTAAGTCCTAATAAAACTGAGAAACTTATGCATAACGAATTAAAAGAAAGCTATCAAAAAATTATAACTGCTGTAGGTGAAGACGCTGAACGTGAAGGGTTACTTGATACCCCAAAACGCGCTGCAAAAGCGATGGAGTACCTTACTCAAGGATATCGTCAAACGCTTAACGAAATCACTAACAATGCGGTATTCACCTCTGACGCTGACGACATGGTATTGATACAAGACATCGAGCTTTACTCTATGTGTGAACATCATTTACTCCCTTTTATTGGCCGCTGTCATATTGCTTATATCCCTGATGGCAAAGTATTAGGCTTATCTAAGTTTGCGCGTATTGTTGATATGTTTTCGCGTCGTTTTCAAATTCAAGAACAGCTTACCCATCAAATTGCAAAAGCGGTTGAGGAAGTAACCGGTGCAAAAGGTGTGGGGGTAATTGTTGAAGCAAAACACATGTGTATGATGATGCGTGGTGTAGAAAAGCAAAACTCAAGCATGCGTACCTCGGTAATGCTAGGAAACTTTAGAGCCGATCCGAAAACACGTAATGAGTTTTTACAGCTGATCAAAGGATAATGTATGGCAAACGCAATTATTAATGTAACTAATTTACGACTACGCACATTTATTGGTTTTAATCCTGATGAGCGTGAAAAAAAACAAGATGTGGTCATTAACCTTGAAATTCACTACCCTGCTGATCAAGCTTGTGAAACAGATGAAGTAGACCAAGCACTTAACTACAAAGTGATTACTAAAGAGGTGATTAGCTTAGTGGAGCAAGGACACTTTTTATTGTTAGAAAAACTAGTTGCTGAAATTCTTGCTGTTTGCCACTCACACCCAAGTGTTAATTATGCTAAGGCTCGAGTAGATAAACCTCATGCGTTGCGCTTTGCCGATTCGGTTTCTTTAACCCTCGACTGGCACAAATAATCCAACGGCAAGGGCTATTACCGCTAAATAACGTAACCCCTTGCCGAGCGTTACCAGCACTAAAAATGTAGTAAAGCGAACTTTAAACACGCCGCCAATAACGGTTAGTGGGTCGCCAACGATGGGCAGCCAAGCAAACAACAGGCTATAAACACCATATTTATTAAACTGCTGTTGTGCTTTTTTAAGCCCTTTTTCAGACACTGGAAACCATTTTTTATCTTTAAAACGCAATGCCTGCGTCCCTAACCAATAGTTAACACAACTGCCTAGTACATTACCCAAGGTTGCTGCGAACCAAATTAGCCATAAGTTAGTATTGCCTTGCATGATCATGCCACCCATCAATACTTCAGAGGAGCTAGGTAATAACGTGGCAGATATAAATGCTGTAAAAAATAATGTTATATAGAGCATCTTTCCCTTATGGCTAAAAACTAAACCCAGCAATTAGCTGGGTTTGAACGACTTTTTAACTTAAAACCAATTCACCGAATAATAAAAACAGTTATTTTATCAAATTTAAGCTAAGGGGATAATTAAACTCTTTGCCATCGTTGGCTTTCACGCTTGCGATAACCACCATCACAAATGAAAAAATAGCCACCATAGGTAACAGTAGTAAACCAACCGCTGCAAAAATTAGTAAAAAACAAACAAAATAAGCTATAGCCATAGTAATTTGAAAATTAAGGGCTTTTTTGCCATGTATATCAACAATTGGCATTTCATCTTTTTTAATTAACCAGATAATAAGAGGGCCGAGTACCGACCCAAATGGCACAATAAACCCCGCTAATGCACTTAAATGACATAGCATTGCCCATGTGCGGTCATCTTTATTGACGACTTTAATCTCTTGATTTTGTTCCATTACACTCTCCCTTCTCGTTTTTATTTTGCGCTAAAATAATATTCACACTCATTAGCCACCTTAATGTAAATGCTTATTTATCCAATGCAAAGCATTTGTGTATATTTAAAAATAAAAAAGCGCAGCAAATAGCTGCGCTTATTGATATTGCCAGACCAGTTACTTATTCACACCCGCTAAATCAAGCATAAAAGCATAATTTAATGCAGTATCTTCTAAGCGTTTGAAGCGACCTGATGCACCTCCGTGCCCTGCTTCCATATCGATTTTAAACAGTAGCTTGTTATCATCTGTTTTGTAATCTCGCAGCTTAGCCACCCACTTTGCAGGCTCAAAATATTGTACCTGTGAATCATGTAAGCCAGTAGTAACTAACATATTTGGGTAATCTTGCTTACTGACCTGATCATAAGGTGAATACGATAACATATACTCATAGTATTCTTTCTCATTAGGGTTACCCCACTCACCGTATTCGTTGGTTGTAAGTGGAATACTTGCATCAAGCATCGTGGTCACTACATCAACAAATGGAACCGCAGCCACCATACCTTTATACAACTCAGGAGCTTGGTTTGCCACTGCGCCCATTAACAAGCCACCCGCACTGCCACCTTGAGCAAATATTTTATCTTTTGCACCATACTTTTGCTCAACCAATGCCTTGGTAACATCTACAAAGTCGTTAAAGGTGTTCTTTTTAGTCAGTAGTTTACCGTCCTCATACCAAGGGCGACCTAGCATTTGTGAACCGCGAATATGCGCAATGGCAAATACAAAACCCCGATCGAGCAAACTTAAGCGAGCGCTAGAAAAGGTAGGATCCATGGTCGCGCCATACGAGCCATAACCATATTGTAGCAGCGGATTAGTTCCCTCTTTTTTAAACATGTCTTTGCGATAGACTAGGCTTACCGGTACTTTAATACCATCTCGTGCAGTGACAAAAATTCGCTCTGATGCGTAGTTATCTGCACTAAAATCACCGAGTACTTTTTGTTGTTTAAGTAATGTTTTATTGCCAGTAGCTAAATTAACATCATACGATGAAGCGGGTGTTGTCATACTGGTATAATACACACGTAATGTATCGCTATTTAAATCATTGTTACCGTAGGTGCTAATTGTATAAGCACTGTCGTTAAAGCTAAGCGGTATCTCTTTACCCGTGGTTAAGTTACGAGCAATAATAGTCGACTGACCCATTTCACGCTGCTGATACACTAAGTAATCGTTAAATAAGTCGATGCCTTCTAATTTTATATTATCGCGAGCGGGGATCACCGTTTGCCAATTAGCTTTATCGCCAGCTTTATCAATATCTACTTTCATTAACTGAAAGTTGACTGCGTTTAAATTAGTGACAATGTAGTAAGTATTACCCAGCTTAGAAATTCCATACTCCAGATCCGCTTCACGTTCAATCAAGCGTTTTGGCATAGCTTTAACATCATCAGCACTTAAAACCGATACACCTGACGCAGTTGTACTGCTGTGCCAGATATAAATTTCTGAATCGTCTTTGCTTTTGCTAATACCCATGTAATAACTGGTATCTGTTTCTTCATAAACGAGTTCATCTTCAGCCTGTGGGGTACCGAGCGTATGACGATAAACTTGGTAACCTAGTAAAGTTTGTAAATCTTTTTTTATGTAATAAAGCGTTTTGTTGTCGTTTGCCCAAACAACACTGCCATTCGTACCTTTAAGCGTATCTTCGAGTAATTTACCAGTGCTTAAGTCTTTTATTTTTATATTATAAATACGACGACTTACGGTATCTTCACCATATGCCATTAAATTGCCGTTTGGACTTACATCTAAACCACTTACGGCATAATAATCATGTTCCTTAGCTAGCTCGTTTACATCTAAAATAACCTGCTGGTCAGTGCCTGCAAAATCACTACTACGTACATAAGTTGCGTATTCGTTATCACCGCGAGTTTGTGATGAATAATAATAGTCACCGTTTTTAACTGGCACTGAATCATCGTCTTTTTGAATTCGCCCTTTTAGCTCTTCAAATAACCTAGTTTGTAACGTTTTTGTATGCGCAAGCATTGCATCTGTATAAGCATTTTCAGCCTCAAGGTAACTAAGTACCTCAGGATCTTTTCGCTCATCATCACGCATCCAGTAATAATCATCGATGCGAGTGTCGCCATGGATTGTCATTTCATATGGCACTTTTTTAGCAACCGGCGGCATGACTTCGGTTTGAGCAGCTACATTTTCAACCTTTGCTGATTGCTCAACATCAGGGGCTTTATTACATCCCCCTAAAATAGCTAAGGATATAAAAGTAAGAACAAATGGGGTGTGTTTCATTGATTGGAATCTCTGTAGTTTTTATTTTTATTAAATATACCTAATATTTAATAGCACGGAGATTTAGTTTGTGAAGCTATGTAAAAAGAGAGCCTAGAAATTCTTTTTATATGTTTATGACTTCAGTTATCCTAACAATAACGAAGTAGCATTATATAGCCTCTTCATGCTGCTAATTAATAAGGATAAAAATGAACAACGACGTAATTAACATTTTAACAATGGCTAAAGTCATTCAAACAGCGGTTGCACCCGTTTTTTTAATTACTGGTATTGCAGCAACGCTCGGGGTTTTATCTAATCGCTTGGCGCGAATTACAGACAGAGCCAGACAGTTAGAGCGAAAATTAAAAGTTAGCACCGATGAAGAATTTAACTTGTCTCTGACTACAGAGCTTAGAGCACTCCTTAAGCGCTCTCGCTGCATACACATTGCATTTAGTTTAAGTGTATTAAGTGCACTATTAGTTTGCGCCGTGGTTATGCTGTTATTTTTATCTCACATACAGTCAATTAATTTAGGTGTCACTATTGGCAGCTGTTTTGTTGGTGCAATGGCATTACTGATATGTGCATTTATGTCATTACTCGGTGAGGTGTTTTTGGCAACGCGCAGTATGCGTCGAGGGATGATTTTCGCAGATATAGATATAAACGAATAATAAAAAACCCCGAGTCAATCGTGCTACTCGGGGTTTTACTTATTTAAAACAGATTACTGTGCAGTGTAAATAGTTTCTAACACTTCTATTTTAGCTTCTTTAATCAAACCAGATTCTTTTAGCTGCTTTGATGCAACTAAAATATCTTGACCATCATTTACAGCTAAAACAGCAATTTTAGTGCCTGGGAATAAAGATACGACCTTCAAACCTGCAGCCGAAGCAACATCGCTTGCACTCATACCATCTTTTAAAAGAATAGTAATATTACCTGATAGTGACGTTAGGTTATTAGTAAAAATATTACGAACTAATGTTCCTTTTGTGACCACATCAGACGATTTATCTACGCTTACTACTGTCATCTCACCTTTTTGCATAACGACATGCTCTTCTGAAGCAACACTCGAAGGCACTAAACGTAAGTTCTTTTCAATTTTGTAAGAACCAAAATCCGCTTTATCAAACTTTAATTTAGCTACTTGTTTCTTAGGAAGCTGAAGCTCTTTATCTGAGCTAGTGTTTGCTGTTGCCCCAAACGAAATACACGCAGCAGCACCCAATACGATTAATTGTTTAATTTTCATCTTTATAATCCTTACTCTTGACCTGCGTGACCAAATGCACGAAGAGATACACCTTCAAGTACACTTGCTGAGTTATTATTACTAATACCAGTAACACCTAGAGAATTATTTGAGCCTCGACTAAATGCAAAGCTATCTGCGCTTGTATCTAACAAACGAACAGTCCAAGTACCTTTCGTAGACTCTCCGTAGAAAGCATTTGAAAGCATCACAGCGTCTTTAAGTACATAACCTACACTCCAGCTATTCGTGAAGCTATATGCAGGGTAAAACAAAGCTTGTTTAGATGAAAGTAATACACTTCGAGTACCCGCTGGCGAAGTAACCTCAATAGCTAAATCATTACCAGCAGATGTTTGAGTACCATCAGCTAGGCCGAAGCCCATTTCAGGGTTGCTTACATCAAATTTAAATTGCATTGCCTCAATGTTTAATTCTTCTGTAACTACAATTTCTTGCGTTAAACCTGTAGCACTGTTATCAGGAATTTCTAATGCTAGTGCACTCTCAGAAACGGCTGAACCAACACCATTCCAATCCGTGATTACTTGCTCACCTAATGAAGCGTCATAAGACTTAGCCATTGCAACCGCTGCACCTGCATCTACACGCCCAAAGCCATATAAGTTATTAAAGCTATAACCAGCGGCATTTTCAACCCAACCATCATGTGCAACAAACTCACCATCTGCGGTAGTTAATTTTACAGGGGCATTTTCAGCGTCAATTAATGTACTTGTTGACGCTAATATATGACGCACATCACGCCAAGTTAGTTCAGGATTAGCCGAAAGAATAAGTGATACTACACCTGATGCATTTGGCGCAGCAGACGATGTACCGTTAAATGTAGATGTATAGTTACAACTTGCGTTATCTTCATTACCAGGATAGTTAAATGGGAACTGGCTTATGGCAAACTCTTCTCCATATCTCTGAGTAAAGCTTGCAACAGCACCACTATTAAAGCCTGAGTAACCGTTGATACATGTCATCTGATCCGTTGTTACCATTGCAGGTGCCCAACGACCATATTCACCAGCTGGCGCTGAAACCATTAAGTTAGCACCTGCTGTTGAGTAGCTAGTGTGCTTACCATTTGCATTTACAGCAGCAACACTTAGATAGTAAGGATGGCCTTGGCTTGGCTCAAACGCACCGTTATAACACGTTAAACCTAAGTCATTAGCTCCATTATCTTCACATAGTGAGCCTTCATCACCGCCATCAACAAAAGAGTTACCACTCGATTTCATATTAAGTGCCCCCTTACCATCTCGCAGGTTTAGGTTTGGGTATGACTCAATAGCTTCATCTAATTCTGAATATGCAATAAATGTTGGGAAAGTTATGCCATAACTACGGTTAAACGCAGAAATATTTTCTGTTGTGCTAATGCCGCTTCCAGGGAAACCATGCACCATTAACTCAGTTTGTGGGATTTTAGCACCACCAAGATAATTCATACCAATTAAACCAGCATCAGGAGCAACGCCACGGCCACCTTTACCATTCCAACCTTTTGCAGCAATCAAACCAGCAACACTTGTACCATGATCACCACTGTTTGACATACTAGTAGGATCTGTACGGTCAGTCGCATCAGCATTTAGGTTTAAAGAGCGGTTTGGTAATACATTATCGATTAAATCTTCATGGCGGATTTCCATACCCGAATCGATCACAACTGCCGTTGCACCTGCCCCAGTAACACCTTGAGCATAAGCATCAACAACATTCATATCTTCACCAGCTACAAGCTCTGTCGCTTCTGATTGAGCAAAGCTAGCGTTGACATCGGCTTGTGCTTCTTCTTCTGTATCGCCAAATAAACTAACGTACAAATCAATTAAGCCTTGTTTCATCTCATCACTAAGCGAGTAAGCTTTCTGACCTGTATTGTTTAGGTGCCACTGCTGATTTGCAAGAGGATCTCCAATAATTCCTGAGATATTAATTTTCGCAGAGGCCGTTTTACCGTTTGCAGTTACTGTGTAATCAATAACCGCATCTTCACCAGAAACAGGCACATATGTAAACGAAGTACCCTCTACTGTTAACATACCATGGCTAAACTTAAAGACACCATCTTGCGCGGTAATTGCCTCGCCATTTTCAGTAAAACTAAAAGTAAGTGCGTCACCATCATTATCACTTGCTTTAAAGTCTGCAGTAACTGGAACCCATTGTTTTAAATCAGTAACGACAACATCACTCGCTTTTGGTGCTACATCAGTAACAACTGGAACTGTATTGTTATTATCATTATCGCTTCCACCACACCCTGATAGCGAAATTACTATCGCTGCAGACAACGCTGACAGCTTAAAAATATTATTTTTCATAAATGCTCTTCATTGGTTATTTTTATGACACCTGAATGTACACAACCAAACAACAAGCAGCAACACTGCATTTACAAACATTCACAATAAACCGTAAAATAATATCAGCCCGATTAAAATCCCGTTAATAATATCAAAGTAATAATCTATGCTTTCCCTTGAACTAAAGCCTAAGCTAATATACAAAGATAATTAAAGAACCCTCAAAGGAGTAGAGTAAAGTGAAATTGAAGCAAGTATTTATCGGGGCATTACTATCTACATGCGCACTTAGTGTATCTGCAAATTCTGCATTTAAAGAGCCGAGTGATGCAATTGAGTATCGCCAAGCTGCATTTTCTATGATTTCAGTTCAAATAGGCGATATGGGTGCCATGCTTAAGGGTAAAATTCCTTTTGATGCAGAGCAATTCAAACAGCGTGCAAATAACGCGGCGGCATTATCTAAAATGCCTTGGGAGGCCTTTTACGCAGGCACTGAAAAAGGCGATACATCAGCACTTCCTGCGGTATGGTCTGAAAACGATACTTTTATGAAAAAAGCGACAGCGTTTCAGCAATATGCTGATGAACTTGCTGTAGCAGCTCAAACAGGTGACAAAGCGGTCATTGGTAAAGCATTTGGTGCATGGGCTAAAGGCTGTAAAGATTGCCATAAGCAATTCAAAGACTAATAAATTCTGTGTATTAAACAATAAAAATGGCGCTGTATTAGCGCCATTTTTTTAACTAAGCAGATAACTTAAAGGCTCACTTCCCCAAGTACTCATTAATAAAATCAGTAATAGTAACAATAAAAACCATGCAATCCATGGTGACTTTGTCTCAGGCTCTGAGCTTTGTGTTGGCAGTGCTTTATTGCCGGTGATCATTGCTTTTACTAAAGGCTTGCCTTTAATTTTGTAAGCAATAATAGCCACAACATGCAAAATAATCGCATAAAATAAAATATCAAAATTGATATGGTGCAGCCAGTTGGCAAAATCAATCGTATCACTCGATACATACTGCGCTAACGGGCCATCAGTTAAAATGCCATCACTGCTCATTAAACCACTAACCAGTTGCGTAATAATCAGTATAAAAAATAATAACACCATATAACTACCTGGTGCAGAATGGCCCACATCATTTATTTTTTTGCCACTAAAAGAAGCAAGCACCGACTTAGGAGAATGCAGTAATGCCGATATTCTTGCCGTTTTACTGCCTATAAGACCCCATATAATCCGCGTTGAGATAAGCGCTAAAGTAAAAAAGCCAACCACAAAATGTAGCTCTATCATGCCCTCTTCAGCACTAAAATAAAGCGCAGCAATACTCAATACTAATAACCAATGAAAGCTTCTTAAAAAGCCATCCCACACTTTTACCTTGAACATTGCACCTTCCCTAAAAAACAGTATCATCTAAAACGCTAACTATTTTAGCATCTTAATATTAAGGTATCCTAATGAGTCTTTCTACCAGTGCGCAGAGTAAAACACATGCAGTCCATTAAAAAACCGATACTAAAAGGCTTTTTAGATATGCTGCCATTATGTTTAGCCGTTATTCCTTGGGGGATTTTATGTGGCTCGTTGGCAATACAAAATGGCTTTACCCCTTTTGAAACTCAAGCCATGTCGCTACTGGTATTTGCAGGCTCGGCGCAGCTGGTTGCAATTGAGCTCATTGCTGGTAATACCCCTCTATTAACCATTTTATTTACCACGTTTATTATTAGCTCTCGCCATTTTTTATATGGCTTGGCGGTTCGTCACAAAGTGATTGAGCAACCCATGCGTTGGCGCCTTCCAGTCAGCTTTGTCTTAACTGATGAACTATTTGCTTTTTCGCATCACCCTCGCGCCTACCAGACTCAAACGCGCCTAATTTACGCGCTCAGCGCAGGCTTTAGCTTTTACATTGCTTGGAATATTTGGACACTTATCGGTATTGTAGCCGGCACTATGCTCCCTGATCTAACCAATTTAGGACTCGACTTTGCGATTGCTGCAACCTTTATTGCTTTGGTTATCCCAGGAGTTAAAAATTTAGCCACTCTTGTCACGGTCATTGTTGCAGGGATCTGTGCCACTTTATTAAAAAGCACAGGCTTTGAGCTGTGGTTGGTATGCTCAGCACTATTAGCAATGAGTGCAGGTTACACTGTAACTAGAATAGTAAAAAATAAGGACGCTAAATCATGATGACGACTATTTTACTTATGGCATGTATTACCTTTTTTACCCGTTATTTATTCTTACACCGCGCGCTACCATTTAAAGTAGGGCCTAAAATGCAGCAGTTTTTGAGCTTCAGTGCACCTGCGGTTCTAACAGCGATTTGGGTGCCGATTGTATTTATAAATGATGGTGGCATTAATCTAAATTGGCAAAACCCTTATTTAAGCGCAGCGATTGTAGCCATTATAGTTGCTTACAAAACACATAATATTTACCTAACCACACTTGCTGGTATGGGGTTATTTTTGATTTTAAATTAACAGTAACGCCATAGCAGTGTTCACTATTTCGACTTTGTTAATCACCAAGCAAAGGTTAGACTATGCCAAATAAACAAATAATAGCTTAATAATATGCACCCATTTCATCAACTAAGTGCTACTAGCCTGCAAGGCCAACCTATCGATTTTAAAGAGTTTGTAGGTAAAGTTGTGTTAATAGTAAATACCGCAAGTGAGTGTGGATTCACCTATCAATACGAGTCATTGCAAGCATTACACGAAAAGTATGCCAGCCAAGGTTTAGTCATTATAGGTTTCCCGTGTAACCAATTTGGCCAGCAAGAACCCGGAGACGCGAATCAAATAGCACAAGGTTGTTTAATAAATTACGGAGTTAGTTTTTTAATCGCAGAAAAAGTGAACGTTAATGGTCAGCATACACATTCGGTTTTTCGCTATTTAAAATCTGTATTGCCGGGGTTTTTGACACGAAAAATTAAGTGGAACTTCACAAAATTTTTGATTAATGCAGATGGCTCACCGATTAAGCGCTACGCGCCCTTTACTAAACCTGAAAAACTAGAAAAAGTAATTGAAAAAGCATTGCTCGCAGCTAAAGTTTGAGGCTTAAAAATTATAAAGAGGCATAAAGCCTCTTTATTACCAACCCACAGAGCTCTAAATACTAACTAAGTAGCAGTTAAAAGCTAATATGTCGGCACTGATTTGTACTAGCGACAACCTAATCAATATAATCGTTTAAGTCATCTTCACCTAGGTTTTTACGCAAGCGTTTTTGCTCAAGGTAATCCTCTAACTTTCTTTTCACCTTTTGCTTTTTCTTGTCGTGTTGATTACGCCCGACCATTTCGTATTCGTCTTCAACAAAATCATCATCTAGCGCATCGTAACTAAATGTCTTACCCACAACCCACTCCATAAAGTGTTTGAGACCAATTACGGATTCTTGTATCGCGATAATTGGTGAAATTAAAATGTTCAACGCAAATTCATTGTACAAATTTACGTCAAAATAAAGCCACATCGCTATCCTAAATAGTCTCTGTGTCAGTATTGTGAATAAATAGCGCTAAATTTGAATTGTGGAAAGTGAGAGTTTTTTATCGTATCGATAAATTTTATTTATTATCATTTAACTGTTGGTTATTTTGACCAAATTTTAGCTTTTTTAATAACTTTACTTTCAACTTCAAAGCACCTTAAAAATCACAAACCACTGTTTTTAAACACTAAAAACTATTGGCACCAAACTTGTTATAAGTTAATTATCATCATCAAAAAACAGAGAATAAACATGAAAGAATTATTATTAGTTAGCGCAATTATGTGCGCCCCCGTCGCCATGGCTCATAACGATAACAGCTCTTCAATTACATTTAGTAACGACGAATGTAAAGTTGAGTTTAAAAACGATGTACGTATAAAGCCAAGTGAATTAGAAATTTTTAAAGCCAACAATCAACGTATGACTTTTACCACTCAAGGTGAGTTGTCGATCAATGGCGAGCAAGTAGCATTAAATAGCGCTCAGCGCCAAGCACTGACCAACTACACAGATAATTTACGTGCGCAATTACCTGAAGTAGCCAACATTGCACTTGATGGCGTTAAAATTGCGGGCGTTGCATTAGAAGAAGTCGCCAATGCATTTAATATTGATGGCCTCGATAACATTGCTACCTTAATGGACGATATTCAACAAGAAGTAGAGGGTACCTTTTACCAACAAGGTACATTTGTCATGGGCCAGCAAAGCTTCACTCAGTTTGGTGAAAACTTTGAACAGCAGTTTGAACAACAAATAGAAACTGCCGTTGAGTCGGCCGTAATGCAATCAATGGGCAGTATTTTAGTAGCATTAGGCTCTGAGCTAATGGGTTCAGGTGGCGACATGCAAGCCTTTGAAGAGCGCATGGAAAATATGGGCGCACAAATAGAAGAAAAAGTAGAGCTCCATGCAAAAAAACTTGAACAGCGTGCAAATACACTGTGTGGTGACTTTGTTGAAATCGCACAACAAGAAACTCAACTTGCTGCGCAAGTGCCTGCATTAAAAGGCTATGAGTTATTTACTATAAAACAGCACTAACTGCTCAGCATTTTAATTAATCTCCCTTTGCGGCATTTGCTTTTAAGCTATGCCGCATTTTGCGTTTTTTACCCCCACCAGTCCCATTTAACTCAAATAATAGACTGTTGAGCGGATCTGCTCTTGCTGTGCAGAGGCATTTTGTGGCTTCATAGTAAAATACAAACCAAAGTATAATCTTCACTTCGCTCTAGATCACTTAGAATGCCGTCCGAGCTGATGATTGTAAGCCCAAATTGCAACATATTAAAACCACCTCTTTTTAAGTTTTAAATTCTTGAGGCGGTGCGATCCCCAGTTAGACGCGTTTTAAAACGCAACTAACTCCAAAGTGCCTAGTAACCTAGGCACTTTTTTTATAATTTAAAAGCCTAGCAACACTCTTTTTTATCGTTTCTTTAATGCTCTTCTCTGATAAATAATTAACCACCTATAAATAGCATGTTAAATCTTTTAACGAAGTAAAACCCACCCCATTAATACAAAATAATTTAATCTGAATAACTATTCAAAATAATCTATTTATAAACATATTAAAATTAAAAAAACTGCAAAAGCCCCGTATAAAAGTGATATAGCACACGACTATAATGAATAAATATACAAAATCAAAAAAAACGCCATTAAATAGCAAATCAAAAAAAACACTTTCAGATTAAAAAAACTAATACTTCACCAGCAATTTTTATCGCTTTATTTTTAACCAACCTACGGGCAAAATGCACACGTTTTCAACAGACACAACCTTGGAGCGAATACAATGAACCCAATTAATACATTAAACCAAACAGCCACAACTCACGTTGCAGTTAAACCAACTAATCGCAAAGCGAGAATGTTAGCTAAACTTAACCGTTACGGAAAAAAATTAGCACTTGGCGGTGCAATTCAATACAAATAATCACCCAACCATGATTTTTGTATTGTTGCAGCAAACACCCAACCACTAAATGAAGTTTCTTCTTTAGCTCCATCTGTTTGCTGCCAGCTCCCTCCTCATAGCTAAAAATCATCTTTAATTTTCATAATTTACAAAAAAAACCGCATTTACGCTCACTTTTTAAGCAAACGATCTTTTTGCTATTTACACAGGCAACTCACCTAAGTATTATCCTGCATCACGACGTGGAGAGATGGCAGAGTGGTCGAATGCACCGGTCTTGAAAACCGGCAGGGGTTTATAGCCCCTCTAGGGTTCAAATCCCTATCTCTCCACCACTTATTTGTATTAATTGGTTTTTTCCGATTGATAACACGCTGAATAATGCGTCGGAGAGGTGTCCGAGTGGCCGAAGGAGCTCCCCTGCTAAGGGAGTATAGAGTTTGTAGCTCTATCGAGGGTTCGAATCCCTCCCTCTCCACCATTACTGATTACAAGCCACTTAATTGTGGTTTTTTTGTGCCTAAATTTTAACTCCGTTAAGAAATAGGGAGGGTGAGCACTCTCGACAGGGTTCAATAAAATGTCTGGAACATTTTAGGCCGCTGCAAGCGTCGCGCAGCGATTAATTACAGGGATGTAAGTAAGTCTATCCCTCCCTCTTCACCATTACTGATTACAAGCCACTTAATTGTGGTTTTTTTGTGCCTAAAATTTAATAGCCTCTATTAATTCGCACTTTGTATAAGGCCGTCGCGAGCGCATGCTAATAAATTAAACAAATTGTATGGTGTCACAACTTAGTGCATTATAAATGGTACTTTAAACCAGCTTAGGTTTAACCATGGCAAAGCTAATATTACTACTATGTTGTTTGGGTGCCTGTGCTGCTAGCATGGCAAATGAAGTGACGGTTTATAAATGTACCATTAAAGGAGTGCCTACTTTTAGTCAAACTCCTTGCGCTGAAGACGCTCAAGTGATCACGCTTAGAAACGTCAACATCATGCAAACAAATACGCCACAATCTGAGAACACACCAGTTGCCGATACTTCTGTTGACGATTATCTAGCGGTGCAACAAATAGAGCGTGATATTGTGCAGCTTGAGCTTAAGATTAAACAATACCAACAAGAATACGCACAAAAAAAACAGCAAATCGATTACATGACCCAAGATAAAGCAAATCGCTTAGGAGCCAGCTCAATTGCGAATGCCATTACCACTGAAACGGCGGCACTTAAGCAGCGATTTGACCCACAAATCAAGCAAGCACAACAACAAATAGAAGCACTCACTCAAAAAAAACAGCAGCTTAGTCAGCAACCTTAAGTATGTGCTTCACAACATCAATAAATGTTTGTATCTCTGACTTTGTATTATATATGTGAGGTGAAACACGGATGCCGAGTTTACGCACATCAACACTTATTTTTGCAGTCTCTAATGCTGTTAATACACTTTGCTGATGCTCAGAAAACTGCAAAATAGCGGTGCCACTACATTGCTCTTTAGCGCTAGGTGACATTAAAAAAGCGCCCAATTGCTGCTGAATTAACTCAAGTAACATCAAGTTGTGCGATCTCACTTGTTCAACGCCAAATTCAACAATATATTCAATACTATGAGCGGCAATAATATAAGGAAGTACCGAGGGCGTACCGCCCCAAAACCTTAGTGTTTTAGCGTTATATTGAAAATGCGCAATATCAAACTCGAATGGGTTTTGATGTGAAAACCAGCCAACATCTTTTGGTTCACATTGTGTTATTTGCTTTGGATTTACCCATAAATAAGCAGCTCCTGGCCCTCCGCATAGCCACTTCACACTTGAACCGATCATAAAGTCAGCATTTAACGCCGTTAGATCGACAGGGATAACCCCTGCCGATTGCGCCACATCAATTATTGAGAGTGTATTCGTGACTTTACTCAGCGCCACAATATCGTTTATGGGAGCTTGTACACCCGTATTAGAATAAACATGGCTAACAAATACCCCATCAATCTCTGAAGTTAAATATCGCTGCCATACCTGTCTATCACTCAAGTCTTCATGCTCAGGGATGTAGCGTATTTTTGCACATTCAGGCAGTGCTTTTTGCATTACAAACCCCATACTGGGAAAATCAGCCTGCGCCATTAATACTGTACACTGTGGTTTATTAAATACGGGGTGTGACATAACCAATTTGGTTAAACCACTGGATAAATTAACCTGAGGACAAAATTGCTCACTAGGCGCATTAAACAACTGCCCTAATGCCTCAGTAAATCTTTCAATGGCGGGTAACCACTGTTGCCATGGCTCTTTTACACTTTCTTGCCAAGGAGTAAAAAAATGTTCAGTGGCATTTTCTAAGCTCGTTTTTAATGGGCGGCCAACAGAGTGGCTTAATAAATAACAACCCTGTGGCATACAAAAATCATTTTTAGCCATATTAATTAATCCACTGTTTTAGCGTGTTTAAATCATCAAAGCGCGTATTTATGTCGTCACGCTTTGCCGCGGCACGCCTATCTCTTAACTTAGCTAATGAATCGAGCAGTACCGGTAAAGGTGGTCCACTGGCAGTTACTTTGCTTATATGCTGTTGTTGCATTTGCAGTGACGGTTGGGCAATAAACTTCTCAACCAACTGATTATGATGACCGATAGCGGTGTCACCATGTAATTTACACACTTGTATAAATAGTTTGCCGTGCTTTTGAAACCACTCTGTGTGTTTATATTGCTCGGCTTTTAAGAAGTCATCCATAAAGCTTTGCATACGCATGGCTTCTCGCAATATTTGTTGGTCCTCTGGCATCATATATAAAAATTTATCCACCAGCATTTGTGAGTAACTCGGCTCATTGGCACTGCAAAGCCCTAACAGCATATCAATAACATTAATGCCGGCAAAATCTCCCGCATTTGCACCACGGTAAACCTCTTTACCTACCCGGTAAGGCTTGTAGTATGGGCGTACACAATTAAAAAAACGCTCGGTATCAAGTTGAGTATACAAGGCATTATTCGACGCTATTACATCAATAAGTGCCGTTTTAACCACCTCAAGTAGTTCAGCCGTGACTGGGTGTGAAATACCTAATGGCAGTATTTTTAGTAAAGCATCACTCGCGCGCTTATACGCTAAAATACCTTGGGTGTTGTAATCTAAAAACAGAGCTTCATCATCAAGATTTGTAAACCGTTTATAGGTGCCATTAATGGCTTTATTATGAGTGGTTAAATGTGCGGTGGCAAAACGAGGAGTTACTCCAATAGAAGCACCAATATGCATAGCAAGCGCCGATGCTTCAACTAATGGTGAGGTTGTTTCTCTGCTCGGCTCTGTGATCTCATGCCTGCGACAAGCAGCCATAAACAAACCAACATTACCAAGCAAATCGAATGCGCTATCAAATCCTTCGTCGGTATTGCCTTCGTCCAATAAATCGCTGATCAGCGCATTGCCTTGCTCCTTTAGTGCCAGCTTTAAGCTATCACCAATCCCCTCAACATTAGCCTTATCGGTTTGCTGCCAATAAAGCTGTTCTAATTGCGAGTTTAAGCTTACAAACTCTGATCTTATCCAACGGTCAAACTTAGCAGTAAAAGAACTCATAACTACACCCTGTTATTATTATGTTTTAATGCTAACAAAAACCCCTGAGGGTAAAACGCCAAAAAAAATAGTAAAAACACCTTTAGTTAGCAATAATCACTACCAACATTAAAATCACTAATAAGATCCCATAGTCATGTTAGATAAAAAAGATCAGCAGTTACTGGTTGCCTTACAATCGCATGCCCGCATGTCGGTTTCTGAATTAGCCAATACCATTAACCTATCAGACACCCCAACTCTTAGGCGTATCAAAAAGCTTGAGCAGGAACATGTAATTACGGGCTATCACGCTGCCATTAACCCTAAGTCGCTCAACCTTAATGTGCTGGTTTATGCTTTTGTGCGACTAAGTCAAAACTCGGTGAGTGCGGCACAGCAATTTGAGCAGCATGTAGAAAAGCTAGCCCATGTACTTGAGTGCTCTGTGATCTCAGGTAGCCACGATTATTTACTGAAAATTATTTCTCAGGATTTAGAAAGCTATGAGCAGTTTGTAAAGCACCAGCTGGGGAGCTTAAGCTGTATCGCCAATATAGAGTCAACGGTAGTACTCAAACAATCATTTAGTAAAAAGCAGCTACCACTTTAAAAAATAATACTATTTAGTGCCGATTCGCTATACTGAAATATCACTATAAAAATAATATTTAACAAGGATGCATGTGAAGATTTTTCGTTCAACATCCAGTTCTTTTGTTTTTTACATATCATTTGCGGTTGCGTATTTTGCAACTGGTAAGTTATTGACTAATTTTGCCTTTCAATCACAAGTCATCCCTATCTGGCTCCCTGCAGGTATTGCCCTAGTTGGCTGTTTTATCTGGTGGTGGCGTTTTATCCCGGCATTATTTATTGCCTCTGTCGCCTTTAATTTAAGTACCGGTGATAACCCAATCACTGAGCAGGTTTTAATTGGTAATACACTACAACAAGTACTGCTAATCGGTTTAGGCGCTATGCTACAAGGCATGATTGGCGCTGCTCTTTTAAAGTACTGGCTAGGCCATCCGTTGTATTTAAAACAACGCCAATCTATTATTTATTTTATTTTTGTCGTCGGTATTGTCGTCAGCCTAATATCGGCCAATATTGGCGTCTATGCTTTAAGTCAGTTTAACCCTGCTTACAGCATTGATAATCATTGGAACAATGTTACTTTTTGGTGGCTTGGTGACTCTCTTGGCGTACTGATCGCAACTCCCTTTTTATTGGCGTTATTACAACCAAAATTTAAACGCCATGATGTTACCCCATTACCTACTATTGCAGTGTGCTCGGTGTTATTTATCTCTGTAGCTTTAACCACTAAGCTATACAACCAAGAGACGTATTCAAATGCGATACAAATAGCTAAGCGCGAAACATCTATTATTGAAAACAGTTTGCTGAGCAATTTAAACCTCAGCCAAATAACCGTACAAAGCCTTGCAAGCCAGATACAATCAACACCGACTTTAAGCAAGCAAGAGTTTGATAGCTACAGTGCTCAACTATTGGCTGAGCATTCATTTATTAAAGCATTTTCATGGAACCGCAAAATTAACCAGGCTCAGGTCAGTGACTTTAACAAACAGCTCAATGAAGTTTATACTGCATACAACTTTGATCCGAGCATTAAAGGGGCGCCATTATCAAACAACGATCCATTGGTGGTTATTACCTATATTGCTCCTTTTGTAGAAAACCAATCTGCCATAGGTTTTAATCTCAATTCTCGTAAAGATCGCCGTGAGACTTTACTCGACCCACGCATTAAAAATCGCCCTGTGGGCACTAAAATAATTCAGTTAGTTCAAGCAAAAGAACCTGAACCTGCGTATTTATTATTTGCTCCTGTGTATCAACAAAATAACGAAGTTGCCTCAATTAAAGGCTACGCAACAGGTGTATTTTTAGTAAAAAACATACTTGCTCAGTCGATTACCCAAGCACAAAATAAGATGTTTAATATCGATATTTATGAAGCTAATACTACCAATCCATTTTATTCAAACGCCGAAAATATACCGACCAAAAGCAATAAACTGACAACCATCACGATTAATTTTGCAGGGCAAACATGGCTGGTTGATTTAACCATTAAAGATGAATTTCTACCGCATCAAACTAATAACATGACACTCTTTTTGCTTATTTTACAGGTCATTGTCAGCTCACTCATTTTACTGATATTACTGCTGTTTAATAACCAACACCTCGCACTTTCACGCTTGGTAGCAGAGCGCACACGCTCGCTGGTTAAAGCTAAACAGCAATCTGATTTAGCAAATCAGGCTAAAAGCCGATTTTTAGCAAATATGAGCCATGAAATTCGCACCCCACTTAACGCTGTGATTGGCTTTTCAACTCTAGCTAAAAGTGAAGATAGCGCTGAAACCCTCACCGGTTATCTAAATAAAATTAATTTAGCGTCTAAATCATTGTTAAGTTTAATCAATGATGTACTCGATATCTCTAAAATTGAATCACAAAAGCTCACCTTAGAAGTCGCTCCTTTTGATTTGAATGCGCTTCTTGCTCGGATCAGTAGTATGTTCGAGCAAAGCGCTGAACAAAAAGGTATTAACTGGAAAGTTGATAACCAATTACCAACCGATATTTGGTTTGAAGGTGATGTTATGCGAATTGAGCAAATTTTATTAAACCTATGTAGTAACGCCATTAAGTTTACCTATGAAGGTGAAGTAAGTGTTAGCGCATACAGCAAAGAGATCACCGATAGACGTCGTCAAATTACCTTGACTATTAAGGATTCGGGCATCGGTATTGCGCCATCAGAGCAAAGTAAGTTATTTGATGCGTTCACCCAAGCCGATAGCTCAACATCACGTAAATTTGGTGGCACAGGGCTTGGTTTAGCAATCGCAAAAGAACTTAGCTTATTAATGTCTGGAGATATCAGCGTACAAAGCGAGCCAGGTAAGGGCTCTACTTTTACTCTGTCTGTCGAGTTAAATACATGTGCAGCGCAACAAGTAACGGCAAAGCACATACACCAGCATGTTGACTTAAGTAAACTAAAAATACTGGTTGCAGAAGATAACAGCGTCAATCAATTAGTCATAAAAGCAATGCTTAGCTCTTTAGGGATTACCCCAACACTGGTTGAAAATGGCGAATTAGCAGTAGAACAAGTTAAAATAAATGACTTCGATTTAGTATTAATGGATTGCCAAATGCCGATTATGGACGGTTACCAAGCCACCGCCTTGATACGTCAAATTAAAAGTACTGAGCAATTACCAATTATTGCCTTAACTGCTGATGTAATGCCTGAAGATAAAGCCAATGCCTTAGCAATTGGTTTTAACGAACATCTTGCAAAACCTCTTGAACTCGATAAGCTCACACAATGCTTATCTCAATATATCGAGCAGGATGAACCATAAGGTTTTATCCAAAATAGAAAACCGAATATGGCTGTCGAATTATTATCAAAATTAACAAGTAACACACAGACAACAGTAGTAGGCAAAGCATTATGAGCCACTTTTCTCACAGTTGGTTTAATAGTATTAATCAAATTGATGCTACACAGTGGCATCAATTTTTCGGTAATGACCCATTCACCCAACATGCTTTTTTATACGCACTTGAGCAAAGCCAATGTGTAAGTGCTAAAACAGGTTGGCAGCCTCACCACTTAGCCGTTTATGAAGGCGATAAACTAGTTGCCCTTGCCCCTGGCTACTTAAAAGCGCACTCCTACGGTGAATATGTATTTGACTGGGCATGGGCTGAAGCTTATGAAAAAAATGGCTTAGATTATTACCCTAAATGGCTGTGCTGTATTCCCTTTAGTCCGATTGAGGGGCAAAGAATACGTATTATGCATAGCAATCCAAAGTTAGTTTATGAGTATATAACAGAGCAACTTAATACCCACTGCGCAAAACAAGCCTGGTCAGGCTGGCATGTAAACTTTTGCGATAAAGCACAAACCTCACAGCTAAGTGATGCAGGTGCTATGCAAAGAACCGGCGTGCAATTTCAATGGTTTAATAATAGCTTTAAAGATTTTGACGATTTTTTAAAAACCTTTAATGCCCGTAAGCGCAAAGCAGTAAAAAAAGAACGCGCTAAAATAACACAGCAAAATATCACCATTGAATGGCTGCAAGGTGAGCAAATCACCACAACAGTGATGCAGCTTTTTTGTGAGTTTTATCAACGTACTTATTTAAAACGTTCAGGCCATTTAGGCTACTTAAACAGCGATTTTTTTAGCTTGCTACACGCCTTAATGGCTGAAAAATTGCTCATTATGCTAGCCAAAAAAGACCATAAAGTGATTGCCGCCACATTAAGTTTAATTGGTGACAATACCCTTTATGGGCGTTATTGGGGAGCAAGCGAAGAGATTGATTCTCTTCACTTTGAGCTGTGTTACTACCAAGGCATTGAATATGCGATTAAGCATAATATTCACTGTTTTAATGCCGGTGCTCAGGGTGAGCATAAAATAGCACGCGGCTTTCAACCCATCACTACTTATTCTGCTCATCATATTATTCACCCCGATTTTAATCATGCTATTGCAGATTACTTAAAACGCGAACGCCAACATATCGATATTTATAAACAACAATGCAGCACTTTATTGCCGTTTAAAAATGAGTAACTGATTATTTGCAGGCATCGCAGTATCGCTAAGTAACTTAAGCCCAGATTGCACTGCAAGTTGCTCAACCGCTTCGAAATCACGAATACCACTAAGCGGATCGCGACTTTGCAATAAACTGTTAAATTCATTATTACTGGGGCTGGTAAACTCCCCTTTATATTTGAAAGGGCCATATACACACACCACCCCTTGCTGGTTTAAGTGCTGATTTACTCCAGCAAAAAAACGCGTAATTAACTCCCAGCTCACTATATGAAAAGTGTTAGCAGTATATATCGCATCCACTTTATCCACTGGCCAAGGATTGTTTAGGTCAAGTAATAAAGGCGGATGCAAGTTTGCCAGTTGCACCTCATCATGCCATAACTTTATTCCTTGATGATTAACCTCTCGATCACTGGTATACCATTGTAAATGTGGCAATTTTTTGGCAAAGAAAACGCTATGCTGACCCGTCCCCGAGCCTATCTCAAGTACCGACCCTGCATTTTGCAATGCAGGCTGCAAAGCCTTAAGTATATGATTTTTATTATTTTCGCAGGCTTGTGAAAACGGTTTGGTCATACTGATGCACCTAAATTGCAAATGAATGCACAATAGTAAAACAAATTTCAGCTATTTTGTCGTGAGTAAATTAACCAAAATAATAAAATAACTTTAATTTCAATACGTTAAATTATATTTACCGAGCTGGTACGCTATATGCTTTTATTAAATTACTCACTTAATGAGTACTAAACGACAAAAGGATAACATTATGTATATTTCACCCTATACCGCCGTAGACGCTGTAATGGCAATTACCGATAAAAGCCTAGATAAAACGAGTCATGAAACAGATTGTAGAGCAACGGTTATCGACTTACTTTCTCATGTAAAACACACTCAAAAGGCACAAAACAAACATGAAACAGACCAAATATTTATTCTTGGCTACAATTAAAATTCTGTTTAGCCTTATAACTGGCTGTTTATATAAATACATTATTTAAGTCGACTTAAAATCCGTTTAAGTCGACTTTTTAGTTTTAATCCCACTTGTTAACTTGCCTTGACGCCCCCTACTTTTTAGCTATACCGTTGTAAATAGCAATAACAGCACCATATCTTTTTATATAGCGTAGTTTAATGTCATATATTCTCTTTTTTAGGAGTACTAATGAGTAACTTTAGAACAGAATCAGATAGCATGGGCACACTCGACGTGCCCGCTAACGCACTTTATAAAGCACAAACCCAACGCGCCATTAATAACTTTACAATTAGCAACCTCACCATGCCACAGCAATTTATTATTGCTTTAGCGTATATAAAACAAGCCGCAGCATTAACCAATTTAAAGCTGGGCCATTTAGATAAAACAAAAGCAAATGCAATCGAGCATGCCTGCCAAGAAATTATTGATGGTCAGCATTATGAGCATTTCCCCGTTGATATTTTTCAAACGGGATCAGGTACCAGCTCAAATATGAATGCCAACGAAGTTATTGCAAGTTTGGCTTCAAAACATGCTAATCAACCTATTCACCCTAACGACGATGTGAATATGGGACAAAGCTCGAATGATGTTATTCCCACTGCAATCGCCTTAAGCAGTGCTATCAGTGTTGATAAAAAATTATTGCCAGCACTAGCAAACTTAGCCGACGCCTTAGAGCAGAAAAAAGCAGACATCGGTCATATAGTTAAAACTGGGCGCACTCATTTAATGGATGCAATGCCAGTGACCTTTGAGCAAACACTCAGCGCATGGCAATCGCAGGTAAAGCACGCAGCCAGCGGTATTGAGCATGCACTAATACGTGTTTGTGAGCTGGCTCAGGGGGGAACAGCGGTCGGCACCGGTATTAATGCCGATCCACAATTTGCTACGCTATTTGCCAAACAGCTAAGTGAAAAAGTAGGGATTAACTTTATCCCCAGTGATAACTTTTTTTATAATATTGGCTCGCAAGATGCCATTGTGGCTTTATCAGGGCAGCTGAAAGTCTATGCCGTTGCGCAAATGAAAATAGCCAACGATCTACGTTGGATGAATTCAGGGCCGCTTGCGGGACTTGGTGAAATAGAGCTTGAAGCATTGCAGCCTGGTTCATCCATTATGCCTGGCAAAGTGAACCCGGTGATCCCAGAAGCCGCTGCAATGGCTAGTGCGCAAGTAATCGGTAACGACGCCACAATTACCGTAGCAGGCCAAGCTGGCAACTTTGAGCTTAACGTAATGCTACCCGTGATTGCTTATAATATCCTGCAAAGTACAGAGATACTTGCTAACAGTGCGCAAGCACTAGCGGATAAAGCCATTGCTAGCTTTAAAGTTAATCAGGCACAGATTGATAAAGCGCTGACTAAAAATCCTATTTTAGTTACTGCACTCAACCCAGTTATTGGCTATGAAAAAGCAGCAAAAATTGCCAAACAAGCTTACCAGCAAGCAAAGCCAATTATTGATATCGCCGAGCAAGAGACAGACCTATCTCGCTCAGAATTAGAAGCATTACTCAATCCAGCTAAATTAACCCAAGGTGGGTTAATGTAAAAACGCCATTAATGGCGCTTTAATATATTGATAGTAGAGTTTTTATTGCCGTAATGGATGCACCGTGTATGATAGTGATGAATAATTCATCACTATCAGGAACGATTATGCGTACTCCATTACTCGCTCTACTGCTACCGCTTTGCTTAACAGCTTGCTTAGAAACCACCTCAAATGAAACTGAGCAAACTAAAACCAATGCGGTAGAAAACACGTCTACGCCGATACCACAACAAAAACTACCACAAGAAAATAAGCAAAATAAAATAGCACAGCAACTACCGGTTGATGCTGCAAAAGAAGTGTCGCTTGATGATATTAAAACAGCAAAAAATAAATTAAATAACCTCATAGCAGATAAACAATGTTCAACTAGTTCACAGTGTAAAGTCAGTGCTGTTGGTAGCCGTGCCTGTGGTGGACCAAGTGATTACATTGTGTACTCTACACAAAGCGCACCCCAAGAGCAGGTTTCAGCCCTAAGCGATACTATCACTCAATTGGAAAGTACCTATAATGCGCAAAAAGGCATGATGAGTATTTGCCAACATTTAACTGCGCCAAGCACTCAGTGTGTTGAAAATAAATGTGTTAAACTTGAAGGCTCTGCGGTAAGTGTATTTTAAGGATTAGATTATGAGTTGTTTGTCATCCGTAATTAAGCTATCAGCTACCTGTGTTGTTATGACTATGCTGCTTAGCGGTTGCAGTAGTGCACTAACATCAAGCAAAGCTCAAAACGCGAGTGAATCTGTTTTAAATACTCAACTTAATGAGCTTACAAGTAATAAAAGCTGCACAGCCAGCTATCAATGTAAGGTGTTAGGTGTTGGCTCGCGTGTCTGTGGGGGGCCGAGTAAGTATGTTGTGTACTCAACATTAAATCACTCTCAAGAACAAGCAGAGCAATTAGCGCAAAAAATCACCGAGCAAGAACAACTAGATAATGCAATGCTTGAGTTCAAAGACTGTTCACCAGTGCTAGAAGTCCACTCTTTATGTATTGATAATCAATGTAAAACAGTTAACTACCAGTAGCAGTTCGTTTCGGTGTTAATCTAATAGTGGTATTAACACCGAAATAACCACCACCATGAAAATACACACACCTGCCTTAAAAATGTATTCCAGTGGCATTTTTTTCTGTACCCAGTAAGCATATATAAAACGCACGAAGTAGCTTGCCGCCGTGCCAAATAAAGCAAACATGAGTAAGTAGGCAATCAATAAGATATTCACAGCGGCACTTTTTTAGAAAATAATAGCCCCAGTGTAAGTATTTTACATAAAGAAGGCAAAAGGGTTACTTAGTCTTTTTTGTATGCTCAATGAGTAACTCTGCTACCTGTTGCTTTACCGCTCTTTTATCATCTACTGCCACTTCAAACCGGCTAGCCAATTGCGCTATTTCGTCATCATTTAAATTAAACGATAGTCGTTGCCGTGTTTTTTTAGACTTTACATCAAGACCTAAAATTTTACGGATCATATCTGAGGGAGTGAGCTCTTGATCGATAGCTTGTTTTTTTATCGACTTTTGTACCTCACTACTCAAATCAAATGCCATTTGCGTGGCGCGCACAGCTTGCTCTTGGCGCAACCACTTGTCTTTAGCATCACTCACTGGGCATCTCCAGGAAACAAATCAACAATATCGCTAATTGGGCGAGTTAACGTCAGTGAGACTTCTGTTTCACCTCCCTCCCAAATCTCTATATTAACGCTATGTCCTTCATCAGGAGAGGCTAAGCAAATCATTTCGCATGGTTCTCCACCTTCTTGCTCATAGCGAGGCAGCGTTTGGCCACGAAAGTCTTTATTATGAAAATAACATACATAAGGCGATTCACTTTGTTGATAGCTTTTCGCTAAAAATTGCATAAAACGCTCAGGGGTATTTTGTACCGTGATATGTGTTAATGACTCTTCATCAAAAATACGCGCAAATTCATCAAGACCAAAAATCTCTTCAACTTCATCACGCTGAATTTTTATAGAGAAGTTTGCCCACTGTTCACCATCATTTTGCTCTATTTGTAAAAACACCACTTGGCCAGTGTTAGTTTCAAGTACAAATTCAGTATCACTGCTGTGTTGGTACTGATACGTTTGCACATCAATAACGCGCAACGTTTGACCTTTAAGCCATGAAGGATAAGCAAACGAATCAATGACAGTAAACATGTCGCCTTTTTTAAGGTCACTCGCATGATTAAGCTGACGTTCTGGCTTTTTTTTAGATTTGAAAAAATTAAACATATAAGGTGCCTCTGTAAGCAAAAAAGGTAACGGAGCGAAACTCGGTTACCTTTTTGATATGGTTCTAAATGTTAGCTATTTTGCTTCGCTTTAATGCGCGCTAAAATATCAGCACTTTTTGGATTCGTATCACCAATACCTGCTTCAGCCATTTTAGCTTTTAAATCGTCGCCATTAACATCTGCTTCTAGAGACTTTGCAGCACCTAATTGATCAGTACGGTCTTGTTGGCGTTGCTTAATACGCTCAAGCGACTGACGCGCCGATGTCATTGATGAATTATTAGTATTAAGCGTGCTGTTTACAGCCATTGTCGCTTGCTGAACGCTTTCTGTGGTTTTAACCATAGTAAGCTGACGCTGATTTTCCTTAATTGATTTTTCAGCATCTTTTACTTGCTGCTTCAAAGTCACTATGTGATTACTAAAGCCCGCTAACACTTGCTCGTGCTCAGCTTTCTCAGCTTCAAAGTCACCAATTTTTTCTGCAATTTCTAATGCTAATGCTTCATTCCCTTTTTCAAGGGCTTGACCTGCATAAGCTTCATGCTCAGCAATTGATGCATCTACTGCGCTAATTTTACGCTTAGTTTGCATTTCTTTAGCCATCACTTCTGTTAGGCTTTTTTTAGCACGGTGTAACGCATTTTGTGCATCAGCAATTTCTTGCTCAAAAATACGAATACCATTGGCATCAACAATTGCTTCGCCTGCTTCACGTGCGCCGCCACGTACTGCTGTAAATAATTTTTTTAAAATACTCATAATCTTAACTCCACTAACTAGCTACTAATCGTTTAAATATAAGGTCACGGCTTCTAGTGCATCTATAGCGTTATCAGCTAATGTCACTAGTTCGTGGGTAACATCATCTAGAGATGAATTTACCGACAGTGCACCAAAAATCGCGTATTTATTATCGATCTTAGCAAATGCACTCAGTGGAATTGGCACGTTTAAACGCAGTAGTGTTTCGTTTAACTCGTTGCGTAATTCACTTTTTACTTCATCTTCGTCAAACAAGTAGCTAATACATAGTAATTGCTCTTGTGTTTGAGTAACAAAAATTGGAAGCTCGTCATTTCCATCAACAATGACTTGTAAAACATCTTGCTCACCTGGATTGGCAATCAAGAAAGACTCAAAGTTAGCACCCTCGGTTTCAAAAGACGCTAATTTTATTGAAAGTTCATTTAATTCCATGTCTCTGCCTTTTCGTCGTTTGACATATTATGTCTGAGTTAAGATTCGCACGACCGACATATTATGTCAACCATGTTTTATTAATTTTTATACAATTCACTTTCTATTTGCCAAGCTGCTCGGTAGTAATCATACAAGCGACCAGAACCTAACCTATTGACTTCAATATCGTTCACTTGTTCAAAATAGTTATTAGGAAATGCAAAACTCGCTAATAAATATTTTTTACTAATCCACCGAGATGGCACTGGCATATCAGTTATATTGCTAATACGGGCACTAGGTGATTGCCCCATTTTAGTCGCAATAGTCCATCCCCATTGACCAAACGAAGGAATATTTTGCTGATATTGCTCTACATAATCAAAACCTGCGGCTTTCACCGTTTTAGCAATACTTAAAAATGCCTTTTTCGCATGATAAGGCGATGTTGACTGTACCGCCATAGCACCATCAGGCGCTAATAATTGGCGTACATGATTATAAAAGTAATCGCTGTACATCTTATTAAGATCAGGGTGATTAGGGTCTGGCAAATCAATTAAAATAGTATCGAACTGCTTTGACTGATCCAGTAGCTTTTCGACTTCTAAAAATGCATCGCCCACAATAATATTTGCTCGCGGGTCATGCATCGATTCATTATTGAGTGCCACTAGTCGCTGTTTAATATCTTCAGGCGGCGTGTATTGGTTATCTTTATGACCAAATAAATTAAGTAGCTGTCCATCTAAATCAATTAAGGTCACTTCCTCAACCGGCCACTTTAATACATCTCGCATGGCTAACCCGTCGCCGCCGCCAATAATCAAAACACGGTCATGACGATTAGATGCCAGCATGGCAGGGTAAACGAGCATTGAGTGATATATTTGCTCATCTACACTAGAGAACTGCAAACGACCATTTAAATATAGATCAGTAATTGGCTGAGGCTGATTTTTACTTAAACGCTCTGTTAGCACCACATGTTGATACTTAGTCGCCTGAGAGTAAATAACTTTATCTTTGTATAGTACGTTACTTAGGTTATCCATCCAGCTACTACCAAACTGCAAAATAAAAGCGAATAACACCAGCAGTAATATATGGCAAACCAATAGCAACTTAGCAAAGCGTACATAGCTATGATAACGCCATAAAAAGGCAAGTCCGGCAATAATGTTAAATAGCGCTGTCCAAGCGGCGGCTTGCATTATTGGCATCGCGAGCATAATACTCACCCAAATTGCCGCGCCAATACCAGCGCCAATATAGTCAGCCCCATATATAGTGCCGGCGTTATTTTCTAAAAAACGTCCATAAACATGCTGGCGAATGCGCGCAATAAGCGGTATTTCCATACCAATAAATAGCCCTAATATTAAGCCAAATACATAAGGTAAAAAGCGAGACCACTCTTGCAGCTTTTGAAACACGTAACCATTAAGAATAACGTCAGGTGGAATATTAAAAATACTTGAGAATAAATGAGGGAGTGAATAACTCACGGCAATAATGCTGGCAATGGCTAATATACAGCCCATACCTATGAGCGCAATAATACTCTCTAGCCAAGCAAATGCGGTAAAGGCATCTTTAAACCAACGCGCTAAAAATGCACCCATCCCCATAGCTACAATCATAGTGCCTATCATGGCGTAAATTGCACTCTCAACTGAGCCGAGTACTCGGCCAGCATAATGAGAAAGTAAGTATTCATAAATAAGGCCGCACCCAGCGAGTACGGCCATAACAGTGATCAGTAAAATATCATGCCCAAGTAAATTAAATTTACTTGGGGAAGCTTGAGTTGATGACACGTGATTATGCACCCAGTAGTGTGGCCATAGTGATCCCGACAGCAAATGACACAGCTGCAGAAATAGCGGCAACACCCACATTCTTTTGACGATTCACTTCATCTGAAATATTACAGCCAGCAAGAATGATTTTAATCGTCAGTAAGTGCAGTAAAATGAAAGCAACCAAACAAACAACGGCGCTTAGCGCCCAGTAAAGTAAACTCGCATTAATATTGTCAGCAGCATAAGGAGCAATACCTGTTGCAGCAGTAATGGCTAATGCACTACCAATTAAAAAGCCTGCATAACGAACACCTACTGCTAAATTACCATCAATAATAGCCTGTTGTAGGCAGTCGCCACTTTTATTGGTGCGCTTAAATAACTGCACGCGATATTGGCTTACTAACAGCAATACCACACTACCAATTACAAACGCAGCAATAACAATAGGAATGCCATGCCAACCTTCAGTAGCAACCCACAATAGGGCTGAGCGGATAACCACTGCAACACTTACTACATGGCCAAAATCAATAATTGACGCAGTAACGTTACCTTTGACTATTTCGTTATGTAAGCTCACTTTACGCAGCGCCACTTTATCTTGAAAAAAGTGACCCAGCTTTATAAGCAGAATTGCTAATGCACCATAACCAAGCATTAACAGAGCTTCTTTTTGTAACGTAGCAGCAAACGCACCACTACTCACGCCCGTTAACACAATCGCAAGTGCTACCAAACCAGCGGCAAAGCTTATTCCAAATGCAAAGTTATCGCGCTCGGTAATTTCATCATTGGCGTGTAAATTAGATACCCAACCTTTAATATACTTTAAGCTCACAAACAGTAAGATGATAATTGCAAAGTCCACAGACAGTGCTTGCAAAGACCACATAGTTATTCCATTAAATTCATACATATTATTCTAACTCCAACGTTATTCTTTACTTACCACGACTTACGCCGCGCGAGGTTCTGCTACTGCTGTTACGAACCGATCCTGAATTATTGCTATAACTACTCGCTCTTGAGTAACTGCTGCGACTTTTAGGCGGCGTATAACTGCTGCGACTCAAACCTGATGCACCTGTTTTTTTACTCGCATAAGGACTAGTGAACTGCTTGCCTTGGCGTTGGTAAGATTGTCGTGTACGTGTTTCTAATGCACTTTGGGTTTTTATTTGTTTAGGGCTTGAGTAACGAGTACGACCATAGTCATTGTAGTAACTATACTTACGGCGTTTACTCCAACTTCCGTATTCAACTCGGTCAAATACATCACCCAAAATACGGTACATGCCGTACCATTGCCAAAAGCTAATACCGCTACTATTCGTTTGCCAATTACCATAGTTAGGATTACCTACCATTTGGTTACCGACCCCTTCGCCTTCAGCTTTTTGGCTTATAGCACCAACTCGTGCCAAAGAACCATTCGACATATCCGCAAGCATATTAATAGGATCGGTTAAGGCATCAGAAAATAACGTTGGCTTGGCGGCTTCACGCAATAAATCAATATTGTATAAAGTGTCTTCGTAAGGAGGAATTAAGTAATTACCCTTAATATCATCAAGGCGTTGGGTTAAGCCACTATAAAGGGCTCCCTGGCGTGTGGCATCAAGGCTAACTACATCAACAACCTTACTGAGTTCAGGTTGCTGTTGTTTAAGGATACGACTGTATTCTTTAAGAATAATCGCATTACGTATACTACCATTATCAAGTGCTTTACCAAGCTGAGTAAGCTCGACATCGGCCTTTTTAATGGACTCTTGAATTGTTTGTTGTAGCTGTTCTTCTTTAGATTGACAACCAATCAGTGCTGTAAACAAACAAAACAGGCTGAGAAGTTTCCAAGCTTTTATATTCGACATTCATGTCACCTGATTTACTAAATTATCCTAGATAGTTTTACACAGGACAGTTATTAAACCAACAATGAAATTGCAACAAGATGATAATTTAGGGACTAGTTTAAAGGTGCAAGGAGAATAACTGAGATCAGTAAAGGGAGAATGCTGATGGTAATACTTCAAAACTTATAACTGAGGGCTTAACACTGACTTGTATTTAGAGTAACTATCCTACTTCTTAGCGACAGCGCAGTAGCATGTCGTGGCAGAACAGCGTGGAGAGTCATAATGAAGGCATGAAGGTGGCTTTTGGCTATTATACCAATCCGCAATAATACTCAATCATTTTGCGGGGCTAAACGTGTCGCTATCTGTGTTAAAAAGTTCTCATTTAGAACAACTAAATAGCGAATTTATTGCCTAGCTATCAACCCGTTTTTCCTACCTCAAAATAGACCGCTTAATTAAGCAAATTGGTATTATTTCTTCCTTTTAACTGGTGCCTTTCACTTCGAACCTGCATTTTCACTTTCCTGCAGACGTAAAAAAACCCGTCACATCGCTGTAACGGGTTTCTCTTATTTGGAGCCTGGTAATGTCCTACTTTCACATAGCAAATGCTACACTATCATCGGCGCTGTTTCGTTTCACTACTGAGTTCGGCATGGGGTCAGGTGGGTCCAAAACGCTATTGTCACCAAGCAAATTTGGTGTAAGTTCGATTTAATCAAGCTTACTAAAATTTGGAATTCTGATAATAAAGAGTAATCAAGTAATCTACTTTAGTTATATTAACTTCTTCGCTTGTTTCACTATCACATAAAACGCGTTTGGCGTTGTATGGTTAAGCCTCACGGGTAATTAGTACAAGTTAGCTTAATGGCTCACACCACTTCCACATCTTGCCTATCAACGTTGTAGTCTTCAACGGCCCTTCAGAGACTTTAAAAGTCTAGTGAGAACTCATCTCGAGGCCTGCTTCGCGCTTAGATGCTTTCAGCGCTTATCAGTTCCGAACGTAGCTACCGGG
>Ga0209349_1000041_pt1 | contig 85765 bp, 87 predicted proteins | sample ETNvirnome_2_130_FD_184067 | JGI IMG/M metagenome (GOLD analysis project Ga0209349, IMG submission 184067) | Marine viral communities from the Pacific Ocean - ETNP_2_130 (SPAdes) (version 2) | ecosystem: Environmental > Aquatic > Marine > Oceanic | place: Pacific Ocean | collected 2013-06-22
GTTAGTGATTATATCAACGGATATTACAACAACGTTAGGCAGCATCATTATAATGCCGGGTTAGCGCCAAATGAATCTGAGATTAGATACAAAGATTCTAAAACTGTAGCCAAATTTTATTGACCACTACACATCAACATGGAACGGGGTTACTTCTTCAGCAACCGAGATATAGGGAAAAGCCGAGGAGGCAACTCGACTAAGAACCATTTAACAGTAGATAGCGGCGGCTTACCTATTTACTTTGAGCTTTCACAAGGACAAGTAAACGATATCGTTCATGCAAAAAGTTTGGTAGAAAGCTCGCCCAAAGCTGAACATACTGTCGCAGATAAAGGTTACGATAGCGACAATTTTCGTGAAGAAGTAGAAAAAAGGTAATGATGATGTTGATTGATGCTTATGTAGATACAGGCATTCGATTGAAATAAAAATTAACTAGCGATATAAAAAAGTTACGATAAGTTATCGCGTAATTATTCAAGTATGGTTACGCTTAGTTTTTTGATGATGTCGCTGTCAATGCATGCATGAAGAATTTATATACAGCATAGTCCAACATCGCCTAGGATTAATCCATAAAACTGACAAGTCAGATGCGTATATGCTCGCAAGATATGGGGTCGCTCAAAATGAGCAAATTCATTTATGAAAGCCTGATGATAATAATGTAATTAATATCATTAGGTTAACTCGCAGATTATCCGTTTTAGAAGAAGGTCGTTTAAGAGAAAACAACCGACTTGAAGCAAGTGAAATCAGCGATGCTCATAATAGAGTATTACTCGTATTGTTAGGATCATAGAAGACAAAATTCAAGAGGTTGAAATCGATCCTATTATCTCTGCTTGTCCTACTATGAAAAAAGAACCATGATTTACTCATGAGTGTCATCGGTATGGTAAGGAAATGTCCCGAGAGTTAGTCTATTTATTTTCAGCTAAAACTTTTCAACATCTAAGCAAGCTGCAGCATATCTTGGCCTAATATCTAAGATAAATGAATTAGGTTCGTTTAAAGGAAGAACGACACTGAGTAAAATTGATCCATCCAGAATTCTATCTAAAATATTTTTAGCAGCAGTTCATGCTGGAACACGTAACCCAGATATTAAAGTACAAAAAAATCGACTTTAGCTGCTGGGTAAACAAAGATGCAAGCATTAGGTGCAACAATGAGAAAGCTAATTCAAATCTGTTTTTGGGGGTGATAAAGAACTATACAAAGTATAGTCCGCATTAAGTTTGTACTCGGTTCTGGGAGATGGTATCTACATTTTGTAGTAATTAATAGTGCAGATGTTAAAAAGCAAATACGAGAGGCCGCTGAAAAACTAGAGCGCTCTTTTTATGAAGGTCGCGCAGGCGAAGAATGGCTTGATGCATTGAAACCATTAGGTACCGATGCTAATAAACCCTATTTAGAGCACGCACCATGGTTGATTGCAGTGTTTAGTCAAAAAAAGGGGGGTGTAAATACGGACGATAAAAACACTAATTACTATGTACATGAATCGGTAGGGCTGGCCACTGGTTTTTTAATTCAAGCACTACACCGAGCAGGCCTTGCAACCCTGACCCACACCCCAAAACCAATGAGCTTTTTAACCGATATTTGTGGCCGTGATAAAGACAACGAACGTCCTTATATGCTATTAATTGCAGGCTACCCCGATGAGCATGCAACGGTGCCTCTGCATGCACTTGATAAAAAATCGCTGGATGAAATAGCCACATTTATTTAACCCGAACTCTGATTATTTAGTTATTGGTTGATAATCCACTGCTATTTTATCGCCAGCTTTAAGGCCCGTAATAACATGTTGCTGATTATCAAACTGCTCACCTAAGCGTACAAAGCGACGCTCAATTTTGTCTGCATTAATGACATACATCATACTAAGCTGTCCAAAATCATGTATCCAACGAGGAGCTACCAGTACACCTTGGGTGCTTTTAAACGGTAAATGCAATTGTGCATATAACCCAGGGAGCATCCCTGGCTGTGGTTCAATTTCTAGTCGTATAAGTAAGCTACGTGCAGCGTTATCAACAACAGGTATAATTTCACTGATACTTGCGGCTGTTGTTATATCGAGCGAAGGTAAACTCACGTTTAAACGATCGCCTAATTTAAGCTTTACTGCTTGTTGCTCTCGTACATTAAAGGCAAGTTGAAGTTGCTTTGGATTGTAAAGCGTTAACAACGGTATACCAGGTGTAGCTGTATCGCCAGGTTCGGCTAAACGCTCAACAACGACACCAGATATAGGGGCTTTAATTTGCGTGTAGTTAAGTGATACTTGCGCCTGGGCTTGCTGCTGTTTTGCTCCAGCTAAGTTGGCAGTTAAGTTATTAAATTTTGCTTTAGCATCATCAAATTCACTCACTGGTACTAACCCTTTTGCCTGTAACTCAGTTACTCTAATAAGTTGCTTTTTAGCTTGGTTTAATGAGGCTTGCACCGCATTAATATTTGCCTCACTTTGTGCCAGCATCGCTTTAAAGTCATCTTGCTTAAGGGTGATCAATAAGTCACCTTGATTAACTTTATCACCGGCACGTACTTTGAATTGCTTTACTTGTGCCATTACATTTGACGAAATTTGGGTGTTTTGTTTCGCAATTACACTCCCCGGTACATGCTCTGTTCGCGAAATAGTTTGCAGCTCAACAGTGACAACCTCACCTTGATATGGAGTAACTGGAATCTCTTTTAACCCTGCAGGTTGTTTATCACTAAAGCTACCGGCCATGTATAGCACTGCTACAATAACCACAACCAATGCACTGATTGCGCCTAAAACTTTTGATTTACCCTGCATGTGCTTCTTCCTCTGGGTTTGTAAACACTAAATAATAAACAAGCGGTACAACAAATAACGAAAATACGGTAGATGCCACGATGCCAAAAATAATTGCTATGGCTAATCCGCTAAATACTGGGTCAAGTGTGATCACTAAGTTACCTAACAAAGTAGTTCCGGCGGTTAATAATACTGGCCGCATTCGTACCGCCCCTGCAGCAATAAGTGCCTCTTTTATTGCCATCCCCTGAGTTCGTGCTTGGTTAATAAATTCGACTAAAATAAGTGAGTTACGAACGACAATACCTGCTAAGGCAATCATGCCTATCATCGCAGTAGCGGTAAATAATACCGGCTCAGGAGCCCCCGCTATGGTGCGTTCACCAAATTGATTGAGTAACCAAAATCCGGGCATAATACCAATCACAGTTAATGGAATAGCCGACATGATAATCAGCGACAAACTAACAGATTGAGTTTGAATACGTAAAATAATAAATATAGCACTGAGCGCAAAGGCAAAAGCAATGCCCATATCCCTGAACACATCAATGGTGATACGCCACTCACCTTCACCACTAAAGTTAACATCAGTTCCTTGCGGTAATTGCCATGGCGCGGTTCCGCCATTATTAAAAAAGTGCCGTGTTAACCACGCCTTTTTTTCAAATCCTTCATTGCGTGCGTTCAAATCGGCATTTACATCCGCAATAACCTCTGCAGGCGTGCGTCCATTTAGTTCGGCCATCACATAAATAACGTCACGCTGATCTTTACGCATTAGTGTGTCGGCCACGTTTAATGGTTTAAACTCTCCCAACTCTGAAAGCGACACTAAAGGCCTAGGTGCACTTGTTATACCTAACTCATTACTAGTTTTAGCTAAGTCCCTATCCCCTCTTACTTGCAGTGTAAGTAATTGTGAAAGCTGATTACGTTCGCTATAAGGCAATTGTAATTGTATAGGGACTGGCTGAGTTTCATCGCTTACGTACAACACTCCAACCTGTTGCCCCTGCGAAGCAATACTGAGTGTTTGTGCAATATTTTGGGTAGCAATAGCACTGAGCGCAGCTTTGGTTTTATCTGTAATAAAGCGCTGTAATGGCGCAGGAGCAACCAAAGAGGTATCAACCTCAACAACATGAGGCTCTTGGCGTAAACGTGCTGCAACATGTTGAGCAGCCTGCCTATGGGTATGCTCATCAACAAAGGGATCACGATACACTTCAGCAACTAAAGTACTCAACACCGGTGGCCCAGGTGGTACCTCGACCACTTTAATAACAATGCCATTTTTTGCTAAAGGAGCAAGTTGTTCGCGTAGCCGCATAACCACCCCATGTGATTGATGCTCTCGTGCTGATTTATCCACCAGCAATACTCTGAGTTCTGCTAAGTTAGTGGCTTCACGGCGATAATAACCACGCACCATGCCATTAAAATCCATACTAGAGGGCTGCCCAACATATGCGGCTATTTCACTGACTTCATTTAACTGCCATGTGAGGGTTTGAACCTGCTTAGTAAATGCAGCCGTGCTCTCTAGATTAGTACCCTCTGGCATATCTATAAGTACTTGCAGCTCATTTTTGTTATCAAAGGGCAGGAGTTTTAATGGTACCAAGCGCATCACGGGTAACATGGCGCTGATAATAAACAATCCTAACGTTATCCATAGCACCCATTTAGCTCGCCCTTTTGAGGCCAATAATGGGCTGAGTAATCTTTGGTATAAACCCGCTTTAGGTTCAAGATCAGGTTGTTCTAAGGTGTTTGGTTTAAGCAATTTCATGGCCAGCCAAGGAGTAACAAAAAAAGCTACCAAAGTAGATACCATGACACTAATGGGCACGTTAAACGCCATAGGTGCCATGTATGGCCCCATCATGCCGGTAATAAACGCCAATGGAATAAACGCCACCATTATAGTGAGTGTTGACATAAGCAAGGCATTTCGAATTTCGCTCATTGCGCCAACAACATGCTGTTTTTTATCGCCTTTGTTATTTATAAAGCGACTAATATTATCAATACCCGTGATTGGGTCGTCTACCAGTAAGCCTAATGATAAAATAAGCGCAAATAAGGTCACCCGGTTAATGGTGTAACCAAATGCAAAATCTAATGAGAGTGTAATACCATAACAAATAGGAACCGCCAGCCCAACCACCACGGCAGGGCGCCAACCTAAAAACACGCCAACAAAAATTACCACAGTAAACACCGCAAACACTAAACTTGATGTGAGGTTATTTACTTTTTCATTTGCAGTTTGGCCATAATCTCTAAGTACTGTATAGCTAACCTCTGGTGGCAGTAAGGTATTTGCAAGTTCATTCATCATAGTATGAACATCATTAGCAACAGCAACCGCATTAGTCCCTGTTTGCTTAGCTACGCTTAAAGTAACCATAGGCAGCTGCTGCTGATCAGTAGATTGCGCTAACCATTGGTAATGCTCAGTTTCACTAGGGCCATCGCTGACTGTTGCAATGTCCATCAAGTAAACACTTTTACCATTAACCACATTAACAACTAATTGCTCTACCGCTGATTGTGTTCTTAGTACATCACCTGCCTGAATTGCAATTTGCTGCTGATTATCAACCACACTCCCTACCTGAGTGAGTTGGTTTGATACATTTAATGCGTAAAAGACATCGTTTACCGTGGTTTGATGGGCAGCCAGTGCGCTGGCATTTAAATTGATGGTAAGAGTACGCGTACGCCCCGAAATTACTTTAACTTCACTGGTATGCTCAATGCGTTGTAAACTATTAGCAATTTCGTTAGCAAAACGGGTTAGTTCGTAATCACCATAGAGTTGCGGGTCTTTACTGTAGAGGCCTAACATCACAATCGGCACGTCATCTACTTCTATTGGGCGAATTTGCCAACTTTTGATCACCGATGCCATTGTATGCTGATAACTATTTAATTTTGCATAGGTATCTAAAATAGCTTGTTCGCGGTTGTGCCCTACTTCAAAACGCAGCGTAACCATTGTACTGTTAGTTTGTGTGGTTGAGTAAATATGCTCAACTCCCACCAGCTGAGCCAGTAACTTCTCGAGCGGTTGTGTTACTAACCTAGCGACTTCAGGCGCCTCAACGTTAGGTGCTGATACATAAATATCGAGCATGGGCACAGTAATTTGCGGCTCTTCTTCTCGAGGTGTTTGATTTAGTGCAAATACCCCAAGTAACAAAGACATCACAAAAATAACAATCGGAATGCGACCACTTAAACTACTTTTTACCGCATTGTCTATTAAGCTCATCGCACTTAGCCCTTACAAAATAACCCATACAAGGTACCAAGCAAAACGACTGCATTTTCATCAATGACACGATAATAAATTGTTTGGCTCTCGCGGCGCGTAGCCACAATGTTTGCTTTACGCAACGCTGCTAAGTGCTGAGATAACGCAGACTGCGCTAATGGCACGGCTTCATTGAGCTGAGATACGCTCATTTCTGAATCTTGCAAAGAACATAAAATCATCAAGCGATTTTTATTGGCTAAAATTTTTAATAGCTGCTCGGCTTGTTCTACATTGCCGGCCATGGCAGTAAAGTCAATATTCATACTATGCTCTTATTCTAAAATAGAGTCTGAGTATAAGACGTTAGATTAGAAAAGTCTAATATTAGATTTTACTAATATAGATAAATCTAATATAGTGACTGTACTGAACTAAATAACTGGCCTACTATAATGAAGCTAAATAACGCACTCAGACTAATCGCTGGCATAATGATTATTGTGTCGCTTTTATTGCAAACTTATCACGATCCTAAGTGGATTTACTTTACAGCTTTTATCGCAGTAAATTTAATTCAATCAGCTTTTACTAGCTGGTGCCCAATGATCACTCTATTACGCAAACTTGGCTTTAAGGAATAAACACCATGCTTACACCTATTCCAGATTTACTAAAAATAATTACTCCTAATCAGCGCCGTATTGATGCCGAACAAGCAAAGAAAGAGCTTGAGCAAAATAAAGGATTGTTGATTGATGTACGAGAACCCGCTGAACATGCCACCAAAGCAGCTATAGGCGCTATAAACATTCCTCGCGGGCTACTTGAAATGAAGCTCATGGAAATAGAAAAGGACGCAGCCCGTCCTATTTACTTACATTGCGCTAGTGGCGCGCGTGCAACATTAAGTGCTGAAGCGCTGACCCGAGTAGGCTACGAAAACGTCACAGTTATTACCTGTAAAGCAGAAGATGTTTGTCAGGCATTTTAAATGCTAAGAATTAAATTACTCGGCGATCAACCGATCGCTGAGCTTTGTAACATAATCCAAATTAGAGAATTACAATGCTCAATTAAAATCAAAGATTGAAATTAATAAACTTCAAAGCTAGTGTATATAAAAAAGGAACACTCGTCTAAGGAAGACTTTATGAAAAAAGTTGCAGCTTTATTATTTTTACTCAGCATTGCTCACTCTGTAAATGCTGATGACAGCATAACCTTAATGGTATGTGAAGATTGTAATAATGACAGAGCCTCTGAACTAGCAAAAAGCAATGCATCATTAACTCAATGCCACACTACACTCTCTAATCAAAAAGCAGCGATTGCTGATCAAACATGTGATTCCAATCCGCATAAAGTTATTATTGTGGATGTCTCTGGTAACAACCATTTTGCATTTTTTGTAGGAAATCATAGTAAAAATGGGTCAGGTAAATATACAGAAGCTACGATATTAAATAAAAATGATCTTATTGCTATATCTAAACAAAAAGCAATTGATGAGCGTTTCTCAACATTTAAACACACTCTTCGGACTGAACTAGGCCTGATGTCATTTCATCAAATAAGTCAGCCTTCTCCTCTAGATAGACAAAACAACTGCCCCTCCCATATAAATAGTGCAGTAAAGGCTGTATTTGAAGAATATACATCATCACGAATTCAAAACTGGGTAAATCATAAAGTTGAAAAGAATATTAAAAACCCTGATAGCTTTTTTACATCAAAACCGATCATAGTTGGTGAAACCTTGTATCGGAATCCATGGAGTGAAATAAGTAAGAATTTAAATTTAGAAGTAAACCTTAACAACGGGAGCGACACGCAATACCGTGTTATTTTTTTAGCAAAGTGGATAAAAGAGCTAGGTGCGTTCACTTTATCGGTAAACCCTTATTTAACTTATTTAGACGGTATTGCATTAAATCACTTTAAAATATCGGCACCATCAGTCTCCCATTGCTTAGAAAGTGCTCTAGATAAAAACCTGTCATCATCAATATCTTCATATATTTCGAATACTAATACTGAAGATACCTAGGATTAGCATGTTGTAGGCATCATCGGATGATGCCTACAAATAAACAAGCCAAAAAGTAATCTCTACTTAACCATATTCCATTAACTCCCTATTTAAATGACCTAATCATCTTTTTTCTTCAAGGAGTGTAACTAGCATTTGTTCGATATTTTTCACGCTGTAAGTGAGTGCGCGAAGTAATTCGACTTGGCTTGGTGGCTCGTCTTGTTTTGCTTGAACGGGTTGTTCTGCAGTAAGGTTATCTTTTTGAGTTAAAATGGCTTCACGAAATTCACTGGCATCAACTACCCCAAGTAACGATACCAACGCACCATGCCCCGACTGCCCTGCTGTTTCAAAACTTAACCGGTATAAGCCAAACATGCGCATTAGCGGCCCCTGACTCAACCCGACATCGGTGATTTTTTCTAGTGGAATCGATTTTTCTTCTTTAAATAAAATACCGCGCTTAACTACCAGCTTTCGTTCTAGTAAATCAGCTGACATGGTTGCTAATACTCTACTTGCGACTAGCCACACTAAAAGCAATACAACGGGTAAAAGTATAATAGTTACAACTGGAAAAAGGCTAAATATTGCAGCTAAGCACATCCAGTACTGTTTTACCTTGTTATCAAAAGTGGCACTCTTTAAAGTTATATTAGACATAGTTTTATCACTTTTAAATTATAGTATTTTTAAGTTACATCAATCATCAATTGTACACAATTCAACCACTTTGATAGTTACAATCCAATAACCACTTTAATTGCCAGCGCAATAAATACCGCACCTAACAGCCTATCTAACCAAATATTTTGTTTAGTAAAACCAAAGCGCTTTTTAGACACCTCAGTGAGTAAGGCTACCAATAAATACCAGCCTGTATCTATCACAAAAACCGTTAAGCACATAATAACGCCAATATTTAAAGTAAGGTTCTCTGGGTCGATAAATTGTGAAAATAACGCCAAAAAGAAAATTGCTAGTTTGGGGTTTAAAAATGCAATGGCAAAGCCATCTTGTAACGCCTTAGAGCTACTCATGTCGCTTTGCTGAATGTTTAGCTCGCTGTCGTTGGGCTTTGAAAATAGTATTTTCAAACCTAAATATGCTAAATAGGCTGCCCCTAAATACACTAAAAATTGGTACACAGTAGGAAATTGCAACATCAATGCACCTAATCCCAACAGTGAAGCTGCGGCATATAAGCCCACTCCAAAACCATGGCTTAATGCTGCCAGCATGCCATTTTTCATGCCACCGCTTAAGCTATGCTTTAATACCACAGCTAAACTGGGCCCGGGCGACATTGCCCCCATCATGCACACCAGTGCTAAGCTCAACCATAATGATAACGCCATTAGTAACCCTTATATTTCTTCATTTTCAATAAGTAATGCATAACCATGCACTTGCCCATAAAAGCCTGTCAATGGCACTGCGTTTATTACTTTCCAGCCATCTTGGTTTAATTCCAGTATGCGATCATTTAGTGCGACTATATCAACCCCACCCAAAAAACGGGCCTTTCTGAATTCGATTACTTTTTGCATTATAAATACCTGCTTTATAGACTGTATTCAAAATCATAATGATGAATACCTTGCTCTATGCGTATCGCCATACTGCCTGTTAATCCTGCGAGCTCATCAGTGCCTGAGTCGGGCACCACTTTTAAAATTAAGCTGTCTTGGCCTTTGTCCATCAGCCCAAAATGCTGCAGTACAAAACTGCCTTTCTTGCTCTCAAGCTCGCCTATCACTTGCTCTATTGCAACATAACCAGCGCTGCCTTGGGTGGGAGTCATGGCGCTAAGCATTTCGCCTTGGCTAGTTGCCGTTAAGCTGCCAGTAAATTGTTTATCAATCGACATCCGACCTAAATTAATGCCTTGCTGTCCATGTGCATACCCTTCTATAGGCGCTAATGTAACGGTAAACTCGCCGGTTATCTGTTTAGTTGTCATAATTTTTCCCTATTGATGATTTTTAATACTATTGATTTTTAATCTATTGATGCCATATCTATACCTTAATCATCAATAAGAATCTACTATGCCTACAGACAAGCCTGCTTCAGATAAAGCCGCTTTTAGCGCTTTATTCCCCATATTTAATTTTATTAAGCCCTATAAGTGGGTAGTTTTAGGGGCTCTAGTTGCATTACTTGCCACCGCAGGGGTTAACTTATCGCTAGGCCAAGGCGTTAAGTTTGTGATTGATCATGGCTTTATTGCCGGCTCGCAAGCGCAATTACAACAAGCTGTGTTGGTATTAATTGGTTTGATCAGTTTATTGGCAGTGGGTACATTCAGCCGATTTTATTTAATGTCGTGGATTGGCGAACGAGTCAGTAACGACATTCGAAAAGCCGTGTTTAATCGTATTGTTACCTTGCACCCGAGTTACTTTGAAGAAAATCGTAGCGGCGAGCTGATGTCGCGTTTAACCACCGACACCACATTATTACAATCTATTATTGGCTCGTCATTTTCTATGGCACTGCGAAGCTCGCTAATGTTAGTCGGTGGTTTAATTATGCTACTTGTTACTAATTTAAAGCTTACCTTAGTCGTCGTGGCCTGCGTCCCTTTAGTACTGGTGCCTATGTTAGTTTTTGGTAAAAAGGTACGCAAACTTGCAAGTTCTAGCCAAGATGCGATTGCAGATATCAGCACCTACGCGGGTGAGATCATTCAAAACATAAAAGTGGTACAAAGTTATAGCCATGAGCAGCAAGAGCAATCTGCTTTTGCTAATGAAACCGAAAAGGCCTTCAATGTTGCCAAAAGCCGCATTAAACAGCGCTCGTTTTTAATTGCAGCAGTTATTTTTCTTACCTTTAGTGCTATTAGTGCCATGCTCTGGGTAGGCGGTAGTGATGTGCTCGCAGGCACTATGACGGGCGGTGAACTCGGTGCTTTTGTGTTTTATGCCATTATGGTGGCCATGTCGGTAGCAACCGTTGCTGAGGTTTATGGTGAACTACAACGTGCCGCAGGGGCAGCTGCCCGACTGCTTGAACTGCTCGCCGTTAAAAGTAAAATACAAAATCCCGAAATTCCACAAGATGATCAGTTACATGCAACAACAAGTAACAGTGCAATTTCACTTGAAGGTATTAGTTTTAATTACCCTTCTCGCCCAGATGTAAGCGCATTAAATAATATCAGCTTAAATATTGAAACAGGTAAAACCGTGGCTATTGTTGGCCCTTCAGGTGCCGGTAAAACCACCTTGTTTGAACTGTTACAGCGTTTTTATGACCCTGCTAGCGGAGCGATTAAGTTTCATAATATAAATATTAAACAGTTGTCGTTAAACACCTTACGCAACAAAATGGGGATGGTGGCACAAAACCCGATTTTATTTAGCTCTGATGTTACGCATAACATTCGCTATGGCAACCCAAGCGCCAGTGACGAGCAAGTTTATGCAGCCGCTAAACATGCCCATGCCGATGAATTTATAAAACAGTTACCACAAGGCTATAACAGCTTCTTAGGTGAGCAAGGTGTAAGGCTATCGGGTGGGCAAAAGCAACGTATTGTTCTTGCTCGCGCCATTTTAAAAGACCCAGAGATACTGCTACTTGATGAGGCTACCAGCGCGCTTGATGCGCAAAGCGAGCATCATGTTCAGGCCGCACTTGAACACTTAATGCAAAATAGAACAACGCTGATTATTGCCCATAGACTGGCCACGGTAAAACACGCCGATATGATTGTGGTAATGGAAAATGGCGAAATAAAAGCCACAGGCACTCATCAGCAATTAATGGCAAGCAACCCTTTGTATCAAAAGCTATGTGAATTACAGTTTAATCTAGATTGATTGCAATTTAGTCGCTACTTTTTATCAAGCCATTTATTCATTGCGGTATCGTAAGCCTCAGTTAGCTTGGTTTTATCGCACTTTGCACCAACAATATAACTATCTGGCAAGTCATTTTTTGGCATAACTCCAGCACCAACGGATACCTTTTTAAAACAGCTATCACCTCGTCGGTAAGTGGTAAATTGCATATTTTGCTGCTCTATTTTTAATAGCGGCTTCACCTTCCCTGCATGCTCTTTTGGGACGGTAATGCGCTTTTTCTGAGGGTCATTCTTTGCAGTATCAGAATAGCCAGTTTGTTGCTGTAAAATACTATTGAGCCCTTTTTTCAGGTCGATCTTTTTATAAGACGTTGCGGTTACAGGGTGGGTGTTTATGGAGGTGGTACTTACCGGCTCAGTCGTCTCCTTTGTTTTTTTATTAGTCGCATTTAGTGGTTTTGATTGGGTTGCATTAACAGGCTTGGTTGGGGTTATTTCTGTATTAACATTTTTATTAGCGCTTTGCTGAGTGGCTTGTTGCGTTACTTTAGTTTTGGCAGGCACATTCACCATATACGCTTTAATTGGCGTTAATTGCGGCTGTTTAATTTTAGGGGCTTTTAAGGTAGTTAAAAAAAACAAAACTAACCCATGTAAACATACCGATAAAATAATTGCTGTACGCCAATTTGTCATAAACATGTCCCTATGAAGAACTCCTTATGACAACTAACTTATTTAAAAGTGCCCTTTAAATAAGTACACAAACCGCGCGCAAACGCGGTTTGTAACTACAAAAGCTAACCTTGAGTGTTTGGTACAATTTGAATTTCTACTCGGCGATTTTGCGCACGACCATTCGCTGTGTCGTTAGTCGCTATTGGGCGTGATTCGCCATAGCCACTCGTGCTTACTCGTGCCGCCATAATTTGCTGGTTCACTAAGTAGTTTTTTACACTTTGTGCACGCTGCTCTGAAAGAGTCATGTTGTAACTGTCTTTGCCCGTGCTGTCGGTGTGACCTTCAACACTTAAGTAGGTTTTTTCGTATTTATTCATTACACTTGCTATCGCATTTAGAGTGTCATGAAAGCCCGATGAAATATAAGATTGATCAGTCGCAAACGTAATATTAGAGGGCATCACTAAGCGTAAGTTATCGCCTTCACGAACCACTTCAACTCCCGAACCCGCTAACTCATCACGAAAAGCAGCTTCTTGTTTATCCATGTAATCACCTACAGCAGCACCCGCTAGCGCACCAATAGCTGCACCAATAAAAATACGCTTATCTTTATGATTACCTGTAGCTTTACCTAAAATACCACCCGCGGCTGCACCAATAGCGGCACCTTTACCTGTGTTATTCATTTCACAGCCAGAAAGTAATACAGCAACGACAGTGACACTTAAAAGTGATTTAGTTAACATCATGGTAATTTCCTATTCATTTAGAATTTATTATTGCGATTATGCAAATATATGTATGAACCAACAATGAAGAATAACGTATAAGCGTTGATATTGCCTATCAAATAAGGAAGTAGTGATAGCGTTTCATAATAATGTCATACTTGTTTGTGACAATTTTATGATTTATCAAAAGGCGATGGACACTATGTTAATTGCGATTTTTAGGCAGTTTTTTTTGCTTGGCTGCATGAGCTTTGGCGGCCCTGCCGCGCATTTAGGTTACTTTAAGCACCACTTTGTTGATTCGCTTCGCTGGTTAAGTACAGCGCGTTACGCGCAGCTAATTAGCTTAAGTCAAGCTCTGCCAGGCCCTGGTTCAAGTCAGGTTAGCTTTGCTATTGGCGTAGAACGTGCGGGTGTACTCGGTGGTATCGCTGCGTTTATAGGCTTTACCCTGCCTTCGTTTTTGATCATGGTGCTAATTGCAATAAGTGCACATCAGTTTGATGCTGTTTATTTTGCTATTATTGCAGGTTTGAAACTATTTGCCGTGGTTATTGTTGCTGATGCGACCCTTAGTATGGCGAAGAGCTTTTGCACCAGTGCGGTACTTAAACTTCTGGCAATAATGAGTACTTTAGCACTGATTTTATTTCCTATGTTGGGCACTCAAATCGCCATTTTAGTAACCGCTGCCATTATCGGTGCTTTATGGCCTTTACTTAACTTAGCTAAATCTACAGAAAATGTTAGCAGAGAAAAAACCAACATCAATTGGATTGCTCTTGGCTTATTTGCACTACTACTTGCCATCAGCTTTATCCCACTTGGCGAAAACGCTGCGTTATTCGCGCCTTTTTACCAAGCAGGTGCCATGGTATTTGGTGGTGGGCACGTTGTATTACCTGTTTTGCAAGCGGGAGTTCCAACGCTGAGTAATGATCAATTCTTAACAGCGTACGCCAGTGCCCAAGCCGTTCCTGGCCCAATGTTTACTATAGCCACCTACTTGGGGGCACAATTGAACTCTGCACAACCATTAGTGGGTGCGCTAATCGCAACATTATTGATATTTTCACCCGGTTTTTTACTGATGCTGGCGTTTCAAAAAAGCTGGATAAACTTGGCCAGTAATCCTCGCTTTGCCAGCTCAATTGCAGCGCTTAATGCTGCTGTAGTTGGCTTTTTGGCAGCTGCATTATATTCGCCCATTTGGACTTCTGCCGTAAGCAATATTTGGCAAATTGCATTAGTGATTGCTGCGTTTGCATGGTTACGTATTAAAAAGCCACCTATTTGGTGGCTATTGTTATTGTTTATTGGTGTTGGCCTTGGACAGCATTATTGGGCACTTTAATGCTGGGTTTACCTGCCATATTGGCTCCGTCAGCTGGGCTTAATTGCCCACTGACACTTTGATAAGCGCGCAGCCCAAACACAGGTAATACGGCCAGTAAATGGTCCATAATTTCAGCTTGTAAGTGCTCGTACGATATCCAACGTTTGTCTTCACTGAAGCAGTAAAACTCAATCGGTAAGCCATGATTAAGCGGTTGTAGTTCACGCACCATAAGTGTGAGCGAGGTATTGATTTTACTGTGTTGTTTTAAGTAACCCTCTGCATAGCGACGAAATAGCCCTAAGTTCGACACCGGATCGGGAAGTGTGCCTAGTCGAATATATTCTTGCAGTGGTATAGCCGCTTCTATTTGCGCTTTAAAATCGTCATCAACTAAAAAGATGCTGTTCATATCAATGTTTAAAGAACGCTTGATGCGTCGCCCACCAGATTCTTGCATACCGCGCCAATTTTTAAATGAACCGGCCACCAGCATATAAGTAGGGATGGTCGTTATGGTGTTATCCCAGTTACGCACTTTTACAGTATTAAGTCCTAAATCAATTACTTCGCCATCGGCGCCGTAGTTATCTACTTGGATCCAATCTCCATAGGTCACCAAACGATTAGCGGCAATTTGAATGCTGGCGACAAAACCTAATATGGTGTCTTTAAATACTAATAAAGTAACAGCGGCAATAGCACCAAAACCAGAGAGAATATAAGTCGGCGATTTTTCAAGCACAATACTAACAATTAATATTGAACACACAATAAAGGTGATCAGCTTAACCACTTGAATTAAGCCTTGAATAGGTACTTCGCGAGCAAAATCTAATTGGTTATAAATAGCGCCAGCAATGCTCACTATGCTGCTAATAATAAAACCTATATAAATAATTAATAATGCTTGGCCAATGGTTTTAAGGATCTCTTGAGCAATTGCATTAACCGGATAAACACTATCAAATGTGGCTAAAAAAAGTACACAACATAACAAGCAAGCAATTCGTTTATTCAGCTTAGTTAACATAGGTGACAATGAACCAATACGCTCAGGAGAGAGTTTAGTCACCACCTTTTGAATACCCGGTAACATCAAGCGACGAGTAAATAAGTAAACAAATAATAATGAAAGAATGCCAATTGATGAGGCGGTGATTGCGCTGAGAAAAAAAGCATCGGGGACTTTTTCAAACCAAGGAGTAATTAGCTCCTGTAGGTGTGTTTTGCTCATGGTATTTCAATTTCCTTACTGGGTGTTAATTCAGTACTAGCTTGCTGAATATGAATAGCGCTTAATTGCTTATCTTTTACTGTCCATAAGTTATTTAAGTATTGCTGAAACTGGGCCCTGAATGCCTTATCGGTTTGGTAACTGCCAATCATCTGCGTATTTATTGGCATAACCTCAATAGTAATATGAATAGACTCCAACTCGCCTTTTAAAATATTACGACACACATGATCTGACTGACCGCTATACACTAAACTGGTGTTAAGCATAGCGTCAAACTGCTCGTTTAAAACCTCTAAGGCAAAAGCAGTTCCACCAGCCTTAGGTTTTAATAAATGCTGAAAAGGACTTTGTTGATGCTGGTGCTTTTGCGCAGTAAAACGCGTACCTTCTACAAAGTTAACTATGGTTGTAGGATGATGACGAAAGTTACGGCAACTGCGCTTAGTACGCTCGACATCTAAGCCTTTTAAATTCGGATTTTTAGCCAATTGCGCTTTGGTCACTCGTTTCATAAAGGGCATACCCATCGCCCACGCACCAGTGCCAATAAATGGCACGTATTTAAGCTCATCTTTTAAAAAAAACTTAGGGGCTGGCAATGCATCCAACGAGCTCAATACCGCAATATCAAGCCAGCTAATATGATTACTGATTAGCAAATACCAACTGTTGGCGTTTACCTCCCCACTAATATTAACTTTAATATTATTACAGCCTAACCACAGCCCTAAGCGGTTACCTTTGCACCACCCTTTATACGCACTGTGTAATAATTTACTCACTACAGGTATGGGCAGCACTAATTTAACTAACCCTAGGGTAAGCACTAATGCGCCAAATATTATTAAATTAGCAAATAAAACACAGCCAACAATTAAGCCATTTAACCAATTAGGTAACCATTTTTTTAGCATAACTGTCAGCTCATTTTGTTATTTTTGTTTGAGATTAACCAACGTCTGGTTTTTTTCTTCCCACACGCGGTTTAATTCACTTTGAAAGCGTACTCTAAAGTCAGGATCATTAGTGTAATCACCAATTAAGTCGTCACTAACGCCTTTTACTTCAACATGTACATCAATGTGTTTTACTTTACCGGCTGCAAAATCCATAAAGGTAGGAATGCCCTCAGGGTAATGAATAGTGACATTTACCACTTTAGAAATTTGCTCACCCATGGCTTGCATTACAAACGCCACACCACCCGCTTTCGGTTTAAGTAAGTGAGGAAACGGGCTATTTTGACGCGCATGCTTTTGCGCTGTAAACCGCGTCCCTTCAACAAAGTTAACCACACTGACTGGCATTTCTTTAAATTTTTCACAGGCTTTACGGGTGGTTTCTAAATCTTTACCACGCAATTTAGGATTCTTTTTTAATTGGCTTTTACTGGTACGGGTCATAAAAGGAAAGTCGAGTGCCCACCAACACAAACCTAAAACAGGTACGTAAATAAGCTCTTTTTTCAAAAAGAAGTTCAAAAAAGGTATTTTTCGGTTAAACACCCGCTGTAACACTAAAATATCCACCCAGCTTTGATGGTTCGCAATAACTAGGTACCAATCTTTTAATTTAAGCTCTTCAAGGCCAATAACATTAAGTTTAGTTGGCGTTAATAACGTTTGATTTAACGTGTTGAAGGTCACCCAAATAGAGGCACATTGCTTGGCCGTCCAGCTCATTAATTTTTGTAGTGGTTTGATTGGGATTAACTTAACGATGCCACAAATAAAAATAGGCACAAACCAAAAAAGAGTGTTTATTGTATAAAAGAAAATACTAAATACACTGCGAATAACTGACATTACTTCTATTCCTTTAAACATCGCGCAGCCACTAAGACCGCGCTTAACTATGCAACTAAATTAATCTTCAAAATAGGTGTAGCCCTCAAGCCCTGCATTGAGCTCGGCTAGGTACCCTTCTTTACAGTGTTCTGATACATCAAGTTTATTAATTTGAGTGGCAAAGTTATCAGCTAATAACTCGCTATCATAATCAACAAATTTTAATACATCCTTAACGCTGTCTCCTTTAATGGCATTGGTTAATACATATCCCTGCTCATTAAGCTCAACATGGACTGAGTCGGTATCACCAAATAGGTTATGTAAGTCACCTAAAATCTCTTGGTATGCCCCCACCATAAACATGGCAATATGATACTGCTGACCTTGTGTATATTCAGGGATAGGTAAACTAGTTTCAATACCTGCACCTTCAACGTACTCACGTATTTGCCCGTCAGAATCACAAGTAATGTCTTGGATAATCGCGCGCTGAGTAAGCGGCTGCGTTAGATTTTCGATGGGCATGACCGGAAATAACTGCTGAATACCCCATACATCAGGTAATGACTGAAACAATGAAAAATTCACAAACAGTTTATCGGCTAGCTTTTCGTTTAAATCATCCAGCACTTCGCGATGAGCGCGTGCGTTAACGCTTAACGATGCACGAACTCGGTGTAAAATCGTAAAGTAAAGCTGCTCTATTTTCGCCCACTCTAGCATGCTCACTAAACCATGCACGTATTGATCGTGTGCTTCGCTAAATAAGTGCATAGCATCATGATATATTTCAAGTGCCATACGTGGGTTCAAACGTTGTAAGCATTGCCACATTTCATCTAGCACTAATGCGCTGTTTTCCAATGGCGGTTCTGGGTTTAAATGATTCGGTGCTTTTTCTACATCAATGACATCGGTGATCAACACTGCATGATGAGCCGTTAATGCACGGCCAGATTCTGTAATAATAGCAGGGTGCGTTAAGTTATGCTGATCGCACACATCGGCAAATGCATTCACTACATTACGCGCGTACTCTTCGACTGTGTAGTTCATTGAGCAGGCACTGCGTGAGCCTGAGCCTTCGTAGTCAACGCCAAGCCCGCCACCCACATCAACCGTATTTAGCGGTACACCGTATTGAGTTAATTCAGCAAAATGGCGAGCACATTCGCGCAAGGCACGATGGATATCACGAATATTGGCGATTTGAGAACCAATATGAAAATGCACCATTTGCATTAAATGCAACTTGCTATGTTGCTTAAGTACTTCCACTGCACTGAGTACTTGTCCTGCGGTTAAACCAAACTTACCTTTTTCACCACCGGTATTTTGCCATTTACCTTTGCCAACCGAATTTAAGCGAATACGAATTCCAATAGCCGGTTCAATGCCTAAATTATCAATTTCTTCAAGCAATGTGGTTAGCTCTGAGAGTTTTTCAACCACAATTTTAACGCTGTGTCCCATTGCTTGACCAATACAGGCTAAACGTAAAAACTCGCTGTCTTTGTAGCCGTTACATACAATAGTAATAGGCTCTTTCGCCACCCCTAAAATGGCCATTAGTTCAGGTTTAGAACCAGCTTCAAGTCCCACTAGGCCACTTGGGTGAGCTAATAACTTACTCACAACAGAGCGCTGTTGGTTTACTTTGATAGGATAAACACAGGTGTATTTGCCGTTATATTCACGGTTAGTGCGCGCTTGAGTAAAGGCATTGGTGAGCGTATCGACACGATTTTTTAAAATATCAGTAAAGCGCACCAGTACGGGCAATGTTAACCCTTGCTGCTTAAATTGCTCAGTAAGCTGACTTAAAGAAATGGCAGGTTTTGTTTGGTCGCCATCAGGATAGGCTATCAACTCACCTTGTGCGTTAATATCAAAATAACCATCGCTCCAATGAGCAACATTGTATGTAGCACGTGCTGTTTCTAAACCCCAAGTCATGGCAACTCTTCTTTATTAAATTAGGTGTAAAGGGGCATTTTAATACGTCACTATCTGCTAAGCTAACAAAAATTGAACTTTCCCCTCTTTATAGCTAACTTTATTCGCTAAAGAGAGTAAAATTTGATTGAGCAATAGGCCAAGCACTGGCAGAATTGCCTCCTTTTTTTCATACTCAACCAAAAGTGTAACAACAACTATGGCAAATTTAGATCAAAGTAAGTGGTTTACTGAAATTAGCGACCGCGATGGCAGCGCATTTTCATTACGTATTAACAAAAAGTTAGATGAAAAACAGTCTCCTTTTCAAAAAGTAGAAATGTTTGAAACCACAGACTTTGGTAATTTAATGATCATTGATGGTTGTACTATGGTAAGTAGCCGTGAAAACTTTTTTTACCACGAAATGATCAGCCACCCAGCATTACTGGCGCATCCAAACCCAAAAAACGTAGTTATTATTGGTGGCGGCGATTGCGGTACGTTACGTGAAGTGCTCAAGCACCCAAGCGTAGAAACTGTAACTCAAATAGATATTGACGAAGTGGTTACCCAAATGTCGTTAAAGTACTTCCCAGAGTTATGTGAATCAAATAATGACCCACGTGCTACTGTGATGTTTGACGATGGCATTAAATACATGCGCGAAGCAGCTGGTGAGTCTATTGATGTAGTGATTGTTGATGGTACTGATCCGGTAGGCCCAGGTGAAGGTTTATTTAACCATGCGTTTTATACTAGCTGTTTAAACGCACTTCGCCCTGGTGGAATACTGGTACAACAAAGTGAATCGCCATTAATGCATATGCCACTGTTGGTTGAAATGCGCGAAGCTATGCTAAGTGTTGGTTTTAACGATTTACAAACACTCCCATTCCCACAACCTATTTACCCAAGTGGGTTATGGTCAGTGACGCTAGCTCGCAAATCTGAGGCATTTAATGGCTTTAGAGAAGACGGCGCAGCAACAATTGCACAGCATAGTGAATACTACAATGGCGGCATTCATCACGGTGCACTCGCAACACCTAATTACATGAAACGCGCTTTTGATAAAAAATAATAAGTTATAAATATAAAACAGGGCTCGCTAGAGCCCTTTTTTATGTGTTTAATTACACTGAATACGTTTGCAGTCATCTCGTAATAACCCCACCTTCACTTTATGCTCATAGTCTACAATTTGACATAAAGGACACACAATGAGATTACCTTTACTGCTAGTTGCTTTACTTTCAAGCAGCGCTTTTGCAAAAGAAGCCATGCTGGAATCGCCTGATCAAAAAATTAAAATCACCATATCTGATCAATCTTCATCTCCTTACTATTCTATTAGCTTTAACGGTAAACCTGTTATTACGCAGTCACATTTAGGTTTTAGATTTAAAAGCCAAGCGCCATTTGATGAAGGTTTTGTTATTAGTGAAGTAACTCGCTCACAAACAGATAGTCAATGGCAGCAACCTTGGGGAGAGCGTCAAACCGTTGTCGACAAGCACAATGAAATTGCCGTTACCTTTAATAAACCCGCACCCCACGGTGGCACATACACAGTGCGATTTAAAGCCTTTGATAGCGGTGTGGGATTTCGCTATGAAGTCCCTAAACAAGCCGGTTTTGAAAAAACAGAAATTACTAAAGAGCTGACCGAGTTTGCCATCGCCGGTGCCGATAAAGCCACTGCATGGTGGATACCTGCTCGCGGTTGGAATCGTTACGAATATGTCTACAACACCACAGCCTTACAAGATGCTGCACTCGCTCACACCCCTTTTACTTTTAAAAATGGCAACGGCGTGCATGTCAGTATTCATGAAGCAGCCCTAGTCGATTATGCGGGCATGGTGCTTAACCAACGTCGCCCAGGCACTTTTAGCGCCGATTTAACGCCATGGTCAGATGGTATAGCAGTCAAAAAGCACGGTGCATTTAATACGCCTTGGCGCACCATTCAAATTGGCGAACATGCGGTAGACTTAGTTAATTCAGATATTATTTTAAATCTAAATGAGCCAAATAAGCTCGGTGATGTGTCCTGGGTTAAACCAGGCAAATACGTAGGTATTTGGTGGGGCATGCACATCAATGAGAATACTTGGGGTAGTGGCGAAAAACACGGTGCTACCACAAAAAATACTAAATACTACATGGACTTTGCCGCAAAATACGGCTTTGATGGTGTATTAGTTGAAGGTTGGAACACTGGTTGGGATGGCGACTGGTTTTTTAATGGCGATGTATTTAGCTTTACCCAAGCATATGATGACTTTGATATTGAGGAGCTTACCCGCTACGGTAAGCAAAAAGGGGTGCAGTTAATTGGCCACCATGAAACTTCAGGTAACGTAACAAATTATCGTAATCAAATGGAAGACGCTTTTGCGCTTTACGAGCAATCAAATGTAAGCCAAATTAAAACCGGTTATGTGGCCGATGGTGGCAATATTAAACGCATTGATGAAAACGGCATTGCCCGTTTTGAGTGGCATGACGGCCAATTTATGGTTAATGAGTACTTATACAACGTTAAGCTAGCTGCAAAACATAAAATAAGTATTAATACTCATGAGCCAATAAAAGACACCGGCCTTCGCCGTACTTACCCTAATTGGATTGCTCGTGAAGGCGCTCGCGGCCAAGAATTTAACGCATGGGGCACGCCACCCAATCCACCAGAGCACATTCCAATGCTTGCTTTTACGCGTATGCTGGCAGGCCCAATGGACTTTACGCCAGGTATTTTTGATATGAGCTTTAATGGCTTAGGTGGCGATACAAATCGCCCGCAAACAACACTTGCAAAGCAATTAGCACTTTATGTTGTAATGTACAGCCCAATTCAAATGGCGGCTGATTTACCTAAAAATTATTTAGCTAAGCCCGATGCTTTTCAATTTATTCAAGACGTACCGACCGATTGGCAACAAAGTATTGCGCTTGATGGAGAAGTAGGCGACTTTATTGTATTTGCACGAAAAGAACGTAAACGCGATCATTACACTGGTAATGACTGGTACTTAGGCGCTGTAACTGATGAAAACGCCCGCACCATTGAGGTTAAACTCGACTTCTTAGATAAAGATAAACAGTTTGAAGCGCAAATCTACAAAGATGGTGATAAGGCAGAGTGGAAGAACAACCCTTACGATTTAAAAATCGAAAAACGCACTGTTACCGCAAATGATAAACTCACACTAAAATTGGCCACCAGTGGTGGTACAGCCATTCGTTTTAAAGCACTATAAAATGGTTAAAGCTATCCGCATATAACGGCGGATAGCTTTATTTAGTTTTGATTAACCACTTTAACCGGTAAATATATTTGCGCACTTAAACCACCTTCAGGGCGATTAGAGAGCACAACCTTGCCATTATGCATGTCTATAATGCGTTTAATAATAGCTAAGCCTAAACCACTGCCTTCACTGCCTCGTGCAGCGTCACCTTGCTTAAATGGTTCGAACACTGATTCTAATTCACTCTCAGGAATACCTGGGCCATTATCGTTAACCGCAATAATGACGTACTTTTTATTGCTATTAAAATAACTTTGCACCTCAATATCCCCTTGCGAGTAACGCAGTGCATTTTCAATCATATTCGTCACTACTCGCTTAATAGCCACTGAGCTTATGGGAATATTACCTAGGTTAGGATTGCTTTCAAACGTAATAACACGTTGATGCTTTAATTCACTTTGTACGACTTCGGCTACTAACGCATTGATATCTTCATAGCTTTGTTCTTCACGTTTATGATGGCGTAAATATTCAATAAACTGATCAATAATGCCATTCATATCTTCAATATCGTAAATAATACCTTCGCGTAAATAATCATCTTCATCAACCATCATTTCTGTGGCTAACCGAATACGGGTAAGCGGTGTGCGTAAGTCGTGAGAGACACCGGCCATGAGTAATCGACGATCATTTTCAAGGGCTGCTATACCTCGCGACATTTGGTTAAAAGCGCGCGTTACCTCAATAACTTCGCTTGAGCCTTGTTCTTGTAACTTAGTACTAAAATCACCAACGCCTACTTTTATTGCCGCTTGTTGCAGTGCTTTTAATGGTCGGTTCAAATGCCTTGCAAATAACCACCCGCCTAATACACTTAAAAAGCCTATACTGGATAAGTAAAAAGTTAAAAATTCAAGATTACTTTCTTTAAATCCGGTTAAGGGGACTTTAACCCAATAGCCCGGTGCTTGCGGGGCTTCCACCCAATAAATAAGTGGATCGGTTTGACTAATGCGTACCCGAGAAAACCCATTCAACTGCTCTGACATACTTCGCGATAGCCCTGAATACTCACGACTTTGCCCTAAGCCATTGCGCATCGCTTCACGCTGAGTCATCACCTCAATACCGGTTATTGCAAAAAACTTTTCTGAAACTTCATCGGTTACTTCAACACCATCTTCCCAGTCAATAAATACAGTTTTAATTTGCTTAGCAAGCATCAAATTAACTTGCTCAATGGTGGGTTTAACAACATATAAACTTACTGTGACGTAGGATACAATTTGGTTAATCAGCAACAAAGCTGCTACTAAAAAAACAGTTTGCCCAAACGCACTACGTGGAAACATCCCCATAATTATTACTTTTCACCATCAGGAACAAACACATAACCTAATCCCCATACAGTTTGAATATAACGCGGGTTAGCCGCATCCACTTCAATCATACGGCGAAGGCGTGACACTTGCACATCAATACTACGCTCTAGCGCACTGTAATCACGACCTCTTGCCAAGTTCATTAATTTATCACGACTTAACGGCTCTCGAGGGTGAGATACCAACGCTTTTAATACGGCAAATTCACCACTTGTGAGCGATACGGTATTATCCCCCTCGCTCATTTCTCGTGTGGCTAAATTTAAAGTAAATTTACCAAACTCAATTAAATTCTCTTCTGCTGAAGGTGCCCCTGGCACTTCTTTTGATTGGCGACGTAAAATTGCTTTTATGCGGGCAAGTAACTCACGTGGATTAAACGGTTTAGGAATATAATCGTCAGCACCGAGCTCCAAACCAATAATGCGGTCTACTTCATCACCTTTAGCGGTCAACATCACAATTGGGATTTGGTTTTCTTTTTGACGTAACCGTCTGCAAATAGAGAGCCCGTCTTCTCCGGGCAGCATTAAATCAAGCACCATTAAGTGAAAGTTTTCACGCTCAATAAGCCTATCCATTTGCTGTGAATCTGCGGCTGTTCTAACAATAAATCCTTGCTCTACTAAATAGCGCTCAAGCAAACTGCGCAAACGTTTATCGTCATCAACCACTAATACTTTTACTGTCTCTTGTCCCATAATCTGTTGCTTATTTTTATAATTTATTAATAGTTAATATAAATGAAAAACTTAATAATAAAAAACTAATTAAGTGCTTAGATTGTTACTGAACATTTCAAACCCATTGGTGGCTATTTTATCTCGACAAGCTGCCTTTATTTTAATACCGTGCCACACATGAAAATTAAACAAGAACACGGCGTGAAAACAAACTTAATTACTCGCGAAGGTTATTTACAACTTCAGCAAGAACATGACCATCTTTGGAATGTAAAACGCCCAGAAGTCACTAAAATTGTGAGTTGGGCTGCAAGCCTTGGTGACCGCTCTGAAAATGCAGACTATCAGTATAACAAGCGTCTATTACGCCAAATAGACCGCCGAGTGCGCTATCTACGTAAGCGCATCCCCGATTTAAAAATTGTTGATTACTCACCCGTACAAGACGGCAAAGTTTTTTTTGGTGCTTGGGTTGAAATAGAAAACGAGGCTGGGGAGTGTAAAAAGTTTAGAATTGTCGGTCCCGATGAAATTTATGATCGTAACGATTACATTTCTATTGACTCACCGATGGCGCGAGCACTATTAAAAAAACAAGTAGACGATGATTTTGAGGTCATGACCCCTCAAGGTGCTAAGCAATGGTATGTAAATAATATTTCCTACCAAAAATAAAACGGCTTAGTTTTGATTCAGATCATATTAACTTTTTATTGTTTATATTATCTGAGTAAGCTATAACTAAAGTAACTCAAGTTATGATGTATTAATTTGAGAGTAGTTAATTAAGGTCGTCACTATGTCAAACATTACAGCGCGCATATTACAAAATGCCCTATTGTTTACACTCTTTATGAGTGTAAGTTTGACATTGCATGCAACACCCAAAAATACGCAAATTGATGCTGGTTTTACACCTGCAGAATTTATTGTTTGCGACTCTCCTGACCAAGCAAACCTCGACACCGATATAGATTCTCATGTCGGTGTTATTGCGCTTAGAGAAATTCAACCACTTCCTTTAGCGTTTTACTTTCATTATGAAAGCAGCCTTTTAGTCACACCTTACAGCCATGCACACCCGCGAGCGCCACCCGTTATTTAGTTTAATAACTTGCTTTTAAACATTATTAAATTTTATAACTAATTAGGTGGATATTATGTCTAACTTTAAAGAACTCCGTACCCAAGATATTTCGCATGGCACTATTGCGAATACATTTACTAATGAAGCTGTCATTGATTTAACTTCACCTGCTACACAAGTGGTGACTAGTTTTACTGATACAAGCCCGATGCGTGCATCGTTTGATACAACAATTGAACAAGCGTCAAAACAGTTAACGACTCAACGCTCTGATTTTATTTTGGTAACTGATGAGCAGCAAAAGCTAGTAGGTATAGTGGCGAGTGCTGATTTACAAAGCTCAAAAATCATGATTTTAGCACAGCGTTTAGGCTTGCCTCGTAGTGAAATTAGCTTGCGCTATTTAATGACACCGCTAAGTAATTTAATGGGTGTAAGTATGAAAAGCTTAAGCTACTCATGCATTGGTGATGCACTGCAAACTATGGAACATCATGGCGCTATGTTTTTATTAGTCACTGCGGCTAATAATGAAATAAGTGGTTTAATTTCAGCACGCGATATAGCACGTAAGCTGCAAATTCCTGTTCATATTAGTCCAATAGCGCACACATTTAGTGAAGTACTCGAAAGTATAGAGCACCCTCACTAAATCAGCTTTTTATTAGTATAGTTCCAACCCCAGTAATGGCATCTTAAAGCAAGTAAAATAGCTTGCTTTAAGAGCTTTTTATTACCTTCCCCTGTGATATTATTCAAGACATTGACGCATCAGTTAACTTCTTAGCTGGTCTTATTTTTTGTATTAAAAGGTTTTTGCATGAGCGATATCTCTGCACGTTTAGCAACTGAGCTAAATGCACAGCAGCAACAAGTGGTTGCAGCAACAAAGTTACTTGATGAAGGCGCAACCGTCCCCTTTATTGCCCGTTACAGAAAAGAAGTGACCGGTGGATTAGATGACACCCAACTACGCCTTCTAGAACAACGTTTATCTTATTTACGTGAACTTGAAGAGCGTCGTGGCTTTATTCTATCGACGATAGAATCTCAAAATAAGCTTACCGGGGAATTAGCAGCTGATATAAAAGCAGCGCAAAGTAAAACCGAGCTTGAAGATTTATACTTGCCTTATAAGGCAAAGCGTCGCACTAAAGGTCAAATCGCTATTGAGGCCGGTTTAGAACCTCTTGCTAATGCGTTATTTAACGACCCAATGCTCGACCCAGAAGCTGAAGCTGCTCACTATATTAATGCCGATAAAGCCATTATTGATACAAAATCAGCCCTTGATGGTGCCAAATTTATTCTAATGGAGCGTTTTGCTGAAGACGCTAAATTACTCGCTAAGTTTAGAAGCCATATTAGTCAAAATGGGGCGATTGAGAGTAAGTTAATTGACGGGCAAGAACAAGCAGGTGCTAAATACAGAGACTACTTTGAACATCAAGAGCCGTTAAAAAAAGTGCCCTCGCACCGTGCATTAGCCATGCTAAGAGCACGTAATGAAGGCATTTTACAGTTAACGATTAACCCTGAGCCAAGTGCTGAAAATCCAGCCCAGTTATGTGCCCAAATGATCAGTGATCATTACCGCCTAGATATTAAAAACAAACCTGCTAGTGCATGGTTATTAACTGTGGTGCAGTGGGCATGGAAAATTAAGCTTGGGCTACACTTAGAAAACGAGTTTTTAGCCGCAATGCGTGAAAAAGCCGAAACCGGTGCCATTGACGTATTTGCTAAAAATTTAAAAGATTTATTAATGGCAGCGCCTGCAGGCCCTCGCACGACACTTGGTTTAGATCCTGGCTTGCGTACTGGTTGTAAAATTGCGGTAGTCGATAGCACAGGAAAACTGCTCGCTACACAAACAATCTTCCCACATGCACCGCAAAATCATTGGGATAAATCACTGCGTACGCTCGAGCAATTATGTCGCCAACATAAAGTTGAGCTTATTGCGATTGGTAACGGCACTGCTTCTCGCGAATCAGATAAACTGGTTGGCGAACTTATCAAAGCCAACGCCGAGCTTAAACTGAATAAAATTATGGTCAGTGAAGCCGGCGCTTCGGTGTATTCTGCGTCTGAATTTGCCGCTAATGAGTTCCCAGATTTAGATGTATCTTTACGCGGTGCAGTATCTATTGCACGTCGCCTACAAGATCCATTAGCTGAACTAGTTAAAATAGAGCCTAAGTCTATCGGTGTAGGCCAATATCAACACGATGTATCACAAAGCCAACTTGGGCAAAGCCTAATTTCTGTAGTAGAAGACTGTGTAAACAGTGTGGGGGTTGATTTAAATATGGCCTCAGTGCCTTTGCTTGCACGTGTTTCTGGCTTAAACAAAACGTTGGCTCAAAACATTGTAAACTACCGTGACACGAATGGGTCATTTACAAAACGTAGTCAGTTGAAAAAAGTAGAACGCTTAGGGCCAAAAGCATTCGAACAAGCGGCCGGGTTTTTACGCATTAATAATGGCAGCGATCCGCTAGATAACTCATCAGTTCACCCTGAAGCATACCCAATAGTTAAGCGTATTTGTGAACATAATCAGGTAGACGTAAAAAACTTAATTGGTAACAGTGAATTTTTAAGTAAACTCGCTGCAAACGACTATATTGACGATAAATTTGGCTTACCAACCGTGACTGACATTATTAGCGAGCTTGATAAACCAGGTCGCGATCCACGTCCTGAATTCAAAACCGCGGAGTTTAAAGCCGGTGTTGAAAAAATTAGTGACCTTAAGCCTGGTATGATTTTAGAAGGTGTGGTTTCTAACGTTGCTAATTTTGGTGCATTTGTTGATGTGGGTGTTCATCAAGATGGACTCGTGCATATTTCAGCTATTACTAACAAGTTTATTTCAGACCCACGCGAAGTGGTTAAAGCAGGTGACATTGTTAAAGTAAAAGTGGTTGAAGTCGATGCTGCCCGTAAACGCATTAGTTTTACTATGCGCCTAGATGACGACATAGACACCAGCAATAAAGCAGCAGCTGCAGCACCGCAAAAGCCTCGCAGCAATAATACAAACCAAGCACGAGCGCCTAAGCCTAAACGCGATACAGGCAATGCGATGATGGGGAATGCCTTTGCTGACGCCTTTGCTAACGCAAAAGTGAAAAAGTAATTTAAACGATATATTTAAAAATAAAAAAACCGCCTAGGCGGTTTTTTTTATTTTTAATCAGCTAAATTTGCGCTGAAAATTCGCTCTGAATCGCGGGGGATGTGGCCAGTTGATAAAAGCTAGCAATGCGTCCTGCACGCGCTTCAACTTCAATATCACGCGATTGTTCTTCGCTTTTAGCGGTTTTTACTTCTGAACTTTCACTATTAGAAAACGACGCACTGACTCTGCTTTTATCTTCGCTGCTGTCTTCGTCATCAGCTGAAGCTAACTCAGCTTGTGCGGCAGCCATTTTCTGTGTGGCGTCTGCCGCAATCGCTCTGTCGGCACCTGAGGGTTCTGCTGGTGCTAGTGCAGCAGCACGTACCGTTTGCATTTTATCGATGGTTGCTTGCGGATCGCCATTGATAATCCCAACATCAATCGGTACTTCACCACCTACGGCATAATTAGTGCCATCGGGGCCTCTTTGGTATTCGTAACTGGGTGAACCGGCATATTGTCCACCAACAGCGGCATGCGCTTGCTCGTGGGTTCGCACTTCGGTATCGCGAGCTTTGAGCTCTTTAATTTGTTGCTGTTCTTGCTCAAGTTGAAGCTCTTCTTGCTCACTAACTTCTTCGGCAGCTTGCTGTTTTTCTTGCTCGGCATCATCTTGATCACTATCAGCATTACCTTCGCGTTGTTCAATAGTTTTGTTGTCTGCAATTTTGCCGCTTGCAGTATAAGTTGAACTATCGCTGTTACCAGGTAGTTTGGCTTTTTCTGCATCACTTTGAGCTTTGTTTTCAGTACTACCGGCGGTGTTTGCAGCGGCTGGGGGAATGACTTCACGTAACTGATTGTCACGCCGAGCAGTCTCCGTATAAACATTTGCAGTGTTTATATTGATAGACGGAAACGGCGTGACGATATTCATGAGGAATTACACTTTAATATCAACTAAAGTGCCTAGTACATCATCTGCAGTTTGAATTGATTGCGTGTTAGCCTTGGCATTAAACTCTTCAACTTTTAAGTTTACTAATGCATCATCAATTCGTGCAGGTTGGGATACCGGCGCGGTTACGGCTTCTTCAGGGCGAGCAGCCGTTAATTGACGTTGCTGCGCTAATTGAGAATCATCTTGCTGCTCTATGCTGGCACGGTTAATCTCAGCGCTGGCCTTTTCAATACCTTGGCTGGCTCTATTAAACCCTTCAACACCGCTATTAAATACAGATCCAATCGGCATAATAATAAACCTCCACCAAATAAATATTGTTTAATTATCGCTCAAAAATCACGCAAAATAAAGCTTTAAACCGCTGTATTCATGGCTTTGCTTCAAAGCATTGATTTAACGGCAGATAAAAATTCTTTTTTATGAGAAATAAATGGCGCATGGGATGCTTTGTCTATCACTTCGTACTCAAAGCCAGAATTAAGTGCGACCATTTTTTCAATTGCTCGATAAGGAACGAGAGAGTCTAAACGCCCAAAAATTCCACTAATCGCGACGGGACAGTGAGAAAATAATTCACGTAAGTCTTCACTTTGCAGTATATCTAACCCCGCACTTAATGCTTGGTTACTCGGCGGCGGTGACTGACTCAATAGTTGTTTTAGCTGTTTTACATCATCTCGCGCCGACTCACTGCCCATCGCTTGAATTGCTAAAAAGCGCTCTATCGTTTTTGAACGCTCTTGCAATAGCTGTTCTTTAAACTGTGTGAGCACTTTAGGTTTAATACCTTCCCAGGGCAATTGCTCTACAAAAAAAGGAGTAGAGGCAACTAAAATAACTTTTGACACTTTTTCTGGCCAATGTTTGGCAATATAAATGGCAAACAAACCGCCTAAAGACCATCCCATCAAAACAGATTTTGGTTTTAATTGCTGACTCACCAACTGAGCTGCATCATGTAAAGTATACGGATCCAAAGAGACATCATGATCACCGTAACCAGGTAAGTCTAAACAACGTACCTTACCAGAATATAAAAATTCTAATTCTGGTTTTATTAACTGCCACACGCCTTGGTTCATTCCCCAACCATGCAACAACACACATTCATTTTGCATATTTGCCTAACCTTAACCAAACTTAAATCTATGATAGCGTTTTAGGGGGAGTTTGTAATGAGGAGAATCAGCGAATGAAACTTAGCCTAACTGATTGGCTGTTTCCCTCGTATTGCGTGTTGTGTCAGAATCAAATACACAGCTCACTGGGACTATGTCAGTTTTGTTTAGATGATCTGCCTTTGCTAGATTTGGCTGAGTATGACAATTTATTTTACCGCCCAGATATTGTAGAAATGTTTCCCAACTGCAGCTTTGAGAAACTATTTGCCTGCGCTTTTTATCAACCCCCTTTTGATTTATGGCTAAAACAACTCAAATTTAATAATCAAATTCATTACAAAAAAGCACTGCAGCAAGTCATCAAAAAACAACTTACTATTTTTACTAATAAACAGCATTTAGCTGCTGCTGTATTTATTATTTTACCTTTGCACAAGTCGCGTTTTTTTAGTCGAGGATTTAATCAGGTTACCCAAGTATGGCAGCCTTGTTTGTCATCCTTTAAGGTCTTGAATAATGTTTTAATACGCAATAAAAACACCTCGGCACAGTCACAACTGAGCAAAACAAAGCGGATAAAAAATTTACAGCAGGCTTTTTCATGTACTGCCAATTTAGAGGGTAAAACGGTGGTCATTATTGATGATATTATGACCACCGGTGCAACACTCAATGCAGCCACCTTGTCGCTAAAAGAAGCGGGCGCTAAACAAGTCTGGGCTTTTACGACCTGTTTAACGCCACTTTAGATTTAGTTACCACTGACACGAAAGGTATGACCGAAAAATAAAGCGTTACTTAATAATCGGCTGGTGCCATACCAGTAACCTCTAAATACAGGGTTGTCTGTCATCGCAATCACACTACCTCGACCATAAGAGTGAGCCATTAGCGCAGCACCGCCGGCCACTTGCTCTACATTAACTGCATCAGTAAAACCAGCAAGTAACGGCTGTTGTGTATAGGTGAGTATATTTACAAACGGCGCTTGCGAGGCTTCAAGTAACCAGGTACTGTTTTTAAATACTGGCAGTGTGTCACGCTTAAATGAAAACGTCAGTGGGTGCGTTGTATCTAAATCAGTATTAAATATAGCGCCTGCAATACGCTGGCGACCCGCTAGATGGTCTTTGTCTGCATATTTTAAACCTTGAGTATCAAATGCGCTGGCAACATCTTTACGTGATAAGTAGTTTGCTTTTAATAACTGCTGATCAGCTAAGAACTTTGCCCCGCCTTTATGACCCCAAATAACGCCGCCTTTTCTCACCCAGCTTTTAATTGCCACTTTGTCGGTATCAGATAACGTCGAATAATCGCCATGCGCCAAAACAATATGGCTGTAATTACTGAGCTCTAAAGACGCTAAACGGTTCATTTCAACAATGGTAGGCGCTACGCCTACAAAGCGATCTAGGTAATACCACACTTCACCTGCTTCATATTGGCTAACCCCTTTACCGCCAACTAATAACACCTTAGGCGCAGAAACAACCGCCATAGAGCGCGAGCCTAAGTCGGCACCTTTACTGGTTAAGCCTGTGGTAATTGGCTTAATTTCAATATCAAATTGGCTTTGTGCTTGATTTAGCTTTGCCACCCAATCAGTCTCTGTTTGCAGTCCTGCAGGGATAATAATACTGCCAGCATCAAAATTTATCTCATTACTCGTTGATGTTGCGGTTAATGGTTTTAATGCAACACGTGCTTTAATACCTTGCTGTAACAGACTATTGAGCATTTTTGGGGCAAGCATGTCGTCCCAAGCAAATCCGTAGGCATAGTTTTTAGTTAGCGGCGTTAAAACAGGCTGTTTTGCTTTTTGCCAAGCCGTAGTATCAACCTCTAATCCCCAGCGGCTGTTTACTTTAGCAAATGGTAAATTAAACGCATGCGCTAATGTCCAACCTGATACATCGTAAAAAGTGTTATCGGCAAAGTTTTGCTGTTCACTAAAAATAGCTTTAACTAATCGGTATTGTGGTTGCGCAAGCGGCACAAAATAGCTATTAGCGGTAAAGTTTTTACCTTCAGCTTTTAGTCCCTCTTTAACTGGATAAGCATTAATTTGGTGCTGTTTAAGTATGCTTAAAAAATCGTTAGTACGTGTTTTGTCTTCCCCACCTTGAACAATATAACCTTGATAGTCTTCATCTTTGGCAAGCTCAACCGCTTTGTTATAAAAGTTAGCCTGATACTCAAGTAAAGCTTGGCGGTTATCAATCGCCGCTTTAAACGTTGATAAGCTCGTTAAAAGTTGGTTTTTAATCGTAAACGCAAAAGTTAGCGGGCCATTGATCGTTTCTTGAATATGGCCACGAGAACTTGCTTGTTCAAATAAAATACCGACACCACCATTTACATCAGGGTAAGTTGAACCTTTGCCATAATAAAAGTCATCAAAGCTTTCTTCTGTAAAATACAGTGCGTTGTTTTCATCTAAAGTTTTTGCATGATAATTTGCAATTGCTTTGGTTAGGCTCACATTTTCTTCAGGGGTAATGGGGTGTTTACGACTTGGGATCCCTGGTTGAAAAAAATAGCTACTGTTTGGTCCCATTTCATGAAAGTCAGTTAAAATATTAGGTTTCCAATAATGAAACTTGGCTATACGCGCTCGCGACTCAGGGTGCTGCAGTAAAAGCCAATCACGATTTAAATCAAACCAGTAATGATTGGTACGGCTACTTGGCCAGCTCTCTACATGCTCACGCGTTTGCGGATCTGACGATAAGTTCATTCCACGATTACTATTAGCCCAATTAGCAAAACGTGCTAAGCCGTCTGGGTTAAGCGACGGGTTGAGTAAAATCACCGTGTTGTTAAGTAGCTCATTTATTTCATCACCTTGCGCGGCTGCTAAATAATAAGCCACTAGCAAGGCAGCATTACTCCCTGACGATTCGTTACCATGAACGCTATAACCCATCCACACAACGCTTGGCTGCTCTGCTAATTTATTGTTTGAGTTATTTAGGCGAGCTAAGTGTGCTTGGCGAGTTTGTTCTATATTTTTTAGTTTGTTAGCTGCGGTAATAGTGAGCATAACTAGTGGGCGCTGCTCGTGGGTACGACCTATTACTTCAAAATTAACTCGATCGCTTTTTTGAGCCAAAATTTCCATATAGCGTACAAGCTGATCATGCCTTACATGCCATTCACCCACTTGATAACCAAGTACTTTTTCAGGTGTTGGAATGCTGGGATCAAATTCAACCTGTTGCTCAAAATAATACGACAGGGGCTTTGCCGCACTTGAAAAACTGGCTAGTATCACCATTACTGTTAATATAAACCGCATATAAATCACTCTAAAAATGTTTGTTAATTGCACGCTACCATTGCTTAAAATAGATGCCAACTTTTTACGTTCAACACTAGCCGCAACACGATGAGCGGAGTATGATATGCAGTATCCGAGTAATTTAGTCAAGTATAGACGGTTTTATGATTTCAATTTCCGAAACAGCGCAAGCGCATTTTGCTAAGCTATTAGCAGATCAATCTCAACAAACGAATATTCGTGTGTTTGTTGTTAATCCTGGTACATCACAAGCTGAATGTGGTGTTTCTTATTGTCCAGAAGACGCGGTAGAAGAGAGCGATATTCGCCTAAACTTTAACGGTTTTGACGCTGTTGTTGATGCCGAAAGCGCGCCTTTTTTAGCCGAAGCTGAAATTGATTTTGTTACTGACAAAATGGGCACGCAGCTAACTCTAAAAGCGCCTAATGCTAAAGCACGTAAGCTAGGTGAAGACGCAAGCCTAAATGAACGCGTTCAACACATGTTAGAAACAGAAGTTAACCCACAACTTGCAAATCATGGCGGCCAAGTAAGCTTAGTAGAGATCACCGCTGCTGGTATTGCTGTGCTTCAATTTGGTGGTGGTTGTAATGGTTGCTCTATGATTGATGTCACACTAAAAGAAGGCATTGAAAAAGAAATGATTGCTAAGTTTGATGAGATCACCGGTGTGGCTGACATAACCGATCACGAAGCTGGCGAGCACTCTTATTACTAAGTATTAATCCACTATGCTAAAGCCACTCATTTACCGCTTAGGGAGCGACCCTAAGTTGAGTCTAAAGCGCTTTTTTCGCGGCCTAGCACTGTTTGTGCTGGCCGTGATGTTTATCACTTTGGGTTATTACAACCATTATAGTTTACAAGTCATTGGCATAGTAATTTTAGCGCCGGCATTGTTTTTTGCATTCTGGGGCTACGCGGGTATTTTTGCCAATCGTTTTTCGCAAGTATTGAAAAACATCCCTGCCAAAAATAACGACCCCGATCTATGGAAATAACGGTTTAATCAAGTAATTGATTATTAGTTTTTAGCTGCTGATATTTAATTATAAGTGTTACACCCCGCATTAGCATAAAACAACTCATTGCTAACCATAAGCCATTATTTTGCCACGACTGAAACAACCAAAACACCCCAAAAAAACCTATTGTCGCCGATAACAGCATACTATTTCGCATTGCTTTAGCACGTGTTAAACCAACGAATATACCATCAAACAAAAAACAACTCATTGCTAAAATTGGCAGCACAATTACCCACGGTAAGTAATCAGTAGCCTCTTCAATAACCTCAGGTACATTAGTCAACAGCTTTATAATAGAGCTGCCAAATAATATAAAAAATACACTATACAAAATGCCAAACAACATGCCCCAAAATACGCTTATTTTTACCCATAGCCTTATCTTTTCAACACTTTGTTGACCTTTCGCTTGGCCTACTTTTGCCTCGCTCGCATAAGCAATTCCATCAAGCGCAAAGCTGACCAACATTAAAAAGTTGAGTAGTACCGCATTGGCTGCCAATGTAGTTTCACCTATACGTGCAGCATAAAAGGTCATAAAGCTAAAACATAACTGCAATACTAAAGAGCGAATAAAAATATCGCGATTTAAACTTAATAATCCTGCCATTTTTTCTATGCTAAACCAATTTGCAACCGCTAAGCTTATGCCCTGTTTTTTAGCTAGCTGAACCACTAACAGCAAAGCAAAAATTAAAGCCGTGTAATCCGCTATTAATGATGCCCAAGCCGCCCCTGCAACCGCCCAATCAAGATAAACTACAAAATAAATGTCGAGTACAATATTGGTAATATTAGTGACTAACAATAAATAAAATGGCCCTCGCCCATAATGAACGCCGAGCATCCAGCCTAATAATACTAAGTTACATAGCGCTGCTGGGGCGCTAAAAATACGAATACTAAAATACCGATAGGCCTCATTGAGCACATCACTATTGGCAGCAGATAAATAAGCAATGGCGTGTTTTATAAGGGGGGATAATAAAATCAGAATTAAAGCTACGCTGCTGGCCAATAACAAACTGCGTTTGAGTAAAGCTGCCAACTGAGTTAAATCATTTTTACCGTAAGCCTGTGCCACCAGCCCAGTGGTGCTCATTCTTAAAAAACCAGCAAGCCAAAATAAAATGGAGATCACGGTAGAACCTAAGGCAATTCCCGCTAAATAATGCGCACTCCCCAGGTGACCAATCACTGCCGTATCAACAATTCCTAACAACGGCACAGTAATATTTGATAATATCATTGGACCGGCTAACAACAACAAGCTTTTATGGTGTGCTTTATTATGTATAAGAAATTGTTTCATTTAGTATTATTGTTCCTGATTTGTGGTTCTTTACGTGCGCAAGCAGCTGTTATTCTACAGTATCATCACGTCAGTGAAACCCTTCCCGCGGTGACCAGTGTAAGCGCCAACACTTTTACTAAACACTTAAATTATTTAAAAGAGCATAACTTTAACGTTATTCCACTAAATGAGCTGATTAGCGCATTAAAACAAGGTAAGGCTTTAGACGATAAAACGCTCGCGATTACTTTTGATGATGGATATAACAATAACTACGAACAAGCTGCGCCTATTCTTGAGAAATTTGGCTATCCGTACACTATTTTTGTAAACCCAAAACTCATTGATGAACAAGCGGGTTATGTGATGGGATGGGATAAGCTCAGAGAGCTTGCAAAAAAAGGCGCCCTTATTGCCAATCATAGTGCCGAGCATAACTATCTGCATAAAAAGCGCGAAAATGAAACACAAAGCCAATGGCGTGAACGCACTAAAAACGACATTCTTAGTTCACAGCAGCGTATAAAAGAAGAAATAGGCCACGATTATAAATACCTTGCCTATCCATACGGAGAGTTTAACAATCAGCTACAAGCTCTCGTTACTGAACTAGGCTTTATTGGCATTGGTCAGCACTCTGGTGCAGTTAATCAACATTCTAATTTTAGCCGTTTACCACGTTTTCCCGCATCTGGTTTTTATAGCAAATTAGATACGTTAATTACCAAGCTCAATTCAACTGCTTTTACTATTAATAAACTAACCTATAAAGATAGTGTAACCACACAAAATCCACCGTCGTTAACTATAAATCTAGAGACTGATGACTTTCATAAAAGCCAATTTGCCTGTTATGTATCAAGCATTGGGCAAGCTAATTTAAATTGGTTAAACGATAATACGGTTGAGGTGACGCCGCCAAAGCAGCTTAATAAAGGCCGCTCTCGCTTTAACTGCACCGCCCCATCAATAAAAAAAGCAGGCAGTTATTATTGGTTTTCACAGCCTTGGGTGATCAATTAAATTCTATTTTTTAATCACTTGATTTAATAACCGCTGGGTCATTTTATCCAGCGGTACGACCTCATTTGCAGCCCCGATATCAATAGCAGCCTTGGGCATTCCCCATACCACAGACGAAAACTCATCTTGTGCCAATGTATAAGCCCCTTGTTGTTTTAACGCCAGTAAACCTTTCGCGCCATCACTTCCCATACCGGTTAATAGTGTGGCAACAATATACTTAGCACCAATTTCAAGTAATGAGTTAAACAGTACATCTACTGCGGGCTTATGCCTATTTACAGGTTCACCATCATCAAGCTGACAATATAATGCACTACCTTGTTTGCTAATGCGTAAATGTAGCCCGCCGGGAGCTATATAAGCGCATCCTGCTACCAGCTTATCGCCTTGTTGTGCCTCTTTTACGTTAATGGTACAAGTGCGCTGCATTCGCTCTGCAAATGAGGTACTAAATACAGGAGGAATATGCTGCGTTATTACAATGGGTGGGCAGTTTTTTGGCATGCGTATAAGTACTTCTTTTATCGCCTCCGTGCCTCCGGTTGACGCACCAATCGCAATCACTTTATTTACTAAAAATTCGGCATTAGTGGGGATAGGTTCTGCTACAGCACTATTTTTTTTATAGCCTCGAACCCGTGCACTGGCTGCCACTCTGACTTTTTGCTGAACAATATCAGCATATTGACTCATTTGCTCCTTAACGTTAACTGTTGGCTTAGCAATAAAGTCAACTGCACCAATCTCAAGCGCTTCAAGCGTAATGGGTGAACCTTTTTGTGTGAGTGTAGAAATCATCACAACCGGCATAGGACGTAAGCGCATCAGGTTTTTTAAAAAACTAATGCCGTCCATTTTTGGCATTTCAACATCCAACGTTAGTACATCCGGATTATATTTTTTGATCATCTCTCGGGCTTCGTATGGGTCTTGTGCACCACCTACTACCACAATATCTTTTGCCTGTTGCAGTATCTCTGTCAGCAATTGTCTGATCAGTGCCGAGTCATCAATTATTAATACTTTAATCATAGCCATCCTTAAAACAGCTCTATATCAGTGGCTTTTGTTTGTTGCTCAAGATTATGTAAGTAACGCACTTCACGTTTTTCAATCGTATTATTGTGTAAGTTACGTAGCTTTTTAACTTGTACTTTTCCATTATGAGGATTAAAAAATATTTTTCGTGGCCAAGGCCCGCCCATATCATGCGCCACTAAATTTAGCGCTTCTTCTGCTATATATGCATTGGCAAAACTGATATTGCCAATACCAATATCTGTCATGGCGCTAATTATTTTGCCTCCCCCAAACAGTTTTACTTTTAAGTTTGCCCGGGATGCGCCATTTTTAAGCACTTCATTAATTAAATATTCCATAGCCCAATTACCGTAACGACAACTTAAACTATGCGCTTGCTCAATTCGCTCACCTTTTTGAATTGGTAGCATAAAGTGGTTAATCCCGCCTATGCCTAGCTTATCGTCGTAAATACAGGCAGCAATACACGATCCTAGGACGGTGGTGATTAGCTCATCATTTTTAGAAACATAAAACTCACCTGGTAATACCTTAGCGACCACACGATCTCGCGAGGCGTCCCAATAGCGTTTAATATGCTCAAAACCCGCTAATACTGGCTTAAATTGCGTGTGCATGGGCTACTTTTTGATACATGGTTTTCCCTAAGTTTTTAAATAAAACATGCTCTTTACCCATGGTTTCTGAATGCCCTAAAAATAAATAACCTTGGTCATTAAGAATATCGGCATAACGGTTAAAAAGCTGATCCTTTGTCTCTTTATCAAAGTAAATCACTACATTTCGGCACAAAATCAGGTCAAACGGCCCTTTCATTGGCCAGTCTTGTAATAAGTTTAAACGCTTAAATGAAATACATTGCTGCAGCTTAGGTTTAACCTTATAACTTTGCCCATCTTTACTGGTTAAAAACCAGCGTTTTAGTAAAGCATCATCAAGACCATTTACGTTCGCTGCGGTATAAATACCACTTTGCGCCTTCGCCAGTACATTAGAGTCAAGATCAGTGGCTAATATCTTCACATCCCAATCACTTGGAAAAGCTCCTTGCAGCGTCATTGCTAAACTATAGGGCTCTTCACCGGTAGAGCAGCCTGCAGACCAAATTCGAACGCGCTTAGTCTGTTTATTTGTCTTTAACAGGGTTGGTATTAACTGATCTTTTATAAACTCAAAGTGATGCATTTCACGAAAAAAAGAGGTTAGATTAGTGGTAATGGCATTGATAAATGCATCAAACTCCTGATCTTTATGATTTTTTAAGTAATCGAGGTAGCTTGAAAAGTTTGTTAATTTTCGCTCACGAATTCGTCTTGCCAAGCGTGAGTAGACCATCTCTCGCTTATGCTCTCCTAGTACAATACCGCAGGCGTTATAAACTAAATGAGCCACTTCCTTAAAATCACTATCCGTTAATAAAAACTCTTTCATTATTTGCTCTCATTTAAAAATAAAGCGAGGTTCACGCACACATTGCAGGTGAACCTAACTAAAGTGAGTTTAAAACTCCTCCCACTCTTCAGCCGAGTCTACAAAATTTTCACCTTTGCTTTTATTACTAACGAAGCTATTTTGTTGCTGATGAGATATTTCAGGTGTGCGAATAACAGGCGATACCACTGCCATATCTTGCTGGCCTAATGAGAAAAAGTGCAGTAAACGGCGCATTTCATTGGCTTGTTCCGCCATTGATTCACCTGCAGCCGATGCTTGTTCAACTAATGCCGCATTTTGCTGGGTCATTTCATCCATTTGCGATACAGCTTTATTTACTTGCTCAATACCTGCACTTTGCTCTTCAGAGGCTTGGGTAATATCGGCTATCATTTGTGTTACGCGTTTTACTGATACCACAATCTCTTGTAACGTCACACCTGACTCATTCACAAGCGCGCTACCGTCAGCAACTTTGCCAACACTGTCTCTAATTAGCTCTTTAATTTCTTTCGCTGCACCTGCCGAGCGCTGCGCTAAGTTACGTACTTCACCTGCAACAACCGCAAAACCTCGGCCTTGCTCACCGGCTCTAGCAGCCTCTACGGCAGCATTAAGTGCAAGCAAATTGGTTTGGAATGCTATTTCGTCTATCACTCCAATGATGTCGGCAATTTTCTTACTCGATTCATTAATCGCAGACATGCTGGTTACCGCTTTATTAACCACTTCTCCACCCTGAATCGCCTTATCACAGGTTTCTTCAGCTAAGTCATTTGCCACTTTAGCATTATCGGCGTTTTGGCGAACTGTACTGGTCATTTCTTCCATGCTAGAGGCCGTTTCCTCTAACGATGACGCTTGCTCTTCTGTGCGCTGGCTTAAATCAGCATTGCCTTGTGAAATTTCTTCAGCTCCACTGGCCACCAAAGTGGCTGATGTATTAATTCGGTTAATAACCTCAGTTAGTTTATCTGCTGTCGCATTTGCATCTGTTTTAAGTTTTTCAAACGAGCCTTGGTATTCTTTTTCAATCCGTTTAGATAAATCACCAGTGGCCATGGCATCGAGCATATTGCCAGTATCAGTTACCGCATCGTCAACCACTTTAACTAAACTATTAAGACCCTGAGCTAAACGTAAGAAAAAGCCATCTTTACCTTGCTCAGCTACTCGTGCATTTAAATCACCTTTGCTTGCTGCGCCGACTAATTGAGCAATTTCTTTTTCAATAGCAACTTCTGCGGTTCTGTCTTCCCACTCAACTACCGTCCCAATACGCTCATTGTCTGTGGTGATTATAGGGTTTGCCACTAAACCAAAGGTTCTGCCGCCCACTTTAATTTCTGTACTGTAAGTATCCGTTAACTTAGCCAACATATTTTGCTGATGGGCTGGATTTTTATGAAATATATCAATACTTTGATTAAGTAAGTTCTTGCTATCAAAGTTAGGTAAGTCAGTGCGTATATCATTTTGCGCAACACTCATCATATTTCTCACTGCGCTATTCATATACACAATGACATTCGAGGCATCAGCAATCATGGTATTGGTTGCCACGGTATCTAATGCTTGGCGAACACGTAAGTTTTCTTGCGCTCTAGCACGTTCAGCATCCGCTTTAGACACCTCATCAGTAATATCTTGCCATTCAACAATAGTACCTAAGCACTTGCCATCTTGATTAGTCCAAGGAGAAGCAATGATGTCAAAAATAAGACCAGCTAAATTCAACGTAGTTTTATAAGGAGCATCTAAGTTTTTTAGTCGCTCTTGCTGATTAGCTAGTTCCTGATGAAACTCATCAACACGGATATCCATTAACCCAGCGACTGAAAAACTAGGTAAAACAGTTTGCAACTCTTTTTCACGTGCTTTAAACATTTGCTTGATGCAGTCATTCACAAAAATAATGTTTAAATTTTTATCAGCAATCATCACACTTGCTTGGCATACTTTTAATGCGTTAGCCAAGTCGGCCGCTTTTTTAGAGGTTTTTTCTAGCTCTTTTTGCGCTGTGATATCGGTGGCGTACTTAATCACTTTAAATGGCTTACCATTCATATCGTAAATAGGATTATAAGAGGCATATATCCAAATTTCCTCGCCTTGTTTACCTATTCTTAAATACTCACCACTGTCATACTCGCCACGCCCAAGTTTATCCCAAAACGCTTGATATTCTTGGCTATTTGCATATTCAGAAGTAACAAACAATCTATGATGCTGCCCTTGTATTTCATTTGCCTGATAACCAAATGTTTTTAAAAAATTATCATTAGCGCCAATAATGGTTCCATCTAAATTAAACTCAATAACCGCTTGTGACTTACTGATTGCGGTAATTTGGCCTGCAGCTTCAACCGCTTTTAACTTTTGCTCAGTAATGTCTGTTGCAAATTTAACGACTTTAAGTACTTGCCCTTGCGAGTCTATAACAGGATTGTATGTTGCTTGGATCCAGACTTCTTTGCCATTTTTTCCAATACGCTTAAATTCATCTGAAATAAATTCACCCGCGTTCAAACGCTGCCAAAATTGACGATATTCATCACTTTGCGTTTCGCTAGGGCTTACAAATAAAGAATGGTGCTGGCCTTGAATCTCAGCGAGTGAGTAGCCCATTACACGAAGAAAATTAACATTGGCAGTAATGATTCTTCCATTAGGCTCAAATTCAATTATTGCTAATGATTTATGCAATGCATTTATAATCAAATCATTGCTTGATTTAGACTGTTTTGAATTACTAAACCATCCCATGCTTATCACCACCTTTAAGTTATTTGCTTTATTTAGTTACTATTACCGCTAAATATTCATGGTTGCCTGCAGGTTAATTAGCGCGACCATTTTATCACCCACATTCACTAGCCCTGCGACATATTCACTTTCATTTGTTTGGGTTAAACTCGGCACTGCTTTAGCGTCTTGCTCAGCAATACTGTAAACATCCGCTACGCCGTCTACCGTGATCCCCATCACTTTACTTTCTTGCTCAAACTCAACTTTTACAATAATGACTACCGTTAACGGTCCATACTCAATGGTGGGTAAACCAAAGCGCAATCGTAAATCAATAATTGGCACAATGGTGCCGCGTAAATTAATCACGCCTTTTACGTACTCAGGGGCATTTGGCAGTGCGGTTATATCTTCCCAGCTACGAATTTCTTGCACCGTTAATATATCTACTCCGTACTCTTCTTCAGCCATAATAAAGGTGAGAAACTGCTTAATGCCCTCTTTGCGCTGTAGTTCAATATTGCTATTTAATGCTATTGATTCAGAGAACATGAATCCTCCAAGATGGTCGATGGCTCAATACTCAATGCTTGGCTACCTGGCTTTTTTAACCCTGAAAGCTTTATCAAGCCGCTAATATCTAAAATTAACGAAACACGCCCATCACCTAAAATCGTTGCCCCCGACACACCATCCACTTTGTGGTAATTAGCCTCTAAGCTTTTTATAACCACCTGCTGTTGTGAAAGTAAATCGTCGACAAGTAACCCTACTTTTTGATTATCGTTTTCCACGACAACTAGTAAGGTTTTATCTAACGATTCAATGGCATTTTGGTGATTAAAAATGTCGTATAAACGTAAAATAGGAATGTATTCATCACGTAATCTGAGTACATCTAGGTCTTTACCAACACGGCTTACTTTTGCAATATCAATTTGCAACGATTCTACAATCGAGATCAGTGGAATAATGTAAGTATGCTTGGCTACTTTGACTAATTGCCCATCTAAAATAGCTAAAGTGAGCGGTAGCCGAATAGTAAAAGTAGAACCAATTCCAGCAGCAGATGTCACTTCTACCGAGCCATTTAATGATTGAATATTACGCTTAACCACATCCATACCCACACCACGGCCAGATAAGTCACTGACCTCATCAGCGGTAGAAAATCCTGGCATAAAAATGAGTTCGTTAATTTCATCATCTGTTAGCTCACTGTCAGCGGCGATCACTTCATTGGTAATCGCTTTTTCTTTGATCTTTTGAGTGTTAAGACCTTGGCCATCATCCATAATTTCAATGACGATATTGCCGCCCTGATGAAAGGCATTTAATGTAACCTTACCCACAGGATCTTTTCCTGCTGCAATACGTTTTTCTACCGTTTCAATACCATGATCCAATGAGTTTCTTACTAAATGCACCATAGGATCGGATATTTTTTCCATAACGGTTTTATCTAATTCTGTTTGTTCTCCTATCAGCTTTAACTCCACCTCTTTATTAAGCTTTTGGGCAATATCACGTACTAAACGTGGAAAACGACTGAACACAAAGTTAATTGGCAGCATGCGAATACGCATCACGTTTTCTTGTAAGTCGCGGGTGTTATGCGCTAATTGCGCAAGCCCCTCTTGAAGCGAGGTCACCGTGGTAGGCGTCATTTCTTGTTCGCTAAGCTGATTTAGCATCGCTTGGGTAATGACCAACTCTCCAACCATATTAATCAGTGAGTCGACCTTATCAATGCCAACACGAATGGAAGTTGACTCAGGCGCTGCTTTTGCACTGGTTGGTGCTTTTGGTTTATTGGTTTTGGGTTCAACAACCGTTTTTGGTGTTTCAATAACAGGTTCGTTGACCACTGCAGCTTCTGCTGCTTTACCATCATTAAATAAGCCACCGCAAAGCTCAATTTTAATATCGGCATCGTCCTCAACCCACTCAAAAATTTCTCTAATTGCTTGATCGTCACGGTCAGTGTTTAAGAAAAATCGCCAATATAAAAAGCATTCATCGGTCGTTAAATCTTTAATATCAGGTATGACATCTGTAAACGCTTGTACTTCCAATTCACCAAGTTCAGCTAATTCACTGATCATAAACAGCGGTTCGTTACCCGTTTTAAACAAATGAAAATGCGGTTTAAAATCAATTTGATAAGTATTAATAATGACCTGTTCAACACTGGCTTCTGCCACTACGGCTTCACTTTCAGGCATGCCAAGTAATCTTTCAAACTGCTCTCGTAATGAGTCAGCTTGGCTTAAATCAGGCTCTTCCTGTACTTTAAGCGAATGCAACAAGGCTCTTAAACAATCTACTGATTTAAGTAATAAGTTAATATGTTCACTGCTTATATTTCGCTGACCTTCACGTATTTGATCCAGTAATGTTTCTAGAACATGAGTGAAGTTTGCGATTGAATTAAACCCAAAGGTAGCACTGCCTCCTTTAATAGAATGGGCAGCCCTAAAAATAGTATTAATGGTTTCTAAGTCTTCTTCGCCCGGCACTAAGTTGAGTAATTCAGTCTCCATAACATCGAGGCCTTCAAAACTCTCTTCAAAGAACACTTCAAAAAACTGGCTTAAATCAATACTCACAGTGCACTCCTAGGTTAGCGGATTACTTTTTTTAGCACGGCTAATAGTTGATCTGGATTGAAGGGCTTTACAATCCACCCTGTTGCCCCAGCAGCTTTCCCTTCTACCTTTTTATCCATACCCGATTCTGTGGTTAACATAAGTAGCGGTGTAAACTTGTAATTCGGAAGCCCTCTTAACTCTCTAATAAGCGTGATCCCATCCATAACAGGCATATTTACATCAGAAATAACTGCATCAAAACCTTGCTGCTTGGCAATCGCTAATGCCTCACTACCGTCTTTGGCTTCGGTAACATCAAACCCTGCTGTTTTTAACGTAAAACTCACCATTTGACGCATTGATGCAGAATCATCTACAGCTAATATTCTTTTCATATAGACCTCTAATTAGTACTTTCTGGTGCTAGGTATTCACTTAAACCGAGTTGATCAATGGCATTGGTTAATGCATCACTACTGCCAACCCAGGCAATTTTTTGATTAATAGTAAGGAGATGTTTTTGTAGGGCACATAAAAGTTGAACCGAGGCCGTATCAGCAGACATTACATCGCTAATATCTAAGCAAATATCTCGGCTATTATTAAGTTCGCTTAATAAATCTTGATGTAAAACTTCAACATGAACAATTGAAAGTTCGTTTGGTAGTTTAAGCATTTTTTAAGCTTTTCCTTATCAACTCAATCCATAACAAAAGCTTAGACCGAGATAATGAAAACGCCATAAAAACGACTAAAAAATAACTAATTAATTAAAAACCGTTAATAAAAAACGCGAAAAGGGGCATAAAGCCCCTTTAAAATCGTAAAACCTTTAAAAGCTAGTTTTTGTAGTATTCGGCTATTTTAATAAATTCTGCGGTTAATTTTGTAGTATTAACCAAAGGCACATCTCCTTGTTTAAATTCAGGCTTAAAAATAGCTCTTAGTGCGCCACTGCCATCAACAAGGGCAACAGATGCACTATGATCCACCGCATAGTCGGATTCATTACTATCACTAATTGCGTAAATTAATCCAAGCTCGCGGACAAATGGAAATAAGTCTTTATGTTCACCTGATACAGCTAAAAAATCTGGATTAAAGTAATCTATGTACTCTTTACGTTTTTGAGCAATATCACGTTTAGGATCAACAGATATAAACCATACTTGTAGTGGATACTCAGCCTGCAAATTTTTATAGGCATTGTTGAGCTTAGCTAGCGTCATCGGGCAAATATCAGGGCAACTTGTGTAACCTAAAAACACTAAATTCCACTGGCCTAAAAACTGCTGTTTGGTTACTAACTTCCCTTGTTGATCACTCAACGAAAAGTCAGATAACGGTTTTGCGGTTTCATAAACTAACGCATCAAGATCTTGTAAATTTTTTTTATCACTACAGGCCGATAAAAAGAGTACTGAAAAAACAACTAAACCACACCATAACTGCTTCATATAACTAGCCATTTATCTATAAATAAGATGATAAATAGTATCATCAAATGAATAATCGAAAAACGAAATAAATCCATCGCAGTGTCTTCTTTGGCGGCAAACTTTAAGTTAATTGCTTTGTATATAAATACAATATTGAGAAGACATGCCCCGCTTAGATAAATAAGCCCTGACATGCCAATCAAATAAGGAAACACACATACAATGGCGAGTAATACCGAATATGCAAGCACGCATGTTTTACAAAAATCGATACCATGGGTGACCGGTAACATGGGGATTTTAGCCCGCTCATAATCACTTTTACGCGCGATGGCGAGCGCCCAAAAATGAGGTGGGGTCCAGGTAAATATAATCATCACCAGCAACCAAGGGGCTGCCGCCATTTGATTTGTTTCAGACACCCAACCGAGTAATGGAGGCATTGCACCGGCTAATCCCCCTATAACTATATTTTGTGGTGTGGCACGTTTTAAAAATGACGTATAAATAAACGCATAACCAACAAGTGCAAATAAGGTCAGTATGGCTGTGAGCGTATTTGCCCACAACATCAGCATAATAAAGCCCGCAACGCCAATCACAGCAGCAAAGCTCAGTGCATGTAATTTACTTAAACGCCCTTTAGCAACAGGGCGATGGCGGGTGCGTGCCATTTTGCTATCAATTTCGCTATCAACCACATGATTGATGACTGCGGCGGCCGCAGAGAGTAATCCAATCCCTAATAAACTGATGAACTGAACCCCAACACCTCTGCCAACATCAGGGGCTAGCGCTAAGCCAACCCATGCTGTTAACACTAGCATAGCCACTACTTTAAATTTACTTATTGCCAAATAATCTTGGATTAAGTGGTAACTTTTAGTCAATAACGATGCGCTGTAAACGGGCTGCATTGCTTTTTTATTAATTGTAAGTGCCATAATCATTCCCCTCTAAGTACGTACTTTTAGGTAATAACATAACCTAACCATAGTTAATAACAGTATGGCAGCCATTAAGTTATGCGCCAGTGCCACGCCTAACGGAAAATGAAAATGCACCACGGCTAACCCTAAAGCTATCTGGCAGAATAACGCCACTAACACACTCACCGTACAGCTTTTAATTTTTTGCGAATAGGCATGACTGTATATACGCCACATCACCAAGGCTAAAACAATGCAAGTAACTAAGGCCCATATTCGATGCAGTAAATGAATAGACATACGCGCCTGTTGCGACAACACACCAAATTCATAATTACTGTGCTCAAGGGGGAGCTGAAAGACACTACTGAATGAAAAAGGCTGAGCGTAACTACACAGCGGTAAGCCATTACAATGTGGAGCCGCATAATTAGCCGCTAACCAACCACCAAGGGCGATTTGTAAAATCAGTACCGTTAATGCCACGAGGCTTAATTTAAAGTGAGGTTTTGCGCCCGCATCACCACCCGTAATAGGTTGGCTGGTCAGACGCAAATACAATAGCGTTAATAACGCTAAAATACTAAATCCTCCGAGCAAATGCCCCATAACTATAAGCGGCTGTAGGTTCATAGTAACCGTCCACATACCTAATGCGGCCTGAAAAATAACAAGCAGCAGCAATATCATAGGCAACCTTACAGGCGTGGTTGGGTACTGACGCTTTAGAAAAGCTAAAATAAACAACACTAAAATTAATACCCCAAGCGTGCCTGCAAAGTAGCGATGGATCATTTCTTTCCATGCTTTTGCTTTTTCAAATATCATATCGGGATAACTTTGAATCGCTTGTGCAATCTCTGCTTCGTGTTTAGGCACGGTTAAAAAGCCATAACAACCAGGCCAATCGGGACAACCAAGCCCTGCGTCACTTAAACGCGTGTATGCGCCCAGAGCCACCACAATTAATGCGAATAAACTCGTTGCTAATACCAAATTTTTATAGTTTTTATACATAGCATCCTCTACTTAGCTCGAACGAGAGTAATTGAGTAATTTTTTTAGATCTTTTAATAACCCTTTTTGGATCAAACGGTTTTCTTGTGGTTGAGAACTAAATGGATACTCCAGTACAATTAGCCCCATATGATCGATTAAATACAAACTGGCAGGTTTTAACTGCTGTTGCTCATCAATAACATGCCAACGCGTTGTAACTAGCTCAGGCTGTCCCATAATAGCCATATCAACTTTGTGTTGGTTTTTGCCAAGGGCAACATATAAATTGTCTAAAGCGGCTAATTGCTCTGTGCAAGACGCTTTGCATTGTGCTGAATAATTTAAAGCGATGGTCCATTGCTTAGGATTATGCTGCGCCCAATTGTCTAGCTTAATTTCACGCTCTAAAAATTCACCATGGTTAGTAATTGCTGTAGGTAGCCAATCAAGTTTTAACGCGCTGTAAGCCAGCACTAAGGGAATAGCGCAGCACACAGCAAAGAGTAACAGGGGTTTATTTTTCATTATCTATCCTCTTCCTGCTTGCAAAAATAGCGACCACCACACAGGCAACCGCAATTAAAAACCACTGTACTGAGTAGGCATAATGTTTTTCTGGACTCATAACAACGGCTTCATAATGAGGGGCAGCAATTTCATCAGCTTGACCTTGGCGGTAAGCCATAAAATTCACTAAAGGGCGATTAGATTGGCTACTCAATGCTTGTAAATCAATGATTTGAATTCGTTTGGCTAAATCCGACTGAGTATTGTTATTGGCTAAGGTAAAGCCACTTAAATTATCTTCTTTAATTTGTGCCGTTAACGTAAATTTACCACTAGGTATTGTTACGTTTGGTAGGATTTCTCTTGAACGTTCTGCTTTTACCCAGCCTAAGTTCACTAACAAAAAGCGTGATTCATCAGACAGTTTTAATAATGCCAGTAAGTCGTAACCAACCTGACCATTATAGATTTGATTATCAAGCAACCAATAATTATTAGTGTCAAAATAACCATTTAACGAAACCAATACACCGGTTTTGTTCCACTCTTTTGGCAGCTGTTGTAACTCTGCCCAGCTCATTACGCCATGTTGTTGTATATTTTCAATGGCACTAAGCTGCTGTTGCTTTTGTTCTGCTCGCTGTAATTGCCAAAACCCTAGTCGCACACAAACCAATACCACAATAACAACCAAGCAAATTGTTATTATTGAGCTAAGCTTTTGTTTGTTAAATACAACTAACTGCATAAGGGTATAATCCAGTGATTATTAAAATTATTATTGTTCTACTGTTATTATTTATATTATTTAATTTATTTCGTGCTTTATTAATTATGGTGTCAGGGAAAACCAATGGACGCCCTATGTCTCACTTTTTAGGGCGTCGGGTGTTATTTTCTGTTGTGGTATTAGTGATGGTGATTGCCGCACTAAAACTTGGTTTTATTAAGGCAAATCAGTCTCCCTTAATCACTAAAGCACATACACAAATACAAACAAACACAGCCAAACAACATCAACAAAATGCCAGTACCAAGCTGCAGCTTGAAAGGCAAAGTGCTTATCTTTAGTGAAATGTCCTTTCATAATGCGTAAAAACACCACCAATAAAATAATTGTTCCTAAGGTGACGTGCATGCCGTGAAAGCCGGTTAACAAAAAGAAGGTATTGCCATAAATGCCCGCATCAAGGGTTAAGTTAAGATCGTTATAAGCATATATATACTCTTCTACCTGCAGCCCTAAAAAGCACACTCCGAGTAAAATGGTCGCTCCCAAGCATACTTTGAGTGGGGTACGTTTATTATTTTCCATCGCCACATGGGCAAAATGTAAAGTTACCGACGAGGCCAGCAAAATAAGGGTGTTGATAAGCGGCAACCCTTGCCAGCCCATCGCTTGGGTCGAAGTGCCTCCTGGGGTATTTAGCAATGGCCACATGGCTTCAAACGTCGGCCACAATACTTCATTTGTCATGGCGTTGTTATCCGCACCTCCAAGCCAAGGCACAGAAAACATGCGAGCATAAAAAAGCGCCCCAAAAAATGCCATGAAGAACATCACTTCTGAAAAAATAAACCAGCTCATACCTTGCCTAAAAGAACGGTCCATTTGTGCAGAATAAAGCCCTTGATCAGACTCGTGTATGACATTTTTAAACCAGCTAAACAGCATGTAAAGGAGTACAGCTATACCTACGTATAACAAGTAAACGCCATTACCACCCTCTTTGCCCATATCCATTACGGTTAAGGCTGCGCCTACCGCAATAAAAAATAACGCAACTGCCCCAACTATTGGCCATGGACTTTGCTCTGGTACATAATAATGTTCATATTTTTGATTCATTTTATTTGCTCCTAGTTTTTCACTAGTTTTATAAGCTAGTTATTACTGGCTACTAGCCGCTCGCTAATATCAAATACGGTATAAGACAGGGTTAACTCTTCTACATCACTGGGTAATTCAGTATCTACATAAAACAATAATGTAAACTCCAGCTCTTCACCTGCCTTTAACGGTTGCTGATCAAAGCAAAAACACGCTATTTTGTGTAAATACTTGGCCGCTTTTCCTGGTGCTACCGACGGTATAGCCTGCATTACTTTATCTTCATTACTGTTATTTTTAGCGCTAAACTTAACTTCACGCATAGCCCCAGGCTTTACATCTACACTGTACTCTTTAGATTTAACTTCAAAAGGCGCACCACTTTGCGCATGCGTAGTGAAACTAACGCTGACTTCTCTATTTTCAGTGACCAAGGTACTTTGCTGTGCCTGCTCTAACGAGGGCTTACCATTAAGCCCCGTTATATCGCAAAACACGTCATACAAAGGGACCATGGCAAATGCAAATGCAAACATTGCAATGCAAATCACCACCAGCTTTTTTAATAACGGCAAGTGAGTCATTATTTAATGTCCGGCGGCGTTGAGAACGTATGATAAGGCGCAGGTGAATCAACTTCCCATTCAAGCCCCTCAGCTCCATCCCAAACTTTTGCAGGCACTTTGTCGCCCCCTTTTGCACATTTATACACAACCACCACAAATAATAATTGCGATAAACCAAAGGCAAACCCACCTATACTAATAATGGCGTTAAAATCAGCAAACTGTAGCGCATAATCTGGAATACGGCGTGGCATACCGGCTAACCCCACAAAATGCATTGGGAAAAACAGCACATTTACACTTATTAACGACAACCAAAAATGCCATTTTGCTAAGGTAATATTGAACATGTTTCCGGTCCATTTTGGCAGCCAATAATAAGCCCCCGCCATAATAGAAAACACCGCGCCCGTTACGAGTACATAATGAAAGTGTGCAACCACAAAATAGGTATCATGATATTGGAAATCGGCAGGTGTAATCGCTAGCATCAACCCCGAAAAACCACCTAAAGTAAACAACACAATAAATGCGATACTAAACAGCATTGGCACTTCAAAGCTAATAGACCCGCGCCACATAGTCGCTACCCAGTTAAATACTTTTACGCCGGTAGGTACCGATATCAGCATAGTCGCGTACATAAAAAACAACTCACCCGCCACGGGCATACCAGTGGTAAACATATGATGCGCCCACACAATAAAGCTCAACAAGGCAATGGAGGAGGTGGCATACACCATAGAGGCATAACCAAATAGTTTTTTACGTGAAAAGGTGGGAACAATCGTAGAAATAATGCCAAAGGCAGGCAAAATCATAATATAAACTTCAGGGTGACCAAAAAACCAAAAAATATGTTGGAACATCACCGGATCGCCACCACCAGCGGCATCAAAGAAACTGGTCGCGAAGTATTTATCGGTGAGCACCATAGTAACTGCACCAGCAAGTACCGGCATAACTGCAATAAGTAAAAACGCCGTGATCAACCATGTCCACACAAATAACGGCAGCTTCATCCACGTCATACCCGGAGCACGCATATTTACTATGGTGACCACCACATTAATGGCCCCCATAATCGAACTAATACCCATAATATGCACAGCAAATACAAACATTGCTGTGTTGTCGTTACTATAAGTGGTGGAAAGCGGCGCGTAAAAGGTCCAACCAAATGCAGGGCCACCACCAGGCATAAATAATGAAGCTAATAGGATTAAAAACGCAAACGGTAAAATCCAAAAGCTCCAGTTATTCATTCTCGGTAAGGCCATATCTGGCGCACCAATCATTAGCGGGATCATCCAGTTTGCCAAGCCGGTAAAGGCTGGCATAACCGCACCAAACACCATTATTAAACCATGCACTGTGGTCATTTGATTAAAAAAGTGAGGATCAACCAGTTGTAGGCCCGGCTGAAATAACTCAGCTCGAATAACCATCGCCATTGCCCCACCAATTAAAAACATGGTGAGTGAAAAAATTAAATATAAGCTACCTATATCTTTATGGTTGGTTGTAAATAACCAGCGCTTAAAGCCTGTGGCAGGTTGATGGGCATGATGAGCCTCATTGGTATTAGGTTGTTCTGCAATGCTACTCATTATTTAGCCTCCCCATCAGCATCCAGTGCCGCTTGTATCTCGCTCGGTTGAATTACATCACCAGTGTCATTACCCCACGCGTTGCGTTTATAGGTAATAACAGCTGCTATTTGCTTGATTGATAATTGCTTTGCGAAAGACTGCATAGCCGTACCTGGTTTACCGTGGAGCAAAATATCTATATGCCCTTTGATATCACCTATGACTATTGGGCTGCCTTTAAGAGCCGGAAAAACACCCGGCAAGCCTAATCCTGTTGGCTGATGGCACGCCGCGCAGCTCGCCATATAAACCTGCTCACCAAGCGCCATCAGCTCTTCTTTTGGTACAACTTGGTCTAATAACGCAGCGTCTGCTGCAGCTGCTTTTTGCTTGGCTTGTTTAGCCTCTGCTAACCACGTTTTGAAGTCTTCTTCTGTTTTAGCTTCTACCACAACAGGCATAAAACCATGATCTTTACCGCAAAGCTCTGCACACTGCCCACGGTAAGTACCAACCTCATTAATATTGGTCCATGTTTCATTAATAAACCCAGGGTTTGCATCTTTTTTAACGGCAAAGTCAGGCACCCACCATGAGTGAATAACATCATCTGAAGTCATTAAAAAACGTACTTTTTGATTAATTGGTAGTACCAGCGGTTTATCGACCTCGAGTAAATAATTCGGGTTTTTATCAGCAAGGTTGGTTATTTCATTTTGAGGTGTAGCTAGCATGGAATAAAACTCAACGTCCTCCCCCATATACTCGTAATGCCACTTCCACTGTGAGCCTGTAATTTTAATGGTGAGATCAGCTTTGCTGGCATCCTCCATGGCAATTAAGGTTTTAGTCGCAGGAATGGCCATAACAATTAATATGACAAAAGGGATCGCAGTCCACAGTATTTCTACTTTGGTGCTTTCATGGAATTGGGCAGGGACAGCCCCTTTAGATTTGCGATGATGAATGAGTGCCCAAAACATAATGGCAAACACGATCACCCCAATCACACAACATATTAAAAAAATAGTCATGTGCAGTTGGTATACATTATTACTTATATCGGTTACGCCTTTACGCATATTATATTGGCTATTAGCAAGCACATTCTGCGAAAAAACAAACAATATAAGCCACAAGGAAGAACTCAGCTTACCCATGTGACGGCTCCTTTGATGCTATTGCTGACGCAAAGCGAAGAGGCATACGGCTTAAACGCCTATTCGTTATTTTTATTTTTTATAAGGGTGCTGGATTTAGTAAATGTGTGTTCTCAAAACGACTAAGCTGTGAGTTATTTTTATTCCAGCTCTTTAATAACTAGTTAAAAAATAAACAATAAGCAAGGTGAGTATGAAAAATAAACAAGGTGTATTTTTTAAAATGCGCAGCTAAAAAAATAGCAACTAGTCAGGCAATTAATCTAAGAGTCAGGTTTAGTAAGGGGTGTATTGAAATTACAGGATAGAAATATAAAAAATTGTTAACTTAAAAAAGCAGAGTAAATTTGTTTATTTATAAAGTATTTAGTGATTTTATTTATGATAGGAGAAGCACTTAACAACATATAGTCATACATTTGATAAGTTAGACATTGTGCTGCTAACAAACCCAGCGCCTAATCACTATTAAGCGCTAAATTATGCTTTAATACTACATCCAGTCAGCGTTACGAATAACACCTACCGCTAAGCCTTCAATATTGAACGACTCATTTTCTAAATCGACCTCAATAGCTGAAAACTCATCATTTTCAGCATGTAAGAGTACTTTTCTGCCCGCTTTTTCTAAACGCTTCACGGTTACATCGTCGTCAACACGGGCAACAATAACTTGTCCATTTTCGGCAACTTGGGTTTTATGCACAGCAAGTAAATCACCATCCATAATACCAATGTCTTTCATACTCATACCGTTAACACGCAATAAAAAATCGGCCGCAGGTTTAAACATTAAAGGGTCAATTTTACAGTGGCTTTCTACATGCTGTTGCGCCAATATAGGCTCACCGGCAGCCACCCTGCCAATTAAAGGTAAGCCTAACTGCTCTGGCTCCTCTTCTTCAACAAGCTGAATGCCCCGACTCGCGCCTGGCTTCATTTTAATCACACCTTTTTTGGCCAGTGCTTTTAAGTGTTCTTCTGCAGCATTCGCACTTTTAAAACCCAGTGTTTGTGCAATTTCGGCACGTGTAGGAGGCATACCAGTGTCTTTAATAAACACTTTAATGAGTTCGAGTATTTGCGCTTGGCGTTTCGTTAATGGTCGCATACAACTGGTTTTCCATACAGTACAATTAACTGTGAGTATATACAGTTATTTAAAAATCGCAAATATAAATTAATGCCTTATATGCCGTTATCATCAAACAATAACCTACTTTAAAAGCAGGGTGATAAATGTAATTATTAGCAACGCATTATCATATTAATAAATTTTAATTCTCAATTACTTATCCAAGGAGCTAGCATGAGTATTTGGCATCAACCGATTACATTAGAGTTTTGTAAGCAATTAGATCAAGGTATTACAGGCCAAGGGACACTCATGAAAACCATGGGAATAGAAATCAGTGAAATTGGTGATGACTACTTAGTGGCAACTATGCCGGCAATTCCAGAGCATCATAACCCTATGGGTATCGTTCATGGTGGTGCAAATGTGGTGCTTGCTGAAACAGTAGCAAGTTATGCCGCTAATTTTGTGGTTGATTTCAATCGGTTTTATTGTGTTGGCCAAGAGATCAGTGCAAGTCATTTAAAGGCATCACGCAATGGCACATTAACGGCCACAGCGAGAGCTTATCATATCGGCAAGCGCAGCTCGGTTTGGGATATTAAAATAACCAATAGCCGCAATGAGCTTTGCTGCGTATCACGTATGACCGCAGCCGTAGTAGAGCGAAAAGGCTAGTAAGTCAATTAACCAAGGTTGAAATTAAATTACTTTTCGAAAGGGTAAATAGTAATTTCTACGCCTGCACCAATTGCAGATATACGTAACAAGGTATCTGCATGTAAGGCTTGGTTAAAGCATTTTGGCGAAGTGCCAGACTCAAACCCAATATCGAAAGTTCTGCGTGAACAACTCAACCATTGCTTTAATGCATTGCGTGAACACGACTCGATTAACTCACACAAGTGATTAATCGCTTTATCTGGCGTGGTTATTTCACCTGCAACCTCAATGCGAGCAAGTTGACGGTATTCGTCTTTATCATAATGTAAAATAGTTGCGACCTTTTTTAAATCAGCAACTAATACGCTAATATCTTGCTTTGACTCAAGCTCTAGATCTACATTTAAAAATTGAATTTCCGACATTATCTCGTTTTTACCCTCTATTAATCTCATTGCAAACTTTAACGCAGTTTTACCGTTATACCAAATCAACAACGCAGGAATCACTGCATTAACGCGTTTTTAGCGTTAGCCTCTGAATATTGCCCACTATTTACTCCTAAAAAACGCCCTACACAAAATACGCAAATTAAAATTAAAGCATGCCGGCGGCAGTTTACTTTTTTATTCTAGGCCTTAAACTAGCCGCTCCTGTAGTTCACGTATGTGATGGATATGATTCGGTTTATTTTAGCTTTGTTGGCTTGCTGTGCTTGTTTTTCAGCAATGGGCGAACAATTTACGCGGTTTTCGAGTGCCAAAAAGCACTTAATTAATACCCTTCCCGAAAACGCTAAAAGTATTTATTGTGGTTGCGATATAAAAAAACAAGGCAAAAAGTTGGTACCCGACCCTACCCATTGTGGCTACGTGCCTCGCAACACACTAACCCGCTCAGGCAAAGTAAATCAACGTGCCCTGCGAATTGAATGGGAACATATTGTCCCTGCATGGGAATTTGGTCACCAGTTACAATGTTGGCAAGATGGTGGGCGTAAAAACTGCCGCAAAGTTAGCGCTAAGTTTCGCTTGATGGAAGCCGATATAAACAATTTAGCCCCTGCAATTGGTGAAATTAACGCCGATCGCTCAAACTACCGCTTTGGCATGTTAGCCCAAAACGCGACGCAATATGGTCGCTGTGAGGTTAAAGTTAATTTTAAACAACGTGTTGTTGAACCGCCTGTTCATGCACGTAAACGCATTGCCGATGCGTACGCTTACATGCAAAAAACGTATGGTTTAAAAATTTCAGCTAAACAACAAAAGCTATTTAATGCTTGGCAACAACAAGCTTATGCTGCTAACACAAATAGTAAAAAGCTGTAAGTTTAAATTAAAAGCGTGTAACACACGCTTTTAATTAACCTATAACGCTTGGTGTGGTCCAAATATTTCGTAGTGAATGTTTGAGCTTTGCACACCTAAATCAAGTAGCTGGCCTTTTACGTAAGCCATAAATGATGCTGGTCCACACAAATAAAATGCCCCTTCGCTAATAGGTAATGATGCCTCAAGCACCGATAAATCCATTAGCCCAGTGAAATCACACTCCTCGCCACCTTGATTAAACCAAGTAAATGTTTTTAGCTGTGGATGCATTGCCGTTTGCTGCGCTAAATACCCTTTAAATGAAAATTCGCGGCTGTTTTCACACGCGTGCAAATAACTAATCGCTTGATTTTTATCACCACTAAGTAGCGTTTGCAGCATCGCCATCATCGGGGTTTGGCCAACGCCTGCTGAAATAAGTACCACTGGAGTTGCCTCATTTTTTAAAATGAAATCTCCCGCTGGCGGGTATAACTCTACTCGTGCGCCTTGCTCTAGTGAGTGTAAATAATTAGACACCACGCCAGGCTTTGGTTGGCACTCTTTTTTAACGCTAATACGATAGTTTTTAGCATTGCTCTTTTGCGAAATAGAATACTGGCGGATCTCTTCATATTCTGCGCCCTCAGGCTTAACTTTAATGCCAATGTACTGTCCTGGCTTGTAGGTAATAACTGCTTTACCATCCACAGGTGTCAGCGTAAAACTAGTTACGAATTCAGATTCAATATGTTTATCAGTAATTTCAAACTGGCGCGTGCCTGCCCAGCCACCATGGTTGTTTTTACTGTGCGCATACAATGCCGCTTCTTCGGTAATACAAATATCAGCAAGTACACCGTAGGCTTCGCGCCACGCATATTCAACATCGGCAGTAAACTGCTCAGGAATAAGCTCTTTTAACGTACCGATTAAATGTGCGCCCACAATAGGATAATGCTCAGGTAAAATATTTAAGCTGGTATGCTTATGATTAATTCGCGCTAGCGCCTCTTTTAACACGGCTAAATTATCAATATTTTGCGCGTACGCAGCCAACGCATTAAATAATGCAAATTGCTGACGACCCGTTTCTTGATTAGTCATATTAAAAATATGTTTAAGCTCGGGATTATGACTAAACATGCGCTTGTAAAAATGATCGGTTACGACCGTACCTGCCTCTGCAAGCAATGGCACCGTGCTTTTAACTATTTGTATGGTTTTATCGGATAACATGTTTATTTCCTATGTAATAACTAACTGCTTGCATTTAGCATTACACAGAGTGTGCCAACCAATTAAACCTATAATATTCAAAAGGTTAAATTAACTCGCTTTACAAAATGGGTCTTTATGACCTACTATAAAACCTGTAAAAATACACTAAAAGGTCATTTTGACATGAACCAACAATTCAACCTGACGCAAGTTGCATTAGAACTTGCGCAAAGTACGTTACATGCTCACAGTTTTGAGCAACTTTTAGCCACGGTTGAACGTGTTATTCCCAGCGATGCCAGTGCATTATTAATTCGCCAAGGTGAGCAATTAAAACCCTTAGCCATTAAAGGGCTTATGCCCGATAGCCTAGGACGACGTTTTGATATTGCGGAGCATCCTCGCCTTAAAGCCATCTGCAGTAGTCGTTTGGCTCTGCAATTTGCACATGACTGTCCACTACCTGATCCATACGACGGGCTACTACTGGCTAAAACCGGTGATATTCCAGTGCATGCCTGCTTAGGGTTACCCCTTTATGATAAAAACGCACTACTTGGCATTCTGACCTTTGATAGCCTTAACGCCAATGCGTTTGACGGTATTACCACTGATACACTCAACACCTTACAAACCTTGTGCAGTGCGCACTTTAAAACAGCCCTAGAGCTTGCCCATTACAAACAACATGCGCAGCACTCTAGTGAATTAGTACAAGCGTTAAACCGTGAGGCGCTCAAACGTGATGGTGGTGAAATTATTGGCCAAAGCTCAGCAATACAAACGCTTAAAAATGAGATAAAACTGGTTGCGGCATCAAACTTTAGTGTCCTTATTTTAGGTGATACTGGGGTCGGCAAAGAGTTGGTGGCACGTAATATTCACTTACACTCCGCACGTAAAGATCAGCCATTAATTCATTTAAATTGTGCATCACTGCCTGAAAACCTCGCAGAAAGTGAATTTTTTGGCCATGCAAAAGGCGCTTTTACCGGCGCCCAAAATGCCCGCCAAGGTAAATTTCAGTTAGCCGATGGCGGCACCTTATTTTTAGATGAAATCGGCGAGCTGCCTCTGGCTATGCAAAGTAAATTATTACGCGTACTGCAAAGTGGCGAAGTACAAACCGTTGGCGAAGATGAACTTAAATATGTCGATGTTAGAGTGATTGCAGCAACCAATCGCGACCTAAAACACGAAGTAACACAAGGACGGTTTCGCGCCGATTTGTACCATCGATTAAGTGTTTATCCACTCACAGTCGCTCCATTGAAAGCCCGTGATGAAGATGTTATTTTATTAGCCGGTTATTTTGCAGAAAAAACAGCCCGCAAGCTCGCTATTAAACAGCTAAAACTCAGTATTGAAACGCAACTGCTGCTTAAAAAATATGACTGGCCAGGCAATGTGAGGGAGCTTGAGCATGTGATTAATCGGGCTGCATTAAAGGCTAAACAACATCAGTGGCAGCAACCAATTATTACTATTGAACCTGCGCATTGTGAGCTAAATTTAAGCGATGTTAACACCTTAGCTCTTGAACACTCAAACCAGCTTGTAATCCCACCTTTAGCAAACAACATTTCGTTAAAGCAAGCCACAGATACCTATACTCAGCAACTTATAATACAGCAACTTAAACAACATAATTATAACTGGGCAAGCACAGCGCGTAGTTTACAGGTCGACCGCGCTAACTTAACGCGGCTAGCCAAGCGCTTAGGTGTTTCAATAAAAAAATCGTTGTAGCCTTTTTAACTTAACTTTCGCTGCTTAAAATAATTTTTTAATAGCTGACTAAACGCTTGAACTTTTGCCGTTCGATGCACTAAATGATGCGTAACCAGCCACAAATCGGTTGGCCAACTCAGTTCATTAGGCAGTACAGGGACTAAATCAGAGTATTGCGCTGCAACATCATGCTGTAATCCGCCAATACCGAGTCCTTTAACGATGGCGCGGGTCGCTTCTGAGGTTTCTGACACTCTTAGCTTAACTTGCGACGGGGGAATATTTTCATCAACCCATGCAAAGTAAGGCACTTTGGCATTATACCCTGCTACACCTGACACAAAGCTATGCAGCGATAGTTGCGCTAATGTTTGTGGCAACCCATAACGGCTAATGTAATGCTTTGATGCATAAAATCCTGACGAGAGCGCCGCTAAATGCTGAGCAATATAATCACCCTCATCCGGTCTGGGTCCAGCTCTTACTGCGATATGTGCTTGGCCATGATCTAAACGTAAGCGTTTTTGATCCATAATCACTTGTAATTGCACTTGCGGATGCAAGGTTTGAAACTGCTCACACACCTCACTTAATACATCAATAAAGCCACTAACTGTGGTGAGTAACAAGCTACCTTGCAAGGTGCTATCTGCAGCAATAATGTCATTATGTAGGCGCTCTAGTTCACCATTAATCGCTTGTGCTGTGGTAAATAACTTAGCGCCAATTTCTGTGACTTTGTAGCCGCGAGCATGGCGATGAAATAGTCGCGCATTTAAGCTTTTTTCTAAGTTATTTATTCGCCTGAGCACCGTACTATGGTGAACATCTAACACTTCGGCCGCGGCAGTTAAAGTACCTAAGCGCGCTACCTCGTAAGCAACCTTCAGGTCTTGCCAATCATTAAATTGAATTGCCATGATAACTACTCTTTAATCTGTGCATATACGCACACAAGTTTTGCGTTTATTTGGCTTTTCTGCAAGTGATTATTTGTTAAAGTCACATTATACAAACTCATTATCAGGAGCAGCTCATGACAACACCAAAAATTATTGCCCTAGCAGGTAGCTTACGTAAAGATAGCTTTCATCAAAAACTCATTAACGAAGCGGCACGCTTTGCTTTAGAAAGTGGCGCTGAAGTAGAAGTGATTAAACTCGCAGACTTAGCCATTCCTATGTTTGATGAAGATCTCGAGGCACAAGGCACACCAGCCGGTGTACAACAACTTAAAGACAAACTTCGCGCAGCCGATGGCATTTTGCTGGCCAGCCCAGAATATAATGGCTCTATTACCGCCGTGTTAAAAAATGCTATTGATTGGGCATCGCGCACCGAACAAGGCGCAGAGCCTGCATTTGCAAATAAAGTAACCGCGTTATATGCAGCCTCACCAGGTGGGTTGGGCGGTTTACGGGGCTTAAATCATGTGCGTGATATATTATCAGGCATTGGCAGCTTAGTATTAGCGAACCAACTGGCAGTACCGGCTATTCATACTTTATTAGATGACAACGGTCGAATTAGCGACCCCGCTACCGCTGAAAAAGTGGCTGGTCTTGCACAGCAGTTAGTTAGCGTAGCAAGTAAGCTTAAATAAGCAGCCACTATAACTTTGTTGCTGCAAGCTTTGCAGCAATAAAGTCTTCATGGGTAACATACAATAAATTAGCAACACGACGAATAACGTATTCTTCTTGTGGATCAAGTTCTCCATCGGAGTACGCTAAACGCCAAAGTAATTCAACTATATCAATGCGTTGCTGTGCACTACATTGATTGTTAATTTGCTTAGAAAATTGAAAATAATCAATGGCGTCATCTAAGCTTGCACTTGCTTGCTCGGTTAACTCATCTACTGCTTCATCCGTTAAATCAAAATATTTTTTTAATGTTAGACTTAGCGTATGTTGCTCATCAGCCTGTAAATCGTTATCCGCTCGCATTACCTCAATTAATAATGCGGCAACCGCTGTTTTTAAATCATGTTGTTCAATATCATAATCTTGCTGATCAATACTCGAAAAAAGCTGTTTAATTTGCTTGAACATCACATTTCCCCTTTTTGGGTGTTAGACTTATATCATAACGGGTTTAATAGATATGCTGATCACACTACCCAAAATCAAGATGGAGTTAAAGGTTTATGAGTATAAAAGCCAATCATTACATACATGGAATTATTAGCTGGTGTTTATTAACGGGGTGTTTGAGTGTGTCGGCAGAGCAAAGTGAAATGCAGCGACTTTATGATTTTGATGAAAAGGTGCATTATAAGCAAACTCAAATAGACACTAACAATTACCACCTAGAAATACAGTCTGACGACTACCCACATTTTAGAAACCAAAGTGTGTTTTTGTTGCGCCACGCAAATCGTTTATGTCACGATAATCCTTTTATGTTAAAAGTGACTGAGGGCGTGCAGGAGTACCAACGCTTTCCAACTAAACCGCGTGCTTATCAGCCACCGCTCAGTGTATTTGTGCAGTGTGAAATGCCTGCAGAAAAAACCTCAAAAAAATAACACCTCGTTATTTTCAGTAAAACCACTGAGTATTAAAATAGCCTGTGGTTTTACTGTAGTTAACCTGAACTAAGTTAGTTAACGCCATATCCCCACGGCGCAGCCGGTGGTGTGATAGGTTTAGTTAAATCAAAATCAACACGGAATTCGCGACCTTGGCGAATAAGTCGATAAGTGAACTGTTCAGGGTAAATATACATTTGCCATGTATTGCCTACCGATTGCGGTATGCCTTGGCTAACAAATAACTCTTTTGAATACTGATCTGCAGGGAATGACTGCATATTAGCAAAACCCGCATCCACAGTATGACCGCCATACATAGTAGACACATCATCGCTGCCATCTTTATGGCGATGATCGTGCTTTAGGCTCAAACCACTACCTGTTTTAGTAATGATCCACGTACGTGAAGCATCATCACCGACATGAAACGGCACCTGTAACTCACGGTCATTACACTTACGCACATGCATAATTAACTTTTTATCGGCAAATGAACTCGGCCCTGTTGCATTATCAACCGTTACTTTACCCTCGAAAGCTTTACCGCAGTGAGCAGCAATACTATTGAAAAAGCTATCATGACTTGGAATTGATACCAAAGGCGCTGGACGTGCTAATGCAGCAGTGGATGCCAGCATAAACGCTGCAGCTGTTAATAATTTCATAATGTGTCCCTAAACATGTAAAAAATCAGCTTAGCGTTTAAGCAAACACAAAGAAAATAATCACGATGAACAGCAATAAAAATTAACAGAACAATAGGGTTTTACTTTAATTAATTAGTAAAAAAATATCGCTTGAAAGAAGATAAGAAATTAAATATTGTTGTTTGATAAAGGGGAAATAACTAATACCAATTCGCTTAATTAAGCGGTCTATTTTGAGGCAGGAAAAACGGGGTGATAGCTAGGCAAAAAATTCGCTATTTAGTTGTTCGAAATTAGAATTTTTTAACACAGATAGCGACACGTTTAGCCCCGCAAAATGATTGAGTATTATTGCGGATTGGTATAAACGTAAAGCCAGTTTTAGCGCGGAGCACATATTTAAATGGAAAAATATATCGGCTTAATAATCATCGTATTACTATTAATTATTCAAAATCGCTACACTCTGCACATATATCAACACCTTGCTGAGCAGCACCCAGAACAATGGAAAAAATTATCACAAAATTCATTAGATGGGACACCCTATGCCAATCTTGCTGAGTCATTTAAAGATGGTTTTTTTTCGACTATCAACGACCCAAAGGTAGTCCGCTACCAGAAATTTAAAACTCTCAATTTATTACTAATTGCAATGATTACATTAGCAAGCTTATTGCGTGGTTTTTTAATATAAGCGATTAAAAAAGCGCAACCTAAGTTGCGCTCCAGTTTCATATGTAAAAGGTTACTGCCACGGTCTCTCTGCGGCTAACTGCTTTTCAAACGCATCAATTTGCGGATTGAGGGTTTCGGTTACACCAATAAAGTCTAAGCCACTTAATAAACGCTCTTTCACGTCTTTGCGAATATCAAAGCGAATTGGCGCAAACTTATTGCTGGTAAGTAACTGGTTTTCAAGATCCACATCAATGTGAATATCGTCGTGCTGCTCACTTAACACAAATAACTCTTCCAGCGTTTGCGCTGGCAATGTAATAGCAAGCATTTGATTGTTACCACAGTTATTAAAGAAAATATCAGCAAAGCTTTCAGCTAAAATCACTTCAAACCCATATTGCTTTAATGCCCATGGTGCGTGCTCGCGTGATGAGCCACAGCCAAAATTATCGCGGGTTAATAATATTTGCGCACCTTGGTAACAAGGACGATTTAAAATAAATTCAGGGTTTGGCTCGCCATTATCTAAATAACGCCAATCGTAAAACAGTGCTGCATCAAAACCATCACGGCTGGTTGAAGTTAAAAACTGCTTAGGAATAATTTGGTCGGTATCGACGTTGTTTTTATCAAGTGGGGCCATTAAGCCGCTAAAATAGATGCTCATTAAGCTTCTCCTCTAATATCAACAAAGTGACCATGTATTGCAGCTGCTGCCGCCATTGCAGGGCTCACTAAGTGTGTACGCCCGCCGCGCCCTTGGCGACCTTCAAAATTACGATTCGAGGTGGAAGCACAGCGTTTACCAGCTCCTAAACGGTCATCGTTCATAGCTAAACACATCGAACAACCCGGCTCGCGCCACTCAAACCCTGCAGCTTTAAAAATATCGGCTAAGCCTTCATCTTCAGCTTGCTGCTTAACTAAGCCTGAGCCTGGAACAATCAGCGCTTCAATACCAGCTAAAACCTGTTTACCTTCAACAATTTTTGCTGCAGCGCGTAAATCTTCAATGCGGCTGTTGGTGCATGAGCCAATAAATACCGTGTCTACTTTGGCGCTTGATAGTTTATCGCCCGCTTTTAAGCCCATGTATTTAAGCGCACTGCGAATTGCATCGGCTTTAATTAAATCGGTTTCTTTATCTGGATCTGGAATACATTCATCAACGCCAATCACTTGCTCTGGATTAGTCCCCCAAGTAACTTGCGGTTGAATACTGCCTGCATCTAACTCTACTTCTAAATCAAAATGAGCACCATCATCCGTTTTTAAAGTTTCCCAGTAGGCAACAGCGGCATCAAAATCAGCACCTTTAGGTGCAAACGGGCGCCCTTTTAAGTACTCGTAAGTGATTTTATCTGGGGCAATTAAACCTGCCTTGGCACCCATTTCAATGCTCATGTTACACAATGTCATACGGGCTTCCATTGATAGAGCTTCTATGCCTTCACCACAAAATTCCGCCACATAGCCAGTGCCACCAGCAGTGCCTAGCTTACCAATAACCGCCATAATTAAATCTTTAGCTGTTACTGTAGGGCGTAATACACCGTTAATTTGAATTTTTAACGACTTCGCCTTTTTTTGCTGTAGCGTTTGCGTAGCTAATACATGCTCAACCTCTGAGGTACCAATACCATGTGCCAAGGCACCAAACGCACCATGCGTTGAAGTATGACTATCGCCGCAGACTATAGTGGTACCTGGTAAAGTAATCCCCTGCTCAGGGCCAATAACATGCACTATGCCTTGGTTTACTGAATTTAAGTCGTACAGCAAAATGCCAAATTCTTTACAGTTTGCATCCAGTGCCATTAATTGATTTTTAGAGACTTCGCTGGCTGCATCCAGTGAACGACTTTTAGTTGAAACATTATGATCCATGGTGGCAATGGTTTTTTCTGGACAACGCACTTTACGATTTTTTTCACGTAAGCCTGCAAATGCTTGTGGTGACGTCACTTCGTGTACTAAATGACGGTCAATATAAAGTAAATCGGTTTGCTCATTAATACTGGCAACGGTATGTGCTTGCCAAATTTTATTGTATAAGGTTTGGGCCACTTGCTAACTCCCTGATCTGATTGAGCCACAGCCTGACGGTGCTGTGGCTTTAATAATTAAATGCGTGAAACGATGGCCGCTGCTACATCGGTGGTGGTATAGCCGCCCTGCGGATAAATATCTGGCGTTCCCACACCGGCTTCAACCGCCTCTGCGACTGCTTTTTCAATCGTACGAGCCGCTTCGTCTTGGCCTAATGAGTAACGTAGCATTAATGCGGCACTTAAAATTTGTGCGATTGGGTTTGCCACCCCTTTCCCGGCGATATCAGGCGCTGAACCACCCGCGGGTTCATACAAGCCAAAGCCTGATTGATTCAAACTTGCCGACGGTAATAACCCCATCGAACCGGTGATCATGGCGCACTCGTCCGATAAAATATCACCAAATAAATTATCGCAAAGTAATACATCAAACTGGCTAGGTTGCTTAACCAGTTGCATCGCTGCGTTATCTACATAAATGTAATCTAAGCTCACTTCTGGAAAGTCTTTACTCACTTCGGTTACCACTTCGCGCCATAAAACGCTTGATGCTAAAACATTGGCTTTATCAACCGAGGTCACATGATTGCTGCGCAACTTAGCGGCCTCAAAAGCAAAACGTGCAATGCGCTCTATCTCTTTACGTGAATAAGTTTGCGTATCAAATGCAGTTTCTTCTGCCCCTTCGCCACTGCGGCCTTTCTCACCAAAATAAATACCACCCGTTAGCTCGCGCACACATAAAATATCAAACCCTTTTTCGCTAATATCAGCACGTAGTGGTGATGCAGCGCTTAATGCGGGTAACAACTGAGCAGGGCGTAAGTTACAAAACAAACCAAAGTGCTTGCGCAGTGGTAACAATGACGCGCGCTCCGGTTGGTCATTCGGTGGTAAATGTTCCCACTTAGGGCCACCCACGGAGCCAAATAAAATAGCATCGGCGTTTTCACACGCTTTTAAGGTCGTATCAGGAAGTGCTTTGCCAAATTCATCAATGGCAGCGCCACCAATAGCATGGTGTTCACGGTTCAGAGTAAAGCCAAACTTATCACTTACTGCATCAAGCACTTGCTCTGCAGCTGCCATAACTTCTGGGCCAATACCGTCGCCCGCTAATACGGCAACGCTGTAATGTGTTTTACTCATCCTGCTTTCCTTTGTTGTTTTAAATCAGACACTTTTTGTGCTCGATAAATTAAGTTATAAACCCGAACCATAGCGCGTACTGAGGCTTCGACCACATCGGCCGCAATACCGGCACCGTGATAAGGACGGCCATCATATTTAGCAATAATATTCACTTGTCCTAATGAGCTTGCACCTTGGCCGGTGGCCTCTAAATTGTATTCAATCATTTCAACGCTCATACCAGTTAAGCGCTCAATGGCTGCAAATGAGGCTTCTACCGGGCCGTTACCTGTGGCCGCTTCTTGTTTTGCTTCGCCATCAATCAACAAACCTATCGTTGAGCTGGCTACCGATTGAGAGTTCGACGTAGAGTGAACAAACTCTAATTGATATTTTTCATCTTTGTCACTGATTTGATTAAAGTAAATCATTGCTTCTAGGTCGTAGTCATATACTGTGCCTTTTTGGTCAGCTAACGCAACGAAACTTTGGTATAAGCTATCCATGTCGTAATCAGATTTTTGATAACCTAACTCTTCTAAGCGATGCTCTATAACATGACGCCCTGAACGCGAGGTCATATTTAATTGATTACTTGGCACACCCACACTTTCAGGTGACATAATTTCATAGGTATTTTGCGCTTTTAATACACCATCTTGGTGAATACCTGAACTGTGGGCAAACGCATTTTCGCCAACAATCGCTTTATTTGGCTGTACCGGCATATTACAAATTTTGGCTACTTGGCGAGAGGCGCGGTAAATTTCTTCGCTTTTTATATCGGTATATACGTTTAAATGGTCTTTGCGCATTTTCATGATCATCGCCACTTCTTCAAGTGAACAATTACCCGCGCGCTCCCCTATACCATTAATGGTGCATTCGATTTGGCGCGCACCGGCTTGAACGGCAGCAACAGAGTTAGCAACGGCTAAGCCTAAGTCGTTATGGCAATGCACACTTAAACGGGCTTTATCAATATTTGGCACGTTGTTCATTAAATGACGGATCATTGCTGCGTATTCATCTGGCGTTACAAAACCGACGGTATCTGGCAAGTTAATCGTGGATGCACCGGCATTAATAGCTTGCTCAACTATTTTGCATAAATCCCAATGTGGTGTACGTCCTGCGTCTTCACATGAAAATTCCACATCATCAGTGTAATTACGGGCAAGCTTGATTGATTTAACCGCCATCGCGGTTGCATCATCTAAGCTCATACGTAGTTTATGCTCAAGGTGTAAAGGGCTGGTTGCAATAAAAGTATGAATACGGCTTTGCTGTGCACTGCGAAGCGCCTCGCCACAGGCTTCAATATCTTTGGCAACCGAGCGTGCTAAGCCACAAATAATAGGGCCTTTTACTTCAATGGCAATTCGCTGCACTGAGCGAAAGTCAGCGGGGCTCGAAACCGGAAAGCCCACTTCCATGACATCCACATTTAAGCGGCTAATGGTATGCGCTAGTTGAATTTTATCATCTTCAGTCAGGCTTGCTTTAAGTGCCTGTTCACCATCACGTAAGGTGGTATCAAAAATCCATACTTTATCTTGCTCTTGCATAACTGCCCCTCATTCCTGTGTTACCCAAATTTCGATTTATCCCTGCAGCGAGATAAAAAAAACCCCGCAATTGCGGGGTTTTGTTGTTTAGCTCAATGCAAACACACTAATCCCCGCTCACTTGCCACAGCAGTAAGAGGTTTAGTTTTAGTGTAATTAAACGATTAGTTTGCATTTGTTTTCTTGTGTGTGTGTCCAATGAGGCTTATTTTTATCATTGCAGCGCAGTAGGTGCAAGCATAAAAATGCCATAAAAATAATTACACAAGACTTTTAAGGGATTTTAAATTCAATAAATAGATAAAAAAGAGATAAAGAATTCAACCTTGGAGGGCGTGGCGTTTAAATTAACAAGCACCGTAAAGTACAGTGCTTATTTTAACTTTTTTTAATATTTACTCTTTCTTTTCTGCGCGTACGTAATTTGACGCACCACGAGTAATATAGCGTAACTGCCAAATAACTCGCTCAATTAATTCATCGCGTTGCTGACCTTCAATATCTAGCGCTTCGGCGCCAGCATTAAATACCAACGTAACCATAGCCTCTGCCTGAATATACGCATGAATCGCATCACAGGGCGTTTCACTTTCTAAATAATGAGCAAGCTCTAAAATAAAGTGTTTCACTTCACGTGCTACTGCCGCTCTAAATGCTTTTGAGGTACCTGAGCGTTCACGCAGCAATAATCTAAATTGATTACTAGAGTTATCAATAAACTCCATAAAAGTAACCACAGACGTATTTATTACACTGCCGCCACTGGCTATTCGCCTACGAGCTTGACGCATCAGCTGACGCAGCGTTAAACCCGCTTCATCAACCATGGTTAAACCTAGCTCGTTCATATCTTTAAAGTGACGGTAAAAAGAGGTGGGCGCAATACCGGCTTCGCGCGCTACTTCACGCAAGCTCAAATTTGAAAAGCTATGATCAGCACTAAGCTGATTAAAAGCAGCTTCAATTAATGCTTGTCGTGTTTTTTGTTTCTGTTGTGCTCTAACGCCCGACATCAACAGCTCCCTGAATGAATTTGTAATAAATTTTTAATTAAAAAAATAGCTAATAGTACAGTCTAATACTTGACGGCAGCAGATTGAAATATTATTTTAGCGTACAGTTGTACGCTGAGAAATGAGAAAGATGAAAAAACCACCACTTATATGGACCAACGTCCTTTTCTTTAGCCTGACGTTTTTGGCTGCTGTTACACTTGTACCTTGGTATGGGTTTAACTATGGCTTTACAGGCACACAATGGGCTGCTTTTGTAGCTTGCATGTTTTTCGCGGGATTATCGATCACTGCGGGTTACCATCGTTTATGGGCGCACAAAACCTACAACGCACACCCGGTCGTTGAATTTATTTTTGCCTTAGGCGGCGCGTTTGCTTTGCAAAACAGTGCGCTGCATTGGAGCAGCGATCATCGTATTCACCACGGTCAAGTTGATGACCCTGTAAAAGACCCTTATGCCGCTACCAACGGCTTTTGGTATAGTCACATAGGCTGGATGCTGCGCGACTACCAAGGCGATAGCTACGGTGATTACAGCAATTGCCGCGACCTACAACGCAATAAAATAGTGATGTGGCAACATAAACATTACTTAAAGCTGGTAGTTGCCATGAATGTTGGTTTACCACTGGTATTAGGTTTAATGTTAGGTGATGTGTGGGGCATGTTATTACTAACGGGACTACTTCGTTTAGTACTGAGCCAGCATTTTACCTTTTTTATTAACTCTGTTGCGCACATTTGGGGTTCTCGCCCTTACACAGAAAAAAATACCGCACGCGATAACGGCTTTTTAGCCTTATTTACTTATGGCGAGGGTTATCATAACTTTCATCATATTTTTGCTAGCGATTACCGCAACGGCATTAAGTGGTTTCATTACGACCCAACTAAATGGATGATCCGCTCGTTAGCTGCACTTGGTTTAGCGAGTAAATTAAAGCGCACACCGGTTGAGCGCATAGAAAAAGCTAAAGCAGAAACCTTGATGAGCAAAACACAAGGTCGCCTCGCAAAATTGCCTTTAGCGCAAGATAAGCTTACATTATTACAACAAGAGTACGATTTGTTGCTTAAAAAACTGCAAAATTATTGCTCATTACAAAAACAAGTGTTGGAAGCTAAAAAAAATAATATGGCAAAGCAGTGTGAAAAGTCGGCATTAATGGCACAATATCACGAGCTTGAGGCCGCCTGGGAAACACAAAAACAGGCATGGCTAGCACTTAATGCGAGGTTATTAAAAGCCTCTTTTAGTTAAAATAGGAGTGGCTGTGGCCAAACAACCAGAAAAGAAAAAAGTACCCGTGACATACCAATATGATGCAATCATTATTGGCACGGGTCCTGGCGGTGAAGGGACCGCTATGAACCTCTCTAAAAGTAACAAAAAAGTAGCGGTTATTGAACGCCAAACAGCCGTGGGTGGTGGCTGTGTACATTGGGGTACCATTCCTTCAAAGGCACTTCGTCATTCTGTTAGTCGCTACATTGAATACAAAGCAAATCCTTTATTTAACGTAGGCGAGCGTCCGGTAAGACTTACCTTTCCTGATATTTTACGCCATGCCAGTTCGGTAATTTCAAAGCAGTCAAACTTACGCAGCAGTTTTTACGATCGTAACCGCATTCATATGTTTCAAGGCGACGCTAGCTTTGTTGATAAGCACACTATTGAAATTAGACGTAATGACGGTTCTACTGAGCGCCTTACTGCACAAACGATTGTTATTGCTACCGGCTCACGACCTTATCGCCCACCAGGGGTGGATTTCACCCACTCACGAATTTACGAAAGTGACACTATTTTAGGCCTTGAACACGACCCGCATCGCGTACTTATATACGGCGCGGGTGTAATTGGTTGTGAATATGCGTCTATCTTTAAAGGGCTAGGTGCCAAAGTCGACTTAGTGAATACTCGCGATCGCTTATTGGCGTTCATGGATGCTGAAATATCTGATGCATTAAGCTATCACTTTTGGAATAGCGGTATTGTAATTCGTCATAACGAAGAGTTTGATCGCATTGAAACCCGTGATGACTGCGTTGTTATGCATTTAAAATCGGGCAAACGTGTTAAAGCTGACTGTATTTTATTTGCCAATGGCCGAACAGGTAACACTGATACCCTTAATTTAGAAGCCATTGGCTTAAAAGCAGATAGCCGCGGACAGATAAAAGTAAACGAAACCTACCAAACAGAAGTAGACAATGTATACGCGGTAGGTGATGTTATTGGCTATCCAAGCCTTGCGAGTGCTGCCTTTGATCAAGGTCGAATTGCCGCAGATGCCATCGCGTGTGGTAATTGTGATGAAAAGCTGATTATTGATATTCCAGCCGGTATTTATACTATTCCTGAAATGAGTTCTGTCGGTAAAACAGAGCAGCAATTAACTGCTGCAAAAGTACCGTATGAAGTGGGACGTGCGCAATTTAAACATTTAGCCCGCGCGCAAATTGCAGGCACCGATGTGGGCAGTTTAAAAATATTATTTCATACAGAAACCAAAGAAGTACTCGGCGTGCACTGCTTTGGTGAGCGTGCCTCTGAAATTGTGCATATTGGCCAAGCTATTATGGAACAAAAAAATGGTGGCAACACCATCGACTACTTTGTAAATACCACGTTTAACTACCCAACGATGGCAGAAGCCTACCGAGTTGCGGCGTTAAATGGTTTAAATCGCTTGTTTAAGTAATATTAAGCACTAGGTAACAAAAAGCCCGCTTGAATCAAGCGGGCTTTTTTAATAACTCATCGTTATTTAGAAACTATTTATGATATTGCGCACTTAATTCATGCACGGCGTTAATGAATACACCGGCATTTTCTGGGTCAACATCTGGTGTAATACCGTGGCCTAAATTAAATACATGGCCATTGCCAGTACCAAAGTCTTCTAAAATAGTACCAACCTCTTGGCGAATACGATCAGGCGTACCATGAAGCATTGATGGGTCCATATTACCTTGCAGTGCAACTTTATCGCCAACACGACGTTTAGCATCACCAATGTTAATAGTCCAATCTAAACCTACTGCGTCACAGCCCGTTGCGGCAATCGCTTCAATCCACTGACCACCATTTTTGGTAAATAAAGTAACCGGTACTTTACGGCCATCGTATTCACGAATTAAGCCATCAACAATTTTATGCATGTATTGCAATGAAAACTCATTGTAATCACGCGGGCTTAGTACACCGCCCCATGAGTCAAATACCATTAGCGATTGCGCACCCGCTTTAACTTGCGCGTTTAAGTAATCTATCACCGAATCAGCTAGTTTATCGAGTAATAAATGCAGTGTTTGCGGCTCAGCAAACGCCATTTTTTTGATTTTACCAAATACTTTACTGCTACCACCTTCAACCATGTAAGTTGCAAGTGTCCAAGGCGAACCAGAAAAACCAATTAATGGCACTTCGCCTTTAAGTTCACGACGAATAGTGCTCACTGCGTTCATTACATAGCCAAGCTCATCGGTAGGATCAAGTTTAGGAATTTTTTTAACATCAGCTAGTGACGAAATTGGGCGTTCAAACTTAGGGCCTTCGCCTGTTTCGAAGTACAAGCCTAATCCCATTGCATCGGGAATAGTTAAAATATCACTAAACAAAATAGCTGCATCTAATGGGTAACGGCGCAAAGGCTGTAATGTTACTTCACAGGCTAACTCAGCATTTCTACACAGGCTCATAAAATCGCCCGCTTGTGCACGTGTAGCACGGTATTCAGGTAAATAACGTCCTGCTTGACGCATCATCCATACCGGCGTGACATCAACAGGTTGCTTGGCAAGGGCACGTAAATAACGGTCGTTTTTTAATTCGCTCATAGCGTATAGAGTCCTAGGGCTTTTAGAAATTGTGCAAGATTGTACCACCATATTCACGCCCCCTCTATCGCTAAGCGATTAAATCGCTACAGAGTAGCGCTAGATCAAGTAATTTTTAATTTTCATGTTACTTTGTACATAAAACAACCAAACAAACGTTAATAATAAAAACTTTTCATTAAACTATTTGCAACATCTAAAAAAGCTTGATATTGTATCTCCCGCGTTAACAAAAAAATAACAAAAATTGTTAATATAAAAATAATAAAAATCTCTAATAAAAATAAGAATGCTTGTTTAAACAAGTCTAATAAAGAAATTAAACCACCGTAATAGGTGGTTTTTTCTTGCCTGGAATAAATTACTTACAACTTATACCCTTAAACAAAATTCCCTCTGGTATTACATCTATTTTACTTGTTGATATACACGCCAATTAAATATATCTTGGATAACATAAGTTTTATTTTTAATTTAAAAAATCCAACCCAGCTTAGGAGAAGAATTATGCTGAAGCGTGTAGAAAAAGCTCAACAAAAGTGGGGGGGTAGCCATACGGTCATCGATAATTGGTTAAACGAACGCCAAGAGTTGATTGTGCTTTACTGTAAAATTGCAGGCTTTTCACCTTATGAGAAAAAAGATCAGTCTTTGCCTGAACCATCACAAATTCAGGCATTTTGCCAAATTTTAATGGATTATTTATCTGCCGGCCACTTTGAAGTGTACGACGATATTGCTAAAGCCTGCGAAAAGAAAGGCCTAGAAAGCCAGCAACTCGCTAATACGATATACCCACGTATTTCAGATACCACTGACATCGCTCTGGATTTCAACGATAAGTACGCTGAGGTAGACGCTGAAGATTTACTAGAAGGCTTTGATAACGATCTTTCAGTAATGGGTGAAGCACTCGAAGCGCGCTTTGCACTTGAAGATGAGCTGATTGATAACTTATTTTCTAATCACACTGACTAATTAGTTATTCAACGTAATAAAAAAGGGACCTAAGGTCCCTTTTTTATTATCTATAACGCTTATTCTGCAGCGGCAGCTGCTGCATCATTTTGAATTTCTAATAATTCAACTTCAAAAATGAGTGTTGAATTAGCAGGAATTTTACCTAAGTCACGATCGCCGTAAGCAAGGTCTGAAGGAATAGTAAATTTGTACTTAGACCCTACAGGCATAAGTTGTAAACCTTCAGTCCAACCAGGAATTACACGGTTTAGTGGGAACGTTGTCGGCTCGTTACGTGAGTAAGAGCTATCGAACTCAGTACCGTCTAACAATGTGCCTTTATAATGTACTTTAACCACATCAGTTGCTACTGGTTTTGCGCCTTCGCCTTCGCTCATTACTTCGTACTGTAAACCAGACTCAGTAACCATCACGCCTTCTTTTTTAGCGTTATCAGCTAGGTATTTTTCACCTTCAGCTTTGCTTTTTTCAGACTCTACTTTTGCTTTTTCTTCTTGTTTAGTACGCACTGATTCGTCTAATGCTGTTAGTACTTCACGAATTTTCTCTTCGTCAATTTTTGCATTACCCGCAAGTGCATCTTCAAAGCCTCGCATTAATAAAGCTTGGTCTAATTCAATACCAATTTCTTTTTTATCCGCTAGGTCTTTATTTAAAAAGTTACCCACAGATGCACCAATACCGTACGCTTGTTGCTGTGCTACAGTATCTAGCTTAACGTCTGCTTGCTCTTTTTTTGCTTCTTGATTACAAGCTGTAAGCGCTAAAACTGACGCTGCAATCAATGACAATTTAATCGTCTTTCTCATTTTAAATCTCCGACACACTTTGCAGTTGCCATTTATTGTAATATTACTAGTTAAAGATTAACGGCCTACATGGTAGGCTGCTTGTTTAATAGCTAAACTAAAAACATATCCAGTGATTAGACAAACAACCTAGGCGTTTAACGAGACCTAGTCTAACCTCTCAGTCACTAAGAGTTAAGAGGAAATACCTGTAATATGTCGTTATTTCGTACTTTTTTAGTCGCCACTTGCTGTTTATTAACAATTGCATGTAGTGATGAAAAACAACAAGCAGTGGCCAGTTTTGAGCACACTGCACAGGGCGCCTTTTCATCTGCGTTATCGCACGATGGTCAATACAGCTTAGTGTCTTCTATCCATCATGGGGTCGCCCTTTGGGATAATCAACAGCAAGCGCTTAAATACCAATGGTTTCAACAGCAGGCTGAAGATAGCTTAGTTTATGCCGTAGCCATTGCTTTTGATAATAGCGTGGCTGTTACCGCCGAAAAAACCACCTTTGCGGTCTGGGATATTGCCACCGGCAAAAATAAAGGCTTTTATAAAATACAAAAAGCCAGCATTCGCGATATTGCCATTAGCAACCAAGGCCAAAGTGTTGTTTACGGGCGCAGCGATGGCGTTGTGGTATTTATAAACCTTAACACAGGTAGGCGCATTGAATTTTTAGGCCATCAAGAAAAAGTAAATACCGTTGACCTATCACCCAACGGGCGCTATGCACTAAGCGGCTCTAACGATTATGTTGCCTACTTATGGGATACTCAAAGTGGGCAAGTAGTTCATCGCTTTAATCACCCAACCCGAGTAACGCAGGTCGCTTTAGATCCTCAAGGGCGCTATGCTTTTACCGCCGACAGTATGGCACAAGCAAATGTATGGAAGCTGACTACAGGTGACCTTGTTAGTAAACTAAAGTATATTGCGCGTCAGAAAATTTTTACCGCAGTGCGCTTTAACGATCAAGGCACTTTATTAGCAACCGGTTCACCCAATAAACGGGTTGATTTATGGCAGCTAACCAGCGGTGAAAAAATTCAAACATGGCAAGTCACTCCGCGAGAAGGCAGTAAGCCCAAATCGGCAGTGGTACTTGATGTGGCATTTACAGATAACGGTAAATCATTGTTAACTGAAAGCTCGAGCGGAATCGCTGAGCGCTTTATTATACGAGAACCAAATGAACACAATTGAACATCGGCTAATGGAACTTGAGGCTAAAGTGGCTTTTCAAGACGAAACAATTGAAATTTTGAATGATGAAATAAAAGTTCACCAGCAACAGTTGGCAAAAATAAAGCGCCAAACCGAATTGCTGGCTGAAAAACTTAAAGAGTCGCAAGCATCGCAACCTATGATGTCGAATATGCCGGAGCCTCCGCCACCGCATTACTAAACTGTTTAGGTTTAGTCGCCTGGATTAAACACGCCAATGATCTGTTCAAATTGGCGTGTTGATGCCTGCACAGCCTGCTCTGGTTGAGCCATTTTGTGACCACACTGCATACATTCAACTTTTTCTACGTCATGCTCTTTGTAGAGCATTAACATATCCATGGTTTTACACTCAGGACACGTTGCTCCAGCAATAAATCGTTTTTTATGTTTCACTTCGTTTTTCCTACCATTTTGACTGACGTTATTTTATCGCAATATTTGCCTACTTGATACGATTGATATAGCTAATAAGATCCGTGTTATAATGGCCGCAATTCAATCAAGGCACAGTAAAGTAACGTATTTATGATCCAAATCTCAGAAATAGAACTGCTTCGCGGTGGCAAAGCTTTATTAAAAAATGCATCGGCTACATTATTTCCAGAGCACAAAGTAGGCCTTGTTGGTGCTAATGGCTGTGGTAAGTCAACGCTATTTAGTTTATTAAAGTCTGAGCTTTCGTTGGATGGCGGTAATTGCAGTATTCCTAAAGATTGGTCACTGGCCTCAGTAAAACAAGAAACCCCCGCCCTTGAAATAAGCGCTATAGATTACGTACTGCAAGGCCACCCTGAATATTATGCGCTACGAATTGCTTTGCGTGAAGCTGAGCAAACCAATGATGGCGACACTCAAGCTAAAGTGCATATTCAGCTTGAAAATATTAAAGGCTATAGCATAGAAGCCAAGGCAGGAGAGCTATTACATGGCTTAGGGTTTGCTAATAACCAAATAGAAAACCCAGTAAGTGCATTTTCGGGTGGTTGGCGTATGCGTTTAAACTTAGCCCAAGCGCTTATTCGCGATGCCGACTTGCTGTTACTGGATGAGCCTACAAACCACCTTGATTTAGATGCTGTGTATTGGCTTGAGCGTTTTTTACGTGCCTACACTGGTACATTGGTACTGATATCTCATGACCGAGAGTTTTTAGATGCGGTGGTTGATCAAATTTGGCATATAGATAAACAACTTATCAATGTATATAAAGGCAATTACTCGCAGTTTGAACGCCAAAAAGCTGAGCGTTTATTACAGCAACAAGCCATGTTTGAAAAACAACAAGATCAAATTGCCCACTTAGAGCAATTTATTACTCGTTTTAAAGCTAAAGCCAGTAAAGCCAAACAGGCACAAAGCCGCGTTAAAGCGCTAGAACGCATGGAAAAACTTGCCCCTGCACATGCTGACTCGCCATTTGATTTTGAATTTGCCGAGCCAACCGCTCTGCCTAACCCGCTAATGACACTCGACAAAGCTAAAGCCGGTTATGGTGATGTGACCATTTTAAACAGTATTAAGCTGAACTTAGTGCCAGGTAGCCGTATCGCGCTGCTTGGTAGAAATGGCGCAGGTAAATCAACACTTATTAAGCTGCTCTCTGGTGACTTACAACCTCAAGCAGGTGAAGTGTTTCAGCATCAGGGGTTAAACATTGGCTACTTTGCGCAGCATCAATTGGAATCACTTGATTTAAAAGCCAGTGCCGTCACTCATCTGCAACGTTTAAACCCTAAAGCCAGCGAACAATCACTGCGTGACTTTTTAGGCGGCTTTGCCTTTGTAGGCGATAAAGCACTCGACCCTGTTGCCCCTTTTTCAGGCGGCGAAAAAGCGCGCTTAGTGCTAGCTATGTTAGTCTATCAAAAGCCAAACTTACTGTTACTCGATGAGCCAACCAACCACCTTGATTTAGAAATGCGCCACGCATTGGTTATGGCATTACAAGGCTTTGAAGGCGCTATGGTCACGGTATCGCATGATCGCCACATGCTTAAAAACACCGCTGATGAATTTTACTTAGTTGATAACGGCGAAGTTACTCAGTTTGGTTACGACCTAGACGCGTATTATCAGTGGCTGCTTAATGCTAATAAAGAAGCCGCTAAAAGCGACACCGATGACGAGCCAAAAGCCCACTCACAAGTAAACCGAAAAGAGCAAAAGCGCTTAGAGGCCGAGTTTAGAAAAGCGATTCAACCGCTTAAAAAGCAAATTGAAAAGCTTGAAAAACAATTGGATAAATTTGCTGCAGAATTAGCTGACGTTGAAGAGGCGCTCGGCGATAACACACTTTATAACGATGAAAATAAAGCTAAGCTCAAAGAGCTAATTACCAAGCAAGCCACACTTACGCCTAAGCTTAATAATGTTGAAGAAGAGTTATTAATGGCCCTTGAAGAGATGGAACAAAAAGAACAGGCATTCGCCGATGAACTTGCTTAACAGCAACGATTTTTGGCAGTTTGCATGTCAGCTTTATAGCGAAGATGGCATGCAAGCGCGCCTGTTAGATTACCAAAACCTGCAAGGTAAAAACGTCAACCTATGCTTGTTGCTGTATTACTTAGATTCTCTCAATCTAGCTATTAACCAAACACAGCTGAGCAAGCTTGAACAATCTATTAGTGAATTTGAGCAGCAGGTATTAAAGCCTCTACGTACTACCCGCGCCTATTTAAAAACAATTCAAACCGAGATTACCGATTACGCCGCAATTCGAAAAGCACTTCTCGGCGCCGAGTTGAAGTTAGAAAAGCAGCAACAAATAATATTGATTGATGTAGTTAATAGTATGGATTTAACAGCCTGTTCAACGCCCAATAACAGCGATAAATATTTGGCATGATTTTTCACCATTATTTTCATCATATCACTTATATTATGAATATTAGCTCGTAATATACGTGGTTACTTTGGTTTGTTTTATAAACCAAGCTGCATATCTTTGGCTTTGTATTGAAACACCTCTTCTAATGGCAAGTTAAAAACTATAGAAATTTTAAAAGCCACTTCTAGAGAGGGTGAATATTTATTTGCCTCAATTGCCATTACCGTTTGCCGAGTTACACCAATAGCATCTGCTAATTGCTTTTGCGTCATTTCATCGCGTAAAAAGCGTAATGTTCGAATAGAGTTAGTTATTACATACTCACTCATAAATATTACCCGTTCTACCTTTATAAAGCTGCGCTATATAGTTGACTATTTCGGCAATCAAAAAAGCACCTACCATGACGTGCATTGGTAAGTATGGAATATTATATTCAATGGCTGGGCCCCAGTTATTAGCTTCAATTTGATACTGAACAATAGCAACACAAATTCCCGTCTGTAATATTATGGCCTTATATTTATAACCCACTAAATTTATTTGCTTTTCTCTCACATCAGGTGGCTGATTTAATTCATTATCACTGATAAATGAAAGTAATAAATAGCTCAATACTATAAGTATCACAGAATAAATTAACACCTGTAGCAATAAACCAGATAACCAAGAAACAGAACTAAGCTGCTGCGTACTCGCATTCATTAGGCTGTTTACATAAAAGTAAGATATGTACACGCTTACTAGTAAATCGATACTCAGCGTCAGTTCTCTAAAACTTATGCTTTGTAAAAATTCTTTAAAGTGCTCTGAACGAGTCATATAAAGCTAACCCCAAGTAAAATATTTTTGACTTTAAAACTATAAGTTCACTCCTTAGCCATGTCAAATATATTTAACACTAGGTTTATTTTATTTAACCTAAAACAAAGCAACGGTTATTCAAAGCTGAACTTTGCTGACCATCTTTATTATAAAAGTGATTAAAAAATCGCAGATAATTTACTAAAAAGTGCAAAATCGACTTAACTTTATTGATCAAAATCAACATCTGCATTGCCCATTTTATAATCTTTTAAATAGCTTGATCTGGATCATATCAAGCCCTGCCAAGCCAGCCTATGATTAACCCATAGACATCAGGAGGCCATTATGGACGTATTCTTTAGAGATTTTTTTAGCGACCCAGTACTATTTTTATCATTTGGATTTTTAGGCGTCGTTATTAGTTTATGCCTCTTCTTTGTGTATTTTTTCATGAAAAAAGTACACGATGCAGATATTAAAGAACAGCATTAAGCACGACGCACAAAGCGCCTTATTAGTTTACTGATTAGGCGCTTTTTATTTTTAAATATAAAAAATTTGCTACACTAGCGCTTCGTTTATTGCAAAGTGCGTAGTACAGACATGATCCCTAAGTTCAAACCCGCATGGTGGATGACCAACCGACACGTTCAAACCATAATGCCGCGTTTTTTTCGCCCTTTTCACCATACTCGCTACGAACTTGCGCAACTTGATACACCCGATGGTGACTTTATTGAGCTTGCTTGGTCACTCCCGCATAACGAAACGGCGCCGCTCGCAGTGGTACTTCATGGACTTGAAGGCAACATAAATAGTTTTTATGCCAAAGGCATGATGAAAGCATTAAAAAAGCAAGGGTTTGCAGTGGTGCTAATGCACTTTAGAAACTGCTCAACCGAAGTCAATCGCTTGCCAAGAGCCTACCATAGTGGCGACACTGCCGATTTAGCCTTTTTTATAAACCATTTAAAACAGCAATTTCCAAAGCGCCCGATTGTGGCTGTCGGCTTTTCATTGGGTGGTAATGTGCTGGCTAAATATTTAGGGGAAGAACACATTCACTGCCCGCTTAGTGCAGCCGCTGTGATATCTGCGCCCTATGATTTGTCATCATCCAGTGATGTTATTCGTAAAAGCTTAGGTAAAGTTTATCAAAAATATTTGCTCGATCGGATGAAAAAGTCGATGCAACGCAAACTCCCACAAATTAAACAGCAGATACCGATCACCACCGATCAGTTAATGGAAATTGACGATTTATTAGAGTTCGATAACCAGCTTACAGCACCGCTACATGGCTTTGAAAATGCGCACGACTACTACAAAAAAGCCAGTGCTATGCCGTATTTAAAAGATATTGCGACACCCACACTAATTATTCATGCCAAAGACGACCCTATGCTGTCGATTAAAGCAGTTCCAAGTAGTCAGGATGTAAGTAAGCATGTTACGCTGCGCATCTCAGAGAGGGGCGGCCACGTAGGTTTTATTAGCGGTAACAACCCATTTAAACCCGTGTTTTGGTTAGAGCAAGTGGTGCCTGATTATTTTAAGCAATGTGTATTTAATAACACCGATAAAGAGTGGCTATGATTATTCCTTTTGAACAACTTGATAAAGACACACTGTACAACCTAATTGAAAGCTACGTTTTGCGCGAAGGCACTGACTATGGCGAACAAGAGTTCAGTATTGAAAGTAAAGTAGCGCAAGTAAATCAGCAATTAAAAAGCGGCGAAGCTATGGTATTTTTCTCTGAGCTACATGAGTCGGTCACCATAATTTCTAAAAGTGAATTCAAAGCACTACAGAGTGAAGCGCAATTCGACGAGTAAACTTGTCAGACACGGCGTAAAAATAGACAATGGCTTTTTTAACTTAAAGAGCCATTATAAATGATAAAACTAAGCTCAATAGTTATTGCAATGTCGATTGCATTAACAGGTGTAGTACACGCAGAAATTACTCCCTCGGATAAAGCAATTAAGCTTGCACACGATACCATTTTAATCGATACCCACATTGATGTACCTTACCGTATTCACGCAAAATGGGCTGATGTAACTAAAGCTACTGATGGCGGCGATTTTGATTACCCTCGTGCAGTAAAAGGCGGTTTAAACGCGCCATTTATGTCGATTTATATTCCTGCTCATTTAGAGTTTGAAGGCAAAGGCAAAAGCTTTCAATTAGCGAATCAACTTATTGATGGTATGGAAGCAATAGCACAACGTGCACCTGACAAGTTTGCCATTGCCAGCTCAACAAGCGATATCGAAGCACAATTTAAGCAAGGTAAAATGTCGATTGCTATGGGCATGGAAAACGGCTCACCCATTGAAGGCGATTTAAACAACCTACAGCATTTTTTTGACCGTGGTGTGCGCTATATCACCCTTGCACACTCGCAAAGCAACCATATTTCTGACTCATCATACGATATTCGTCGCAAGTGGAAAGGCCTAAGCCCATTTGGTAAAGAACTAGTAAAAGAGATGAATAACATCGGCATGCTGATTGATGTGTCTCATATCTCGGACGATGCGTTTTATCAAGTGATGGAACTGTCTAACACCCCTGTGATTGCATCACACTCATCACTACGTAAATACACACCAGGTTTTGAGCGTAATATGAATGACGACATGTTATTAGCTCTTAAAAAGAACGGTGGTGTGATTCAAATTAACTTTGGTTCAAGCTTTGTTACTGCTAAAGCAGGTACGTGGGGCAAACAGTTAAAAAGTAAAAAAGAAGCGGTAAAAAAAGATGGTACTAAGTTAAGTAAAGATTTTGATGCGATGTACCGCGCTAAAAACCCTTACCCATTTGCAAGCTTAGAGCAAGTGCTTGATCATATTGATCACGTTGTGAAGTTAATTGGTATAGAGCATGTTGGTATTGGCTCTGATTACGACGGCGTAGGTGACTCACTGCCTATCGGTTTAAAAGATGTGTCTAGCTACCCCAATCTAGTTCAAGGTTTAATGGACAGAGACTACAGCGATAGCGATATTAAAAAGATTTTAAGCGGCAATACGCTAAGAGTGTGGAAGCAAGCTGAGCAATACGCAAAATCTCATTAAGCTTTACGCGCTAGGCTTAGGTCTAGCGCTTATAGCCACTTTAAACACCGTATTTCGCCACTCACGCCCCGCATTCTTAATTAACCCGTATATTTAACCCTCATTTAACACACTTTTTAACAGACTTATATTTCGAAAACAGATAAATTACCCATTTTAGAGGCTGATTATTTTATGACTATAAACAAAGGAACTATTGCGATTGCTATAGCAACACTTGCCTTGGTAATTTCATGCTACGGAACATTTTTTAAAGATCAGGCCAGTTCGCTTAATAAACCCAACCAGCAACAGCTAAGCTCCACAGTTTCTATTAGTACTCCTGCAGAATACCAGCAATCAAATGAAGCCCTAATTGACGAACTAAGCAAGAAAGTAAGTTCGCTACAACGCAAAATAGCAAACTTAAAACTGCACGCTAATGACTCTTATCAAGAACAAGATACCGACGAATTTAAGGAGCTTGTTCTTGACGTACTAGAGGAAAAACAGCAGCAAGAAGATGAAAAACGACGTGAGCAAAATCCTCTTTATAGCTTTTATGCAGATTTACCAGAAGACTATGATTTAAGGATCAAATCAGAACCTGATTATGCTAAACAAATAAACTCTCAATTAAGAGAGCAAACTTTAGATCCAAGCATCTCTGATTTAAATAGGTTAGCTGCACTGAGCCAACTGCAAATGAATATGTATATTCTAAATAAATCTACTATGCCTGAGTATGACTATGAAGTAGTGGGTAACATTTTAAATTTAGCGAACAACAGTAGTGACGAAAAGTTTAAAATTCAAGCTGTTGAGTTATCAACTCAAACACCGGTACTTGATTACCGCCTTGCAGAGCAGTTTACAAACTTGTTAGAGCAAGACTCGAATGATTATATCCGTCGCTTAGCTGCACAAGGGTTGATGGCGCAATACTACCAAGCTCAAAATAAACAAGGTGGTTATACGAAGCAAATGGCGCAACATCTACTTTCAGTTTATGACAATACCTCTGACAATGCAGTCAGGGCAACGCTTGACGAAATGATGGGTAACCAAGATATGCTTGATGAATTACGTAAGAATGCTGGTTACTAACTAATTAAGTCCATACTCCTACTTTGTTACAGCGATAACATTAATAATTACATTTTACCTCAGGCATAAAAAAACCGAGACTGAGCTCGGGTTTTATTAATGCTTAATGCATTACAACTAATGATTACTCTACGATAGTTGCTACAAAGCACCGATGCCTAAGTAAGTGCGCCACCTTCATGCTTTATCCTCTGAGTTCGATAAAACTCAACCCATGCTACGATGATCAAATTAATACCGCTTTGCTCTGCCTGAAGCCTCGCACCTAATACCTGAAACCTGTATTTTTCTTGAGACATTAAAAAGCCCGACGCTAAGCTCGGTTTTTTTCGTATTAATTAGCTAGGCTAATTATTACTCGTTGAACGTTGCGACAAAGCACCTACCCCTAAGGTAAGAGCGCCACCTTCACATGAAGTAAATTGCAGACATTAAAAAACCCGAGGCTAAGCTCGGGTTTTTTCGTATTAATTAGCTAGGCTAATTATTACTCGTTGAACGTTGCTACAAAGCACCTACGCCTAAGGTAACTGCGCCACCTTCACATGATGTAAATCGCAGCCATTAAAAAAGGCCACCTAAGTGACCTTTTTCTAACAATTAACTTAAACGTTAATTATTACTCTACGATAGTTGCTACAACACCAGCACCTACAGTACGGCCACCTTCACGGATAGCGAAACGAAGACCTTCGTCCATCGCGATTGGCGCGATT
>Ga0209349_1000042_pt1 | contig 81775 bp, 68 predicted proteins | sample ETNvirnome_2_130_FD_184067 | JGI IMG/M metagenome (GOLD analysis project Ga0209349, IMG submission 184067) | Marine viral communities from the Pacific Ocean - ETNP_2_130 (SPAdes) (version 2) | ecosystem: Environmental > Aquatic > Marine > Oceanic | place: Pacific Ocean | collected 2013-06-22
TCTTGACCCATGCTCTAAGTGTTTCTGGGGTACATCCCAGTTTATCTGAAATCGATACTAGCGCAGCCCAAAGAGAAGGGTATTCATGCTGTTGTGTGGTAACAAGCCTAATTGCACGTTCACGAAATTCTGATGTATAGCGATTTGATTTTTTCATAGTTCCAGTTTCTCAAGTTATTGAGTCTCTGGCAAACACGGGGCGATTCAGTTTCAAGTTTACGACAAACTTTGTGAGCAGGGGATAAAAAGTAAGAAACCAGTTACAAGGTACGAGATTCAATTAAAGGAATTTAAAAATAAAATTGATTTAGAATCAGCATTTGATGCTTTTAATGCGATACCTAAAGTAAGAAGGTACAGTTGTAAGAAACTAAAATTGAAACTAAAGAAGCTTGATTATTATGTATTGAAACAGCTTGGTGTAACAGCTTTGAGATCTTCATTGCAAACAGAGAGTGAGAAAAGAAAGTTAAGGCGTATTTTGGAATTTGCTGAAAAGGGTGAATTTGGGGAAAGATTAATTGGAGCAACAAGAAGGGAGTTGAGAGCTATACAGGAGCTTCTTTTTAATCCCTAGCCATTTGTAATGTTCCAAAAGATACTTTTCGTAGTTACGAAAATTACAGTCTCTAGGTTACTCTTATACAACAAACTTGCATGTAATAATCATTATTTAGCTTAAATCCTCTATATAGATTAATAATAGGTAATTACACAGATTTAGTTACGAGATTAAAAGAGTTGAGCACATTTTTGTGCCGAAAAGCAATTTGTATGAAATAGCTGTTTTTTATAAAACTCCGGAATAGCTGTGCCAAAAGCTGTGCCACAGTAGTACAATACATGTGAAAGATAAATATTAACGTATTGATTTATAAGTTTATAATTAAGTCTCCCTGTTAACTTATAGGCTGAGTCAAACTCAAGAGTAAGCATCTGATCTAATAGATGCTTACTCTTGAACCATTAATCTCCTGCTGTGGAGGATTGTGCTCTAAATAACTAAAGGTAGTGTTTGGAGGTTGCTATGCAAAAATGCTAAGTAAGTCACTATTAAAAGTAATCCCAGTTAAATTATTTTCTTTCACAAGAGCTTTAAATGCTGCATTACAGTAAATCGATTTACCGCCTTGCATACTTGACTTAAAAATTAGATTTAGATCGGACTTAAAGGCTAGAGATTTTAGACCATCTTCAAATCCATCTAGATAAGCAATTTCCGTCAGAGCCTCATCTTCTTTTTCAAAAATTAGTGGATTGAATAAAAATAATTCTTTCTCACAATTCAATGGAACAAACTCCCCGCAACCTTGTAAATGATTACCTATGGCTGTGTAAGCTTTCTTATTTAACACCAAGTAACTCGAAAATAAGTTTATATCATAGTCTTGTTGCTCAGCTTTTTTTTCAACTTTACAATTAAACCCGTTCTCTACAACATCTAATACTTTAGCTTTCCCTCGTGGGAAATCATCCATAGCTATTTTCACAGCTTCGTTAAAACTGATCTTTTTTTCTTTAGCAATTTGCTTTGCCATAGAAACAGTCGTGAGGTTGATTATGTCGTATGCTCTTGATGGCTTATGTATTTTGAAAATAACTAGATCCCTTTCCACAATTCATCCTTTTTTTCAAATATTCTAGCAGGTAACATACCTGTTCTAATAAGCATTTTTGTATTTCTAAGCTTATTTAAGAACGCTGTTTTATCAGTAGCCATACTCTCACCTAACATTGCGCCAATCCATGTTTCATAGTTATATCTATGGATTTTACGATGCGGCGGTGCATTAGTAGTTGACCAATCAATAGCTTTATTTTTTACAAAGTTGATTAACCAAATACCATTATGTGGATCATTTATTCCTATATTCATTAAATGTAAATTTAATCTGGCATCCATCATGGCTGATGTATTATACCTCCCTTTACCAGAAATTATATGGTGAGCTTCATGTAGGTTAGTTGGTTTAGGCTCACCTACCGCAGATAAGTATTTTGCGAGATCGTTAGTTGGATGGTGCTCTTCCTCTAACAGTTCATCAGCCGATGAAAGACCACATTCTCTTCTATACTCTGCTAGCGCTGTTTGAGCTATAACCACAGATTTAATTCGTTTTTTTTCATTTTTAAGATGTAAATAGTCAGCTTCTAAACGGGCCAATTTTTCTTTAGTTGGGTTTTTGCACTTCGCATTGTGATAGGATTGCGCTTTAAGCTCGTAGTTATAGATAGCCATTTCAAGTGCTGTTGCACCGCTCGGGCGTTCAGGTTTTGGATATTTAGTCATTGGTTGCATGGAAAGTCCTTTTAAAATTTTTCATCACAACAAAATAAACGACATAGTAACTTAATACAAGTGCGCTTGGTTGTTTTGAGAGCACTATTTTATTGTTATATTCGATTAAATATATGTAGTAGAAATGGGGCCTTTTATAATCTAGTTTGTCTCAGCTGAGATAGACAGATTGTAGCTTTTTGGAGTTCATCACACTTGTCAGGTTTTACCTTAGGCAATGGTGGTAATGAAGACACCATTTTATGTTGGAAATTAAAAGTCAAAAGATATATAAGTTTTAAACACGTGATTAAACTGTGCCAAATACTGTGCCAAAGCCTGTATACTTACACTTGTATAAAATTTTAACGTATTGATTTGTATGTTTATATTTTAGTCTCCCTGTTAACTTACCGGCTGACTCACTCATTCAATAAAAAAGCCCGCAGTTAACGCTGCGGGCTTTTTTGTGTTTGGAATAAGCTGTCAGGTTGCGGGCGTCAGGCTACGGGTTGCGGGCTTAAAACCTAACAACTAACCCCGGCGCGAGGTAGACTTCCGCCAATAGGAACAAAAAAACCTTGTAATGTTAACCGCAAGGCTTTTAAAATTCTCGAACCTCGAACCTCGAACCTCGAACCTCGAACCTCGAACCTCTCTATATAATATTTTTACCTTGCTCTGGGTCGCGTGATTCATCGGCTTGCTCGCGAATATCATCCGTATCACTACTTACATCATCAATACTGTGTTCATGCTCTGTGATTTTATGTTTTTGAATATGTGATTGCTCGTTAATTTCTTCTGTTGTCTCTGTTTTAGCTTCGTTTGCTATGGGGTAAATGTCTTCACCTTGGCTATTGAGCAATACACGCTCTCTGGCATCGTCAGGCATACTTATATTATGTTGCGTAAAACTGTTAATTAACTCTCTCATAAGCTGTGAGGCTACTTTAACAATGCTGTATTGTTCGCCGTTGACCCAAAAGTAAACAGTAAAATTGATAGTGGCGGAGCCTAAGTTATCAACCAATACTTGGGGAGGTGGATCGCTAAGCACAGAGTTTTGTTTTTTTATAACACTAATAGCAAGACTTTGTGCGTCGCGAATGTCATTATCGTAGCCAATACCGATTGAAAAATGACCGCGCATTTTTGGATTAGCGGTTAAGTTTTTAATGGTATTTTTATACACAGTCGCATTGGGTATTTGAATATGATTGCCATCGTAGTCAACTAAAGTGGTTGCCCGTGCAGTTACTTTTTTAACAATACCAATTCTGCCATCAACTTCTATTACATCATCTATTTTAAATGGACGCTGTACACTTAAAAGTAAACTGGCAATAAAGTTCTCAGCAATATCCCGAAAGGCAAAGCCTAAAATAAGCCCAATTAATCCGGTGCCACTCATAATTGCGACCGCGAATTCGGTAAGTCCTGCCAAGCGTAAAAATAGATAAAACCCGAGTAAAATAATTAAGGTGCTAATACCTCGCCTCGCAACTAGATGTACTAATTTACTCTTGGTCATGTAAGTAACAGGCTTTATTAACAAGCGTGATAATGGTGTGGCAATTAAATAACTAATCACCAAAATAACAATCCCTAATAATAAAGTGGGCAGTAATTGCATGAATGTGTGTAGTAATTGCACGCTTTGATCTTTTAAAAAGCTCCAAGAAATTGAGTTTGGCTTAACGGTGTCGATTGCTGGAATTGATGTGTTATTAGCGAGTGTTGCAATTAAAGCACTGAGCATAGAGGTCATCCGTGTTAGGTCGAAGTAATTAGGGTCTGTGTTAAACAATAGCAGCAAGTTTAATACCAAGCAGTATTTGTTTGGCAAACATTTTGCTACTTAATTAGGAAAAGGGAGTTAACTATGAGTGACTTTAAGCGTGGCCAAAGAGCCAAGCAGCCTAACCATATCCCTCTGCGTGGCTGGTGGGATATTATAAGGCGAATAGTAAAACAAATGAGCCGTGATAATTTATCTTTAGTGGCGGCTGGCGTGGCATTTTATGCGTTACTGGCTATTTTTCCCGCCATTGCGGCATTGGTGTCTGTGTATGCTTATTTTGCATCACCGAATGATATTAGTGTGTATTTAAGTCAGTTTATGGCGTTATTACCACAAAGCACTCAAGAAATTATTTTATCTCAAGTTTCAAGTCTTGCGCAAAAGTCACAAACTAGTTTAAGCCTTAGTGCGCTGGGTACTTTACTGTTAACTATCTGGAGTAGCTCTAAGGGCAGCCAAGCGTTGATCACAGCATGTAATATTAGTTATCACGAATACGAAAAACGCTCATTCTTAAAGGCGCAACTTGTGCGTTTGTTATTTTCAGTGGGTGCAATTGTGGTGGCTGTAATAGCACTGGTAATTATAGGTATATTACCGCTAGCGCTTAATTTACTCGGAATTAAAGAGAGTATTGATTTTTTAATCATGCTTATATCATGGCCGTTGCTGGCATTGACCTTTAACTTTGCATTATTAATTTTATACCGTTATGCGCCTCACAGAAAAGCAGCTAAATGGCGCTGGGTTACCGTGGGCTCATTCACCGCCACCGTATTATGGATTGTGGCATCTTTTGGCTTTTCATTTTATGTATCTCATTTTGCTAGTTACAACGAAACATATGGCTCTTTAGGTGGAGTGGTTATTATGCTTATGTGGCTATTTATTAGCGCTTATATCATTATTTTGGGAGCCACAATCAATGCTGCGTTAGAGCAGCAAACCGCTCAAGACAGCACCATTGGACCAGATAAAAAAAGAGGGCAGCGAGGTGCGTATGTAGCAGACCACCTCGACACAAAATAACCAGTATTAGGGCTAAATGACTTTTATTTTAAACTAATTACTTGATTTGTTGTTATCAGCTGCATAAACGAGGCTTTGTGCAGCGGCTTTGAAAACAAATAGCCTTGGCCATAATCACAACCGGCCTCAAGTAATAAATCCATTTGTAATTTTGTTTCTATGCCTTCGGCAATCACTTTTAAACCAAGCTGATGAGCCATCATGATAATTGCTTCACACAAAGCCAGCTCTTGACTGCCTTTTTGAATATTATCAACAAAGCGTTTATCTATTTTTAGGTAGTCGGTATCCATTTCTTGCAAGTAAGCAAGCGATGAATAACCGGTGCCAAAGTCATCAAGGGCCAATTGCATCCCTGACTTAACCAAGGCTTTCAAACGACTTTGGGTAAGTTCTTCCGGGTTAACCATTAAGCCTTCAGTAATTTCGGCCACAATCGCTGAGGCTGGTATATTTGCCGTTGCTAGCATATCGTACCATTCGTCTATGCCGCTATCGACGGTTGCCAATTGCACTGGTGAAACGTTAATGCTTATTTGAAATTCATCTTGAATGTGTTTTTTAATATCATTAAGTGTTTGTAGTGCCTCAGCAAATACAAATTGACCCAGCGCATTTATTTGTCTGGTTTCTTCAGCAAGAGGAATAAAGTCAGCAGGGCTGATCAGGCCTTTTTCTGGGTGTTGCCAACGAATAAGTCCCTCAGCTTTATGAACGTGTAAATCATTAAGCGATACGATAGGTTGGTAATACAATTCAAATTGTTCTAGCTCTATAGCTGAGCGAAGCTCTTTGAGTAGTTGCATTCTTGCGTTTGCATCTTCACGCATATCATGTGAGAAAAATTCAAAGCCATTGCGACCGCTATTTTTTGCTTTATACATAGCTTGGTCAGCGGCTTTAAGTAATTGCTCTGGATTTTGGCCATCATCTGGCGCGCAGGCAATACCAATACTGGCACTGATATACACTTTTTCATCTTCAATAAAAATAGTGGAGGCAAGGCTAAGTAAAAGTGATTTTGCCATTTGCTTTATATTATCGCTGCCATGTAAATCACTAAATACAACAACAAACTCGTCTCCGCCAATTCGTGCTACAAAGTCAGCCTCTTTGGCCGTTTGCACAATTCGCTCAGATACTAACTTAAGTAATCTATCGCCGTAATGGTGGCCCAATGTGTCGTTAATATCTTTAAAATGATCAATATCTAATAGCATGATGACCAGTTTTTGATCTGCATTGGTAAGGTTTGCGAATCGTTGGTTTAAGCGCTCTTTTAGTTCTAATCGATTAGGCAAGTCGGTTAAATGATCAAAGTGCGCTTGTCGCCAAATTAATTCATCTGCTTGTTTTTTCTCGGTTAGGTCGGTAAAAATAGCAATACGACTAGTCGGGGCTTTATTTTTATCGTAAATAGTATCGATGGTTAACCATTCAACATACAGCTCGCCATTTTTACGACGATTGGTTATTTCACCTTGCCAACGCCCTGTTTTATTGAGCGATTGCCACATGTAATTATAAAACTGCTTATCGTGTTTACCCGATGATAAAATACCAATAGTTTGATTGAGTACTTCTTTTCGAGAATACAAAGTTGTTTCACAAAACGCAGGGTTCACATCATAAATAACCCCATTTTCATCCGTGATTGCCATGCCTTCACTGCTGTTGTTGTAAACTAATGACGCTAAATGCAACGATTCTTGATTTTGCTTTCGTTGCGTGATGTTACTAATAACGATAATAAACTCATCGGCTTTTTTCATTGGGCTAATTTTAGCTTCATAAAAATGATTATCTTGTTTATGTTCAAGCTCAACAGTGACAGGGGCGTTCAGGGGTATTAAGTACCCTTGCACTTGTTTTAAATTAGCATCAGAGAATAAACACGATAATTTTTTAGGGGGTGTTGAATGGCTATAATTTAACGATTTAATACGTCCACCGGTATCAAGAATATTGCCATTGGCATCTACGCGTAAAAAAGCATCGGGTAATGCATTAAGCAGGCTATTGAGCTCGTCATGCTTATGTTTAAGGCATGCTTCAGCCGTTAAGCGAGTTTCGGCCATGTATTTAAAACGATGGTAAAGTCTATTTAGCTCAGGACTATTGGGCTGCTCATCGTCATGAGGCATATTACCGGCCGCTAAGCGGTTAACCGCCTGCGTTAAACTTTTAATCGGATTTAAAATGCTTTTATTGACCAGTCGTCTAGCTAATACAGCTAAAAGAAGAATGGTCATTAAAAATCCTAAAACCATTTTTACAAAGTTAATATCTATCCGCTCAAGTGTTTTATCTATTGGTTGAGTAATATAAATAGAGAGCTTATTGTCATTGCCATCTCGATAGAGAGTCGTTTGATGAAAAACTCTACGGATACCATCTTTTCCTTTAAAAATGACACCTGCTTGTAAATTATGTTCTAAATCAAACTCTTCCAATTTATAACCTAATCTATCGGCTGAAAAAGGAGAGTTGGCTAAAATAAGATTATTAGAGTCAGTGATGGCGACTCGAACTTCTGTCGGTAAATTCAAGCTATTAAGTGCCGAGCTCCACCAGTCTAAAGCAATTACAGTTACTATCACGCCTTCAATATCATTGTTTTCATTAAGAATAGGGGAAGCAAAGTTAATGCTCTGGGCTTCAAGGCTGCGATCGTGCTGGAAATGGCCAATACTAAACTCTTTACTGGCGAGTGCGTTTTTAAAGTAGGGACGATCACTAACGTTGATATTAGGGGCACCATTATTTGAGGAACAAATTAAATCGCCGTCTTTGTTTACTAAACCAATATTCGCGATATTGCCATTGAGTGCCTTAACATCTAAAAAATACGAAGGGCAGCGAGAAGATAAAGACTTAATGTCTTTCTGCTTTTTTGCTAAAAACTCAGTAATATGCTCTACATCATTAATCATGCTTTGCTGCTTGATAATTAGGTGCTCAGTGATAGAGCGCACTTTTTTCTCGTGCTCTTTAATAGCCGCGTCACGACTAAACCACAAGGTTACTAAAATGACAGCAGCTACAGGCATGCAAATTAGCATAAGTAGTCGATAAAGCTGATGTTTTAATGATGCAGTAAAAATAATCGTATCCAAATAAATATAGGGTAAAACTCTGACCAATAATTCTACTATAAATAACCTTTAATGTACTAAGGTTATATCGCAAATATTAAATTTACTTTTATTGTATATAACTGAAATTTATTAATTAATTTTCGGGTAGAGTCATAATAATAAATTAATATTTTATACTTTTACTTAACCTATTTTAGGCAAAAAAAATGAAAATAACCAAAGTACTAACTGCTTATGCTACCCAAGATGGGGATGGTGTTAATATTCGTCGTATTCCAGGATTTGATGGTAAATATTTAGATCCATTTTTAATGATAGATGAGCTTAAATCTGACGATGAAAGTGATTATATTGGTGGCTTTCCTCCTCATCCTCATAGGGGGATCGAAACCTTTACCTATATTTTAAAAGGCGGGTTTGAACATCAAGACCAAATGGGTAACAAAAAGGCGATTCGTGCGGGTGACGTACAATGGATGAGTACCGGTAGCGGTGTTATGCACAGTGAAATGCCCCTTGCCGATGCTGAACAAGGCTTACATGGTTTTCAAATTTGGCTCAATATGCCAAGTGCTCAAAAAATGCGTGAGCCTCAATACCAAGATACCACAGAGCATCCAGCACCGAGTTTTACTAATCAACAAGGTGTTTCACTTAAAGCCTTAGCAGGGACATGGCAATTTGAATCACACCAATTGGCTGCAAGCTTACAAAATTTAGCTGCTAATGGCGCTATAGCTGATGTAGCTTTGCCTGCGGGTGAAGGGCTTAATTTACCGGCTTTAAAACAGCAAAAAGTAATGATTTATATTCATACAGGCTCATTAATATCTCAGACAGGTGACGTGTTTAATGCGGGTAAGTTACTTATATTAGAACCATTGAGTGACATTGCATTACAGGCACAGAAAGCGGCGGGGGTTCTTATTTTAGCAGGCGATCCACTTAACCAGCCAATTGCGCACATGGGACCTTTTGTAATGACCACCGAGGCTGAAATTCGCCAGGCTGTAAGCGATTATCAAAATGGTTTTTTTGGCTCATTGTCGTGATAAATCGATGCGCGAATGACTTTTAAGCAAGTAGCTTTAATAACCAAGTGTATTTTTTTATCGTGTTAGCATCACCTTTAGCAGACTCAACTACAGCGCCAGCTGCAAACGCACTGGCGAGCCCCACTTTTGTTGCTGCAAAGCGTTTGGCTCTGTATTTTATAGCTGCAAGATGCTGACGTTTTAGCTCTGATCGCATAACAACTTCTTTATCTAGCTGTTGCACGCGAGCGTTCGGTGAGTTGATCAAATAATTGATTAACATAATAGTGTGTGCCTTATAATTTAAGCAGCTGCCTTAGGCTATTTAGCGTTTTAGTAAAGCCAATTTTTTTGCTTAGATAAACGGCGTTTCGCCACAGCCAAACTAAGCATAAAATTTGTAGGCTGATCACCACTGCAATGCTCAGCCAGATAGAGCTAAACAGATCAAAGGTGGCAAAGCCTACAATACCTAAAAATCCCACCCACAATAACACCAAGCCACTGGCAAAACATCCTAGTAGAATGGTGATCAGTGCTAAGGATCTTAACGACAGCTTCCACTCAGCTGTAGCCAGCTGATGTGTCAACTTTCCTTGTTGGTGATAATCATCCTTGAGCTGCGCTGCATAATCAGCAAGCTTAGCAACATGATCTTGCCAGTCATCGGCGTGTTTTGCCGATGACGCCGAATCTGTCCCTTGTGATTCACTTGGTGTTGAGTTTTGGTTTTGCATTAGTATTACTTACGACGAAACAGTGCTGTAACTAACATACCAGCAGCAAACGCCAGACCCGCCGTTGCTAATGGGTTTTCTGATGCGAGTTGACGCGTTTTAGACGAACACTCTGCTAGTTTCTCACGAGCGGCTAACTGCTTTTCATTAAGCGTTTCAGCTGAGCTGCTTGCGCCTTTACGAACACCATTTTCAGCTACCGCCGCTTTACTTGATAATGCATCAACTGCGTCATGCGCTGCTGATGTCGCTTTATCTGTTAGCGGTGCTTCAATCTCTTGTTTTGCATCAATAGGAGTTTTGCTCTTTGTTGCCGTAGCCATAATCAATCCTTAATAGTTTTTTAAAAGTAATTATTTAGATGCAATGATTAAACCAGTCTTTAACCTGTTGTTTTATATGAATTGTATTTTATTTACGAATTTTGAGTGGGTTTATAGCTGTAACTATTGCGACAACAGTTTGTAATTTTTACAAACTAGGACGTGTTGATCATTCGAGATTGATTTTTTCTTTGTCCACTCAGTTACAAACCTCGCGACGTGATTAAACCGCATCTAGTTTGACCAAACTCTAATTCACAAAGGTCAGCAGGGCTCAAATAAATTGTAATTATTCACTGTTTATTCATTAAGCAAATAATGCCAACGAGCTAATAAAAAGCACGATAAAAAATTTTTTACTGGCTGATCAGATTTTTTATTAAACAATTCAACCGCTTTAATCGGAGCCTTATTTTTTCAGGCTTCGCGGGGTGCTAAAGCTGGGTGACTTACTTGACAAAAAGGCTTGTCAAGCCCTAAACTGGAGCACTGTGGTAAAAAGTGGTGTTTAGTGGATCAAACTGGATCGGGTTAATCAAAAAGTTGATTAAAATAAATTTACAATAGGCTTTTTATGTTTCGTGGCGCAAGTTCACTGAGTTTGGATGATAAAGGACGTTTTGCGGTACCGACAAAGTACCGAGATACGCTATTGTCTGAAGATCAGGGAACGGTAATTTGCACAGTTGCACTCAATGAGCCTTGCCTTTGGTTATACCCTCTTGCTGAATGGCTAGAAATAGAAAGCCGTTTAGCAAAAATATCTAATATGAATCCTAGAGCACGACGGATGCAACGTATGTTGTTAGGTAATGCGACAGAATATCAGCTTGATAAAAACGGTCGAATTTTGTTGGCGCCTTCATTGCGCTCACATGCAGAACTTGGCAAAAAAATTATGCTGGTGGGTTTAATGAATAAATTTGAAATTTGGGATGAAGCACGTTGGCACGAGCAGATGCGCCAAGACACTGAGCTTGAAAGGCTCGGTGATTTTGAACCGAATGACGATTTAGATAACTTCACCCTCTAGCAGCAAAATAAAAGGCAAATAACAGCTAATGACAGCGCAATTTGAACACGTATCCGTATTAATGGACGAAACCATAGATGCACTTGCAATTAAGCCAGACGGCATATACATGGATGGTACCTTTGGACGTGGCGGACATTCAGGGCAAATATTAGCGCGCTTAGGTGAAAGCGGTCGTTTGCAGGCCATTGACCAAGATCCACAAGCGATAAAGTCTGCTGAAAAGTTTGCTGATGACCCGCGTTTTTCAATTGCTCATTCTCGTTTTTCAAAGTTATACGAGGTAGCTGAGCAAAACGATCTTATTGGTCAGGTTGATGGCATTTTACTTGATATTGGTGTGTCGTCGCCGCAGCTAGATGACGCAGCGCGTGGCTTTAGCTTTATGAAAGATGGTCCGCTTGATATGAGAATGGACCCAAGTACAGGTCGCAGCGCAGCGCAGTGGTTAGCTGAGGCTGAATTAGATGACATTACTCATGTGATCAAAAAGCTAGGTGAAGAAAAATTTGGTAAGCGCATTGCGCACAAAATTTTAGAAGTGCGTGAACACACGCCAATCACTACCACTAAGCAGCTCGCTGATTTAGTCGATGAAGCCGTACCGGTGAAAGATAAGTTTAAACACCCTGCAACGCGGACTTTTCAGGCTATTCGTATTTATATCAATAGCGAATTAGAGGAAATTCAAACGGCATTACAAGCGGCGATTAAAGTTCTTAAGCCGGGTGGTCGCTTAGTGGTTATTTCGTTTCATTCTTTAGAAGATCGCATTGTTAAACAATTTATTAAAAAACAGAGTAAGGGAGAAGCGATACCCAGAGGTCTGCCTTTAACCGACGCACAAATAAATAAAAATCTGACGTTAAAAGCAGTGGGTAAAGCTATTAAACCAAGTGCTGATGAAGTGGCGCGTAATCCACGCTCTCGCAGCTCAGTGCTAAGGATCGCACAGAGGTTGGGATGAGTAAAAAAGCGAGCTATCGCCAACCCAATTTATTTCTTGAAATAATTAAAGGCCTAGGTGCGAACAAGATCACCTTGGCCTTGTTGGTTGTGATATTCGCATCAAGCTTGAGTGTGGTGCAAGTAACTCATCTCTCTCGAGCGCAATTAATTGAGCAAGATTCGTTGCTCCAAGAGCGTGACGAATTGGATTTAGAATGGCGTTATTTTTTAGTGGAAGAAGAGTTTTATTCACAACATGCGCGCATTGAAGAAGTGGCAACGTCACAACTCGAAATGAAGCGGCCAACCAGCCAAGATGAGCAGGTAATTATATTACAATGAGAATGCGAGGCAAAAAACCAGTCAATAACCTAATAGCATGGCGCTTTATTTTAGTGTGCGCGGTGATTTTTTTAGTGTTTGTGACCTTGGTATCGCGTGCTGCGTACTTGCAAGTAATTGAACCTGATAAAGCGCGCTCTGAAAGCGATAAACGTACGGTACGGATTGAAAAACTGCATGTGCAACGCGGGATGATTTTCGATCGTAACGGTAAAGAGCTTGCCGTTAGTGTGCCTGTGGTAAGCGTGTATGCGGATCCTAAAGCCCTGCATAAATCACTGGTTAGTAAAGTACTTAGGCAAGCACGCAAAAACGGTGAAGATCAGCAAACGCTTCGTGAAAATGTTGCTGAGTTAAATAAGCGTACCGCCCTGTATTATAAAAATGATTTACGCTGGCGTGAATTGGCTGATGTGTTGCGCATTGAGCCTAGTAAAATTAACACGCGATTACTTGATGATCCTACTCGTCGCTTTGTGTATTTAAAACGCCAAGTGACTCCCGCTGTGGCTAATTACATCGGTGATTTACGCCTACCTGGTATTCATTTATTGGATGAATCAAAACGTTATTACCCTGCTGGTGAAGTAAGCGCACATGTTATTGGATTTACCAATATTGATGGTAAAGGCATTGAGGGCATAGAAAAGCTTTATGAAAACGCGTTAACCGGTGAAGAAGGTCGCCGTACCATTCGCAAAGATGCGCAAGGGCGTGAAGTTGAAGTGCTTGATGAACGCGAGCGAGTAGAGCCTGAAAGCATTCAACTAAGTATTGATCAGCGAATTCAAGCCATTGCCTATAAAGCAGTTAAATCAGCGGTATTAACTTATAAAGCGACCTCAGGTTCTGCCATGGTAGTAGATGTTAAAACCGGTGAAGTCTTGGCCATGGTCAATAGCCCATCATTTAATCCTAACAACTTAAGCGGGGCGGCTCCTCATAAACGTCGTAACCGCGCTATTACCGATTTGTTTGAACCCGGCTCAACTGTTAAGCCTCTAGCCATTTTAGCTGGATTAGACTACGGCACAATCCAACCGGATGACAAAGTTGATACCTACCCAGGCTGGATGCGCTTAGGGGGCAGCTTAGTACAAGATACCCGTAATCATGGCGAAATGACGCTGCGCGAAATTTTAAAATACTCCAGTAATATGGGAGTAACCAAAATAAGCCAAACAGTACCCAAAGAGTACTTTGTGGGCTTGTATCAAAAAGTGGGGTTTGGCAGTGATAGTGGTACTGGCATGGTAGGCGAAAGTAGTGGCTTATTTTACCCTAATCGCCGTTGGTCAGATCACGAAATTGCAGCGCTCTCGTTTGGTTACAATATTGCCGTGAGTACCGCGCAAATGGCACGTTTTTACGCCATGTTAGGGGCAGGCGGGGTTAATCGTCCGCTTACTGTACTAAAGCAAGATTCTATACCTGAAGGTGAGCGTGTCTTTCAACAAGAAGATGTTGAAGCCGTTGTCCATATGATGGAAAGCGTATTTGAAGAAGGCGGTACCGCACGCCGCGTTAAAGTGGATGGTTACCGCGCTGCTGGTAAAACAGGCACCTCTAAAAAAGCCGCCGCAGGGGGCTATGGTGACGAATATGTAGGTTATTTTGCGGGCATTGCCCCTGCGAGTAACCCGCGATTAGCCGTTGTGGTATTAATCAACGAGCCCGGTGGAGATGTTTATTATGGCGGCGCAACGGCAGGTCCAGCGTTTGCAGAAATAATCTCTAATTCATTAAGAATTTTAAACGTTGCCCCAGACAAAGACTCGGTGGCATACGTAAAGGGCAAAGATGATGGTGCGTGATTTACACACAATTTTAAAACATTTAGAAATAGATGCAGCACGTTTAATGGTAAACGAGCTGCGTTTAGATAGCCGCGATGTAAAACCAGGTGATGTGTTTGTGGCGATAAAAGGGCACCAGTTAGATGGTGGGCACTTTATTAGTAAAGCAATTGAAAATGGTGCCAGTGCAATTATTGCCGACAGACTGTGTGAATTTGAAAGTGATTTTGAGCCGCTTTATTTAGTCTCAGAATTGAATAAGAAACTGCCTGTATTGGCGAGTCAATTTTACCAACAACCGAGCAAGCACTTAGATTTAGTTGGCGTAACGGGCACCAATGGTAAATCGACTACCACAGCAATGATTGCTCATTTAGCGCAATTTTGTCATACCCAAGCCGCTATTATTGGCACCTTAGGCTACGGCCATCCAGATAACTTAACACCACTGCAAAATACTACGCCTTCAGCAGTCGATTTACAGCGTATTTTAAGCGACTTAAAAAATGAGCAACACCAATTGGTTGCTATGGAAGTGTCATCGCATGGTTTGGTACAGCACCGTGTTGATCAGTGTCATTTTAAAGCTGCAGTGTTTACTAACTTGTCGCGCGATCACTTAGATTACCATGGCGATATGCAAAGCTATGGTGATGCTAAATTAATGCTGTTTCGTGATTTTGATGCTGATCATGTCATTCTTAATCAGGATGACGGACAAGCAGAGCAATGGATTGAAAAATACAGCTTTAATAGTCTTATTTGTTATGGCCGTAAAAACTTAGCCCCTAAAAATGCACAGTTTGTGTATTTTTCAGATGTTCAGTATTCAGCAACCGGTATTTCGGCGCAATTAACTACTAGCTGGGGTGATGTTGCCATAAAATCACCGCTGTTTGGTGAATTTAATCTTTATAATTTAACGGCTGCGTTAGCAACGCTATTAGCGCTAGGCTATCCATTAACACAGTTAGTAGCAGGATGTGAGTATTTACAGCCGGTAGCCGGCAGGATGCAAGCATTTACAGCGCCAAGTATGCCTACTTGCGTTGTTGATTATGCGCATACGCCAGATGCGTTGGCTTTAGCGTTACAAGCGCTGCAGCAACATGTACCAGGTGGAGTGAGTTGTGTGTTTGGTTGTGGCGGCGACAGAGATAAAGGAAAGCGTGTACTAATGGCACAAGCTGCTGAGCAGTTTGCAGACAAAGTGATCATTACCAGTGATAACCCACGCTCTGAAGACCCTAAGGTAATTATTAATGATGTAGCTGCGGGATTAGAGCATCCAGAAAACGCTCATTTAGAGGCCGATCGCGGTGCCGCGATACAATTTGCTATAGATAACGCAAAAGCCGGTGAGGTTATTTTAATTGCCGGTAAAGGGCATGAAGACTATCAAATTATAGGCGATAAACGCATCGATTTTTGCGACCGCCAATTTGTACAACAACAATTAAAAAAAGCAGTAAGAGGGTCTCAAGCATGATCCCAATGGATTTTGATTGGCTAGCTAATGTGCTAGCAACCGATTATCAAGGTGATAATCGCAAGGTGATAAATATAAACACCGATACCCGTACTTTGTGTGATGGTGAAGTGTTTTTGGCGCTTAAGGGCCCAAATTTTGATGGCCATAAATTTATTGAACAAGCAAAACAAAAAGGCGCTATAGGCGTGATTGTCGATCACGCTGTTGATACCGATATTGCTCAATTTGTAGTTGCCGATACCCGTATTGCATTAGGCACAATTGGTACAGCAGTGATGGCGCAAGTTGCACCTAAAACTATCGCTATTACTGGCAGTGTAGGTAAAACAACAGTTAAAGAAATGTGTGCCGCTATTTTATCAAGTAAAGGGGATGTATTAGCCACTAAAGGTAATTTTAACAACGACATTGGCGTACCGTTAACTTTACTCAGATTAGAGCCACAACATCGCTTTGCGGTTATTGAATTAGGCGCTAACCACATAGGTGAAATTGCGTACACCACCGCGATGACCAAACCGGATGTAGCTGTGGTATGTAATGTTGCTGCTGCCCACTTGGAAGGCTTTGGTAGCCTGCAAGGTGTGGCACAAGCAAAAGGTGAAATTTACGACGGATTAAAAGAGGATGGCATCGCCATCGTCAATTGTGATAGTGACTTTAGTCAATATTGGCTTGATAAGTTAGCAACGCGCAATATTAAATGTTTTTCGAGTAGTGAAAAGCTCGATATTTGGGCTGAAGACATCAGCCTAGATGCACAAGCTCGCGCAAGCTTTACTTTGTGCACCAAGCAACACAGTGTGCCGGTTAAGTTAGCACTGCCAGGTAAACACAATATTAGTAACGCGCTTATTGCTGCGGCGTTAACAAGTGAGTTTGACGTGTCACTTGAGGACATTGCCAGCGCGTTAGCGACAATGGGTGAAGTTAAAGGACGGGTTAACCTAATTGAAGCCAGTGATTCACTCACCATTATCGATGATACATACAATGCCAACGTAAAGTCGGTGAAAGCTGCGATTGATTTACTTAGTGATATTCAAGGTCATCGTATTTTGGCACTCGGTGATATGGGTGAACTTGGCGAAGATGCCCGTAAATATCATCAAGAAGTCGGTGAATACGCATTAGCGCAAGGCATTGATGAGTTATTTACACTCGGAGTATTAAGTAAATGTGCCAGTGATGTATTTGGGCTGCCAAATCGCCATTTCTCTAATCGTGAGCAAATGCTGCAGCAAATTCAAAACAGCATTAGCAAAGTAGATAAAAAAATTACCCTTGTCGTGAAAGGATCACGCAGTTCTCGCATGGAGCTTTTAGTAACCGATTTAGTTAATGGCCAGCAACAAGCCATCAATGGAGTATCATCATGTTAGTTTGGCTGGCTGAGTATTTAACTCAATATTATAGTGGCTTTAATGTTTTTTCGTATTTAACCCTGCGTGCCATTTTAGGTATTTTAACCGCATTGATGATGTCGTTGTATTTTGGTCCTAAGTTAATTCGTGCGTTGCAACGCATGCAAATAGGGCAAACAGTACGTGATGATGGTCCGCAATCGCACCTATCTAAATCGGGTACACCGACCATGGGTGGCTTACTTATTTTAGGAGCTATTTTTACCAGCACATTATTATGGGCAGACTTGTCTAATAAATACGTATGGGCCACTTTATTTGTAATTGGCTCATTAGGTATTGTGGGCTTTATTGATGATTACCGTAAGGTGATCCGCAAAGATCCAAAAGGACTTATTGCAAAGTGGAAATACTTTTGGCAATCGGTAATTGCACTGGTTGTAGCCACTGCGCTTTACATGAGCAGCACACAAGCGACAGAAACATCTCTTGTTGTGCCATTTTTTAAAGATGTACTGCCACAGCTGGGGCTGTTTTATATCGTGATCACCTACTTTGCGTTGGTGGGCACGTCCAACGCGGTTAATTTAACCGACGGTCTAGACGGTTTAGCCATTGTACCTACTATTTTAGTGGCTGCAGCACTGGCCATTATTGCTTACTTAACGGGTAATATTAATTTTTCGGCTTATTTGCATATTCCGCATTTACCACTGGCGAGTGAGTTGGTTGTGGTATGTACCGCTATTGTAGGGGCTGGGTTAGGTTTTTTATGGTTTAACACGTATCCGGCGCAAGTATTTATGGGCGATGTAGGCTCATTAGCACTGGGTGGTGCATTGGGGATTATTGCCGTACTTGTTCGCCAAGAGCTGTTACTGATTATTATGGGGGGCGTGTTTGTAATGGAAGCGCTATCGGTAATTTTACAAGTTGGCTCTTACAAATTACGTGGGCAACGCATTTTTAGAATGGCGCCTATTCATCACCATTACGAACTTAAAGGTTGGCCGGAGCCACGCGTTATTGTGCGCTTTTGGATAATTTCTATTGTGCTGGTACTCGCTGGCCTTGCGACATTAAAGATCCGATAAATGCAGTATTTAAACGAGATAAAAAATAAACACATAACAGTGCTCGGACTCGGTGTAACCGGTCTGGGCATTGTGCGTTTTTTATTATCTCAATCAATACAGCCTTATGTGGTCGATAGCAGAGAGAATCCGCCAGGTGTTGATTGGCTCAATCAGCACGCACCTCAATTAAAAACTCACTTTGGTGACCTAGAAAATGCGGCGCTCAGTGCTTGCGATATGATTATTATTAGTCCTGGGCTGAGCTTAAAAACACCAGCAATTGTTAAGGCAATTAACGCAGGCGTTGAAGTGATTGGTGATGTTGAGTTATTTGCGCGCATTAATAGCAAACCAGTCGTTGCTGTAACCGGCTCTAATGGTAAATCAACCGTAGTAACACTTGCCTACGAAGTATTAAAAACCGCAGGTTATAAGGTGGCACTCGGTGGCAACATTGGCACAGCGGTACTGGATTTGCTTGACGGTGACTTTGATGTATTTGTATTAGAGCTATCGAGTTTTCAGCTTGATACCACACGCAGCCTAAAAACCACCAGTGCAACCGTGCTTAATATTTCAGAAGATCATCTCGATCGTTATGATAGTTACCAATCCTATATAGATTCAAAACTAAGTATTTATAATGGTGCTGAACACATAGTGATTAATGCTGACGATAAGCAAACACACCCTGTGAGTCGCACGTTAGCACCACAACTGAGCTTTGGTGAAACACAAGGCAATTACCACTTAGCACAGCACAATAACGAAGCGTACTTTATGGTAAAGGACGAAGCTTATTTACCAGTAAATACTTTAGCCGTTGTGGGTAAGCATAACTATTTAAATACCTTGGCAGTGATGGCGTTACTCAGCCCATTTACAATTACTAAGGCGCATTACAAAACCGCATTATCTCAATTTAATGGCTTAGCGCACCGTTGTCAGTTTGTGGGTGAGTTTAATGGCGTTAAATACTTTAACGACTCTAAAGCCACTAATGTAGGCGCAACAGTGGCGGCAATAGATAGTTTAGCGGGTAAGCACAAAAACCTAGTCGTGATTGCTGGTGGTGATGCTAAAGGTGCGGATTTAGAGGTGTTAAAGCCTTATATTGAAAAGCATGTAAAAGCGCTGATTTGTTTTGGTAAAGATGCCAAAGATTTAGTGGCACTCAGTGCTAAAGGTCATTTAACCAATAATATGTCTGAGGCTGTGACGCTTGCAAAGCAATTAAGTAAATCGGGCGATACCGTTTTACTCGCACCTGCCTGTGCCAGCATTGATATGTATAACAATTATATGCAACGCGGCGATGATTTTGTGCAATGTGTATTGCAGGGGCAGTCATGATTGCTTTTGCGGATATTAAAGAGGCTCTCACCCCTAAACCTTCAGCGCAGCTTTATGATGTGCCACTGCTTTATTGCATGCTAATGCTGATTGGTGTGGGCTTTGTGATGGTAACCAGTGCCTCAATGCCGACAGCCGATAGACTGTTTGGTAATATTTATCATTTTACTATCCGCCATGGCATTTTTTTAGGGCTATCGTTTTGTTTATTTTGCATTAGTACTCAAGTACCTATGTCGTGGTGGAAAAAAGCTAACCCCTATTTATTACTAATCGGTTTAGTACTGTTATTAGTGGTACTTATTGTAGGACGTGAAGTCAATGGTTCGACCCGCTGGATACCCGTAGGACCGTTTAATATTCAAGCCTCGGAGCTCGCTAAGTTGTTCTTCTTTAGTTATATCGCAGGCTACTTAGTACGTAAGCGCAATGAAGTTCAAGAAAACATAAAAGGCTTTGCTAAACCCATAGCGGTATTTGCAGTTTATGCAGCACTTATTTTAATGCAGCCCGATTTAGGGACTGTGGTGGTGATGTTTGTTACTACGGTTGGTTTGTTGTTTTTAGCCGGTGCCAAGCTTTGGCAGTTTTTTGCACTTATTTTAACCGGTATTGCGCTAGTGGTTGGGCTTATTGTGTTAGAGCCATATCGTATGGCGCGTGTGGTTGGCTTTTTAGAACCTTGGGATGACCCTTTTGGCAAAGGCTACCAATTAGTGCAATCACTAATGGCTTATAGTCAAGGCGATTGGTTTGGCCAAGGCCTAGGAAACAGCGTACAAAAATTACAATATTTACCAGAAGCGCACACCGACTTTATTTTTGCTGTTATTGCTGAAGAGTTAGGTTTTATGGGGGTGCTGAGCATTTTAATGGTACTCGGTACTTTAGTATTTAGAGCTTTACTCATTGGCCAAAACGCGCTTAAAAACGGCAAAGAATATGAAGGCTACTTAGCCTTAGCAATTGGTATTTGGTTTGCGTTTCAAACCATGGTTAATGTGGGCGCCAGTGCCGGTATTTTGCCAACCAAAGGATTAACCTTGCCGTTTATTTCTTATGGTGGCTCAAGTTTATTAATGATGACCATAGCAACCGGTATTTTATTACGTGTAGATTTTGAGACCAAGATGGCAACGAAACAAGCCACGTCAGGTGGAGCTAAGCGATGAGTAAAAAAATAGTCGTTGTAGCAGGGGGCACAGGTGGACATATTTTTCCAGGGATTGCCGTTGCTGATTATCTCAAACAGCAAGGTTGGCAAGTTAGCTGGATAGGCACCCCAGATAGAATGGAAGCCAGTGTCGTGCCCAAGCACAACATAGAAATTGATTTTATTGATGTAAAAGGCGTGCGAGGGAATGGTTTAAAACGCCTTATTAAAGCGCCATTCATGGTTATTAATGCAATATTGCAAGCGCGTAAGGTATTAAAACAACAACGCCCTGACGTCGTTTTAGCAATGGGGGGGTATGTAACTGGCCCAACAGGTATTGCGGCAAAAAGCCTAGGTATTCCTTTGGTGATTCACGAACAAAATGCCGTAGCAGGCATGAGCAATAAATGGCTAGCGAAATTTGCGAATCGCGTGTTAGCGGCTTTCCCTAGTGCTTTTGCCAGTGGAAAGGCTGAGCTGGTGGGTAACCCTGTGCGTCAGAGTGTGGTTGATATACCTAAGCGGGAAGTATCAAGCCCAATCAATATGCTTGTTGTGGGTGGCTCGTTAGGTGCGCAAGTACTCAACCAAACACTGCCAGAAGCATTTAAGCGCTTGAATGATACTTGTGCCATTAATATTTGGCATCAAACCGGTAAAGGGCACCTTGCTAGTGTAAGTGAAAGTTACCAGCAGCAACAAATGGGCAATGAGCAAGTGACCGTTGCTGAATTTATTGATGATATGGATACCGCTTATAGCTGGGCAGATATTGTGATTTGTCGTGCGGGTGCGCTTACGGTAAGTGAAATTGCCGCAGCGGGTAAAATGGCGGTATTTGTGCCGTTTCCACACGCGGTTGATGATCATCAAACAGCCAATGCACAGTATTTAGTAATGGCAGAGGGGGCGTTATTAATGCCACAGGGGCAATTTAATAAGCGCAGTATTGTTGAACTTTTAAGCCCCTATTTAGCCGAACCTTTATTAATAACTAAAATGGCTGGCAAAGCAAAACAGCAGGCTATTTTAGATGCCACAGCAAGCGTAGCGATGCACTGTGAGCAAGTAACAAATAAGAGAACATAAGTGAAACAGACATTAGCAAAAGAAAAATATACACGCCCAGCGATGCGCCGCATTGAAACTATTCACTTTGTAGGAATAGGCGGTGCAGGCATGGGCGGCATTGCAGAAGTACTTGCTTTTGAAGGTTACCGTATTACCGGTTCAGATATAGCTCACAGCGCAATGACTGAGCGTTTAATTAAAGCCGGTGCTGAAGTATTTATTGGCCATCATGAAAATAACGTAAAAGACGCCAATGTGGTGGTGGTTTCAAGTGCAATAGATAAAACAAATCCTGAAATTCAAGCCGCGCAAGCTGCGCGTATTCCGGTGGTTCGTCGTGCAGAAATGTTAGCTGAACTGATGCGCTTTCGCCACGGTATTGCCATTGCGGGCACCCATGGTAAAACGACCACAACCAGCTTAATTGCGAGCATTTATGCACAAGCCGGGCTCGATCCAACCTTTATTATTGGTGGTTTGCTTAACAGTGCTGGCAGCAATGCTAAGGTAGGTAAAAGTGACTTTTTAATCGCCGAAGCAGATGAAAGCGATGCCTCATTTTTGCACTTACAGCCTATGGTGTCGGTGATCACTAATATTGAAGAAGATCACATGGAAACCTACGGCGGTAGTTTAGAAAAAATGAAAGATACTTATGTTGAATTCATTCATAACCTGCCGTTTTACGGGTTAGCGGTGGTGTGTATTGATTCAGACGTTGCTGCTGAATTGATCCCCCGTTTTGGTCGTCCGGTGATCACTTATGGTGAGTCACACGAGGCTGATTATCGAATGAGTGACTTTAGCCAAACAGCGAACACATGCCAATTTACGGTGACTAATAAACAAGGTGAGAGTTTAACCGCCAAGCTGAATATGCCGGGTAAACATAATGCCCTTAATGCAACCGCAGCGATTGCCGTGGCTAAAGATCAAAATATTGCGAATCATGCAATTTTAGCGGCTTTAGATACTTTTGAAGGTATTGGCCGTCGTTTTCAGCACTACGGTGAATTTGAAAATGAACGCGGCAGCGTGATGCTTGTTGATGACTATGGTCATCACCCGTCAGAAGTGGCTGCTACCATCACCGCAGCACGGGAAGGCTGGCCTGATAAGCGTTTAGTGATGGTGTATCAGCCGCACCGTTATACGCGTACTCGCGATTTATACGAAGATTTTGTTAAGGTATTGGCTGAGGTTGATCAGCTTTTATTACTCGATGTTTACAGTGCTGGCGAAGAGCCGATTGTTGGCGCTGATAGTAAGAGTTTATGCCGTAGTTTGCGCCAGCGTGGCAAAGAGCCATTACATGTAGCCTCAAGCTCAGAGCTTGCGGGTGTACTTGCCAACTGCCTACAAAATAACGACCTAGTGCTCACACAAGGTGCGGGTAACATAGGTCAGCTAGTTAAAAATTTAGCAGCCACGAATATGTCGATAGAAAAATTAAAGCAAGGTGAAGTATGACGCAGGTAAATTCCCAGTTTGGTAAAGTAGCGGTGCTGCTAGGTGGAAACTCAGCAGAGCGCGACGTGTCATTAAAATCTGGTCAAGCGGTATTAAATGCGCTCTTAGACGTTGGCATTGATGCGATAGCGTTTGATCCACAAAATCGTTCGTTATGGGAATTAAAGTCGTTAAACGTTGATCGCGTTTTTATTGCTTTACATGGGCGTGGTGGTGAAGACGGCACGGTACAAGGTGCTCTAGAATTTATGAACCTGCCGTATACCGGCAGTAATGTTCTGGGTTCGGCACTGGCAATGGATAAAATTCGTTGTAAGCATTTGTTTAAATCGGCAGGCTTAAGCACCGCACCTTATGCCGTGGTTGATGCTAAAAAAGGCTTTGATGCCAATGCCATTATGGCGCAATTTAAAAAGGTAATGGTTAAGCCATCGCACGAGGGCTCCAGTATCGGTATGGCGCAAGCAAGCTCTGCAGAAGAACTTGAAGATGCGCTCACTAATGCATTTAAGTTCGACAGCCAAGTATTGGTAGAGCAGTGGATCACGGGTCGTGAATTTACCATTACGGTCTTGGGTGATGAAGTACAACCTGTGATTGAAATGAGCACCCCAAACGGATTTTATGACTACCAAGCTAAATATCAGTCAAGTAGTACGCAATATCATTGCCCTGCTGATTTATCACCATCGGATACTCAAAAATTACAAGCGATGGCGCTTGATGCGTTTGATTTAGTAGGTGCAAGTGGCTGGGGACGAGTCGATGCGATGCAAGATGAACAAGGACATTTTTACTTACTAGAAGTGAATACCGTACCAGGCATGACAGAAAAATCATTGGTGCCAATGGCAGCAAAAGCCAACGGGGCAAGTTTTGAGCAATTAGTTGTTCGCATTTTGGAGCAAACCCTTTAATATGCATCCCTTTTTAGAGAAAGCGCAGCAACTAAAACAGCAACTTAACTGGTCGCTGATTTTTGGAGTGAGTTTTTTTCTAGCCGTGGTGATAGGGTTAATTGAAATAACCAGTGGGGTTTCGCATTGGTTAGTTGAAAATAAAGATGCACAAATTAAGCATTTAACGGTGCTGGGGAACCCTAAGTACACCGATGAAAAAGCAATAACAGCGGCAATAAAAAAAGCAGATTTAAGCAGTTTTTTTGAGCTAAACGTAAAGCAAGTTCAGCATTTAGTACAAGAGCTGCCTTGGGTTGCAACGGTATCGGTAAGAAAGCAATGGCCTGATACCATTCAAGTTTACGTGGTAGAACATCAAGCGGTTGCTCACTGGAATAGTGACTTGCTGATTAATCAAAGCGGTGACGCGTTTGAAGCAAAAAGTGATAAATTAAGTGCCACTTTACCCCAACTATATGGGCCAGAGGGCAGTGAAAAAGAAGCATGGGTAGCGTTTAAACAGTTTGATGAAATGCTAAAAGTCAATGCATTAACGCTCACTAGCCTTGCGCTATCTGAGCGGTTTTCGTGGCAACTTTGGTTAGATAACGGTGTGCGTTTAAATTTAGGACGCAAAGATAAAGCCAAACGTGTACAACGTTTTATAGACGTTTATTCACGTATAGAAAAACGTGCTGATGCACAGATAGATGCAATTGATTTACGCTACGATACCGGCCTTGCAGTGAGCTATAAGCCACTGCAAGAACAGCAATTATAATAAAGAGTAAGGCATGACTAAGTCAGCAGAAAGAAACCTAGTGATTGGATTAGACGTTGGCACTTCTAAAGTAGTGGCCACGGTAGGTGAAATCACCACAGATAACAAGCTCAGCATTGTTGGCGTGGGGAGCCAAGTATCTCATGGAATGGATAAAGGCGGTGTTAACGATTTAAATTTAGTGTCTGAGTCTATTCGCCGCGCTATAGATGAAGCCGAATTGATGGCTGATTGTCGTATTAGCTCGGTTTATTTGGGTATTTCTGGCAAGCATATTCAGTGTCAGAACGAAAGCGGTGTTGTGGCTATTAATAACACCGAAGTAACCGATGAAGACATTGAAAATGTAATACACATTGCTCGTTCAGTGCCAATTTCAGCTGAACGCAAAATGTTGCATGCTTTGCCGCAAGAGTACAGCATTGACATGCAAGAGGGGATTAAAAACCCACTCGGCATGAGCGGTGTGCGCATGGAAGCACGCGCGCACATTATTACCTGCTCCAACGACATGGCTAAAAATATAGAAAAATGTGTTGAACGTTGCGGGCTTGAAGTTGACCAACTTATATTCACAGCGCTTGCTTCGTGTTATTCCGTACTGACGGATGACGAAAAAGAGTTAGGTGTTGCGGTGCTTGATATTGGTGGTGGTACTATGGATATCACTATTTATATTAATGGTGCGCTGCGTCATTCGGCGGTTATTCCGGTGGCAGGTAACCAAGTAACCGGTGATATTGCAAAAATATTTCGTACACCTATATCACATGCTGAGTCACTCAAAGTACAATATGCCTGTGCAAGTAGCCAAATGGCGAGCAGCGAAGATACGATTGAAGTGCCAAGCGTAGGTGGGCGGCCAGCAAGACTGATGTCTAGGCACACGTTATCAGAAGTGGTTGAGCCACGTTTTAGAGAATTATTTGAACTGGCGATGGAAGAAATTCGTCGTTCAGGATTAGAAGACCAAATTGCAGCAGGTCTCGTCATTACTGGCGGAACTGCTAAAATGACTGGCGCAATGGAAGTGGCTGAAGATATTTTTCAGATGCCAGTAAGAATAGGTAAACCAATTGGTGTAGTAGGTTTAACTGATTATGTTGATGATCCATCGTACGCAACCGCTGTAGGTTTGTTACAATACGGGCGTACTATGCAGTCGATGAATGCACAAAAGTCGAAAGCGGATGATAATAATAATTGGTGGAACCGCATCACAAAATGGTTTCAAGGCGAGTTTTAGTACTCAAGTCGGAGAGTAAATATGTTTGATATAATGGAACAACACAGCGAAGAAGCTGTAATAAAAGTAATCGGTGTTGGTGGCGGTGGCGGTAACGCAGTTGAGCACATGGTAAAACAACAAATAGAAGGTGTTCGTTTTATTGCAGCGAATACGGATGCACAAGCATTACGTAATTCAGCCGCTGATGTAACGGTACAATTAGGTACGCAAATAACCTCTGGGTTAGGTGCGGGTGCAAACCCTGAAGTAGGCCGTCAGTCGGCTGAAGAAGACGCAGAAACGATTCGTGCCAGCCTTGAAGGCGCCGATATGGTATTTATAGCGGCAGGTATGGGCGGCGGTACAGGGACCGGAGCAGCGCCAGTCGTGGCTAAAATTGCTAAAGAGCTGGGCATTCTAACCGTGGCAGTTGTAACGCGTCCATTTGATTTTGAAGGTAAAAAACGTGCTGCTGCTGCAGAGCAGGGGATTAGCGAATTGTCTGAAATCGTGGACTCGTTAATTACTATTCCAAATAACAAATTACTAAAAGTATTAGGTAAAGGGACAACTTTACTGGATGCGTTTGCTAAAGCAAATGACGTATTATTTGGTGCGGTACAGGGTATTGCTGAGCTAATCACACGCTCGGGTCTAATTAACGTGGATTTCGCCGACGTACGTACTGTTATGTCTGCAATGGGTACAGCCATGATGGGGACTGCATCTGCCTCGGGTCCTGATCGTGCACAAGAAGCAGCAGAAGCGGCTATTTCAAGCCCATTACTAGAAGACGTTGATTTAACCGGTGCTAAAGGTATCTTGGTTAATATTACTGCCGGCATGGATATCGCGATTGAAGAATTTGAAATCGTAGGTAATCACGTTAAGGCGCTAGCGTCTGAAAACGCAACGGTGGTTGTGGGTGCAGTAATCGACCCTGAAATGACAGACGAGCTACGTGTAACGGTTGTTGCAACTGGCTTAGGCGGCGATCGTCGTCCACAGTTTGGTATTGTAGATAATGGCTTTAAAAAAGCATCAGGTTCTGATGTAGCCAGTTCAAGCACGCAAACAAGCAGCAGCATGTATGTTCCTAGCTTTGCAAGCCAAGGCGCAAGTACAGAAGAGCCTGCAACGACTACGCAAACAGAATCTAAAGAGCAAAGCACATCGACGAGCTCTTCAAGTTCTTCAGCGAATACGTCGTCAAGCAGTGCTAAGAAAACAGATAAGTCTGAAGGTGGCGATTATTTCGACATCCCTGCTTTTTTACGTAAACAAGCAGATTAATAAAAAACAGTACTTTTGTGCGAAATGTGAACGAATATTGTAGTTATACCGTATTTATGCTACACTCCGCCGTCTAACTGTTATATATACTAAAGTGAGCGAACCTATGATTAAACAGCGTACGATTGCACAAGTAGTCAAAGCCATAGGAATTGGACTTCATAAAGGTGAGAAGGTCACAATAACTCTCCGACCTGCGAGCGCAAATACTGGGATTGTATTTCGTCGTGTCGACCTTGATCCGGTTGTTGATTTTGAAACAACACCTGAAGCCGTTGGTGATACGCAATTGTGTACCTGTTTAATTAACAAAGATGGCGTTCGCTTATCGACTACTGAGCACTTAATTGCGGCGGTTGCGGCAATGGGAATCGACAATTTAATTGTTGAACTTGATAGCTCAGAAGTACCAATAATGGATGGTAGTGCATTGCCATTCATTTATTTATTACAAAAAGGCGGCATTGAAGAGCAAAATGTTGCAAAACGCTTTATTCGTATTAAAGAAAAAGTACGTATTGAAGAAGGTGATAAATGGGCCGAAGTAGAACCTTACGACGGATTCCACATCGATTTCGAAATTGCCTTCGATCACCCTGCAATCAATGAAAGCCGCCAACGTGTTGGTTTAGATATTACGGCACAAAGCTTTACTGAAGAGATAAGCCGTGCGCGTACTTTTGGCTTTATGAAAGACATTGAATACATGCATGCGAACAACCTAGCACTAGGTGGCAGCATGGATAGCGCAGTGGTACTTGATGAATTTAAAGTTTTAAATCCGAACGGTTTGCGTTACGCAGACGAGTTCGTCAAGCATAAGATTCTAGACTGTGTAGGTGACATGTTTATGACAGGTCACAACCTTTTAGGCAAAGTAACCGCATTTAAATCAGGTCATGATTTAAATAATAAGTTACTACGCAAAATTATGGCAACTGAGTCAGCATGGGAGTGGGCAACCTTTGAAACGCCTGTGACGATGCCTGCACCCGGCCTTGAGCTAGCTAACGCCTAATTAGTTAATCACTTATATACAGTTATAAAAAATGACGCTTATTAGCGTCATTTTTTTGTTTGTTAATTAGCTAAACAGCTAAATTACACTCAGGCTTTTATTATCAAAGTCCTAATATAGTTTGCAACTGTTTAAGCTGGGTTACCTGATATGTTGGTTTAATTCCCTCAGGCAAGTTCACGCCAGGATGTTGCAGCCAACAAGTGTCAATTCCCACATTTTGACCGCCAAGAATATCACTGCTGGCGGTATCACCGACCATTAAAATTTGCTCTTTCGGTGGATTACCCATTAAGTTAAAGGTGTGCTCAAATATCTCTTTTGCAGGTTTAGCAATGCCGACTTGCTCAGAAATAACCAACCAGTCAAACATATCTTGCAGCCCTGTATGCGCTAGGCGACGTGCTTGTAACTGAGAAAAACCATTGGTAATAATGCCCAGCTTGGCATGGGGTTTAAGGGCATTTAATAATTCAACGGCGCCGGGTAAAGGCATACAAATTTCGGCCATTGCTGATAAAAAATCATCATTGAGCTGTTGAGCTGGCACATCTAGTTTATTTGCCAGTTCGCTAAAACGAGTTACTTGTAAGTGACTTGAGGTGATCTCGTTGTTTTGATAAGCAATCCATAATGACTTATTGGTGTTTTGATAATGGGCATAATCTGCCTCGGTAAAATCCATGTCATAGGTTGCTAGCATGTTTTTAAGGCCAGCAAAGGCATTAAAGCTAAATAAGGTTTCGTCGGCATCAAATAATACGTAGTTATACTTCATTAAAACATCCGTTATTGATTATATAGAGTGGGATTAAGAAAAGGCGCCATGGCGAGTGTCAGCGCTTGAGTATAGGTACTTTCTCGTGTTGCATGATGATCAGTTAACAAGCCAATAGCACCCCCTTGCTGTTTAATATTGGTGGTATTAAAGGCTTTATCCATCACGTCACCAAGCTCTTCACCTTGAAGCAATGCTTTATAAAACACAGTGGGCAGGGGTAAGTTACTGCTTCGGCCTGTAACTTGCTGTGCGCCATTATCAATAACTACATAGGCAAAGGTTGCCGCACCATAGCTAAATTGCGCTGCACCACCTTCCATCGCCACATAGTAGTCTGCCTGATAGTGGTTTTTACAGTAATTAACGCGATTTTGTGCCCCTAAGCAGGTTTGCTCTTCACCTAAGGGTTGATCGGGTACCTCTGAGGGCGCGTGAACACTACTACATTCGATTACACGCTCAGGAAAATACATCGCAAAAATATGTTTAGCGGCATTGATTTTTACTGGGTTTTTAGACCCAACAATAATTTTAATTGATTGCGACATATTAAACTCGTCATACTTAAAATCAGCAGTGTACGTGAGTTAGGGTTCACAAAAAAGAGTCTAAATAGGAATTTCAGGCGGGGCTAACTTTGCTAAGGCGCGTTTTTTCAAAATAATATCTTTTATTAGAGGCGTGAGCACCAGTTCCATCGCGAGACCCATTTTACCACCAGGCACCACTAAGGTGTTTATACGCGACATAAAACTGCCTTCAATCATCCGCAAATAATACGGAAAATCAACATCATCAATCCCCCTAAAGCGAATCACAACAAAGCTTTCATCAAGGGAGGGGATATCTTTAGCGCTAAATGGGTTGGAAGTATCAACGGTGGGGACTCGCTGAAAGTTAATATGGGTACGAGAAAATTGCGGCGTTATATGATTAATGTAGTCATCCATACTGCGCACAATAGAGTCCATGACTTTTTCACGAGAGTGGCCGCGTTCTGAGGTGTCGCGAATGAGCTTTTGGATCCATTCAAGGTTAATAATAGGCACCATGCCTATGAGTAAATCAACATGTTTAGCAACATCATGATCTTCATCAACTACACCGCCATGTAGACCCTCGTAAAACATCAGATCTGTATTTTGCTCAAGTTCTTGCCATGGGGTAAATGTCCCAGGTAACTGGTTGTAAGGCACGGCTTCATCAAAGGTGTGTAAATAACGACGAAGTTTTCCTTCGCCGGTTTCACCGTATTTAGTAAATAAGTCTTCTAAGGCGCCAAAGTCGTTAGCTTCTCGGCCAAAATAGCTAATGTGTTTACTTTCTTGCTGTGCTTCACGAATTTTTTTGTCCATTTCAGGACGTGTATAACGATGAAAGCTATCACCTTCGATAAATGCCGCATTGATATCAAGGCTACGGAAAATATGCTTCACGGCGTTAGTGGTGGTTGTTGTGCCCGCTCCAGATGAACCGGTGATTGCAATAATAGGGTGTTTAGCTGACATGTTTGTTCTCTTTTTTATGACCCGTTAGTTATAAAGAGTTGACTGACTTAGGTCAAGTGACGTCATCAGTAAATAACGTTATCATGAGGTGCTTAAAATTAAAACGAGAGAAAGCATGAAACTGATTAAACCGTTGTTAGGGCTTATAGCTATAAATGCTTTAACGCTAGATATTGCTCAGGCAAGTATGCCTAAAAGCCAAATTTTGCTCGCCGATTTAAATACTCCACATGGTATACGTGTAAGCATTGTTAGTGATAAAACGAGCTATAACAATCAACCCCATTTAACCGACACCGGCCTATACTATACCCGAGAAATAATCAGTAATGACCAGAGTCAAACAGATATTGCGCTTTACAGCTTATCATCAAAACAAACGTCTATGGTCACTAATACGCCACAAAGTGAATACTCGCCCACTTTAACACCGGATGGGCAGCACTTATCGGCGATTGTCGTTGAAGATGATGGTAAACAAAAGCTATGGCAATATCCGTTGGCACCCGAGTTGGCTGCAAGTCGTATTTTTGATTGGATTGAACCTGTAGGCTATCACGCTTGGGGAAGTAACAACGATTTAGTGATGTTTATTTTAGGCGAACCACACACTTTGCAATATACCTCGGTTGCTGCGGCAAAAGGTGAGGTGGTAGCAAGCGATATTGGTCGCACGCTTATTTATAATAAAGTGCAGGCTGAGTTTTTATTTAGCCATAGTAAACACGGGCAGCATCACTTAGCGCGTTTTGATCCACAAACTAAGCAAGTTACCGATATACTTAGACTGCCAAACCAAGTACAAGACTTCATCTTAAAAGATGAAAATACCATTGCTTACGCAATTAAAAACCGTGTTTACCAGCGTAAATTAACACGCGGCTCTGCTATATCGCAGTGGCTTGATTTAAGCCAATATTGCGATACTGAAATAAGCCGGTTGAGTTATAAAAATCAGCAATTAGCTTTTGTGTGTAGTGAATAAATAAATTTCGGACTTTCACTCATGCATGAGTTAGTCTAGGGTCTGTTGACCTTTGCGGATTATAATTTGTTCAAACTAGGGGCGGTTTAATCGCGGCGCGAGGTTTGTAACCTAGTGGGCTAAGTCAAAACTGAGCAACAAAGAGTAAATCGCCCCTAGGCAGAACCCGAAGGGCAGTGCCTGTTTGGCATTGATGCTGCGTTATCGCCTATTTATGGGGAATAACCACATTACATATGCTTTACCTTGCCTAAATACCAAACAGACTGCTGCAAATTTAACTTTGAAAGGTCAACAGACCCTAACCCCCTATTAAATAAAAAGGAAAGTCACGTGGCATTTAGTGCAGACGAGTTAACCGAGCAGCTGATCAAACTAGAGTGTAGAAGTAACTTTAAAATAAAAAACATAGCTGAGTATATGCTAGTAAACTCTAAAGAAGCGTTTTATACCCATGCGGAAGCAGGTAAAGGTAAAATTGTGATCCGACCTGCATTTGAAGTGTTTAGCGATGACTTTACTGATATTGATGGGGTTGTGCGTACTCAAGGCTATTTTCATAGCAGTGAAATGACCCGTTTTCCTACCCGTATTTATAAAAGTACGCAGCCTATTCATTATGGTGTCGCTTTTAAAATTAACTCTGAACAAGCGGCAAAAGAGTTTATAGCAAAGCTAACGATGATTATTGGCGGTTAATAGAGTGGTGCAGGGCTAAAGGCAAAAGGTGCAAGATAAAATCTTTAACCTTTAACCTTTAGCCTTTAACCCTTAACCTTTAGTTTATTTACTATTTAAAAAGCTATTGACTGATTTCAGTTCACGGTTTTTAAGTGCAATACAGTCATTGGTGCTCTCTGCAAGTTTACTTAACGTACGCGCATAACCGGGTACAGCTTCCAGTTTAGCGTCAAAGAAACTTTGCGTCGTAGCTAAACTGTCAGCGTCACAGCTGGCGGTAGTAAAGTAAGGTAAGTTTGGCACAAAAAATGGTGGCAAGCTTGCTGTTACTTTATCGTAGTTGTTATAAATCCAATCAATAAACAGTGCTTGGCGTTCATCGGTGTAACTTTGACCCGATAAAATAGTACGCATATCAGAAGCCGTTACTTCGTCTGTTAAGCTATACGCCAGTACCGCTTTTTGTAGTTCAGGTTTACCAAAGTAACCCATTGCTGCCAGCATATTGGTACGCACTTGTGGATCTTTGGTGGTTTTAAAGGTTGTCATAAACTGATCTAGCAACGCCTTATCCCCATGAAAAGCCGCAAGACGTAAATAAGTACCTGCTAAATAAGGGTCTACCTTTTGTGGATCGTTTAAGTAAGCTTGTGTTTGCTGTTTGGCTTTATTGATCACATTTTTATCTTCACCATCAAACCCTAAGCGTGATACCACCGCGGCACGAAGTTGAGCTACTGCGCCATCTTCGCCCATTTTTGCTTCTAGGCCATATTTTTTAGCGGCAGGCATCACCGCATTTTGAATAAACGTAGGCCATAAATCTTTATTGCTATCGTCTTTAAAAGTACGCTGCTGTGACGCTAAATAACCTAAAGCAGTATTAGCAACACGCGGATGACTATCGCTGGCAAATACTTCAAGCGTTTGCATTAATTTAGCCGCTGAAATGACACCGGCATCAAGTAGGGCATCTGTTGCCGATAATAGGGCTAAGCGTTCACGGTCGTTTAATACCCTAGCTGCATTATCTATTAACGCATTAAATTGCGCATCATCCATTACCCAACGGTAATAACCTAGCGCGCCTTGATCTGGATAAATCCACTCTGGTTCAAAGTCTAATGCTAGCGTTTGGCTTTGTTTATTTAATAATACATTGGCTGTTTGTACTTTATCGCCAGCACCATATTTAATCGCAACCGGTACATTCCACAGTTGAGCAGGGGCTTCAACACCGGCATTGGCAAAACGACTTTGCGAAATCGTAATGCTTTTACCTTGCTGCTTAACGTTAATTAGCGGGAATGACGACTGTTCAATAAACGATTTTAAAACGCTCGCTACATCTTTATTTGAAGCCTTACCAAGTGCTTCCCATAAATCGGCAGCTTCTGCATTTTTATAGGAGAATTCTTTTAAGTAGTTCTGAATACCAGCTTGAAATGCCTCTTCGCCAATCCAGTTTTCAACCATCGCCAGTACTGAGCTGCCTTTGCTGTAGGCAAGGCCTAAACCGTCCATAATATCGGCTTCGGTTTTAATTGGTTTACGAATTGGCTTAGTGCTTAAACGTGCATCTAACGCCATTACGTTGTTTTGTGGTAAATCTAGGTGTGATTCAAACTCAGGATTAAGCTGCTTAGTAATTTTTGCCGCCATCCAGCTTGCAAACGCCTCGTTTAACCATAAGTCGTTCCACCACTTCATAGTCACTAAGTTACCGTACCATTGGTGAGCTAATTCATGGGCAATAATAGAGACATTACGTTGTTTTTTACTACGCGTTGCAGCTTCTAAATCAACCAGAAGAATATCTTCGCGGTAAGTCACTAAGCCTGAGTTTTCCATAGCGCCAAACGGAAACTCTGGAACAGCCACTGAATCTAGCTTTTTATATACATAAGGAATACCAAAGTACTCTTCAAGTGCGCCCAGTACTTTAGGCATGTTCTCTTTTGCATATTGCGCTAAATGAATTTTACCTTGTGGGGTGATCACACGCCCAGGAATAGGCATGCCTTTAATTTCTAGCTCTTCAAATGGACCTACAGCCATAGCCACTAAGTAAGATGGAATTGGTGGCGTTTTATCAAAGTAATGGGTGGTCATATCGCCATTCACCGTCGTTTTTAGCTCAGGTGTATTTGAATACACTTTTTGTGAGGTGGGGGCGGTAATGGTTAACTGAAACGGAATTTTATAGCTTGGTTCGTCAAACACCGGAAATGCACGGCGCGCATCACTCATTTCAAATTGCGTGAACAAGTACGGAACGCCTTGATCTAGGGTTTTATATAACCCCACACTCTGGCGGTTATAAGGCGCTGAAAAATCTATTTTTAAGGTGTATTTACCTGGCTGAATTTGCTCTTCACAGCTAAATTTAACTTTACCTGTTTTAAGCATTTCGCTGTTTAAATCACAGTTTTGCTCACCTAGGAGTTGCACCATTTTAGTTGCATAATCAACACCATTGAGCTCAATGTAGTGTGTTGGTTTGAGCACTTCTAAGCTGATCTCGGTCATTCCTGTAAAGGTATCCTGACTTGGGTCGAGCGTTAAAGCGACTTTTTGTGAACTTGGCTTTGCGAGTTTTTCAATGACGAATTCGTTAGCGTGAGCAGCATTCATCGCAAGCGCAACGCTCACGGTTAAGAGGCTTTTTAAAAACATAGTTATCCCTAGATTTTTTGTTGTTAGAAACAGTCATATAGACGGCACTTCATCCTAACAGCTTTTTTTACTAGAGTAAGCGCAGATCGCTAAGGAAAAGAGTAACAAAGTTTGTCAGTGGCTATCTCGGGCTAAAAACCGCTGCCAATGAATATGGGAATTGATAACCCGGATCTGTTGTAGTACCTTATTTAACAAGGCTATATCGTTAAAGTTATCATGAGGGTAATCATTAAAGCCCATTAAATAATTAAAGCAGTCTTTGTTGCCTGCTTGCAGGGCATAAATACGAATTTGCTGTTCAAAGTTAAGCCGTAAGCTACTAATGGCGGTTTTCATACCGAGTTGATCCACCGAAGGAATTGCACATTTTTGCAAATACCCCGCGCGTTCACCTTCTCCCGAAAACCATATGCGCACTTTTTCGCTATAGCGCCCTGTTTTAGCAGGAAGATCGAACATTAAACGGGAGTGATTTTGTGCTTTTACATAAGCTAAATAGTCATTAAACCCAGCGCTAATAAGGGCGTGATGAACAGGCACTAAACGTGGCTTAATTTTACCGTGGGTATGAAAACTAAAACAGAGAATATTATTTTTAAGTATTAGGTCATCAAGGGTTAAGCAGCCAATTTCATCACTGTAAGCGCCACTGTAATAAGCAATTAAGGGCAGCCAAAAATGCCAGTGTTTAGCTTGTTCGCGGGCAAGCCGTGTATCACTATAAATATATCCGTTATAGAGCGTATGCAGCTCCATAGCTGAAAATGGACGACGACCAAGATGGGTTTTCAACGTATTACCTTGACAGTTTTTATTATTTTTATACCCCAACTAACCGTTGCTGTTAGTTGGGATAATGTCAGCGAACTAACGCCTAAAACTTATTCGCTTAGCGCGCGAGCTAAACCAACTGGTTCAATTTCTACACACACCTGATCGTCATTCCAATTTAAACCCACTAATGCATCATCAGATTTTAGGTCTTCAACCCAATCATCTAAAAACTCATCAAGGTTTATTTCTACAGGGCTGTAGTCTTGCCACTCTTCTTTACATTGTGCTTGTGCTGCGTCTTGTGATTCCCACAGTAAAAGTACATCGGTGTCGTCAAACTGATTTGACTCACATACAACAAAGCCACCATCATCGGCACCCAGTGCCCAGATCTGCTCACTAACACGTACTTTTTCTACAAAGCTAACTAGTTGTGATTCAATTTCGATATCGCTCATGTATCCACCTTTTAAAATTTAAGTCGAGGGTTGGTATTTTTAGCCGCTTGACGCTGACTAAACGCTTCATAAAACTTAACTAATTGCGGCTGCGCGCTAAAATCAGTGAGTTCACGAAAGCATATCCAATCAAGTAAGCAGTATAAACTGATGTTGAGGCATTCACAGCTTTTAAATTCATCATCGCATAAATGATCATTTAAATAGTGTAATGTTTGCGCAACTCGCTCATTTTGCAGATTAAAAAACAGCTTATCGGCTTGCGTATCAAATCCAGAACGTTGGCATAACAGTAATTCAACGAATGAATCATTGCAGGCATTGATGCTAGGGCCTGTTGACCTTTACGGATTAAAATTTCTTCAAACTAGGGGCGATTTAATCGCGGCGCGAGGTTTGTAACCTAGTGGGCTAAGTAAAAACCGAGCAAAGCTTCCGCGTCCTGCTCACGCCCCTTACCTACATCCATGTAGGCAACAAAGAGTTAATCGCCCCTAGGCAGAACCCTTCGGGCAGCGCCTGTTTGGCATTAATGCTACGTTATCGCCTATTTATGGGGAATAACCACACCACATAGGCTCTGCCTTGCCTAAATACCAAACAGACTGCTGTAAATTTAACCTTGAAAGATCAACAGGCCCTAATTAAAAAGTGCTCTTGAGGCCATGTAAGTGGGGGTTGCTGGGTTTTTTCAAGTAAATAACGCAGTATGGTATTTGAATCACTTAGGGTAAGCGTGTCATCGACCAATATAGGAATTTTGGCTGCTGGATTTTTTGTGACCACCAACGGCCGATCGTCTTTAGAAAAAATATCGAGATTAATAAATTCAAGCGCACAATTGTTTTGTTGTGCCCAGATTCTAATACGGCGAACATAAGGGGAAGGAATAGAGCCAAATAGTTGCATAATGGGGCTTTTGCCAACTCCACATAAATAAAAAGCCGCTGATGCGGCTTTATTAATAAATCGATTTACTTACTCTGAGCGGCTGGTTATTTCTAATAAATGGTAACCAAACTGTGTTTGTACAGGGCCTTGTACTTGATTTAGCGGCGCTGAAAATACCACCTTGTCAAATTCAGGCACCATCATACCTGGGCCAAACTCACCTAATGCACCACCATCTTGACCTGATGGACAATTAGAGTGCAGTTTAGCGAGTTCTGCAAAGTCTTCACCTTGCTCAATTTTATCTTTAAGGTCTAAACATTGTGCTTCACTGTCTACGAGTATGTGCCTTGCACTTGCAACTGCCATAAGTTCTCCTACCTGTAAGTTTAGTTTTTTAAATTTGATAGCAACATCTTAGTAAGGTTAAACTGAAAACACAAAGTTAAAATGCACTTTTGATTGTGCTTTCTAGTTTTGCTGAATCCGGTGCTACGCGGCTGTTAAAGCGCGTAATCGTTTTGCGATCGGCCGATACCACGTATTTATAAAAGTTCCAGTTTGGTGAACTGGTTTGGGCGTTTAAATGCTTGAAAATAGGGTTTGCGTCACTACCACGTACTGCGCTGGTGGCCAGCATAGGGAAAGTAACACCATAATTTACATAACACACTTTTGCGGTATCTTTTTCATCGTTCTCTTCTTGAAAAAAATCATCTGATGGAAAGCCTAATACCACCAAGCCTTCGTCTTTGTATTTATTATAAAGCGCTTCTAAACCTTCAAATTGCGGCGTAAAACCGCAGTTACTCGCAGTGTTAACAATTAAAAGAGGCTGGTTTTTAAAATCGCATAAGTTAATGGTTTCAGTTGAGCGCAACTTTCTAAGTGAAACATTCGTGAAATCATTGCAGGTGTTTGCATCTAATGAAGGGGCGGGCGAGTCTGCGGCATATGTATTTAGCGAAACACAACTTAACGCGAGGGTTAAACCAAGTATTATTTTTTTTATCATGCTATTACCTTAAGCGCGTTTTTAGAGTATTTATGTAACTTATCATACGCTACTATAGGCTAAATTGATCAATTTTACTTTATTTTCTATGACTATACGTTTAGCAAAACCTGATGATTTAACTGCCATTGTTGCTATTTACAATGAAACTATCCCTAGTCGAATGGTCACCGCCGATACCGAAGAGGTGACCGTCGCTGATAAACAACCTTGGTTTGATAGCCATACTGCTCAACGCCCTATTTTTGTTTACTGTGAGAACAACCAAGTATTAGCGTGGCTTAGTTATAAATCGTTTTATGGTCGCCCAGCTTACGATGGCACCGTTGAGTTAAGCATTTACATTACGGCAGCAGCCCAAGGAAAAGGGTTGGGTAAAAAGCTGATGCAATTTGCACAACAACAAGCCAAGCAGCTTAATATAGAAGTATTACTTGGGTTTATTTTTAGTCACAACGAACCGAGCATTAAATTATTTAAGCATTTTGATTTTGCAGTATGGGGAGAGCTGCCTAACGTAGCAAGAATGGACAATCAGCTGTACAGCCTGACTATTTTTGGTAAGCATTTAACCTAGTACCATAACAAAAGGCAGCAAAATTCACTTTTACGTAGGTGATTATGCTAAACCAAAAATTCTAGACTATGCTGAAAAGGTGTTTAATTAACTCTTTAAAGTGTGTCTAAATGGCGAGAAAAATACTTATTATTGATAGCAGTAGCATGATTGCTATGCGCTTAAAAGTGTTATTAGAACTAATTGGCTGCCAAGTTGAATTAGTCCACTTTGCTATGTTTGATGAAAATACAGACATAGACATTTATGACTTACTGGTATTTTCTCAAGGCGTGCCAACCGATGTTGTATCGATAGTTGTTGAAAAAGCGACTTATCAATCATTTTTGTTATTAGCGCCAAAAGCGGAATCAGGGGAGTTGCTTAGCGCATTTTCCAAATTAAATGACTTGATACCCAATGCCACCATTATCTACCCCTTCTTTTCTAATAAAGAAATAACGTCTTTAATTGAGGCCTTATTAGAGATAGGTCCAGATCACATTTTTAAACTACCGACAATTTTACTCGTTGACCATGTTAATGAGCGATTAGAGTCACTCAAAAGTAGCCTTTATGGCGCTCATATTGAGGTATACACCGCAACAAACCATGATGAAGCAATTAATATTGCCAAGCTCAGGAGTATTGATATTTTAATCAGTGACTTTAGCTTACAACCGGGTTCTGGTTTAGAGATATTTTCGAGTTTAAAAAAAATACAACCGCATAGTCGTTGCTTGTTAGTAACCTCACGCCCTGAACAATCTATGTTAGAAGCCATTCGCCAAGGTGTTGAAGATGTTTTAATCAAGCCTTTAAATGACAATGTGTTACTACAAGCTGTACATAAATTATGGCAAACCGAGCTGCTAAAACGTCACAATGCTGAGCTAGTAGAAAGATTACAAGAAACAGTTGATGTGCTGATTGAAAAAGACAGCCTACTGCAGGTCATTTTTAAAAATACCCCCGATCCTATTTTATTATTTGAACGCAAAGGCAAGATAGTCGAGGCCAATGATGCCTGCTTAAAATTATTTAATTTAAAGTTTAAAAAGCTCATTGCTCACTCGTTATTTCATTTTTTAGATGATGACTCGGTGCAGGCAATAAAAGATAAAATCTCTACATTAAACAGTAATCGTCAGTTTAGTTGTGACTTACACATTGTAAATAAAGACGGAAGTAAAATTCCGCTAGTTGGATCATTTAATGAAATAGACCACCATGGCGAAATAGCGTTAGCGGTTATTTTTAAAAATGTTAGCCATTTAAAACAAAAAGAAGATCTACTGTTGGAAGCCAAAGATCTTTTAGAAGAGCAAGTAAGGGCACGTACTTCACAGCTTGAGCATGCGAAAAATATTGCCGAAGCGGCTAATCTAAGTAAATCAGAGTTTTTGGCAAATATGTCGCATGAGCTAAGAACCCCTATGCACTCTATATTGAGCTTTTCACGTTTTGGTATTAGCAAGTTACAAGAGGGTGATTTTAGCAAAGATAAACTTTTGAAGTATTTAACTCGTATTGAATCAAGTGGGCAAAGACTACTATCGTTACTTAATAATTTACTCGACCTTTCTAAATTAGATGTTGGTAAATTTCCATTCAACCCACGGGCTTATGATTTAGCGACTATTGTTAAAACCAGTATTGATGATGTTGCCGGTATTGCTATTGAAAAAGATATAAATATTGTTTTTAGCTCTGATAACGCGCCGATTGTTGCACAGTGCGATGAAGAGCAAATAAATCAGGTTTTGAGAAATGTATTGAGTAATGCACTCAAATTTAGTGAAGAGCACAGTACTGTTGAAGTTGTCATGCAAAGAGACGATGACAATGCAAACATTGCAGTGATAGATAGCGGTATTGGAATACCTGAAGAGGAACTTGAAATGGTTTTCAATAAATTTGAGCAAAGCAGTAAAACGAATAGTGGTGCAGGTGGAACCGGGTTGGGTCTTACCTTGTGTCGTGAGTTTGTTTCATTGCATCAAGGCAGTATTAAAGCATGCAATAACAGCCTTGGTGGAACAACAATTTCGATACAAGTTCCTTTAGAAATAAACTTAGATGAATACCTAGCTGATGAGCAATTAGTGAAAAATAGCGGCTAACAATCGAATTGTTTTAATTTATATGGATGAAAAATTATGGCTTTAACTAAAATTCTTGCAGTCGACGATGAACCATTTAACCTCGAAATAATTGAAGAAATATTAGAGGATCTTGATTTTGAACTTAAGCTAGCTTCAAGCGGCCCTGAATGCTTAAGTATGGTTGAAGAGTATATGCCTCAAGTTATATTACTTGATGTAAGTATGCCAAAAATGAATGGTTATGAAGTATGTAAAGAGCTTAAAGCTAACCCCATTACCCATGACATCATCGTGATGTTTGTATCTGCAAGAGGTACGGTTGAGGAGCGCATGGAAGGTTATTCAGTAGGCGCGGAAGACTATATTGTAAAACCGTTTGGGCACGACGAATTAAAGCAAAAACTGAATAAACTAAATCAAGTCTTAATAGAAAAACAACAGCTTGAAAAGCAAGTAAAAGAAGCGACCTCTACCGCCTTTAATGCCATGGCAAATAGCAGCGAAATGGGTCAGATAGTAAATTACATTGAAAATATTGGTTTTATTAACGATATACAAGAGCTTGGCAAAGCATTAGTAGAATGCTTACAGGCATTTGGCCTACAAAGTAATATTGAATTTAGATGTAACGATACTAAGTCGCACTTTGCGCTCAATGGGGTGTGTTCTCCAATTGTAATTGAGTTATTTGAAATGCTTAAAAGCAAAGGACGATTGCATGAGTTTTCTCATCGCATTTTGGTTAACTACGAGCTTGTGAGTTTACTGATTTTAAATATGCCAGAGCATGACGAGCAAAAGCACGGACGCATACGTGATCATATTTGCTTTATTGTAAGTGTAACCGAGCAACAATTACGAGCCATTACCACCAAGCAGATGCTGGTATCGCAGCAGGAGCGGTTAAATAAAGTTGCTGGTACTGTGCATAGTAAGTTTCATCGTTTAATTGGGATGTTGAACGACAGTCGTATTAATAACGAAAAAGTATTTAAGCATTTACAAGAAGAACTCGAAGAGCGGATCCCAACTATGGGATTGGATGAAGACCAAGAAATTTTTATTTATAAAAAAGTAGACGAAACCATACAAAACTCGGTTGCACGTCAGGAGTCAGTAGATCAAGTTAAAAAAGCCTTTGCAGAAATAGAGCAAGATCTTGCTTTATTGTTGAAAGGTTAAAGGTGCGGGTTACGGGCTGCGAGGCGCGGGCTAAACTCGTCGCTACGATTAGGCAGATAGCTTGTATCAGCGACATTATGTCGCGTTTTTTAGGCAATAGGCTTATGCGTCTCTGGGTAGGCCTTTTTCAACAATCCGTATTAGCCGTGCTGTTTTGCGCAGCTTTTGTCTTTGTTTATCATGTTGCTGGGTAAGTGCCCATTCTATGTGCTCATTCACCATGTCACTGACCGTTTTGCGTTTATCTTCAAGTGCATGAATAATCGCTGGGCTAAAATCTGCGTTGCCTAAGCCAACCGCTATATTTCGTAACCAACGCTCATGGCCAATACGCCGAATAGGGCTGCCCTCGGTATTTGTTAAAAAGGTAGTTTCATCCCAGGCAAATAATGCGAGTAAGTCTTTATTTTTTAATTGTGTACGGGGGTGGAAGTCTTGCTCGTCGGTAATTTGTCCATAGCGATTCCATGGGCACACTAACTGGCAATCATCGCAACCATAAATGCGGTTACCCATTAAGGTTCGGTATTGCTCTGGAATAGCCCCTTGATGCTCTATGGTTAAATACGATATGCATTTACGTGCATCTACCACATAAGGTTCTACAATAGCGCCGGTAGGGCAAAGGGTTATACAGGCAACACATTTACCACAACCTTCGAACGTGTTTTCATCATCAATAGGCAGTGGTAAATCTACAAATAACTCGCCTAAAAAAAACCAAGAACCAGCCTCTTTATTGATTAATAAAGAATGTTTACCTCGCCAGCCAAGCCCTGCTTTTTCAGCTAATTGACGCTCAAGCACTGGCGCTGAATCAACAAAAGGCCTAAAGCCATAGTCACCTACCTGCTGTTCAATTTTTTTACCTAATTGCTTGAGCCGATTACGCATTAATTTGTGATAGTCACGGCCAAGCGCATAGCGGCTGATATAGGCTTTCTCGTTATTTTTAAGGTTTTTGGCAAAGCCTGAATCTGGCGGCAGGTAATTCATTTTTACTGAAATAACTCGTTGCGTGCCAGGGACTAGTTCGCTAGGGCGGGCGCGTTTCATTCCATGTGCAGCCATGTAATCCATTGAACCATGATACCCTGCATCAAGCCAACGCTGAAGCTGTGCTTCATGCTTAGTTAAATCAATGTCAGTAATGCCCACTTCACTAAAGCCAAGTTGTTGGCCCCATAATTTTATTTGCTGGGCTAGCTGTTCATAGTTTGGTTTTACGTCGCTCACATACTTCACACAGTTAAATGACAAGCCGCTTAATTTAGCATAATCGCGGCTTGGGTGAAATTGTTATTGCCTAATCTACAAAGCGTTTTAACTGTTGTTGGGTTTGTTGGCTTAGCTTTTGTGATTGTTCAGAATCATGCAGTGCTGTATCTATTTGTTGCTTGGCTTGTTCGCCTAGCGCCACAATTTGCTCAACCGATTCATGCGTTTGGTTTTGGGTATCTTCGAGCAAGTGTACGGCATTGGCTATTTGCTGCAATTGTTGTTGATTATGTTCAAACTCATTGAGCATTTTACCAAACCCATCAGAGGTGGTGTTAATTGATGTTTGCGCATTATTTGAGTGGTTTATTAATTGCTCTGACTCTTTATTCGTTTCATTAACGAGCTCATTCATTTGGGTAATAAAGTCACTAATTTGGCGTGTTGCGTCGCTTACTTTTACCGATAGGGTACGAACTTCATCGGCAACCACGGCAAAACCTCGCCCCGCTTCACCAGCGCGTGCCGCTTCTATGGCTGCATTTAGTGCTAATAAGTTAGTTTGATCCGAAAACTCTTCAACCATTTTTAAAATACTGCGAATGTTTTCGCTGTTCTCTTTCAAGCCCGCAATCGTTTTAGAAAAACTACCCAGCATTTCATTAATAAGCCTTACCTGCTCAACTAGTTTTGATAGCTCACCAGCAGAGAGCTTTACAAAATTAAGGTGTTCATTATTGACCTGATGTACGCTATCAGTGTTGCTTACTATAGCCTGCAGGCTTTGGGTAATTTGATTACTGGCATTAATAATGGTGTGGCTTAAATTAATTTGCTGCTCACTCAATTGTTCAGTGTGTTGCATTGATTGCGTTACTTGGCTGTTACTCTGCACACTCTCTTGGGCGCTGGTATAGGTAGTGCTTAATAAACTATTTAAATGGGTAGTAAATTGATTGTATTGCTCACTTAAGTCTCTAAATTCATCAAACGTGAAATGGGGTAATTTGGCTGCTAAATTCGCATCTTGTTGATTAATATTAATGAGCGTATCGCGCATTGCTTTTACCGGGCGCACAATTAAAAAGCGCATATAAAAAATAGTAAAAATAAAGCCTGCAATAATAAGTAGCGCAAGTGCCCAAAATAAGCCAGTGCTTTGCTGGTTTTCGGTTAAGCTACTGTGCAACCAAAACAAAGTAATGGCTTGAAATAAAAAAACAAAACTTAAATTCCCAACTATTTTTCGGGTTAAAGTATAAAACAGTGTTTGTTCTAAAAAATTATAAATACGCATGTAGCTACTCATTAAATAGTGACCTACTAAATTATTGTTTTTATAGCATAAATGGCAATTAAATAATTAGTTATAGTTCATTTAATTGCGCTAAATAATGCTTAGTTCGTTCAGGGTCGTTAGTAAAAATACCATCAACACCACAGGCAAGCATCAGTTTAATATCTTCGACTTCATCTACGGTGTAAGCAAATACTTGTAAACCGCGCATTTTGGCATCGTCTACAAACGGTTTGTTCATAAAGTTTTTGTCAATATGAATGCTGTAGGCCTGTAAGTCTTGTGCAAACTTTGCATACTGCAATGGAATTGATGCAGTAAGTGCGCCAATTTTAAGCCACGGTAAACGGCTCTTTAGCCAGTGTAGTTGATGATGATTAAATGATGAAACTAAAATATTGTCTGCGGTTATTTTTTTGTTCGCAATGTTACTTTCAAGCACGGTTGCAAACTTTTCAAGTTCAAAGGTATGCTTTAGCTCTAAATTGAGTAAGGTTTGGTTATTATTCCAGTCTATTAATTGCTGCAAAGTAGGGACTTGTTCGCCATTTCCTGCATCAAACTGTTTAATTTGCTGGGCACTAAAGTCGCACACTTTGCCTTTGCCATTAGTGGTTCTATCGAGGTAGGTATCGTGAATAATAACGTAATCATCAAGCGCGCTTTGTACATCAACCTCAATGCCATCTACATTCGCTTTTAACGCCGCTATAATGGCGCTTTGCGTATTTTCGGGGAAGTGTGTGCTTGCGCCTCTATGTGCAAATATTTTCATGGCTGCTTTTTCCGTGAAATTGACCAAGTTTCAAAGCACGCAGCACTAACAATCAGTGCGCCACCAATCAGGGTCATCACTGAGGGGCGTTCGTGCAGAATAATTATAGCCAGTATTGTGCCATAAAGGGGCTGTAAGCAAGAAATCAATCCAGCGGTTGCTGCTGATAAATGTTTTAAACTCGCTGCAAATAACGAATGCGGCATCGCAGTAAACACCACACCGGCAATAAGCAGCAATATTAAATCAGTATCATTAATTTCTGTTATGGGCACTTCAATAAAAGCACACAGCATCAGGCTTGCCACTAAGGTTTGGTAAAACATGGTTTGCGGTCCACCATACTCGCTAAAGTAGCGTTTATGAGTAATATTACGAAGAGCAAAAAATAATGCTGATACCACGCCCGTCACAACACCTAAAGTGATGTCATCGCCTAAATTAACGTTAGGGATCAATAAATAAATGCCAAAAATCACCACCACAGCACTTATTATATCTTTTGTTTTGGGCTTACTTTTATTAAATAGGGGTTCTAAAAATACCGTGATCACGGGATAGGTAAAAAAGGCTAACATGCCCACGGTAATTCCCGCCAATTGCATGCCTGCAAAATAGGTTACCCAGTGAATACCTACGGCAACGCCTAATAAAATGGCAATCACATAATCTTTAGCGCGATGCAGCTTAATTGGTTTTTTTTGCAAAGTTAGTAGCACACAAATTGCCAGCCCAGCGATAGCCGCGCGATAAGCGGTAATATCTAATGCATTCAAACCAATTAGCTTTGCGAATAAGGCGGTACCGCCAAATAAAAGGACAGCAATATGTAAATAAATTAAGCTTTGTTGTTGGGACTGCATTAAATTTCCAGGTCACTTTTTTTGGCTATATTAGCATTGCTTTTACACTCAGAAGATGAATTTTTCTATTTCATGACAAATGTCAGCCAAGTTAATGACATTTCACACTCTTATCTATTTTACCCACTGGCATAGTTACCTTACTTATATTGGAGGGTGTTATGAATTCTTTAATTTTAACAAGCTTAAGCATTAGCGATTTTTTAGAAACACTAAGTTTTACTATCACTTATGTAGATTGTTTTATGTTCGTATGCATTTTTATGTTATTTGTATTTATTAATAAAAAGAGTGCTATAAATAAAAATAATAGGCCAGAGGTATTGGTATGAGCTCGGTTAACAGGTTTTCTCAGCAAAGCGATAAAGATTTTTGGAAATATGGTCATTTAGTTTTTACCGGTTTTTATTTACTCCCGATGATCATTGATTTTGCTAACTTTACGGCTCATCAAATCACTCTGTCTTTAGCCTTTTATATTGCGTTTATATTGTTATATGTAAAAGCAATAAATTGCAAAAATGGGGGAGTAACTAAGTTATTTATCGCTATGTTACTGGTGTGTTTTAGTGCCACTTTTTATAGCGCTGGTACACCAACCTTATTTGGCTTTATAGCTTATGTAGCGGGCTATACATATAGCAATTATCAAAGAGTTTATGCCGCATTAGCGATAATTTTAACTGTTTTGCTAAGTTCCTATGTGGGCGATATAGCCAAGCTTGAGTACTTTTTAGCGGTGGCTTTAATTTTATGTGCGGCCCTATTTAGCTATGGTATAGCGGCAAAAAGAGAGCGCGAACATAAAAAGCGCGAACAAGAAAGCGCAAAGCAATTGGAGCAACTAGCAGCCATTGCTGAGCGTGAACGCATAGCCCGAGATTTACACGATATTTTAGGTCACTCACTGTCATCAATAGCTTTAAAAGCTGAGCTTGCGAATAAACTAAATCAAGGTGAACGATACGATCAGGCCAATAACGAAATAGCCCAAGTAGCAAACCTTGCAAGGCAATTGCTTAGCGATGTAAGAAACGCGGTAAGCGATTTAAAGCAACTCGATCTAGTGAGCCAAATCGCACAGCTAAAACAAACGCTTATAGCGCAAGGTTTTAACATAAAATTTAACGTTAATTTAGCGACCTTACCCGTTAAAGTAGAGGGCATTGCGAGCCTTATTATTAAAGAGTCGGTTACTAATTTATTACGCCATAGCAGTACAAAAAACGGTTCTATCAATATAGAGCAAACAAAGCAGCAATTAGTTATCAACGTTATTGATAATGCGCCATGCACTACATTAAAAGCAGGTAATGGTTTAAATGGCATTAAAGAGCGGGCTGAGCAATTCAATGGCAATGCAACATTTACCTGTGGCGACACATTTACTTTAACTGTTGTGCTGCCACTGAGTGCTGAGGATTTAAAATGATCAAAGTTTATTTAGTTGAAGACCAAGCGCTGGTTCGCGACGCAGTTGCAGCCTTATTAAGCCTTGATTTCAATATTGAGGTGATTGGTCAAGCAAGTAATGGCCAAGATGCGTTAAATGAAATCAACGCGCTTAGTGAAGACTTACACCCAGATATTGTTTTAACAGACATAGAGATGCCAAGCATGAATGGTATTGAGCTTAGTGAACAAATAGCCGCTAAGCACCCTGCAATTAACATGGTAATTATGACCACCTTTTCGCGAGCCGGTTATATTAGGCGTTCTTTAAGTGCGGGTGTTAAAGGTTTTATTTTAAAAGAAGCGCCAAGCGAAGAGCTAATCAATGCGCTTAAAAAAGTAATGCAAGGGCAAAAGGTGATTGACCCAGAGCTGGCAATTAACGCATTAGACGATACCGATCCACTCACAGATAAAGAACGCAAAGCGTTAAAACTTGCAAGTGATGGCTTAAAAACCAGCGAAATAGCAAAACAGCTTTATATAAGTGAAGGCACAACGCGTAATTATTTATCCGATGCAATTGCTAAACTCAATGCCACAAACCGAATTGATGCAGCACGTATAGCCCGACAAAAAGGGTGGTTGTAATTGCGCGAATATTTAAACGCTATGGCTTAAGCTCTCGCTTCTTTAATGGTTACAAAAATAGACGCTTTATAAATTTCATACAACGTATTACTATTCTATTTATAATTATAAAAGTAATGAAAAGTGCTAAAAGCGCAGCTAAAAGCACTAAATGAGGGTCTAATGACAGCATTAATAGAAATTACCACGCAAGGAAGCACGGCTATCCTTACTATGAATACAGCAGAAAACCGCCATAATCCAACCTTTATAAACGAGTTTAATCAACACCTAGATACGATTGAGGCTAACGAGCATATTAAAGCGGTGGTGTTAACTTCAAGCAGCGATAAAAGTTGGTCGTTAGGCATTGATTTACAGTGGATGGCAAACCCTGACAACACACCACAAATAATTGCCGATTTTATGAACTCGATAGGTGCCTTGTTTAAACGTATTGTTACTTTTCCTATGCCTATTATTGCCGCGCTAAACGGCCACACTTATGGTAATGGTTCGGTACTGGCGTGTGCCTGTGATTTTCGTTTTATGAAATCAGACAAAGGCTTCTTTTGTTTCCCCGAAGTCGATGTATTAGTGCCGTTTGTACCGTCTATGTTTCCGATTATTAATAAAGCGATTAATCCGCAATTTTTTAACCGCTTAGCCATGACCGGTGAGCGCGTTGATGCGCAAAAATTATTACAACATAACGTTATAGAGGCCACCTTTGCTGATGAGCAAGCCTTGCAAACGGGTGTGTTAGAGTTTGCGCAAAGCTTTAATAAAAATCGCTGGATATACTCTCAAAACAAAACCCAAATGAACAAACCAATACTCGATGTTATGGCTGCACAAGATGCGGCTTTTATTGAACACATCAGCACGCTATTGTGGAAGAAACTACAGCAAAAGTAAGCTGTTTATATAAAAGTGAGTAAACATCAGCACTTCTATTTTACTCACTTTTAAGCTCTTAAATTAAGTACATGTTAAGCGTTATTTATTTATATTTTCACAAAATGCAAAAGGTAATAACGCTTTATTAAAAGTTTAATGGCTTTTACCTGTCTCATTGCGAGTATATGAGTTAAAATACTTACATAACCAACTAACAAGATAGTGAATGTCAAACCAAGATCCAAATCTCAGTCGAGAACAAGAAAAGTACGAAAACCCAGTCCCTAGTCGTGAGTTTATACTTACTCACCTGCAAGAGCGTTCCAAACCTGCTAACTACGCACAACTATGTGAAGAACTCGCAGTCAACGATGAAGAACGACAAATAGCATTTAAGCGCCGACTTCGCGCCATGGAGCGTGATGGGCAGCTGTATTTTAATAAATTTAAATGTTATGCCCTGATTGACGAAGCCGGTTTAACCAAAGGCAAAGTAGTCGGTCACAGAGACGGTTTTGGCTTTTTAGAAGTTGAAGGCGAGAGCAAAGATTGGTTTATTGCCAAGCATCAAATGAATATGGTGCTTCACGGTGACATCGTTCTTGCCAAAGGCACTAAACGCGGCTCAGGCTCAAAATGCGACGCACGCATCATCAAAGTACTTACTAATGAGCGAGCGCCTATTGTTGGCCGCTATTTTGTTGAGCATGGTATTGCCGTTGTTGTGGCTGAAGATCCGCGCATTACCCAAGACATTATTATTCTACCGGGTAACGAAAAAGGCGCGCGCCATAACCAAATGGTGCAAGTGCAAATAACCCAAAATCCAAGCCGTAATATGAATGCGGTAGGTAAAGTTATCGACGTACTGGGCGAGCATTTAGCGCCGGGTATGGAAATTGAAGTTGCGCTGCGTAATCACGATATTCCACACGTATGGCCTGAAGAGGTTGAGCAACAAGTTGCCCACTTAGGTGAATTTGTTGAAGAAGCCGATAAACAAGGTCGAGTTGATTTACGCGGCTTACCGCTTGTGACCATAGATGGCGAAGACGCTCGTGATTTTGATGATGCTGTATACTGTGAGCCTAAAAAGTCGGGTGGCTGGCGCTTATGGGTAGCCATTGCCGATGTATCACATTATGTAGGTATGAACACGCCGCTTAACAAAGAAGCGATAGAGCGCGGTAACTCAGTGTATTTCCCTGAGCAAGTTATTCCAATGCTACCAAAAGTATTATCTAACGGTTTGTGCTCGCTTAACCCTGAGGTTGATCGTTTGTGTATGGTTGCAGAAATGACCGTATCGCAAGAGGGTAAGCTCTCAGGTTATAAGTTTTACGAAGCGGTGATGAACTCACATGCACGTTTAACTTACACCAAAGTAAATGCCATTTTACATAACGATGAAAAGCTACGTAAAGAATACGCAGCTGTAGTGCCACATTTAACTGACTTACAGCAAATGTACATGGCATTAAAAGCAGCGCGCCAAGAGCGTGGTGCGATTGAGTTTGAAACACTCGAAACTCGTTTTGTATTTAACGCACAGCGTAAAATAGAATCAATTGTGCCGGTTATTCGTAACGATGCGCATAAGCTCATTGAAGAATGTATGATTTTAGCCAATGTTTCGGCGGCTAAATTACTGGAAAAACACGAAGCCAGTGCACTGTATCGAGTACACGATGAACCCGATAGCGAAAAGCTGGGTAACTTTACTCAGTTTTTAACTGAGCTGGGGATTGAAAGCACGCTAAGTGATGAACCAACCCCAAAAGAAATTACCCATGTGTTGGCTCGTTTAGGTGACCGCCCAGAGGCTGAACTTATTCAAACCATGTTGCTACGATCAATGAAGCAAGCGGTTTATCAGCCAGATAACATAGGCCACTTTGGTTTAGCATTATCGGCTTATGCGCACTTTACCTCGCCAATTCGCCGTTACCCAGATTTAGTGGTGCATCGTGCAATTAAAGCAGTATTAAAAGCACAAGGGCAGCAAACCTCTGGTGAATACGCTTATAGCGATGATGAAGTCGATCAACTTGGTGAGCAGTGTTCTACCACTGAGCGCCGCGCAGACGATGCCACCCGTGAAGTAGCCGATTGGTTGAAATGTGAATACATGCAAGATCATGTAGGCATGGAGTTTAACGGGGTTATTTCATCGGTTACTAACTTTGGTTTATTTATTCGTTTAGATGACTTACAAATTGATGGATTAATTCATGTTACTAATTTAGGTGATGAATATTTCCAGCATGATGCAGCTAAACATTGTTTGGTGGGTGAGCACACACATACGGTTTATCGTTTAGGCGACAAAGTCACTGTGCAGGTTGCCTCGGTAAGCTTAGATGATCGTCGTATAAACTTAACGCTTAAAGGCGATGTTGCCCAAGATCGTTATGCGCGTCGTCGTGCACCTAAAAAAAATGCTCCAACCAGTGTTCGCTCGCAGCTTAAAGCCGGTAAAATCCCGGGTAAAAAGTCAGCAAGTGATGACAAAAAGCCAAAGGCGAGTAAAAAACCTGCCGCAAAAGGCAAATCAGCGAGCAAATCAAAAGTAAAAGCGGATGACACCACCGCTAAGAAAAAAACCAAAAAGAAAGCGGTCAAAAAGCCTAAAAGACCAGGTAAAAATGCCCGTAAACGTAGTAGCCCAGGAGCAAACAATTCGTGAGTAATGAATTAATTTTTGGCTTTCACTCTGTTGAAGCAATTTTGGCAAAAGAGCCAGAGCGTTTTATAGAAATATACGCCCTTAAAGGACGTGATGATAAGCGCTTATCGCCGGTGATTGAGCAAGCGCGTCAGTTTGGTATTTCAGTACAGTTTATGCAACGAAAAGCGCTTGATAACAAAGCGAAAGATGAACAACATCAAGGCATTATCGCCAACGTGAAAGCGGCACGTGTGTTTAACGAGAAAGATCTTGATGAGATCATTGAACGCGAAGACACCCCGTTTTTACTGGTACTTGATGGCATTACCGATCCGCATAATTTAGGTGCCTGCTTGCGTAGCGCCGATGCTGCCGGTGTTCATGCGGTGATAGTTCCTAAAGACAAGTCAGCAAAGCTTAATGGCACTGCACGTAAAGTGGCCTGTGGCGCAGCTGAAACAGTACCGCTTATTCAGGTTACTAACCTTGCACGTACATTACGTGAAATAAAAGACGCAGGTGTATGGGTTGTAGGCACAGCCGGTGAAACCGACACACATGTATTTGATGCCAGCTTAACAGGCCCAATGGCGATTGTGATGGGAGCTGAAGGCGAGGGTATGCGCCGTTTAACGCGTGAGCACTGTGATGTACTCGTTAAAATTCCAATGGCGGGCACGGTTTCAAGTTTAAATGTATCGGTTGCAACCGGTATTTGTTTATTTGAAGTATTACGCCAGCGCGCAGAAACAAATTAAGCCTATTAATTACATAGGCATTAAAAAGCCGAGATTGATTTAATCAACCTCGGCTTTTTTGTACTTTTAAGTTAGCACTTTATTAAAAACTGTAAGAGTAGCCCATTTGTACTGAACGTGGCTTACCAGGTTGAATACCGCCATTTGCACGGTTAGCAATGTAGGTTTTATCAAACAAGTTATCTACGCTTAGGTATACTTTTTGGTTTTCGTCGATTAAGTATTTAGCAGCTAAATCCCATACAACACGGCTATCAATCGCATTTAAGCCTGAGTTAGTTAAATCAGCATGTGCATCAGACACGTAACGTATTTGGCTATTTACCACAAAGTTATTCACTTCTGCGCCAAACGATAAAGCAACCTGGTTCTCAGGTACGTAAGGCATTGCATCGCCTTTTTCTACTGAGCCCCAAATTTCTGAATCAAACGTGTTTTTAAATTCTGAATCTGTGTAGGTGTAAGTTAATTTTACTGGGAACGCAACCGATGCAGTATTAAACGTACGACCGGCACTAAATTCAAAGCCCGATACTTCTACTTCACCGTAGTTGTATTGGTCACCAATGTTATCGTCATTACAACCTACTGATGCAGTACAGTTACCATGCATATTGTCGTAATCAGAGTAAAACGCAATTACTTCACCGTTAAAACCGCCCGCATTAAAACGAGAGCCAAACTCGATGTTGACGCTCTCTTCTTCGTCTTGGTCTGCATTACCCGGTGCTGCAGGGGCGTAACCTTTTTGAATACCAGCAAGTAACGTAACATTGTCGTTAAGTGTGTAAGTAGCACCTAAAGACGGTACTAAAATTTCAGTATCGTTAGAGATATCTTTTGTTAAGCCTAGGCTACGGGTTGGATCTGACTTAGCCCACTCTTCACGGGTAATAGTTATGTCTTCATAACGAAGACCAGCACTCACTACTAATGCATCCATTGTCCATTCGTCTTGAATAAATAGCGTGCTTGCTTTTGCACTGTCTAAACGGTTGCTGTTAGAGCCTGGAGCGCCTTGTGAGTTAAGAGTCATGCTTAAATCTTGATTAAGCGTGTATTTGTCTTCCCACTGGAAACGATCCATTTCGTCTTCGTGGTAACGTACGCCAACCGTAATGTAGTGAGCGCCCGCTGGGATGTGTAATTCAGACTGCACACCTTTGGCTTGGTAGTCACGGTTATTGGCTTTAACACCTATATTTTCAATACCGGCAGCTGTTGGGTTTGCTTCAAACTCGCTGTATTGCTCAAGTGTGCTTGAACCAACACTGCTTGCTTTATACCAGTTACGGTGGAAGTCGTTTAGATAAGCGGTTGCTAAAACTTCATAACCTTCACCAAAACGGTATGCATAGTTTACTTGGTATGCATTATGGCGAGTGTTCATTTCATCATTTTGCGATGCCGCATAACGACGGTACGGGTTTTGTTGGTAATCGGCATCGGTTAAACCCATGTAAGTTTCGTCTGATGTTTCTTCAGAGTACTTTACTTTGAACTCAATGTTATGCGCATCGTTTTCACCAAAGGTATGGCCAAACTTTACCAGTACGTCGTTTTTTTCAAAACCTGTGTTGTCATCACCTACTGGCAATTCTTTAAAGCCATCAGCGCCGTAAGAAAACACTTCAATTAAGCCTGCAGTGTTGTTTTTTTCTTTTGCGAAGTAAGCGTGACCTTTGTAGTAACCATCGCTACCAAGGGCTGCATCTAGCATGCCTGTTGAGCTATTTGGCTCAGTTGGCAGGCTGCGAGAAAGTAAGTTTAATACACCACCGGTTGTACGCGGGCCGTATTTAACAGAGGCAGCGCCTTTTAGCACTTCAATTGACTCCATACGACCCATAGTAGGGAAGTAGTAAGCCGATGGCGCAGAGTAAGGAGCCGGAGCAACAAGTACGCCGTCTTCCATCACAGAAATTTTGTCGTTACGGCCAGTACCTGTCCCGCGCATACCAATATTAGGGCGCAGGCCGTAGCCATCTTCTTCTTGCACGTACACACCTGGTACAGATGCTAACACGCGAGAAATATCGGTAAATTCGAATTTTTGCAATTCTGCATCTGAAATAAACGTAGCAGATCCTGGAATATCGTTAATAGCGGCTTGTGAGCCAATAACGGTAATTTGTTCAAAGTTACGCTCAACTTTGTCAGTATCTTTTGCCATTGCTGTTGTGCTCAAAGACAGCGCAACAGCTGCAGTTAACGAAGAAACTAAAAATTTATGTGACATTGATTACCCTAAAAATAGTTCAACTACTGAAATTGGCGTAATTTAAACATGTTAACGAATGAGAATCAATATTATTAAGTTTTACTATCATTTACATTTGTCGTAAAAACAGGCTGTTTTTATAACATTTTTAACTAGGTGTTTATTTTTGTTTTATAAAAAAAGGGATAATGTATTGGCTGGTGGCGGTTAATTTGACCTGAACGCTGCTTGAGATAGATTTATTATCCAGAGTTCAGGTTATTTAAGCAGTGGGGTAACCTAAGCGCAGCTTAATAAACTCAGCGAGTTTAAACACGGCGTTTTCAGGCTCGCGGGCAGTTTTAACTAAACTAATGCCAATGCTACCAAGCGCAGGTAAATTTTTAGTGTGCAATTGATAGGTTAAATCGTTCGGCACCGTACTTCTTGCCAGTACAGTAATACCTAAACCTTCTTTTAATGCCGCAATTAAACCGGTTAAATCGGCGTTGCTGTAAACAATACGGTATTTAATACCCGCTTTTTCAAGCGCTTGGGTTGCTCTGCGGCGATAAATACAGCCCTCAGGGGCGGTTACTAAGGTGACCGTTTCATTTTGCGCCAGTGATAGGTCGCCCACCCACACTAATTGGTCTTGAATAAAAATAGGGAACTTTTCTGAGTCAAGTTGCTCGTTAAGCGCTAACACTAAATCAAATTGATCTTGGCGCTCATCCGAAAGTAAATGTTTACTCAAACGTGACTTCACTTCTAACGATACATCAGGGTAGAGCGCCACAAAGTCGCCAATAATAGAGGGTAAAATACGTGCTGCAAATTCGCTAGGGATCCCCAAGCGCACTTTACCAGTCACACTTTCTGAGGTGAATAACTGTAAAATGGCATCGTTATGTTGCACCATTTGTTTTGCCATAGGCAGTAACAGTTCACCATATTGATTAAGTACTTGGCGTTGCCCCTGCTTTTTAAATAATTTATAGCCTAATAAGTCTTCTAAACGTTTTACTTGTAAGCTTACCGCCGGTTGCGAAAGGCCAAGTAAATCGCCTGCTTTGGCAAATCCACCTACCTCAACCACCATAACAAATGTGCGTAAACTGTCGGTTGAAATGTTTTTCATATTTAAAATTACTATTTATATGGCTATATATATAAGTATTATTTATCAATTGATAAGTAATTACAATTTGTTGTTGTAAGCCTTGCGCAATATACTTTTGCTATTAAAGATAGATAGGTATTTGTTATGACTTTTAACCCGATAATGTTTGCCCGCCATAGCAACGCTAACAGCGCGGTTATTAATGCCTTACAAGCTAATAACAGCCACGTTGTTATTGATTTTAGCGGCAGTGAAGCATCGGTATTTTTAAGTGCTATTTTAGGTCATGACCTCACCAAACTAACCGCCAGTGGCTTTGGTTTTAAAGGCACATTGGATGGCGATTTAAATTCTGATTTTAGCTACGCCGTTTACTACTTCAGCGAAACCGCATTTAGATTTGTACTCCCAGTAAATGCCAGCCTGCAATTACAAGCACTCATTAACGAGCAACAGCTTAGGTACGATATCGACTTTGTGGTACGCACTGATTTAGCAACCTTTACCTTAACCGGTAGCAACGCCTTTGATACCTTAGTTGAAGCGTTTAAATTAACCCCAGGCTTGCGCCTTGCTGATGCGCAGCTTTGTTATGGCGCGCAAAGTGGCGACGTGTTTGTTACCGCGGTAGATAAAAACAACGAGCAGCAGTTTATAGTGATTGCTAAAACGCCTACGCTTGATAAGTGGCAACAGTATATGCAGCAACAAGGCTTTAGTGTTACGAACACCTAAGCTGTTTAATTCGTTAAACATATTTTTGTTAAAGATTACAATTTGGTAGGCGTATTAATGGCTACCATGTTATTCCCCCTCATTCAATTGAGGCCACGCCCACACACATGGGTTAATTTAAAAGTGAAGGAATATTATGACTTCTAAAACAGTATTACATGCAAAGCACATTGAAGCCGGCGCAAAAATGGTTGATTTTCATGGCTGGGAAATGCCAATTAACTACGGTTCACAAATAGAAGAACACAACGCCGTACGTAACGATGCGGGCATGTTCGACGTATCGCACATGACCATTGTTGATATACAAGGTGAGCAAGCACAAGCATTTTTACGCAAGCTTGTAGCTAACGACGTTGCTAAATTAACAGTACCTGGCAAAGCACTCTACACCGGCATGCTTAACGAGCAAGGTGGTGTAATTGACGACTTAATTATTTACTACTTTAGCGAAACATTTTATCGCTTAGTGGTTAACTCAGCGACCCGTGAAAAAGACCTAGCACACTTAGCTAAGGTATCGAGCGATTTTGCAGTAACGGTTACTGAGCGCCCAGAATACGCCATGATTGCAGTACAAGGTCCTAATGCTCGCGCTAAAACTGCCAAGGTTTTAAATGCAGACCAGCAAGCTGCAGTTGAAGGCATGAAGCCATTTTTTGGTGTTCAAGCGGGTGATTTATTTATTGCTACAACAGGTTATACTGGCGAAGACGGTTACGAAATTGTAGTACCAAACGAGCAAGCAGCCGATTTATGGCAGCAACTGCTTGATGCCGGTGTAGCGCCAGCGGGCTTAGGCGCGCGCGACACACTGCGCTTAGAAGCAGGTATGAACCTTTACGGCCTAGATATGGACGAAAGCGTATCACCACTGGCGGCTAACATGGCATGGACTATTGCATGGGAGCCAGAAGATCGTGACTTTATTGGTCGTGATGTATTGGTAAAACAACGTGCAGAAAAAAGTACTCACAAGCAAGTAGGTCTTATTCTTGAAGAAAAAGGCGTACTACGCAGTGGTTCTAAAGTAATTGTTGATGGTGGCGAAGGTGTTATTACATCTGGCACATTCTCACCAACATTGGGCTATAGTGTTGCATTAGCACGTGTGCCACGTTCAACCGGCGACACAGCTCAAGTAGAAATGCGTAAAAAATTAGTTAACGTAAAAGTAGTTAAATCGGGCTTTGTACGTAACGGTAAATCAATAATCTAAATAATTTGGTTATACCAATAAATAAGTTAGCCTTATTCATTGGTATTCTCCCAATCTAAACCAAAGGATGAAAAAAATGAGCAATATCCCTAGCGAGTTAAAATACGCACCTTCACACGAGTGGGTTCGTAACGAAGGCGACGGCACTTACACTGTTGGTATTTCTGAGCACGCCCAAGAGCTGCTTGGCGACATGGTATTTGTTGAATTACCAGAAGTAGGCGACGTAGTTGATGCAGGCGAAGACTGTGCAGTAGCAGAGTCAGTAAAGGCAGCATCAGACATTTACGCACCAATTAGCGGTGAAGTTGTTGCTATTAACGAAGAGCTAGAAGATTCTCCAGAAACAGTAAACAACGACGCTTACGGCGACGGTTGGTTATTCCGCATTAAAGCATCTGACGAATCTGAAGTTGATAACTTGCTCGACGCAGAAGGCTACGCACACACTATTGACGAAGAGTAATCGTTAATTAGTTAAAAGCCCCTCTATTTAAAACATTGGGGCTTTTATGATTTTACAGCTTATTACCATACCCAGTAAGTTGCCAAATCATCACATATTTTAATCAATACTAGTTACCCATTAGTATTTAGGATCATAGGAATCTGGACACATGTCAAACGCCAAATCTCTTGAACAATTAGAGCAAAAGCAAGATTTTATTCGCCGCCATATTGGGCCAAGCCCAGCGCAAGTAAACGACATGCTTAGCGCTCTTGAAGTATCGAGCGTTGAAGAGCTGATCGGTCAAACTGTACCTGCTGGTATTCGTCTTGAGCAAGGTCTTAATATCGGCGAAAGCCGTACCGAAGTTGAAACACTAAGCTACTTAAAATCAGTAGCAAGCAAAAATAAAGTTTTCAAATCGTATATTGGCCAAGGCTACCACCCAACCCACGTACCGCACGTAATTTTACGTAACGTACTTGAAAACCCGGGTTGGTACACAGCGTACACACCGTATCAGCCAGAGATTGCACAAGGGCGTTTAGAGTCACTATTAAATTTCCAGACTATGACCTTAGACATTACCGGCCTAGATTTAGCAAGTGCCTCACTGCTTGACGAATCAACCGCTGCAGCCGAGGCAATGGGCCTTGCAAAACGTGTATCTAAAGCTAAAAAAGCCAATGCGTTCTTTATTGCCGACGACGTACACACGCAAACCATTGACGTAGTGAGCACCCGTGCAGAGCAATTTGGTTTTGAAATTATTGTAGGTAAAGCCGCTGATGCCGTGAACCACGACATTTTTGGTGCGTTATTTCAATACCCGTCAACATCAGGCGAAATTGTTGATATAACTGACCTAATTGCTGGCGTACAAAGCAAAAAAGCGATTGCCTGTGTGGCAGCCGATATAATGAGCTTATTACTATTAAAAGCACCAGGTAAATTAGGCGCAGATGTAGTACTTGGCTCTGCTCAGCGTTTTGGTGTGCCTATGGGTTACGGTGGTCCACATGCTGCATTTTTTGCAACACGTGATGCTTACAAACGTTCATTACCAGGGCGTATTATTGGTGTATCAAAAGACCGTTTAGGTAACGATGCACTGCGTATGGCAATGCAAACCCGTGAGCAACACATTCGTCGCGACAAAGCCAACTCAAATATTTGTACTGCGCAAGTATTACTTGCCAACATGGCGGCGTTTTACGCGGTATACCATGGCCCGCAGGGCTTAAAAACTATCGCGCAGCGTATACACCGTTTTGCTGATATTTTAGCAACTGGCTTAAAAGCAAAAGGCGTGGCACTTAAGAACACTACTTGGTTTGATACATTAACTGTTGTTGATGAAAACAAAGCCGACGTGATTGCGCGTGCTGTGGCTAAAGGCGTTAACTTTGCTGCTAACCATGCGGGCGAGTACTCAATTTCAGTATCAGAAACCACAACACGTGCAGACATTGCCGAGTTATTTGATATTATTTTAGGCGAAGGCCACGGCCTAAGCGTAGATGCAATTGCCGCTGATGTTGAAGCAAATGGCAGTGACTCTATTCCTGCAAGCCTAGTGCGTGATGATGAAATCCTTACGCATCCAAACTTTAACAGCTACCACAGCGAAACAGACATGCTTCGCTACATCAAGCGCCTTGAAAACAAAGATTTAGCGCTTAATCATTCAATGATCTCGTTAGGTTCATGTACTATGAAACTCAACGCGACCGCTGAAATGATCCCAATTACCTGGCCTGAATTTGCAAACCTTCACCCATTCTGCCCGCTAGACCAAGCAGAAGGTTACCAAATAATGATTAACGAGCTACACGATTGGCTAGTTAACATTACCGGTTACGACGCGGTTTCATTGCAACCAAATTCAGGTGCACAAGGTGAATACGCAGGCCTAATCGCCATTCGTAAATACCACGAGTCACGAGGGGATGCGCACCGTAACGTATGTTTAATTCCAAGTTCTGCGCACGGTACTAACCCAGCGTCGGCACAAATGGCGAGCATGAAAATTGTAGTTGTTAACTGTGATAAACACGGCAACATCGACATGGAAGACTTAAAAACCAAAGCTGCTGAGGTGTCTGAAAACCTATCATGTGCCATGGTAACGTACCCATCTACACACGGTGTATACGAAGAAACGATTCGTGAATTATGTGAAATTGTTCACCAGCACGGTGGCCAAGTTTACATGGATGGCGCAAACATGAACGCGCAAGTAGGTGTTACTAGCCCAGGCTTTATTGGCTCAGACGTATCGCACTTAAACTTACATAAAACCTTCTGTATTCCACACGGCGGCGGTGGCCCAGGTGTTGGTCCAATTGGTGTTAAATCGCACCTTGCGCCATTTATGCCAAACCACAGCGTAATTAACGTACCAGGTACTAATGCTGGTAACGGCGCAGTATCGGCAGCGCCTTACGGCTCTGCAGCTATTTTACCTATTTCATGGGCTTACATTGCCATGATGGGCTCTGATGGCTTAAAACAAGCGACAGAAATGGCGATTGTAAATGCTAACTACCTAAGCAATGAGCTTAGCAAGCACTTCCCAATTTTATACCGTGGCCGTAACAATCGCGTTGCTCACGAATGTATTATTGACCTACGCCCATTAAAAGAAGCCTCAGGCATTACTGAAATGGACGTTGCTAAGCGCTTACAAGATTATGGTTTCCACTCACCAACAATGTCGTTCCCAGTAGCGGGCACATTAATGATTGAGCCAACTGAATCTGAGTCTAAGGGCGAGATTGACCGTTTTATCGAAGCGATGGTATCGATTAAAGGTGAAATTGATAAAATCATTTCAGGCGAATGGTCTATCGAAAACAACCCACTGGTATTTGCACCACACACGCAAGCTGATGTGTTAGGTAATGAATGGGACCGCGCGTATGACCGTTTTTACGCTGCATTCCCAGTGCCAGCAGTTGCTAAAGATAAGTTCTGGCCAACGGTTACACGTATCGATGACGTATACGGCGACCGTAATTTAGTATGTGCATGTCCTCCGATTGAGACATACCGCGACTAATTTTTGAAAAATGTGATCATGTAATTAAGTGGGTTAACGTTTTAATTAAGATGGTTAACTTATTTAAGTGGGTTAACACAACTTTCAAAAGGTGGGCATTTTGCTCACCTTTTTTTTGACTAATAGATATATTATTTTTTACTTCAATATAGTTAGTTCGCGTTCACGGCAAAGGTAAAAAAGAGCGTTTGGTGCCAATTAGTTTGCGAGGATGTGAGTGGTTAGCTTCTTATATTGGTAAGATTCGCACAATGTTTGCCTTCATCGGATCTGGAAAGGCACTGTTTCTGGCTAACAATGGCAAACGCTATGTGCCGGGTAAGTTGTCTGATATGGCATCTTAGTATGTGAAATTAGCCGGATTTGACCGCACTGGCGCGTGCCACCGATACCGATACAACACTGCAACTACAATGTTAGATAATGGCGCTGATCTTCGTCACATCCAAGAAATGCTAGGCCATGCAGGTATTCTCACCACACAACTTTACACTCATGTACGTAAAAAGTTATCTGGAAGTTTATGAAGCAACTCATCTTTCTACGGAAGGTGTAAGTGAACAGTTTTAACTAAAATAAAATACAGTTGTTTAGTTTTGGCATTTGTAGTGTGTACTAATATTCTGATATATTTAGATAAAATGTTAAGGACGACTTTAAATATTGATGAAAATAGAAATTCTAGATGCTGGTCATGGAGATTGTATTCTCGTTACATGTGGTGAAGTTCTGATCCTCATCGACTCAGGACCAAAAAGTTTTAAAATTCGTAAAAGTGTTATCGATAGGCTTAAAAACCTACTTAACGGTAGAGCAATTGATATTGCTGTAGTTACTCATAATGATGATGATCATATAGGTGGCTATAAATCGATATTGGACAATGACATATCTATTAAAAAATTTATCTTCAATAGCCTGAGTTATATTTCCGAGATTTTAAAAGTAAAAAGTGCCAATAAGCAGATTTCTTATCAACAAGATATTGATCTTGATAAGCTATTAAAAGAATTAAACATAGAAGTAATGGCGTTAAATGCTTCGGATAAAGCTGTCACTTACGCGCATAATCTTAAAATTATTCCTCTAACTCCAAGTCCTTCAGCACTTACAACCATGCTTGATGATGCAATAAAAAAGAACAAACAAATTTCAAAATTAGCAAAGTCAGAGTTATCTATTGCAGAATGTCTAGAAGCGATCAGAGCAGAACAAGATCATTTTGAAAAAGATAGATCAATAACAAATAAATCAAGTCTTTCACTGATCATTGAGTACCAGAATAATAGTGTTTTGTTTTTAGGCGATAGTCACGAAGAAGATGTAGTTGCCGCATTAAGTAATCATGAATTTAATAATTTTAAAGCCGTTAAGCTCTCTCATCATGGCAGTGATAAAAACACTAGTAGTAATTTGATTTCTTTGATTGGAAAAACTGAATATATCTTATGCGGAGATAAATCAAGTCATGAACACCCTAATAGGAAAACAATATCAAGAATTCTTAATTTTGACAGTTCCCCAAAAATTCACCTTAGCGCAGATAATAACAAGCTTCGTCAAATGTTTGTTGAATGTGAAGTAGAAGGTTTCAAAGTTGATGTGACTTACCCAACTGATAAAGTAAATAGAGTGATTTATGAGTAGGAACAATGCTGTAAAAATAGTTGCGAACAATGCTCACTCTACGGGGTATCATTTCAAATCTAATGAAGATGAAAGTTCATATGTCATTACGAGTAAGCACGGTATTTGTAAACAAACGGGTAGCTGTGATTTATACCTTAAGAACGTAGAAAATTGTTGCAGAAGTTGTCAGGTTGAAATTACCCCCGATGACATCAGTTTGAGTAGTAAAAAACACAAGCATATTACAGCTAAGAAAGTGTATGCTTTTCCCACAGCGGATTTAGCGATTATAGGTGTAGATGAATTAAGTTATACTCCTCTCAAATTAGGTCAATTAAAGCATTCAAATGATGCTGAATACGTTTGCTATGGATTTACTGAGGATGAATCAGAAGCTGGGCGAATTTTATTAGGAAGCCCTGAGCTAGACTCTGAAACTGGTATTTGTTTTTTTAATATAGAAAGTTTTACAACGCCAGAGTTAACGGAAAAGAGTGAGAGTTATAATGGCGTATCAGGGTCGTTAGTAATTGGGCGCAATGCTCAAGATATTGCAGTGGCTTATTCAATTATCGCGAATAATGAAAAAAACAATGATCTTTCAGGCGAATCATTATGCGATTTAGATTTTGATGAGCTTTACAAGTTTTTTAGTTCAAAACTATTTTCTAGTAACAAAAACATTATCACTGTAGATACTTCTCTTAAAGAACATTTTAAGGAATTCGATTGTTTTCAAATTAATGATAGTTCAAATATGACTATTCTGGTTCCAGTTAAAAAGGGGTTTCCATACTTCAATTTAACACCAATTATTGAAAAAATTGCTGATGAGTTCGGGGTTGTATTAGGCACTAATGCAAAAAACAAAACATTAAATAACATTTCTGCATTGAGAGTAATTATAGAAAATAGGAAGCTTAGGCCTGTATATCAGCTTTTTTCCAGCAGAATCGTAGAAGCTATGCTGAATGCCCCACATATTTATTCTTCTTATATAGAGGACAGTAACTATCACCACATGCATTTTATGAACTCAGGCGATGAAATTGATTTCGTTGTATCAGCATTTGGTGGTGAAAATGATCTTGCTGAAGATATAGATAAAGCCTTAGAAAGTATGGCTAAAAATATAAATCATTATGCAATCAGTTCAAAACTAATTGCTGAACGAGCTTTTCTGAACATGAAGTATTCACACCAAGAGTGTGAATTATTGTACCAAGTACTTTTTTCTGAAAAAGATGAAGTTGTAAAAAACCTATCCATAGTATACTGTATGAATGTACAGCTCTCTGGCAGTGTACCATTTGAACAGCACATTATTAAATCTGTCAAAGAAGCTTGTGCCAATATTAAAAGTGAAACATTAGAGCTAATCGACAAAGGACTGAACGTTAATTTATTTCTAGTACCTCTAAACGAGAAGGAAGAGTTAACAGAACTAATGGAGATACTTCTAAATGACTGTTGAAGCCTTAGACTATATATGTAATAGAGTTACCAATAGTTTTGAATTTGAAACTAACTATAAAAAGCTCTTTTTAACGATATCTAAAAATAGATTTGCAAATACTGAATCCAATCCTTTAACTCTATCCGAATACAAAAAGCTTCTGAAGTATTGTGATTTATTATCAAATTCAGTTCATAGCACTCACAGAAATTTGGCTTTAAAGATAATCTCATCCTTATATGAACTGTACAAATATGATGAAAATTGCCAAATTGTAGCAAAATCAATACTCAATAAGTTTGGTCTTTTTTCGGCTGAGAGTACATTTGTTGAAAATAAATTCAAATTACCTTTTAGTGTTGAAGTTTCAAGTAATTATAGAAAGCAAATTCAAAGAATCGGTAATACTGATACTATCTTCACAAATGCCCAGTTTGAAATTCATGAATCTATAATTAATAACAAACATTTTAGCTTCTCAGGACCAACGTCATTAGGGAAGTCTTTTTTACTAAAAAATACCGCTATTGATTTACTTGAAACACAGCAAAATATTGTCTTTCTGCTACCAACAAAAGCTCTGTTAGAAGAGTATCTTTTTGATATTAGAACATTACTTAATGATAGAAAATTGGATGGTATAAATGTAACTAAATCAGTGTCAGGTGTGAAGCTAGATACAAAGAATATAATGGTGTTTACCCAAGAAAGATATAACAGTTATTTGTATGAAGAGACATTTAGCTCTTTAGATATTGATGTGTTATTTATAGATGAAGCCCATAAGTTAGCAGACAAAAGAAGTAAGAGAGCTATTACTTTATATAAAGTAATAAGAAAAACAATTGACACACATAATGACGTAAAAATAGTTTTCTCCAGCCCAGTTATATCTAATCCAGAATCATTCTTTAAAACCTTTGATCTCACAAGGAAAACTAACAGTTTAGTAGTGAAAGAAAGCCCTGTAACACAGAATCTTTATTTTATTGATTTGGAAAATAAGGGCGTAAAGTATTTCGATAACGTGACCAAAGATACTATTAATTTTCCATTGGATGATAATTTAAGTTGTAGCTTTAGGGTGATTAGTGAGATCGGGAAAAATTATCATTCAAATTTAGTTTTTATTAGCAGCAAGATGGAGTGTGTAAATAAATGTAGTGATTTCCTAGAATTCATGATTAGAGAAAATTCTATTACCGAATCAGAGGATGAAGAGTTAATTAATGAGTCAAAATTTTTGTCTGATTTTGTACATAAGGATTTTAAGCTTGTTAAGTTTATTAGGTATGGAATAGCAATTCACAATGGTTCATTACCAATTTTTATACGAAAGCGAATAGAAGATTTGTATGCTAGAAAAAAAATAAAGTACATCTTTTGTACATCTACATTATTAGAAGGGGTCAACTTACCCACTCAAAATGTATTTATTTATCCGTTTTCATCGAAAACACTAAAAAACAAATCTAAGTGTAATTTGGATTTTTGGAACTTGGCTGGACGTGCTGGTAGATACAGAAACGAAATGTCAGGCAACATAATCTGTATCGGAGATGTAAATCATTCATGGGATTTAGTACAGGAAAGCGCCAAAGCAAACGAACCTATCAATGTCGAAGATGGAATAAAAGAATTACTAAATAGGCATAGAACAATTTTAAATTATTTAAATGGAAAAACAAAAAATCCTGATCCAAATATTGTCAAACTAAGCTCCCTCATCTTGTCTGAAGTAATGAACCTTAACAAAGGGTTTGGATTAGGAAAGATTTTATTAGGATTTAAAGAGAATATAAGAAAAAAACTAATCGATGCATCCAATTTGCACCTAAAGAGTAAAGGTATAACTGATATCGATTTGAATGCTTTTGCTAGTAATCACGATTTTGATACTGAATTGCAATCTAAAGCTTTTGGATTCGCAAAAAAGAATGGGAATTTATTGAGGTCATATAACAGGGCAGATGTATTTGATTATATTGAAACTATCAATAAAATATATCAACTGAGAAAGCCTGAATCTATTATTCAATTGCAAATCGTGGTCTACTCGTGGTTGATGGGAGACTCTTTATCGCAGTTAATCAAAAATGCTATTAAATATGGAAAAAAGGTACGAGATCCCGTTGAATATCGCTGGGTAGATTTTGATAAGAATAACCCTGAACATTTAAATCAAAAGATATTAGAAACCATCGGCTGTATTGAAGATGAAATAACATTTAAGTTAGAAAATTGCTGTTCTCACTTTTATCAGCTATGTAAGTCGCTTAGAAGTGAGGAAAAAGCAGGGATTAATTTAGCGCCATTGTTAGAGTATGGAACAATGGAACACAAAGAGATTGAAGTTCAAGACTTTGGCTTTTCTAGAATGGCTGCGGCTGAGATTGTCAAAAATTATAAACATTGTATCTCTTTCACCAAACCTCTTGAAAAAGTTGTTATTGATATTAATAAACTGAAGAAGTCAGTTAAACCAAATAGCCTTATTAGTAGAGAGCTATCTTGGATTGCAAAATAATTTCAATTTATTAAATCAAATAAAAAGGTAAAAGGTAGCAGTACCTCAAGACACCTTTAGCTAATTATTGGATCGTAGTTCGTACTAATTTATATGCAGACACGATACTATGATCCAGTCATAGATCGTTTTTACTCTAATGTGTAGTAACTTATATCTGAGCTGACAGCATAAGCAAATAGGTTTAGATTTTATCTGACAGACAGCTATGAGCGAATGGCAGATCTCTACGATTTATTTAGCGAGCAAGTTAGTCTTTTACTTTGTATTTTGTTAACGATGCTCAGCTAAAAAACTAAATATAAATACAACTTCCTTGTATAACCAGAAAAACGAATTACGGAAAATTATGATAGTACTTAACCTTAGGGATAAAAATTTATTTGGCAATGAAGCGGGTGAAGACGAAAGTTTAGATATCTTAAATTCATACTATGTAGACAATGATGATTTTTATGATTTTTTTGATGCAGCAACATCATTAAGTGTTGTTAGTGCTAGAAAAGGCATGGGTAAATCAGCTCTACTTTCTAGATTGGAATATCGGTTAAGGGAAGAAGAGGAATATTTATCTCCATTAGTTGTACGAGTAACAGGTAATGAATTACTGGGGTTAGGAGATTTTTCTGCGAAAGATCAAGCATATCTCGAAAACTATTGGAAAAGAATCATTTGCAAAAAAATAATAATTGAAATTGGCTGTCAAATAAACCTAGCTTTATCTAGCAATAGCATAACGATGGTAGAAGTAGCTGAACTAGATGGTTTGAAGTCGAAGAACTTAATAGGTGGAATGATTTCAAGACTGAAAGGAAAGATATCTTTAATAAAACAAGAGGTAACATCAAACATACCCGAAAACTTAGAGAGTGTTTTAAATGCTTACCAAGAAAGTCATAAAAACTCTAAAGTATGGTTATTGGTTGATGACATTGATGCTAAGTATGTAGATACCGAAGAATATCAAGCACGAATTGGTTCTTTTTTTAGTGCTATTCGCTCTATAGCTTTTGATATGAAGCAGCTAAATATCCGAGCGACAGTTAGATCGGACGTTTGGCAAAACTTGCGTTATTTAGAAGATCTTGATAAATGGGAACAGTATATTCTTCCGATTACTTGGACAAATCGGTATTTGCGTGACATGCTTGCAAATAAAATATTGTCATATATACAACGTAATCATGAAGGCTCACCTGAAGCAAAACTTAGTTATTCATCAGACTACAATAGGTTATTTCAAATAGCATTTGAGCACCCGATTAGCTGGGCTGGAAAAAGAGAAACTTCAATGTTTGATGCTATTGCGTCATTCTCAAATAAAAGACCTCGGTGGGTAAGTCAACTTTGTCGAATGTCAGCTGTCCAATCGAAGAAAAACAATTCTAGAAGTCAAAAAATAAAACTCAGTGATATTAATGATATATTAGAAGAGTTTGGTAAAAATAGAAAAAGTGACTTGCTAAAAGAGCATAAGCATCAATTTACTGAGTTAGACGCTCTAATTGACAGTTTTAGAGCTAAAGATATTCACTATACATATAGTGAATTGGTTGATTTACTAGAAACTAATTTCATTCGAGGGCGAACAATAGAGGATGTACCACCAGTCGATGGGATTAAATACAATTCAGCAGAAGACTTAGGTGCATTTTTATATAAACTCGGGTTCATTTCACGTAAACATGATGATGGACGCACGTTTACCCATTATCAAGAAAATCCAGACTTATATAGAACCATTCAAAATAGAGAAAATAAAATAGTTTGGGCTGTACATATTTCATATCGTAAGTACTTGAATATAGGTTGAATTCAGCTGGTAAATCACTTGAGAGGACTAAAATAGTTGGTACATTTTTTGCCAACAATTTTAAGCCTATTAGTGATATGTGAAAATCCGCAATTGGCACATATGCGACTGTCCGATTTGATTGATATCAAGTTAAGACTTATTCATCTAATGGACCGGTGAATACTTTAGGGCACATACAGCGTTGTAACAGCATTGCACATGGTTTCAACCGCTATGCTTTTGCCAATAATAATCCGTATAAATACACTAGCCCTGATTGGGAATTTTTTTTCCTTGCAATTGCTGCTGTTGGAGCAGCGATAACCGCTTATGATACTTATCAAAATGAAGGGGCTAGCCAGCAGCAAAATCTCTTGCTGTGGGTGGAGTTACAGTTTGATGACTCAGGTTCAACCACCCAAAAATCAAGAGTATTGCTAGGGTTGGAGTGACCTAAGCCTTTTGAGTACAAGGCCTCGCACTCGCGGGGCTTTGCTTTTCTGGGTTAGCTTTCTATTGGTCCGAACATCTCAATACCTGATCGTGCCACTCTAGGGAAATATGCTGATATTTCACCATCGATCTGCTCTCTACAAAGCTTATAACTGCCAATCGTTTGTCTCATTTGATAAAAATTTATGCCGCCTTCTCTGTTACTCAATGCATTTACAACTGTATGGATAATAGAATCGGGGCATCTAAGGCCGAATGTAATATCGATCATAGCAAGTGGTGAGTCATTTAATCCAATTTTATCAAAAAGCCTCCATTCATCTTCATATTCCCAAGGTGTTGCTTTTCTTAATAATACACTTTCGTCTAGCTGATTTTGGGCTTCTGGATCTTTGTCGAGTATTGCTTTGGCTATTAGGCTGGTGTGCAAAATTCGATTATCGTTGTATATAACTTTTCGAAGAGCAGGCTTTGGATTCCGATCTAAATTGTACCCGATGCAGAGTCCTTGATGTTGATCACCATAATGGCTCCAAAGTAGCGAGTTGTCGTAAGTCGAAGAGAAACAGCAGACCCCTTTTCGATATTTATTCAAAAGCTCTTTTTGTATTTCATATTGTAAAAGCTTGTTTTGCGCTTGTGGCTTATTTATTCCTTGTTCGTCGTAATCAGGATTTGTAGCATAATATGCAATTCTAGCTAGTTCATCTTGTGCTGTTTTCGCCCCCATATTCTTCGCGTAGTCTTTACTTCCTTCATCACTGATTTTTGCTGAATTTAAAGAAGCTAGTGTTTCCGCTTCGACTCTATTTTTAACTAGTACTGTTAAAATAGCGCTCAACTCTTCATTGGTTGAGTCAGACTGAATCGTTGGTTGGCAATCCATTGGGTCATTAAATGAATTTGGGTTAGCGAAATACAATTGATCCATACAAAGGCTATCAATTGTTAGGTTGCTAAAATTTCTATATCGGTAAACTTTTTCTGGTTGTTCCATTTCCATGTATTACGTCAAGGTTATCTTAATCAGTTAATCTACACTGTGTAGAATCCATTGTGAATAAAGCTGCCAAAATATCTTCTGCATGTGAACGTCATAAGAGGAATGTATTTATTTAATCAATATCTGATTTTAAATCGATAACCATGGGAAATATGCGTATTCGTATAATCAAAAAATATCACAAAATATTTGATGTTTTTTCAATTGTTTATGAAGTCTAAATAATTAATAGAAAATTATAATATTTATTTTTATAAATATTAATTACTTAAAATTCAGTGTCTTATACAAATATGCAAGTTGTGTTGATCAAAATTTAGATCTACGATCACGTTCGTATTTAAACGAATTTGAGTAGACAAAATGAAAAACATCAAACTTCCAACTCTAAGTTATTTCATTCGCCAAATTTATATTTCCCAAGTCAAAAGATTTTCATGGGTAAGGCGGGTGAATGCTTTTAAAATTTAATAAGGCCCTTAAAACGCTTGATAAATGGCATGATGCGTTAGATAAGAAGCAATACGAGCCTCTAATCAAAGTGTGGAGCGGTCCTAAGGGTACAAGAAGGCATTTGTACAAAGGCGCTAAGAGCAAACGCAACCACCATTTCTTAAGCGATGGTGAAAGACGCTTAGGCATCATAAGAGATTCCTTGCCGGAAACCGTTAATTACTTTGAGCAATATCCATTGTGGGACATAGAGCTATGTGTTCGTATCGCAATCGATATGGGTATCAAGTATCCGTGCGATGAAGAAGGCGAAGCCTATGTGCTCAGTACCGACTTCTATTGTCTAGAGACAGATTTAAACGACAAAAACCTCGCAACAAAAGAGGTCGCCAGAACATATAAAACGCTGGATTCGCTGGATAGAGAAATCAAGCACCCTGTATCTGTTACGCGAACTCTGCAAAAGCTCGAACTGGAAAGACGATACTATGAAGACAAACAGATACCGTTTGTTTTAGAAACTGACCACAACGTCAGCATTAACTGTGCATACAATTTAAAGTGGTCCAAGGGGTGCTTGAAATACATTCATGAGATTAAGCACAATCAACAGCCGTTTTTTATGGCGTTTGTTGAGATGGCAAGCCTGTACTTTGAAACACCGTTACAAGAGGTTATTCAGCGTGTCAGTCATCGATTGGGACTCAGTTACGACGATGGCTTCGGCCTATTCCAGTGGGGCGTATGGTCTCATCAATTACCGATTGATTTAGATATAAAAATTGATGTGTTTAAGCCTGTTCCTTTAAGGGAGGTCGCTTAATCATGTTCCGTAAACATACAGAAATTATCACGCCAACAGGCTCACTACACCTGCGTATAGTCCATGTAACCCGCGATAAGGTCGCTTATTACGATTTGAATAAATCGGTGGTTAAACGCAAACCAAGAGCGGATAAACCCTTACAAAAAAAACGCTCACGCCTTCAAAGTAAACCACTAACAATGGATGCACAAAAGTTAGCCGATATGTTGACGCATTACCAATATGAAATCCGTGGGATTGAGTATGACAACGGCCTTTACGTACCGCGTAATAAGTCTCCAAATGAGCAGCTAGAAATCAAACTAAAAAGGCGAGATAACGCTCGATTTAACTATGACTTGATAAAGCCCATTGTTGAGGATTCCGAAAAAACCTATGAATACCTGTATACCGACAGAGGTAGTGAACTTATCAAGGAAATCAGCGCTGAAAGTGGCGTAAATGCTGCGCAAATATCCAGATTAATTGCACAGTACTTTTACCGTGGTAGCTGTTTCAATGCGATGTACCCGGATTATCGAAAATGTGGCAGCAACTTTGTGCTACCGCTTGTCCCGACTGAGGGAATGTCTAAGCGCGGCAGAAAATCATCAGATACCTATTTTCGTGGGCGCACCAAGCTAGACGAAGACAATATTCTCAAGCACTTGGCAAGATTAGGTAAAAAGAAATTCATGCGAATGCCTCATACCAAACAGTATGAGGTATATGACTACTATTTTCAGTCAACAAAAGAGAAGTACATCGACGAAGACGATAAGGAAATTGTCGAGCGTAAACCGCTGGAAGAGAATGAGTGTATTAGCTATGACCAATACTATGCCTTTGTTAGAGCGGCTGAAAAAGAAGGGCGACTGAAGTGGCAGCAAACAAGTGATAAGCGTTATCTATCTGAATATCGCTCTAAGTTAAAACGTGCCCGTTCAGATGTGCCGGGGCCCGGATTTCGCTATGAGATAGATGCCACGATTGAAGATGTTTATCTTATCTACCCGTATAACAAAAAAGAGCGCTTATCATCTGGCAGACCGACTGTATATCGTGTGATGGATGTAGACTCAGGGATGACGGTAGGCTTTCACGTTGGGATTGGTGGCCCCAATTGGCGCGGAGTCATGCAGGCACTTTACAACGCTTTCAGTGATAAAGTGGAATTTTGCAAACAGTTTGGTGTAGATATCACGCATAAAGATTGGCCCTGTAACCTGCTGTGTACGGAACTCGCCATTGATAATGGTGTGGAATATCCAAAGAAAAACATGATGCAGTTGCTTGATGAGCAGATCGGGGTTGATTGTATCAATTACCTGCAAATCTATGCGGGTTATACCAAAGGAACTGTGGAAGGTGAGTTTCAGCATACTAAAAACGACATCATCCAATTCATGCCGGGACTGGTTGAACGCATACCCGAAAAAGGCGATACGCACGCCTCGAACCTCGCAGTGTATGACTACGACAAGTTTGTTCATCTGCTGATCATAAACACCATTCTTAGAAACAACTTTGTGCCAAAACCGAGAGTATCTAGCAAGGCAATGGAAGTTGAAGGTGTGCGTGCAACCTCCAGAGCTAGGTGGAACTTTGGGCTGCGTCATTACATGAATAATGGACGAGGCATGACTATGAATAAAGAAGATGTCATGTTCAAGCTACTACCTCGGAGTCTGGCAGCAACTACCGCAAAAGGGATTAAGTACCGCAACGTTTACTACCACTGCGAACATGCGGCACGACAAGGCTGGCTTAATGCAAACCCAAAACGCCCAGTGAAGAAATTAGACATCCGTTACTTTGATGGCTCTACTGACAAGATTTGGTACAAGCATGATGGTGTTGTTTATGAAGCAACGCTCAATACCGAGCAGGACGATACGTTTGAAGGTGTTACTTGGTTTGATGTGTCACATAAACAATCTCAGAAGACATCGGATCTAGTTGAACAACAACGTGAACTTAGGCAAGCCCGCTTCATACAGAAGAACAATACGCAACGGATCACCAAAGAAGCGTTGGATGCGCTTAAAGGTTTAACAAGACCGAACGCCAAATCATCGCAATCTACGGTTAAAGCGTTGAAGGAAATTACCAAGGCGAATATGGATAGACAGACTGCCTCCATGATTAGCACGTTGATGGTAGGTGAGTCGAAATCCAAAGAAGAAACAGTATCGATGGAGACGTTGCAGTCTTCAATGATGCGCCAAATGCAGCAGATGTATCCCTCATCTGGGCAAAATCAATAGGAAAAATTAACCATGAAGGAGACAAGATTAATTAGAAATAAGGTAAAAACATGCAAATTTTAGAAACACAATCAGTGGCTGTAAAAGCGGAATATATTCCTCACAACATCACCGCCTATAACAACAACCCGCTAATTGAAGCGATTCGACCTGCAAAGAGTTTGGAAGCGTTCACTCAGGCGATTTTGGTCAATCATGACGTTGATGCAAGCGTTACTCAGATGAATGACTTTGATAGGGAGCTAATGATTGAATTAATTCCACTTACCTTTGTGCCATCACCTAAGACGTTTAAAATTTATCGGCACATCGTTAAAGCAATTATGGTGGGGTACTTACATAGAAGACCTTTCACTATCGATTACAACATCATGCAAAGTGAAGTTGGGAAAGGTAAAGACTATGAAATGCCAAACGCGATTAATTTATCAACGTGTATCTCGCATATCGGCATTAGTGGTGGGGGCAAAACCAAGACGATAGATAAGTGTTTGAGCTTACTGCCACAGGTTATCGAACACAATGAATATAAAGGTAATCTGTTTCGCAAGGAGCAGGTTGTTTATGTCAAGTTTGAGGCTCCCGCGACTAAAACCAAAAAGGGTTTTATCCTTAATTTTTTCTTCGCAATCGACCAGCTACTAGGCTCTAGCCATTACGAGCTTTGGAAAGGTTCCAAGGCGAATAATTCAGCTTTTGTGATTGAGGCAAAGAAAGTGGCAATGAAGTACAATATTGGCATTGTTTTCATTGATGAAATACAGCGCTGCGTCTATGACAGTAATGATGCTAAAGATGAAAACCGCTCAACACTGAATTTTATCGACGCGTTTTTTAATAGCATTGGCATTCCGATGATTGTGGCAGGCACCTATGCCTCGTGGCCTTTATTCCAAACTACCATGTCTACCTCTAGACGTATTTCATCAGGTATATCTGAGCGTTGTGATGGAATTGAGACAACTGTGTATGATCCTGTTACCAAAAAACACATTGCTAATCCGTTTTGGAATTACTACGTGCAGTGCTATTACAAGCCTCACTTGCTGCGAAATCCGTTCACGTTCACTGATGAGATAACCTCAGCGTTAAATTTCTATAGTTGCGGTATTCCCGCACTATTCATTCGTCTGATAAAGCTTTGCTATGAAGAAGCGATTTACTCTGGATTAGAAACTATTTCAGTAGATCTTATTCGTGATGTCTATGCCGATCAATTTTACCTGTTGGCGGACGCACTTCATGCGTTGAGGGAAGGTGAAGTAAGCACATTTGAGGATTTGATTAAACCGCATATCAAGCTACTTAACCCTGCAAAAGCGGGTGAAGATATGAGTACAGCGGACGTTGTTGAAAAGTATTGTATTGACAGTGATGTACCTAATCCACCGGGTATGAGTGATGAAGGCGTAGTGATTGATATGCCATCGGCTAAAAGTACGTTGATACCAGCAGATGATTTTAGAAATTTATCAGGATTAAGTCGGCAGGAAATTGCTGCCAAGCTGGGTGAAGTGAAATCATGAGCAGTGTAGTACGCAAACCACAAATCAATGCATATCCGTTTGAGGGTGAGCATGTCATCAGCTTGATGGTTAGACATCATCAATATTCAGGTATTAGGCGATGGGATAACGCGACCAACCCCATCTCAAGTGATTATAAGACGGTGGTGCCACATTATGTATTGAGGCCCCTATATCGAGATGTTTACGATGCATTTTCGCCTAGCATCGACTATGAAACGTTTTTAGGAAGACACACTCTTTATCAGTATTACGCTCCATTCTTACCAGCAACACTGTTAAAACAATCTGGCGATAAGCCGTTGTTTGTTAACAATATCAATCGCGTTAAGTATGCTGCCCATTGGCGGCATTGCTCGGAGTGCGTTAAGGAGGATATGGACACTATTGGTGAAACTTACTATCACATTGAGCATCAATTAGCTGGTATGAGTTATTGCGTTAAGCATCAGACACCGTTGTTTATCGCTTGTGATAGATGTCATGATTCTGGGCGCTATCTCAATAGTATTGGTTTACCGCATGGTAGCAACTGTCCTAAGTGCGATATGGGCTACGATAATCTTGATGGTTACATGGATGATGATATCGATTGGGTATTAAGGACATCCGCAAGGCTGCTCAAACATGAGTTTCCAAACTTGAACTTGCAGCGACTGCAACGCGCCTATCGGGACTATATTGGATTAGATACGTTCACAAACGTTTCTTCACGCAAGGACACCCTAATAATTGCTGAGGCACAACGAGCGTTGGATAACTACTTTGCACCTGAGCTATATGAGCGTCTTCTGATACTTGACGGTTATCAGGGAAACCGAAAATTCCGAGAATTATTCGTGTCGTATTTAGCATACAAGGACAAACTCACGTTACCGATATGTCACTTGCTGATGATAAGGATGTTATTTGGTGAGATTGAAAATATCCCGAATTTGATGAGCTAATCAACTATGAGCTATCCAGTTTATTACCCCACACCAATTAAAGGTGAAACGGTTTTTAGCTGGGTAGCGCGTGCGCATAGTTACTCTGGTTATCCGAGCTTTCGCAACCAATCGTTAAAAGCTCTTCAGATAAAAACCGAATTAGCCAGCACCGAATTTCCTTCATATATCGCACAACTGGCAAAAAACTCAGGTGTGGATAAACAATGGATTGTTCAGTATATGACAGGAATTAACTATTACCGACCTTTTCAAACCCAAGCCCAGTACAAGCAACTTCAAACAGATTTACTCAGTGGTAATACTGCCTATATGCACTCCCGTTATGGCATGGTAGCAAACCGCTTGTTAACAGAACCTGTCCTTAAATCGTGCCCTGCCTGTGTGACGTATGATGAAGCACAGCATGGATTTGCGTATTGGCATGTAATTCATCAACTGGCAGGTGTGACTTGCTGCCCTTTGCATGGCTTAATGCTTCACTCAGAAAAACGTATACGTTCCTTTGCTGCGCAGCCAGAGCTTAGTGAAGTTGTTGAAGCCAATATAAGTGAGTTCAACCTTTCTACCTGTATCGCATTGGCGTTTATCGATGAGCCTATTTCTTTTGCAAAAGATGATTTAGTGCGCGTGCTTAAGAACCGATTATTGGAAATGGGCATGGTGACGGCCTGTGGCAATATTAGAAAGCGATTGCTGGAGCCACTGATGGTTGAAGAGTTAGGAAAGCTTTCAGATTGTGCCCATTTTAAACGATTAGCGTGCGGCTTAAGGCGCGGTAGCTATCCTGCGAATCTATTTTATAAGCTGCATAACCAGTACCATCCACTGAAATACTACTTTTTTATTCACTGCTTATTTGGCTCGTGGGAAAGATTTAAAGCTGCGATGGAGGCTCAACCTGTGAAAGAGATTAAAACGCCCAAAGAGCAAGCTCAGTGCCCTTCCTCACTCATTATCAAATACTTAAAAGATGGTGGTAGTATGAGAAAAATCGCAGCACAAACAGGCAAAAGTATTGCTTACATTAAAAAAGTTGCAGCTAACAATAAGATTGTAGTGGATAAGCGCCCCTCAAAGATATTTGCTGTAGATGAGCGAGATATTTGGCGCAAGCTGATGGTTGGTATCCCAACAGAGGTAATTGCTAAGGAGCACGGTATTTCACAAGGTGCAGTTGAGCTGGTATTGGGTAAATTCAGTGAGTTGGTAACGTTGCGAAAAACCATCCGATTTAACCACAAGAGGCAGCAGTGCAGACAAGAAATAGACGCGTTTTGTCAGTGTCATCCTCAATGTCGGCAAAAAGAAGTAAGAGCGAATTGTGGTGCTTCTTATATGTGGTTGTATAAGCATGACAAGTGTTGGTTGGAACAGCACCTACCTTCAGCGATCCCGCGTGCTTTGCGATACTTAGGTAAGTAGCAGATGTACTTGAACAATCGCCTTTCGAATTTAATGCAGTTGATTGGGATGAGCTTGATTCAATTCTTCAATTTGTTGTAGGCTAAAGCCATGCCGGAGCAACTCAAAGTCTTTTAATAAAATCTGACATCTAGTGCCTTCACCTAGAGTTTGATAGATACTGCCGCTAGCGGTTTTAATTAACTGCTCATTTGTTTTTACGATCCGAGATGTACAGACGTAATCTCCTTTAGAGAATCGATGGGTCGAATCATCAACACAAATTCCCCAGAGCACATCTCCAACGAGGTCGCCTTTGTCAAAAACAGAAACTATTTGCCAGTCTTTCACAATTGTGTTCATTAGTATCCCCTTATAGGTAGCCATAATTCATGGTAGTTAAAAACGATTTAAAACAATACTAAAAGCATGGAGGTAATCCTGAGTTTTTGTATTCATTGTCTTAATAGTTCACGAATACTATCTGACTTGTTATATTTGCTAATAAATTTAGGATGGGGAATCGGATGTCTTTTAGATTAAAAAAATTCAAATTGGATGATAAAAACTTACAACTACCATTAGTTAAATTAACTAATGGTAATGATAGTGAGGATAACTATTTTACTGTTGTAATTGGTAATAATGGAACGGGAAAGAGCCGCTTTCTAAGAGGTATTGTTGATTCGTATAGGAAGCGAAATGTCGGACATGAAAACTTTTCTTTGCAAGATAAAATTAACAATCCACAGAAACTAATAGCTATTACGACCAGCTTATCTGATAAATTCCCCTCGGATTCCAGTTTTAGTAGACAAGCGAATCCTAATATCATTCGTGAACAATACTGTTATTTAGGTCCTAGAGGGCGTGTTGGTGGTTCTTCAAATAGAGCTTTAATGGATAAGGCTATTTCGTTTCTCATGTCAGGTTTTGAAGAAAAAAGTAATTTTTATCAATACAACGAAATATTTAATTATTTGAAGTATGAACCCGTCTTAAAACTGGCTTATAAGGTACGAGTGCCAGTTGAATTGAAGGATAGTATTGAGTCAATTGATGGTGAAAACTTAAAGAACTTCATTGCTATGCGGAGTGAAAACCGAAGTGGTATCAGGCAAGGGACATATAGCAGGTTTTTATCTTCACCTGAGTATTACTGGGATGAGCTTGCTGATGCTTATCGATATGCTTTTGAACAGAAAAATTTTAATCGCGGTGGTGAATTCAATTTTGTAATCAACTTTTCTGAAGAAAATATTAGTCGTTCGGATCACGTAATATCTCACCGTGAGATATCTAGATATCGGGTGTTTGATGATCTACGAAAGCTAGACTTAATAAAAAGTATGCAGGTAAAACTCTACAAGAAGCATGGTGGTGAGTTTAACTACACAGACGCAAGTTCAGGAGAAGCAAGTATATTATCGACCTTAATCGGATTAGTACCCAACTTAAAGAACGATAGCTTGATTCTTATTGATGAACCTGAAATTAGTTTACATCCATCATGGCAATATCGTTACATTGAGTTAATTGATAAGTTGCTACAATCAGTAAAAGGTTGCCATGTCATAGTAGCGACACACTCACATTTTTTAATTTCAGACTTACCTAATGGTCGTTCAAATATAGTTCATTTTAAAAGCTCTAAGGGTAATCGGATTGATGTTGATTACTATGATGAAAATACCAACGGTATGTCTGCTGAAGATGTTTTGTTAAACATCTTCGATATGCCTTCTACAAGAAATTATTACCTTAGCGCTATTGTGACTGAATTATTGCAATTGCTGGCAGACGGTCAAAAGCACTCCGATAGATATCATGACTTATGTCTCAAAGTTAAGAAGGTATTACCTAATTTAAAACCAGTAGACCCGCTTTATGATGTTATTTCTAAACTTACAAAGTTAAGGTTGCGTAATGACTGATAGAATTCTTTCACCATATTCTTTCAAAGCGCAAGAGCTTCAACTGATTTCTGATCGGTTTGTAACTCATACCGATTGGAGTAAGTCATGTTTTGACGGAATTAAACTGGCGGTTAAAAATGATTTGCGACCCAAACAAGGAAACCTTTGTTGCTATTGTAAATGGGAATTAGGCTTCGACATAAAGGAAGTCGATATAGAGCATATTGTGCCTAAAGGTGAATATTCAGAGTACACTTTTCATCCGAATAACCTTTCTTTGTCATGTCCGGGATGTAACACCAATAAAGGGACTAAGCCTGTTTTAAGTGTACCTATTACAGCTTATCCAACAGATGGTATTAATGTGAACATTGTTCATGCTCATTTTGATGAATATAGCCTGCATATTGAAAGACATGCAGATGCAATATATGAAGGGCTTACAGCAAAAGGTCGTAGAACGATAAAGCTGTGCAAATTAGATAGGTTGAAAGAGGTACTTAAAAAAATGAAAGCCGCAAAATCGAAAGATACTCAAATTGCACAATTGGTTGCAGAGTTAACACAAACAAATGATACTCAACGCTCTGAAGAAATTAAGCTTGAATTATCACAGTTAACTGAACAATTTCTATAATTGAAGTTAACCAACTTAATTAAAAACGATATATTATTAATGACGATTAAATTCTAAGAGTTAACCATCTTAATTACAAAATATGGTTTCACAAGCTTTAGTAGGTATCTATGGAGTTAACCCACTTAATTCCGAGATCACAAAAAAATTTCCATTGTAGAGTGGGATTTATCAAAATTATAAAAGCCGTTGCAGCAATGCAACGGCTTTTTTGTGTGAGGTGAAAAGCCATTTCCAATGCTTATGTAGGTTGAGTGAAACGAAACCCAACGATTCTCCAATATCATTACCAACTCTCAAGCACGTAAATATGTATTGTTTGTAGGTCGCTCTTTAGGCATGTGTGATTTAACACAGGAATAATAGGTATCACCGTAGGCGCTGAGCTTGCTGGCGTGCGTGGTTTGTAGGTTGGGCTTTAGCCCAAAAAGTTGTATCACCTTGGCTGATTGCTTTTATTGCTAACTTTTGCCTGGATAAATCCGTGACCTAAATTAGAAACCTTATTCAAGGTTTTGTCGCGCTGGCGGCGGCAGCCAAAGAGGAGTATAGATTTTCAAATTTTATTCTGCTGCAAATAATTCATCCTTGAAGCCGGGTTACTGTCGGCATCCATGCCTCCACTTCCTCATACTGCGAAGCTGCGCTTCGGTTATTCGTCACCTCCCAGCGCACCCGAGCATTGCACTTAATCCTTTAAACCACAATTGATGTGAACGTAAACGGCGAAGATAGGCCATCCATGGCCTAGTTTCGCCTTATCGCGCATCCATGCGCGATATTACTCATCAATTGCTTATTTTCAGGGCGTGATGACGGGGGAGGGGGTTAAACGTGAGATTAATGATTAATAATTGGTCTAGGTAAGAAGTAAAACTTGATCCTTCGAATTATTACAAAATTATATTTTCCAATCGAATAGGGGTCACCCATTAGAAAGTTCCGGTCAAGCAGGCAGCTGTGTTTCCTTGATCTTTTTATTCAAAAACCAAGTGTTCTTATTATTTAAACTCAATTTAAATATGACTACGCACCCAGTAATGACGTCGATTGGTGTGAATATGCACCAGTCACCCATATGAATTTAGGCAGTTTAATTAAGCATTATTGATGATTAATTAAGGCCCTTGGCTTTCGCCTCAGTCATCGTTTAGCACCAAGTCTTGACTTTTCAGACATCAAAGGTCTAGATTTATAGTTTAAAGCTTATTGAGTGAATCGCTATGTCTAGGCCGCTGTGAATAGAGTACGAGAACGCATTTTATCATGTGATGAACCGTGGAAGAGGGCATGAAAATACCTTTTTGAATCGCCCCGAGTTCATCGGAGACCAGTTTGTTTAAGTCAGGCCACTTTACCTGACTCGTTTAAATTATCATAGTAGTCTGTTTCATATTGAGCTGGTGAAATATACCCAATTGAAGATAATAAG
>Ga0209349_1000044_pt1 | contig 80454 bp, 92 predicted proteins | sample ETNvirnome_2_130_FD_184067 | JGI IMG/M metagenome (GOLD analysis project Ga0209349, IMG submission 184067) | Marine viral communities from the Pacific Ocean - ETNP_2_130 (SPAdes) (version 2) | ecosystem: Environmental > Aquatic > Marine > Oceanic | place: Pacific Ocean | collected 2013-06-22
AATGTGCTACTTCATAATTTTCTTTTACCTCTTTATTCCCACCTTCTTCGATTTCAAATTGAACTAATTTAGGATTTTCCGGGTCGTGGTCTTCAAGTCTAAACACACCATATGTCGATAGTGGTTTAACATTAACAATACCATATTTATCTACTATATCTAAACTTAAAAAGAAATCACCATATTTTGTTAAGTTTCTCATCCAAGACCATAGATTAAATTCAATATTGATTATATCATAAAATAAGTTATGTAAAATGTCGTGAACCTTTACATTGTCTGTTTTGATTTTAAGGATTTGTCCTTCAATGTTATCAATAGTTGATTCATCTGAATAAATGTCAAGTGCTGATGATATAATTGGGTCTGCGTCCATCATTTCATAATCTCTGAATAGTTGGTTACGAGCTACTTCGTATGCGTTTCGTTGATTCTCTTTACCGGCCCAACCCATTTGTTTAGGATTACCGTGTATAAGTCTATTATATCTATCAATAAAATTATTTACTAATGATGTTTGTTGACTAAAGTCAACATCTTTAACTTTTAATTGTCCGTCATCAGTTTTTCTAACAATTATGTTTGATTGAAATAGTTTCCCAAGTCTTGTTAATATATTTTCATTCTGTGCCATTTTTACCTCTTTTATTTAATTAACCATGATAGGTCTTCTTTTTCACCAAGAACATCCATTTCATATGGATTTTCCTTCGGACCTCCAGCTTTACCAAATTGAAAACCGGAACTAAAGTCTGTGTTTCCATTCATGTTCAACATAGAATCCATCATAGCCCTTTGGTGATTATCTTTATCCGTTTTCAATCGTAGTGCAGTATCTCTTACCCACAATGCTATTGAATACGACATAACCAAATCATCGTTATAACCTGTCATCGCTTCTGGTTTTGAATTATGATATATAAATGTAAATAATTCTTCAATCAGTCGCGGTGATTTTATTTTTACCATCTTTTCACGAGTATATTCTTCCATCTTCGCTATAATTAATGGTCTTGTTTTTACTGTTGTTGAAAATCCTGGTACCATATTTTTATCTTGTGTTCTGTATTTATTTGATACCATTTGATGTTCTACATCAACAACTTGTAAATCTTTTGACATATAGAATAAGTTCTTATATCCTCTGTCTATAATAGTTTGTATTGTTGCCCAACCGATGTTGTTGTTTTCAACTACGAGTAAGGCATCGTTATATTTTGTTGCTAACTCAATTAAGAAATTTCCATAATCTGTCGTTCCTAATTGTCCTTTATATTCAGCAACTTGTTTCATATCTTCTACTTCAAATACTTGTGTCGCTGAAAAGTCAGTTCCGTCTCCACGAGCTACATCAGCAACTACCATATATTCTTTTGAATAATCTGGATAATCCCATATCCATAAATTTTTATCTAAACCTGCTCTTTCCATTGGTTCACATACCATTCCTTCTTTATACCATTGTAGAATTTGTGGGTCAACTACAGATTCACCTGAAGTGAGAAAGTCAGCATCACATTCTTGTGCAGCTTTTGTTGGTCCAAGAACTCTATCCTGGTCATCTCTCCAAGCTTGGTCACGTTCTGGATGAACTGACCAGTGAAGTTTGAGTGTATGAAAGTCATTATTCCCGTCAATCGCATCAACCCATTGTCTGTGAAACCAATTACCTACACCGTTTGGAGTTGAAAGTGTGATACAATCACCACCAGTTGCTAGTGTTTGTTGTGCAGCGGTCCAAATTGAATCTGCATATTCTATGAAAGCTGCTTCGTCAAGAATTAAAAGTGACAGTGCTTCTGAACGACCAGCTTCTTGTGTTGCAGCTACTGCCTTTATCTGTGAACCATTAGCGAATACTAATGAAAGTTTGTTATCTTCTGTTACTTTTGTTTTTAACCATTGTGGAAGTCCTGAATACATCACACGAACTTTTGTTACAAGGTTTTTAGCAGTATCTTTATCTTTCGCAATACATAAAATATTTTTATCTGAATTGAATAACATTAACCATAGTGAATAACCGGCAGTTAATGTTGATATACCTAATTGTCTTGATTTTAGAATGATATTATAACGATGTTCTTTAAACTCACTCAACATATTCTCTTGGAAATCGTATAAGTCAAATTTGATTTTTCCTTGTTTTGGATGTTGGATTGTACAATACTTTCTCATAAAGTGAACTGGGTCACTCACACATTTAGAATATTCTCTTTTTATTGCAGTTTTAAGATTTTGTTTATTATTCGTGGACATTACTTACCACCCAACTTGAAAGTAATATTGTAACCATCCCATATCCAAACCATAGATAGGGGTGTTCGTACCACTTAGGTTTTATTTCTTTAATCAATTCGTCTTTTAATTCCAATTTATATTCATATTGTCCAAACATCAAACTATCATTCTCAATAGTTTGTATATACATATATATCTGTTCATTCAAGTTTTCGATGATTTTTTGATTAGTTGAATCAGCGTGTTCTAATGTCTGTATTTGAGTGTACAAAGTCTGAACTTCTTCCTCTGTAAACTCATAGGTTTTTTGAGGAAGAAGTATTGAAATGATTAATAATATAGATATTAGTTTTTTTAACATTTATGGTTTCCATAATCGTTGGCTACTACCTTCAAATGCACCACCCGTTGTAGTATATGGAATATCATTTTGCCAAATAACTCTTCCCGTATATGGTGTCCCATTTAAATAAAATCTTCTATTCTGTACACTACCACCGTCCCGCATTCTTCTTGTTGTAGGTCTTCCACCCTTTCTCATTGTTCGAGTTGGTCTAGCAGTTCCACCCTTTCTCATTGTTCGGGCTGGGGTTCCACCTCTTCTCATATTGTTTCTCCCAGTTGACCATTCGATACAAGTTTGACCGGGTCCGTGTGGGGGACCCTCCATAATTGTACCGTCTGGCATTCTATGTTTAATACATTGATTGGTGTTTCCACCATATTGTTTTTTTCTAACTCTCCCACCTTTTTTAAATTTACTTGGATTTGGTAATTGTCCTTGTTGAAATCCCCCCTGATGATAAGATGTTTGTGTACTATTTAATTCATCAAGAAATTGTGTTCCTAATGCATTGGTCGTTTGTGCATTTATAATATACTCACCACCTTCTAATTCGATTGGAGGTTGTCCTGGAATTTGAGCTGGTATTCCTCCTTGTGCGTGTGATGGTCCTCTCAAATATCCACCAGATTGTTTTTTTCTTCTTGTTCTACCACTCTTTTTCATTACTATCTCCAAGTCTTGATGAACATCAGTCATAAGTTCACCTGTTTTGTTATCTTTCCAAGTTACATTATTACCATTAATAGATGTGACCACACCTGTACAATTATAATTTGGTCAGGTTTGGTTTATATCTCTAACTGTATCACCTATGTTAAAATGCATTATTTATTCTCCTTATCTTTAGCATACTTTTTAAGAAATTCAGCGGCTTCATCTGATGACTTTCTTTCTACACCAAAGGATTCTCGTTGTTTTTTAATTTCTTCAAGTGCGTTCTTTTTGTTTTTCAATGATTCTTTGATATTGTTATTTTCTTTTTCTTTTTGTTTCAATATATCATCTACTGTTTTTATTTTTCCCTCAATCTCTTTAACTTTCTCGTTTTTAGATTTTGGAACAAACATAGCTATTGCTCCACCGATAAGTCCAATTAGACCGAGTATCCATTTAAAGAACTTCATCTTACTTATTACCTAAATTTTTAGATGCATGTTCACCAACATTACCAGCTGCATAGATTCCAAAAATCCATTTAGTAAAATCAGCCCATGCTTGAAATTCAGCTTTACCTAATACTACAAAAACAGATGCTGCTGCAAAACAAACACCCGCACATACTAATTTTTTACTTGCTAAATTCATCATATTTCTCCCGTTAAGAGTTTTTCTTTATTGACATTTCTACATTAGCATTAGCCATTGCATTGGTTATACTCATATCGTAAATCTTTTCTTGTTTCTGTTTTTCTAATTCATCTACCCATTGAAGTAATTCTTTTTCAATAGATACCATATTTTCAAGTTCTTTTAATCTTCTATACGCGAACCATCTTATTGGTTTATCAAAACTTAAATCAAGTTCATAATTTAATTGACAATGGTAACATCTACCATCAGCTTTATGAGTATCTTTATCCCACGGCTTTAATATACCTTTATTACACGATTTACAAGTGGCTTTAAAAATACCAACATTAGCTAATTTAGTTATTTTAGACCTATATCCATTCTTTTGTTCCCATTGAACATCATCAGAATCAGTCCAAATATCACCGACTTCTCTTTTCGGTTCTTTTTCACCTACATATCCAGATTGTATTTTATTACCATAAGTTCCATCAACCATTGATTGAACTTTAGCCAAATTTTTACTGTATTTCTTACTCATTTTTACCTCTAATTACTCATATATAAATATACTAAAAACTAATTAAACCCGCTATTTGATTTATCGGAGCAAAGGCTCCTGTGAATTTATATGTGTTTCCTTTATACTTAAACACTATACCTTCACTTGGAACTATCGAATCTACTCCACCAATTGAATTTAATTTATCTAATTGTAATCTTAATGTATTTAATTTCTTTATATCACCACCACTTCGTACACTTGAAATGGCCTTATCTAATCTTTTTCTAATTCCTTGAACGGCTTTGTCTGGATTAGCAGCCATAAATCCTTTTACATTCTTTAATATTTCAGCACCTACTTCAAAGAATAATTCTTCAAATGGTTTCATATTCTTTTTAACTTGAGCTGCATGGTCTTTCTTATCAAACTTTAATACCCATTCTAATTGTTTTTCATCTTTTATATCATTTCTCATCATAGGTATTGTATATTTTTTATCAAAGAAAGCCCATCTTTTAACTAAACCTTCTTTAATTTTATTTGATAAAGTTTTTTTATCTCCTGGCCATTTCAAATACACAAATATTTCCCACCATTTTTGATGGTATAAACCCAATGTGTCTGATTCTTTTAAATCAAATTGAGATTGTAATTTTTTCAATCTACCCAAAAACTTACCTTTCATCTTACCAAAATCTTGATGTTTAGGTACATCTAAAAATACAGGTTTTCCTATTTTATATTTTTTTCCTATATGCATATTAACTTGTTTAATCATTCCTGCTAATATTCTACCACTACCTTTTACTTCACCTTTTACTGTTCCGCTATCATCATATTTTAAAGCTCCATGAAATACCAATTCAGCTTTATCATAATCAATTACATTAGCTGATTTAGGCCACATTACTTCCATATTCATAAAGTTATATCCATTATTGAATATCTTTTCTTTTTGTTTATCTGATAATCCTTTGATAGCTTTTTCTAAATCTTTCATAGCGAATGTAAATGCATCTGATATATCACCTCTACCTTTAAACTTACTTATAATACCTTTTGTATCTAATGCAGTTTTACCACCATTCTTAATATGTCCTTTATTTCTTGCTGCTATAAGTTTTCCGTCTTTCCAACTTACCATAATGTTTTGACCATCAAGTTTTTCTGTAACATTATCTTCACGATTTAGTGTTCCACCTAAACCATTTTCTATAATTTTCTTTAAATCACCGAATGTTAAATCTTTGTCATCAAATGGATGAGCCATATGTCCGTATGCTCCACCTTCTGTTAGTAGATTTTCTTTCCACCAATCTTCTGAAAATACGACTTTTAAATTACCTTTATCTAATACTTTATCTTTGTGTAATTTTTCCATTTCTTGTTTATTGATTTTTAATACGGGTTTTGTATCTTTTTTAAATCCTTTTTTTGGAACTGCGTACCAAGCTTTTCTCAATCCAAATTTCTTTGCGACTACTTCACCCTGACCACCATATTTTGTCATTAAATCTTTTTGAGCTTTTGTTTTATCATATCGTATTTTAATTCCACGTCGCATAAGTTTCTGTTTAAATAGTTTTGTTTTGGCTGATACTTCTGTTAATACTTCATCCCACCATTCTTTTGTGAGTACTGATTCTTTAACTTCTTCTGGTTCTTCTTCTTTTGAAACTTTTTGTGTTTCTTTTGAATCACTAATAGCAATGTCTTTTGTATCTTCAAGGAAGTCGATAAATTTCCAACCAACTATTCCAGCTACTCTATTGATATGAGTTGCCCATTTATTCCAGCCCTTTGTTCCAGTATATTCTTCTTGGTGATTTGGAGATTTTCCTGTTCCTGCTCCAGCTGGTAAATATGTTACTGAATTGATTGGACCTTTTGGATATTGACTTTGTAATGTTCTGAACATAACATTATCGTGCATTATGTATCCAATTACTTCATATCCAAGTTCTTTGGCTCGTGAATGTGAATGTTTTTTGTAATTTTTATAATCAACATAGAATGTTCCCGGTCCGTCATCTACACTACCTTTTGTTGTATTTGTAGCTTCTGTTATAAGTTCATTCATATCAATAGTTGTCAGAAATTCTTCTATCTTGTCATATTGATATTCTTTATTACTATCACTTTGACTTCTAGCCTTATTTACTCTTTTTTTGATTTTCTTCATATCTTCTTTATTTGGATAACCACCACCTATTGTATCTTCATCAAATATATTAGGTTTCTTTGGTATTCTCATTCTCATCGCTGATTTTCCATTGATAAGTAAATCACCCTTTTCGTTCCAACTGATTGTTTTAATAACAACTTTTTTGTTTTTGAATTTACCCATTAGAACAGTATCACCGATTTCTATTGGTAAATCAACTCCCTCACTTAATTGATTTCTTAATTTATCTATTTCTTTTTTTATCTTTTCTTGTGCAGGTGAACCAGGCATTTGTTTAAAGGCTTTTGAATATAATTTACTTATTTTTAATTTTAAAGCTCTATCTTTTTTACTACCTTTTTCTAACCAGTTTTCAGTTACAGGTTCATATCCTTTTTTCTTTTTGTCTTTCTTTCTTTTTTGAACACCCGGTTTAGATTCTTCGCTATCATCAAAATCATATGTTTCTGGTTCTGATTCTAATCCATCAATATGAGGACCACTATGATATCTATGATGTTTAATAAATTGTTTAAATTTCTTCTTATCTTTTGGGTCAGCTGGTTTTACTTTTTTATACTTATCAGATACTTTTGTTGGTAAACTTTCATTGACTTCAAACAACTTCTTAAACTTATTAGTCATCATTTTGAATACACCCTTATCATAATATCCAAACATAGACTTAAACAACTTCGCTCTCTCACTATCATCAAATTTATCTGAACCAAGTAATTCTCTCATTGATGTTCCACTCACTTCTTTTCCACCGACTGATATTGAAACATGAGGGGCTGTTAGATAGTATCCGTTTTCTTCATATCCTTTTAAATTCTTTTTATTCTTCTTATAATCTTGGAAGTATTTTCCACTACCACCCAATCTACCAGCATCTTTAGCACCAAATACATAAACGAATGCTGTAGTTTCTGGATTATATTTCTTTGTTAAATTAATAGCTTTATATGGTGATTTTTCTTCTATGATTTTAGATGATGGAACTCCCATCTTTGACATGTGTCTGACTTTTTCTTTAAAGTTCATTGGATGACGAGGTGGTTTCTTTATATTAGATGTTGTAATATATGCTTCATCAACTATTTTGGCTAACCACTTATATGTCTTATAGTGATGAGGACCAAAAGGTTGGAATCTACCACCATAGATACCAACAACTTTTTTTATTTTTGGTGATGGTATCTCATTTAAAATAGGTTTTATTATTTCTTCTACGAGTTTATTCACCATGTACACCACTATAACTGATATATGGACCACTAAAACTTCTCGCATATGTTATCATAAATTCTGTTTTTTTATCTTTCCTATCTTTTCTAAATATCATTCCACCACCTTTCGTATATTTAAGTGGTTTCATTCGTATATATTTACCATCTAATGCACTAATTAAAGCTCTACCTTGAGATTCATAATTCTGTGGATTATAATCCATCCAATCATCATATTTAACTTTTTCACCCTTTTCATTAGGACCTGTAAAATCATTTGTGAATACAGTTTTTACTTTTTTCTTAAATTTGATACCATGTTTTTTAGCAGCCCGTTCAACATCAGATGTTATTTTACCTTCATTTAATAAATCTTTTAATTTAATCATAGTTTTACTCCGACACCGACTTTAAACTGAAAGTCTTGTTTCTCATTATAGTATTCGTGTTTGTATAATCCAAATATATTGAATTTACCAAACCATTTTTTTATTTCACTCTTAATATTATAAATATCATTATTATCAAAATTTGATTTAATTGACAAGTTGAAATTGTATTCTAAATCATCTTTTTTTAATTTTTTATTAAATCCTGCACTCAATAATGGTATGTCATCTTTCATAGATAATCCTACCTTTAATCCACTTTTATGTTTTAGTCCTAAATTGTATATAGTATAATTTATATCTTTTGATTCTTTATTAACATAATCTACTCCACCATATACAATACCGATGTTCTGATTGAATTTAGCTACATCATCAATATATTTGTTACCAAGTTCTCTTTCCCAATCTCTCTTGGCATTATATGTAAAATTACCTTCTGTTTTTTCACCTCTAACTGAAAATTCATAATCTAAAGGTTTTGTTGTATCGTTTGGTGTTCTCACACTAAATGATGTTGATAGTATTGTTGCTACTAATAGTTCATTAATCATTATCTATCCTCTGTATAATTTATCAAAATCTACATCTATGTCTAGCATTTTCAATGCCCGTTTAAATCTTGCTTTTTTTACTTCTTTAATTTTACCAGCATTCATTCTAATATTAAATTTTGATTTGTAGCCTGGTCGTGTTATTCTAAACTTAACAAATCTTTCACCTTTTTTTATTCCTACAACTGCCATATATAAATTATCATCTTTATCAGCGACAACATATTTTTTTAAATCATCTTCTGTATAGTCAAGATAATATTTAACTGGTTTTTTTGCTTCATTTAATAAATCTTTTAGTTTAATCATAATTTCTTTTCCAACTTTGCGAAATGTTTTTTCCAAGCATAAAGTTTATTTATCTTACCTTTAAGATTAACAATTTTATTTATCATAAGAAATAATGGGTCTTGTACAGCTAATCTAGCAAGATTATCGTGATGTCTTGTAAATATATTAAAAAATTCACTTAAAGCTTTGATTAACATAACAGTAGCTTCTTGTGCATCTTTGAGAGCACTTTTCAATTCTTTTCTATCAACTTCTTCTTTGATTAATATATTTTTTAGTTTAATCATTTCCAATCCCAACCAATCATTGATTTTGTTTCTTTATATTTATCTGCAGCTTCTTTTGGTGTATATTTCTTTTTCGGTTTTGCATTCCAAAATTTATAAAATTCTTTTATTGGCCACCCTTTCATAGCGTATTTACCTGAACGAGGTCCTTTGGGGTCCATTGTTTGCCAATCTTTAACTAAATTACCATCTTCAACCCACGCGTGATTGTATCTTTTCCCTTTACTTATCCATTCGTTCTGAACGCTACCAAATACAATCTTCATTTTTTTGTTTGCTCTTTTATTATCTTGGTTTATTATATAAGTTTTCCAAGCATAAGATAAACATTCACCACAAGCGATTGTTGATTCTGATAATAATGATTTTAGTTTAATCACTTTTTCTTCCAATCCTTCTTATAATTCTTATAATAGAATTTATGTCGCTTAACTACTTCACCACTCTTTGTATCAATTATAGTTTCAACTATATATACTTTACCAGTTTTTGGACTTACATATGTTGTTAATCCCAACTGATACCTACCAACTTCTTTTTCTTCAACTTTGTTCGGTGCTGATATCAAAAGTGATACCATCAACAAACTTATTAGTAACCGTTTCATAAAATTTATCTTTCTATCTTAAAATTTACTCATCAATATTTCATCGATGATTTTATCTAACTCTTTTGTTGTTACTTTCAAAGAGAAAGACATATCTCCTTGAAGTCTTTTTACTTCTTTACCTTCATCATAAAAGATGATAGTGGGAAGTATTACCACTTCATTTTCTGATTGTATTTTAGGATATAAATCAATATTCAATCTATATACTTTAGCATCGAATGTATCCCAAGTATCTAATACTACAACCTTATTTGCTTCATTCCAAGTTGCATAAAATTCAACTACTACAAGTCCTCTACCTATAGCTCTTCCAAAATTTTCATCTGTTAATTCTCTCACTTGTCCAAATAGTGATGTGAATAACAAAAATAATATAAACAATTTCTTAAACATAACTACTCCTACTTATTAACTTTATCTTCGAGTTTTTCTAAATCTTTTTTTAGTTCTTCTATCTCTTTTTCTAATACTACAATTTTATTTCTTGACATTTCATCTTTCATCTTATACTCACCACGAGATGGTGGCCAAGTTCCTGTTGGGTCTACTGAATAGACACCATCACCAATTGGTGTAAATGTGTTTTCTAATGCAGTAAGTCGTTTATCCATTTCAACCATTAATTCTTTATCATTACCTTCAAGAGATGCAAATCTTGTATCTAACTCACTCATAAATGTAAAGTACATTGTTATACCTGATACTAAAAATGAACCTAATATTATTAAAGTCTTTAAATCAATCTTAAACTTTGATGTTTGTAATGTATCCATTGTCAAGTCTGGTGCACCAGTTGGAGGTGGTGTATAAACAGGTTGTTGTGGTATTGGTTGTTGATACACAGGAGGAGGTGGTGGAGGTGGAGCTTGTATGTCTAACGCTTCCAGTAATTGTTCTTGAGTAAGTAATCCCCATTCTATGAGAACTTGTCCTATTTGAGCATCAGGACCTTTAACTGCCAACACACCATCAACTTGTTGTTGTGTTACATATCCTTTCTCAACTAATATTTCACCTAATGGTTTAGAAGAAGACATAATTTAACCCCACTTTAAAATCATAATATTCATTTTTTTCTTTACCAACACTAAAATAAGATAAGTGTCTACCCTCAGTAAATATACCAAGATGTTTTGTAAGTTTCCAACCAAAAATTATACCAGCATCATGGTCAATACCTCTATCTTCTACATCAGCAAATTCTGTAATCCCGTAATGAAGTGGTATTATAGTAGCCCAAGAATGTAACCACCATTTATCTGAATATTTATAATAATCTACACCGATAGCAACACTTGCTTCCCACTGCCATCCATGGTCTATTATAAAAGAATCGTGGTACTCATTAGCAATACCTTCAAATAAATTTTCGTAGAAAAACATATCAGTATCAGTTATCAATTCACCTTCAGGATTATACCAATAATAATCACCCATACCATTTTCTTCATCAACCCAATACCACTCATCAGTCCAGCCCTGTGAATAAGCCAATTCCCACCAAGCATCACCGAACTCTTCTTCCCAATTTATTTCAGGATTGATAACAACTGGTCTCCCTCTGAAAGCAAGTCCACTTGTGAAATCAAAATTACCAAGTTCTTTTCTATACCTAACATCAAATTGGCCAAAAGTTAATCCTTCTTGGCCAAATTCTGAATATTGGCTTTTTAATGCAAACCAACTACCTACATATCTTAACCAATATTCTTTTTCACTAAATTCATTACCAAATTGTCTTAATTTAGAATACTTAAATAAATATTCCCAACCAGGTACAGCTCCGAGAACTACACTTTCATTACCAACTTGCTCACTACCATCATAAAAGTTTTTGAGTTTTTGTTCATATCCAAATCTCGCAATCTTTCTGATACCAACTGAAAAGTTATAGTCATATCCTATATCAGTAGTTTCTTCTTCAATTTCACTACCCGTGAATTTGATTGTTTCTTGTGGTTTAAGTGGTGATGATATTGAAGCACTACCATATAAAGTTGAAAACTTCAAAAAGTTATCACTAAAATAACCACCAAACATCATAGATGTCATTATTAAACTCAATATAAACTTTCTCATAACTCTCTCCTACTTCTTATCTTTTTGTAAATTTGTCAATTCTGTCAGCAAATCATTACAAGTTGAATCCACTTTATATTTTGACAAGTCCAAAAGTGGTAAAGGTTTTTCTATTTTAATGTCCTTCAGTTTGTCATTCTGAACTACTAATTTACTACCACCTACTATGATACCATCTCTAACATCGTAAGTGAAGAATGTTGTTGACCACATACCAACTCTAACTATTCTCGCCGGTTTACCATCAACTTCTACAACATCGTCTTCGTTGTAATCGTTTCCCATAAAAATCATTAAACCAGCAACAGAGGTTTCAATTGTTGATCTAAATAGAAGTACGGCGGCGCCTGCTAAAAACATCCACCCATATTTCCCTATTAGTCCTGTAACCTGTTCTTGGATTAATTCTTCCATCCGTGTTTCTCCGTTATGTGTTATACCCGCATATGTTACAGAACCCATTACATAACTCCTAATTGAACCTTTTCTTATTTTTAACTAATACTTTTTGATTTTTAATCCAAGTTTTACCTATTGGATTTTTAACAGGTCTTTTTACAAACGAATCTATACCTTGACCCATTATTTTTTTAAATTTTGATTGTGCTGCTTTTGCACTTAAAAATTTAGAATTATCAACTATCTTAAAATTTGACCTAAATAATGTTTGAAATTTTCCAAGATTGTTCTGAACATCACTCCAAGATTTTTCTAATACATCTTCTGGTAAAGCTCTTGGTCTTGTTTGATTCCTTTGTTTTGCGACATCAAGTGATGTATTGACGGCTACCATATATGTATCATATCCAATATGTTCTAATTCTTTTTTCTTTTCTCTGAGTTTACCATAATCGTGGCCAGTTCCATCAATTATTACACCCAATCTTCCGTCTGTGTAGTTTTTTAATCTTTTATTTATGAGTTCTTTTGCTGCACCTCTTATACTTTGATGTCCAGTGTCTACTTTATTTCCTTTACTATCTACACCCGTAGCCATTTGATAAACTTCTTCCGGCCATTGGTCAATATCAAGTGTTTCCCAACCTGCCGTATCAAGTCCAAATTTCTTTAAAAGATGTTCAAATTCAGAATCAGAATTTACCATTTTCATATCGTATGATGTAGTTACTGAATGGGTAGTTGGTATTCCAAAAAGTTCGGTGGCCACATAAGATTTACCACTACCTGGTCCACCGGCCATAAATACTGCCTTTAAAATTGATTTATCAAAGACACTTTCTTTTAATAAACTCTCGTTTAATAAGTCCATAAGTTTAAGCATGGATATCTCTCCAATTATGTATATAATTTATCATATATAAATATAAAGAAAGAAAAGAATAGAGATTATTTTATTGTGAGTAGAGAACTAAGTTCCATTTACCTTTTCAATATTTTCCGGGTCTACGCCCATAACAGCTGCAATCCTTCCAGGTGCTACTCCCATAACTGTTTGTCTATAACTATGTATATAAGGAATTAAAGTAGATACTTGTCCATTTTTAGTTATTAAACCTTTTTGTTTACCTTTTTTAGTTGGTATAAAATGTACTTGTCCATTTTTAGTAATTAAACCCATTATCTAATCTCCAAATCACTAAATGAACTTGTAGCAGAACCTGTTTGTTGATTATAAACAACTAATTCTAATTCTCTACTTATATCACTTGAATGAGATACAGTTAATGTTTCCCAAGTATTATCATTGGCTGTTGATGTAACGGTTTGAATATATAAATCTGAACCACTTAGATATTCCTCAGCAGATGTCGCTGAAGCACTTGGGTAACTTTCTGCGTATCTGAGAATAAATTGTGGTTTTACTCCTGTACCTGAACCAGATTGATGTTTAACATCAATACTCGCAATAGTTGTTGTTGAACCAGAAACTGCTATTGGGAATGTAAACATACCTTCATCTTCAATTAAAAACGCCGGTGGTTTTGATGAATAAGAACCTGTTAGTTCTATATTACTTAATTCATAAGGACCGATATCTCTACTTGATGTTACACTAGTACCATTGGGTTCAAAAAATATATCTCTAATTTGACCCATTTTTCTTGGATTACCTAATATATCAACAGTACCAGCTGCACTATCTCTTTCAGTAGTTGTACATCCTTGTATTGCTTTTGAATATAAAGAAGGTTTAAATCCTTCTATTATTTTTCTCGTATCATTTATACTCCAAAGAGTTATACCTTTTTGTGGCCAAATCGTTCCATCACCTTGCATATCTGAAGCGCCTCCCAATCCTACTATTGGATCAGTATTGCCAACCCATTGCCGATAAGTAGTACCCATTCCATTTCCATGAATTTCTCCATACCTGTTCATATAATAATTACCAATATAATATGAACCACTTACGATGACTTGGACCCCGACGGAGTTAGAACTCGCGTATGTACCATAATAATTGCTCATAAAAATACTGTCATAAATATAATCCTCTGGTTGATTCACAGATGATTCAGATCCAGCGGCTCCTAGATATCCCCCCATTAATATACAATTTTGTATTTCATCACAGTAGAAAGCTGTATAGTAAGCACTTATTATAATTGAATTTTTTATTAAATCGAGGCCTCGTGCTCCTCCGAAACTACTAAATGATATACACCTATCCATAGTTACACCATTATAAAATCCATACCCATGACTATTCATAACCGTGCAACCAAGAGAATAATAAATATTAAAAAAGCCATAGCTTATACTCTGAGCCATACAATTTATACACTCCATATAATCAGTTTCAGAATTTGCATAAAATGCATAACTACTATTGGCATCATTATATGCGTCAATTCCTCCTGAACCACCATCAACATGAACATTTTTCCAAGTTATGTAATCTTTACCATTTGTTTTTATAATATATAGGCCAGTAGTATTACTAGCAAATTCAGTATCTGCAGCTGCAGCTGTAACTCTAACAACGCCCGGTTGTACATCTGGAAAATGTTCACAATCTGGGTCACCTATAAAATAAATTCGTCTGCCTGCTGTTCCTGAATATCCATGAACTACTAATTCTCTGTAAGTTCCTGGTGCGATATAAACTATATCACCCGCAGTATCAGCAGCATTTTCTCCCGCTCCGATGGTTGCGAACGCTAAAGCCGCTGTTGAACCATCATCACTATCACTTCCGTCTGTTGCACTAACATAATAAGTTGCCATAATCTATCCTTGTAAGATTGTTAAATCTTTTGTTCTTGTTCCTAATATCTGTAAAGTTGGTGTTGTGTATGAGGCACCATATGAACCACTTGAATAAGAAGAAGATACTCTTGCTCTTGCTACAAGTCGTCCATCTCTTGTTTCATTCCAATAATGAGGTGTTTCAATAAATTGTTTATTTTGAGTTTCACTTTTATGAACTCTTGCTATTAAAGTTCCAAAACTTCCAGTTGTTTTATGAACTACCATTTGATAATCATCAGCTTTTATTGTAGTTGTCATAGATTGTTCAAACAAATATGCTGATGAAGATTGAAATGCGGCTTCTTCTTCTAAATGTTCTTCTTCTACTTTTTGTGCTAACATTTCTTCTAATTCTTGTCTTGTGTAATCTGGCATAAAATCTCCTAACTATGTAATAATATTGGTTTGGGATAAGAATGTTTATTATTCATTTTCCTTAATTGTGTATGTGTAGGAAAAATAAAAGATTCAATTTCCCATAAATTTTCTCGTATTTGTTTTATATTACGATATTGATTTCTAACTCTACCATTTTCAATATGTTTATCTGTTATAGTATATATTTTAGTTTCAAATAAAGGAATATAAAATTTATCATCTTTAATTGTCATATTAAAAAAATCTGGTGATGGTGGTTGTTCAAACCATAACACATCAAAAAATACTTGATATTTTTCTATTCCTAATCTAGTACCTTCATATAATATCTTTTCTATCTTTTTAGTATCGGTACATTTAGTTAAAATTATATCAATGTCTTTAGTATATTTTTTTCTTTCTGCTAATATATCTACAAACTTGCCCACCAAATAAACATCAAATAATTCAACATCTTCCAATTCAAAAAAATCCTTTTTCCAACTTTCAAAAATTTCTTTTGTTGGTGTTTTCCAAACAACATCAGCTTCAATATTTCCATATTTTAATTTCATTAATGTAATCTTACCTTATTTCTCTTTTCATATATATTCCAAACACAAGGGAAACCCTTAAAAGGTTCTCCCTTAAATGTAAATGAATCTCCTGGAATATCTATCTCTATTGTTTTCCAAAAATTCAATGGAACTCTATTATGTACTACTTGTTTCTTAAATCCATTTGGTAATATAAATGCTATAGTAGTAGAAAATGTTGAAGCGTGTTCAATAAAATCTAAAGCTAACTGATAACCAACACCTATACCTAAACCAAATGGTGGAGCTCCGATAGTCAATACTCTCGGTGGAAAATTATCTAATTTCCAAGTCAAAAAATCTTGTTCTATAACACCATCACATTTAGGTTCAAGGTCTATACCAATTTTATTAGGATGGTCAAGTAAATTATAGAATGCACCTTCACCAGCTGAAGGTTCTACTACCAAATCATAAATAGATAAATCAATTGTGTTGAGACACCTTTTGACAATATCTGTATTAGTATAATATTGGTCTAATTCATAAGCTCTTTCACTACTCAATCAAAACCCCCTTATGTTGTTATCTTAATCCAAGTTGAATCTGGATTAAAATAAATTGTATCATTTGCATTTATAACATATCCAACAATTCTAACTATTTCATTATTACCACTTGGTGCTGTTTCACTTATCTCATTATCGCCATCACTCATATAAAGAGCTCTTCCAACATTAGTGATGATACTGTCACTATGCATTTTGACAAGTCCACTTAATAATACACCATTGGTTGTGGCATCCGAACCTAATGCTATTCCTAATAATTCATCAGCACCTTTTGTATTATCTGAAGCATTTGAGTCTGCCCAAGTTCCATCTGTATGTAAATAATACATTTTTCCGGCAACTAAACCACTTGTTTGTCCAAAATATACAATATCTGCACCAGAATGGTCTCCTTCAGCACTAATAGAACCAGTTGGAAGTGTTCTACTTCCGTAATAACCACCACTTGCACTTATGTTACCTGCTACAGTTAATTTTTCAGGTGGAGCTGTACTAGCTCCAATCTGAACATTACCAGTACTAGCTTGAATAACCATTCTATTAGTTGTATTTTGTGCAAATAGAATATTCTGATCTGCAGCAGCATTTATACTTGTTTGGCCAGTACCTGATTGTTGAAGAGCCCATTCTGTAAGAGCTCCCGCAACACCTGTATGTTGTAAAGTCATTACACTATTATATCCAGTTGCTTCTCCTAAAAATGTATTATCAACATATAAATCACCACTTGCACTTATGTCGCCTTGTACGGTTAATTCTTTTGTTGGCTCCATCGTATTAATACCAACAACACCACCCACACTTCCACTAAAAATAGCTGCGTATGAATTTGGTGCACCATCTTCGTGTCCTTGAGCAAATAATGCAACTGTATCAGGAGCTCCTGCATTTGTATCACCAGCCTTAGTGTATATTCCATAACCCTGTGTAGTGCCCCCTGGAGTACCTACTGCGTTTGGTCCGAATACTTGAAGAGCGTATGTATCACTAGTTGGAGTTCCACCACTTCCATAGGAAGATGCACTAACTATAAGTATTGGAGTATCTGTATAAATACTATTTTTTGTAAATAATCCTCTACTTGCAGTAATAATACCAGCTTCTGTACTTGTTATTGTACCAGGTGGGAATCCTAAATATAAATTACCACTTGCACTTATGTCGCCTGCAGTTGTAAAACTATTCATAGAACCAGAATAAAACCCACCCATTGAAGCTGAATCGACTGATATAGTTCCTGTTGAAGTAATTGTTCCACCATTTAATCCGGCGCCAGCTACAACAGAGGTAACTGTACCAGAACCTCCGCCTCCGCCTCCGGCACCTAAAGCAATAACTGATGCTACAGTTGAACCCGATTGATAACATAATTGTCCAGAAGATGAAGCAAATAAATATCCTGCACCGTCACCATCAACACCTTGAAATGCTGAACCTGTTTCTTGTAAGAAAATAAATCTACTTGCACTTATGTCGCCTGCTACGGTTAGACCGTTGTTTATCGCTGGAGTTGCTCCCACTCCCATGGTTTTATTTTTTGTATCAAAATAAAATCCACCGCCTGAACCAGATATAACTAATGTATGTGCTGCAGCAGTATTACTTGTAATAAATTGTCTATTATGTACAGACGCATCAGTATGATTGAATGCAATACTTGAACCATCTTCAATAAAAATATCACCACTTGCACTTATGTCGCCTTCTACGGTTAGGGCTTTTGTTGGTGCTACATTTCCAATACCCAGTTGGCCATTTGTATCAAACGCGTGTTTATCAACTCCATTGTATCTAAATAATATTCCACCTTGTGGAGTAAAGCCAGGGAGATTTTTATTATGAGTTATTTCCCAATGTTGATTTCCTGACCTTAAATTTATTGAAGATGAAGCTTCACTACTTCCCCAAAGTGTAATAGCACTACCTGATTTAATATTGTTGGCTGCACTCGATTGTCCAAAATATGAATGGGCTGAAGCTTGTACTGTATCACCAACATAGATATCACCACTTGCACTTATGTCGCCTGCTACGGTTAGGTTTCCACTTGCTGTTATATTATTAAAAATGTAAGTTGGTAATGCTGAATTACCTACATAAGTGACACCAGAAGTAACTCCCATTATTGTATGTGTGGCGTCTCCATAGTAGTAACTATTATCTTCTAAATATATATTACCACTTGCACTTATGTCGCCTTTTACGGTTAGGGCTTTTGGTATAGGAGTTCCTTCAGCTATTTCACCAATACCTATATTTTGAGAATCACCATCTAATCTAAAATATGTAGTGTTTGCTGCTTGTAACCTAAAAGCATTAACTGATTCATTATTATTATTAATAATGGTTTCAAAACCAGCACTGGAACTTATAGAATAAGTATCTCCAACCCCAACAAATAAATCACCACTTGCACTTATGTCGCCTTCTACGGTTAGGGTTTTTGTTGGACTGACACCTCCAGTTCTTATTCCTACATTTCCATCATCTGTCATGACTAATGTATTAGTTGGTGTATCATCTTCTATGTATAATGGTGCTTTAGTATTATAATTATCTTGTAATATAAAAGCGGATGCACCTCCATTTATTCCCCAACGGCCGGAATATAATGCACCACTTGCACTTATGTCGCCGTTTACAGCAATTCCATCTAGTATCCCAGCTACATTATCTCCTATTGCAACCTGAGCTGATGTATCATTGATATTTAATACACCACTTGCACTTATATCACCTTCTACGGTTAGGGTTTTTGAAGGTTCATAAGTTCCCACTCCTACTCTTGATTCTGATAGAATTAAGGTCGCACCATCACCTGAAATCCAAGTTTCATAGCTACTGTTGCCGATGGCTAGATTGTTCTGAGCTCCAATTCCCATTACAGCTACAGTTGCAGAATCTGAATTTTTCCAATACAAATATTTACTATTTTCTAAATAAAAATCACCACTTGCACTTATGTCGCCTTGTACGGTTAACATATCACCCTTTGAACTACTCATAGCAATATAACTACCTGTAAATCTATGAATATCATCTAATGTATCACCGAATTGAGTTGAGCCTGATAATGTTGCGATAGATATGTTTGTAACAGATGAAGAAACTATATAATTTTGTGCTATTATATCTCCAGTTGCTCTTATAGTACCAGCAACATCAAGTTCATATTGTGGATCATCTTCCAATATACCAACTTTATTATTTGCAAGTGTCAAATTTATATCATTGTTATGGTCAGAACCTGCACGGAAATCGATTCTCCCATCTGTGAAATGGATACTCGCTGCTCGTATAGCATCGTTATCGTCCGATCCACTTTTAATCATTAACCACCTATTTTCTCCGATTTTAATATCTCCGTAAGTATCAATATCGGTTTTTGTTACACCGTCGCCTACTGATATAGAGTCGAAGTCACCTGAACCCACATCCACAGAGGTAAAGTTTCCGGTACTAACACCACTAATGTTAAATGTAGCCTCTGTGTCACTTGTAAGTTCATAAACATCCTCATCAACATCATACCCCAACAATACAGCATTAAAAGGAATACTACCAGATACATTCTCAATAAATCTTATATATCTGTCTGAATCTTTTGTTATTTGGAATGGAAAATCTGATGTAACATTCCCAACATTTGATACATTAAAACTATTATTTATAGTCAATGTTTCTGCTTTAACATCACCTTCAAAATAATTTTGTTGAGATTCATCTGTTAATCTAAATTCATCTGGATATATCCATAAATTTTCAGGTAATCCTAATACATTACAAACTTTACTACCAAAGAACTTATATCTTTTTAATCTATCATATTCAGTTTCTTTTAATTTAAACTCAATTGTTCCTAAATCGTTACTACCAGTTAAAGATGAACTTAAATATAAATTATCTTTAAATGTTGGAGGATTCCATCCATCATAAGTTTCAATACTTGATGTTCCTACAAAGGCATTATGATAAGAACATGATACTGAACCAGTTATTCTATTCCAAACTTGAGATGCACTTAATACCAAATCAACATCTGTATCAACAAATGAATGAATAAAAGCAGATCCTGTAAAATCTCTTCCTCCTGTAAAAGTATCTGGTGGTGGAGAAGTTGTCATAGAACTACTAAAATTATTTGTAGTTGTTATTGTTGTGTTTCCATTCACTCCAGCTAAAGATTGTGATAAATAAACTACACCACCTGCGGCCGTAGAAGCTTCAATTAAATTAAAATGGCCATTGGATGAAGTAACAGCTGCTACAAAATTCCTTGACACAGATGTATTATCAGAACCTGTAGAGAACAAAACATAACTACCTGAAAGAGAACCATTTACACTACTTGATAATGCTGTATATGTTACAGTTTTACTACCACTAAGTGAAATGAGAGTGATTGAAGCGTCATTTGACGCAGATTGTTGAAATACAAAATATGCAGAAGCTGTATTTGGACTAAAATGTCCACTTTCATAAGAAGTTTGGTGTCCTTCTAGAGTTTCTAATAATATTCTAAAATTAAATTTAGCCATAGATGATTATATTCCTATTGTGAGGGAGGTGGATCTTGTGGTCCATTGATACCACCTAAACTTCCATATGTATTACCAGAGCCACCTTGTGGAGATGAAAATCCTGCTTTTGCAAATGTAAATTGTCCAGCAAAAGTTTGTAATTTATGAACTGGATTTAACATAGTTGGAGAAGAAGCATTTATTAAATTTTTTCTTATTTGTATAGGAAATGTACATCTATAATTCATAGCTCCTTTAAATTTTTCAGGTATTTTTATTTTTGTATTGTAGTTATCTGTTAAACTACCGACTACTGTTAATATACCTTCACCATCTTCTATGTCTTTAAATGTTCTCAATGGGTCTTCTAATACATCAACATAACAAGTAGCAACACCATTTTTCTGATTTAAATCTACAACATCTGACCTAAGAACGACATTATCAATAGATTTAAATTCAAATAAAATACGAGATTCTGACCTTAACTGATAATTTTGTTTGGAAGAATCTAAAATTGATAAATTAAAGTAATGTTTTCCAATAGAAAGTTGTTTTGGTAATCCATCAATTGAAAAGAACATTGGATTATTTGAATCACCTTCAAGAAAAACATCAATCTCATCTAAATCATATCTATTAGCATATGTTTTTGTACTACTAAATTCTGGGGGGAATGCCATTAAACCTCTCCTAATTGTTCACATATAAATATCTAATTTAAAAATTATTTAAATTTTAATTTTTCAATTTTAATAATTGTTAATAGTTATTATTAAATAATGGAGATTTTGTTATGAATAAAAAAATAAGGTCAATATCAATATCAGAAAATATTGATAAAAAACTTACGCATGATAGTGAATCAAGAGGATTGACCATATCTGCGAATATATCAAGAATATTATATGATTATTTTAAAGATGCTTTAAAAGATACTGATAGAATATTAAAAATAGATTAATTAAAAACTACTTTACTCAAACCCTTATTCACATTAATTGGAATCAAAGTGTCCATATAATCTTTGATTGTGTCGAGGTGAGTAATAATCATAACGAAATCAAATTGAGTTTTTAAGTAATTAAAAGCTCCTTCCATATTTGCTATGTTATCACTATCTAATGAGCCGAATCCTTCGTCAATTACAAGGAAATTTGGTCGTGGGAGTGTTGAAACATTAATTAAACCTATTCTGATGGCTAATGATGATACAAATCGTTCCATTCCACTTGATAATTCAAGATTCCACATATCATCACCATAACAGATATAAGCGTTGATGTTCTTTCCTTCCATTTCAAGTTTAACAGAGAACCCAACCATCATACTATCAAGAACTTCATTTACTTCTCGTTCAATTACTGGGATTGTCTTTGATATTAAGTCATAAGGAACACCATCTTTAGAAATGGCCATGAGATATACATCATAATCAAGAATCTTTTGTTCTACATCAATGAGGTTTTGAATGTCTTGTTCTATTTGTTGTTTATTGTTTCTTGCTATTGATAGATTTGATAGAACTTTTTTATATTCAGTATCAAGTTGTTGTTTTTTATGAGTTTCAGACATAATAGAGGATGTTACTTCTGAAATTTCTTCATATGTTTGTTCATTTTCTTTAATTTTTTCTTCTAAATCGTAGTATAACTTAATTTTTTCTTCTAAACTTCGTATTTCACCATTGGTTGTTTTGATTTTTTCTTCTTGGGTTGTTATTTTACCACCAATTTTATATGCGGCTTGTGTTACTTGATTTAATTCATCACTAAAGATGTCAAAGTCTTGTTTGTTTTGTTCAGCGTCTTTAACTTTTTCAAGAGCATAGTCGGCTAATACCTTTGAACCTTTTATTTTATTATATTCTTCATTCAATTCAAGTAACTTATCTACGATTGTATGTTGATGGTAGATGTGTTCTTCACCATTACTGATACAATAATCACATTCCTCATCATATTGGTATTTTTTAAGTTCTTCTAATAATTCTTCGTTTTGACTTATCTGTGCCAATAGTGCTTTTATCTTTGTATCTATTTGTCGTGTATCAGATACAAGGTCTTTATATCTCTCATAATCTGATTCTATCTTTTCTTCATCTAATTCGGCTAACTTGGTATGATAGTCATTATACATTGGTCTTAAAGTTTCTCTGTATTCTTTATCTTCTTTAAGTTGTTTTTCTATACTTTCTTTTTCTACTATTTTAGAAGCTCTGTCATAATCAAGTTGTTCAATATCAAGTTTGTCACCAATTGTATGTAACTTTTTACTTAACTCTATCTTTTTATCTGTTAGGTCAAAAAGTTTGTCTTGTAACTCATCAATTTGTGTTGATAATTCATCATCTTTTTCTTTTAAATCAAGAATCTTCTGTTCGGTTGTAGCTAGTTCGGCGTAACTATCTTTCTTTCTGAATTGTTTTAATAGAACTCGTTCTTCGTTACTATCGGATTTGGCTATTTCGTATAGTTGATCAAATATATCAATATCCATAAATTGAGAAAGGATTTGTTTTCGTTCTGATTGTTTTTTATCTATGAAATTCATTCCGTTTGTCTGTAATGAAAGTGATGTTAAAATGAAATCATCGAATGTCCCTAATACCCTTCGTATTTCTTCGTTTGTTCCACTACCATATTGTGAGTTGAACCGAGCTGCTCCACTTAAATCAACTTCTGTATCACTATCATCAATCATATAAAACCGGACTGCAACTGGACAAGTGTAAGTTACTTCACCTGTCTTTCTACTTCTTCGAGAATGGAGTGTTCCCTCTCTTTCAATCCAATAACTTTCTCCGTTTACTTCTACATTGAGTTTAGCTTTGAACTTCTGTTTCTTTTTATTGAGAACATCCATCGCCTTATAAGTTCGTGAACAAGTATCATATATTGTATAGGAGATTGCATCAAATAAAGCTGATTTACCAGAATGGTTTTGAGCTACAACACCAACAACACCATTAAGTTTTTCAAAGTCAATCTTGTTTCTTTTACCATAAGAGAACATATTATCAAACTCAAATGATTTGATTTTCCAATCTACATTTCTTGTAATATCACCATCGTATATTTCTGGTGAATTGTTTGTTAATTCATTTATATCACATACTCGTTTGATTGTTTCAGCATCTATACCTTCAATATTGTTAGCTAAGTAATCTGTAATCAATTCACTCTGATATTCTATATCTCTAACATCACCTATATCTATTTTGTTTACACCAACACCATCTATCTTTGAGAACGCATCTTGTTTTTCAGCTTTAACTTCTTTTAGTTTTGGATATTTCTTTCGTAGGTCAATTTGAATGTCTTTAATTTGTTCGAGAGATGTATTCCAATACTTTATTTTAACATTGCCTTTAGGTGGTACATAATTCATCTTATTTTGTACCTTCCCGTCTATAACTTCTACTAACTTGTATCCATAGTCGTTTTCTACTTTGTGAAATTCAGATGTTTTTGTTTCTAAATCCCACAACAGAAATCCATGCTCTGGTTCTTCTGTATAATTTTGTTGGATTGTTGAACCACAATAAGCCATTGTTTTTTCTTTGTTAAGAAATTGTCGTTTATGAATATCTCCGAGTAAAGTTAAGTCATATCCGTCAAATGTTGAAACGTGAACATTGTCGTCTGTAACTTGAAATCCATTATCATATAAGAATGTTCCAACTGCTCCGTGAAAGAGAGCAATCTTATGGTCATTATTCATATCTTTTGGATTAGGAAGATTTGTTGTAACTTGGTTTCCTTCTTTGTTTATATCAAATATAGACATAACACCGAAATCAACATTATCAATTGTATAGACACCTGACTTTTTCCAATAATGAAGATTCGGATTTATCTTCTTAACTAAATCAACAATAGGTGAAAGTGTATCTTCTCTTGATTTATTATTTAGATTACAATCGTGATTACCAGGTATAACAATTGTTGGGGCTATCTTACATAAACTTAAAAATAAATTTGCAACCATTCTGACTTCTTCGGGTGATGTGTCTAACTTCCCGTGCACAATATCACCGCACACTACTACTAAATCAGGTTTAAGTTGTTTTGCTTGTTTATATAACCGATTAAAAACTTCTCTGTATTCTACAAACCTATGTAATTTTCTGATATGGATGTCGGATAAATGTGCGATAGTTTTAATCATTCAGTCGTCCTCTGATTATGTCTGAAAACTTTGTTTGTGTAGTTCTATCAACCAAATCCCAAAAATCTGTGAAACCTAGTTCACTTGGGTCTTTTTCTCTCATCTCTAATAAGTATGTTTCTATTCCAGAATCCATCAAAAACTGAGTGAGTTTGATTGCGTCTTTTCTTGCGTCATCATCTAATGCTACATATATCTTTTTAACTTTTTTCTTTACGAGTTTCATTACCAATGACTTTGATGGAAATTTACCCAATAATGGAACAGCGTTTTTTCTAATTGATATCGCATCAAATACACCTTCACAAAATATAAGTGGCAAGTTATAGTTAATGAATAATTCAAAAGCTACTGTGTCTTTACTCATAGGTGGATTTTTATATTTGAATTTAGAGTTTGGGAACATATCTCTAGCAATAAAGTAATTAAGTTTCCCATCTTCATCATAACTTGGAATGATGATTCTGTTTGAGTAAGCACCTCTATCACAATAACCGATTGAATATCTTAATATTTCTCGTGAAGTTATTCTCCGTTTTTTGAGATAATACATCGCATTCTTATATATTGGGTCATCTGTTGGTATCCATAATGGTTTATATTCGTTTGGTAATGATACATTATGGATTGTTTCTGTTTTGTCTGTTTCATAACTTACATATTCATCTACGAGTTGGAGTGCTTCTTTTATGAGATTTTTGGGAGCTCCTAGTTTTCGTAATAGTTGTGATATTTTATGACCACCAGCATTACAAGTCCAACAATGCCATTTCTGTGTTTCTACATTCACTTGAAGTTTCTTTTTGTGATGATTACAGAAATTGCAGAAATAGGCGTGTTCACCATTCTTTAATTGGTAACTCTTTCCGAGTACTTTTTCTAATAATGCAACTAATTCGATATTATACATTAGTACAATATACAACTATTTTACTATATGAGTCAAGCCTTTTCTTCAAAAAGTGACATAACCAATCCGTCATATGCGTCAATATTACGTTTATCCCAGTTTCCCCTTGTTGTGTGTTTACACCATTTCTTTGTATCATATAACTCTTCTATCTGTCTTTTAACGAAATCTTTCGCTTTTACACCCTTAACCCTCGCTTTACCGAAGGCTTGTTTACGAGCCGTCATAGGATTGATGTTTTTAACTTCAATATCAAACACGTCTTCTATCACAAAACAAAGAACAGCGTTAAATTTAGCAAGTTTTACAATAACTTGTTGAGATGTTCTCCCACCAGCAAATCCCGATAAATTATCCTCAACATATACTTTTTCGACCTTATCAATATACGAACTTTCATTGATATGAGTCAATACAAAAAATGCTTTTTCTTTATGATTTGTAAATTTTTTGATGTCGATGAATCCCATATCAAGTATTTTTTTGTTTTCTGTGAATGCGAATCCTACAGTTGTTGTAGATATATCTAATCCAAGTGTAACCATTTTGTTTCCTTACATATCTAATTTTATTTTAAATGTTGTAGCTATTTTATCACTTTTCATTATTGGTTTTGGTAATTTAGCAACTACAACTGGTTCATCAAATTCATCTTTATTGTATAATGCTATACTTGTTATATATGGATGCCAGTCACTTCCTGTGAACTCTGAACATAAATATGGATTTGATAGTATTGGTGAACCAAAAGATGCTGTTGCTTCTTCAAATGTAGTTGTTGAAGTTGTAGGTAAACATCTTAATGAATAATTCATAGAATAATCAAATTCATTTGGACTTATTGTTACTGAATATTCGTGTGTATAAATTGTATCTGTTGAATCGAATTGAATTGTATAATTGGATGCTGATGCTATATCTGAATAATCTACACTACCGGACCAAGAACCTGTTTCTGTGATTATAGCTGTTCCCATATCGTAGAATATATTACCGACATAATTATCTGAGGATGATATTGATGTTGCCGCGCTTTGTGAATGATGAGCGTTTGTTGAATACAAATTACCATAACCATCATCTTTAATTATAGGATTATTACTAGTGTTGTCTGTATATGATTTATCTGTTAATGTAAATGTACCTGTCTTTATTTTTTCACTATAATATTGTTGAGGAATTGAAATTATAGAGCCTTTGTCATAACTATGAAATTTATTTAAATGTTGTGGATTAATATTATCAAAAATAGTAAAATTAGAAGTGTGATATTGAAATTTAGAATCAGCTGATAATGTTGACGAACCACTTGTATAAAATAATACATTTAATGATAGCCAATATTTGTTATTAAGTGATGCTGAAATAAATTGTGTTGATGTTAGTCCAGAAGAACCTGTATTTAGATTTTGGGTATAGTGAACTACACTTTTATTTATAGATGTTCCTGATTTATCAATATTTTTAAATACGAACATATCATATCACTACTAATGTCATTAATATGTTAATTTAACTTTAATTGTAGCTTCAGAACTAAAATTCTTTTTCAGAGGTGTAGTTAATTTACCCACTGCTACTACATTACCAGTACTATCATGAAGTTCAACACCGGTAATATAAGTTGTAGGATTACCTTTCATTGTTGCTTGTCGTATTTCATTTAATGAACCACTAACAAATGTAGGGTTATTACTATGGTTCGCTTGATTAGCTTTTACTCTACAAAAATAACTTACAGATGTTTGGTCTTCTTCATCTCTAAATTTCATATAAGCACCTGTTCCTTTTAAACAATTTACAAATCTTAAAGCTGTATTGTAATCCGCATTTACTGATGTATTTCCTGAATTTCCTGCGCTTCCGAAACCTAGCTGTGAACCAGAATTATAAACTACAGCTGTTGTATTATCTGATTCTTTACCTGGAATACTAGCAGATAATTCAGCGCCAGAAAATACCATTACACCCTGGTCTGGATAGAACCAACCAAAAGTTGTTGTGGTAGCTGGTGTTGTAACTGTACCCTGTGAACCACTTACAATATTATATCTTGGACCGGCAGGAGTTGATGTGGCCGAGGTTGTACTACTGTCATCGGTTAGTTCAAGTCGTTGACCCTGTACTTGAGTCGTGGTAGAACCACTCAACACTATTGTCCAGTTCTTTTTATTAATTCTATCCTTCATAAGACTACGTTTACCTACAAGAACATAGATTTCTTCATCTTTACCAGAAGCAACTGCGCTTGTACTACCCGGTGAAGAGATAACAAATCCTCCTGTGACTTCGTTTTCACCCAAAAGAGTATTAGCCCAATGTTTATAAACAACTTCAGTTGGTGATTTTAAATCATTTGCTGTCGCACCTTCATTACCACCATATCCATTAGAATTACCATAAGCAACATTAAATTGTACAGATCCAGTTGTATTATCTTTTGCAATTCCGTAGTAATATACTTCATTTGTATCAGATACAGATGCTGAATGTATTGCAGCGGCATTTAATTGTGTAACACTATCTGAAAAATATGCAGATGTAATCTTATCTGTCGATGTTATTTTATCTATACCTTCTACAGTTGATATCGCATGAGGTGCTATTACTGAAGCCATTTGTTATTCTCCTAAATTAATTATCCTTGTGCAGATGTAATTGTTCGTCTTAAATCTTTATTTTGACTAACCTTAACTTCTATAGTCACAGAAGCGCCAGTTGCGGTGGATATGAATGTTAAGTTTGTTGTCGCACCACTTGCATCACTAATAGTTTGTGGTTGTATAGTAAAGGTAAAACTCATCGTATCATCTGATGCGGTTTGTGTTGCTAGTCCTGATACAGCTGCTGTACCTAATTCATATAATGCAGCATTTGGAATTTGCTGTTCTGATATAAATGACAGTGCATTACCAGTTATATCGGTTGTTGTTCCATCTAAACTTTTTACCACATTAACATCTTGAATTAATAATTGACATCCACCAGTACCGGAGTATCCTACAAGTGTAGCTGTGAACTTTTGTGGTTTCATAGTAGTAAGAAGAAATGGTGTGGGTGTGTTTGGACTCAATTCCAATACAGGCATTGCTACTGTATCTTTACCCAAACTTATCAATTTATTTCGTAAATAATATTGTGGGTGTACAGAAGCTTCGACCATCGGTAAATTTTCTATTGCTTCACCATAATAAGCTGAACCAGATGGATGATCAGCATTCCAAAGAGTGTAATCTATACCGGTATCTGAAAGAGTAAACGATGATATATTAAGATTACCACCGTTTGAAAGTAATTGTCTTCCTTTTTTTGTTAAAATAGCATCTACTGCTATAGTATCACCATCTAAATATCCCATTTTTGTTTCTCCTAAATAAATTTACTTCAAGATAAATTAATAACTATTATAATTCATATATAAATATAAGATATTTGAAAAATATGTTTATTTTAATATATAATTTTGTCATCATCACCTTTTTTACTTTGACCGCTACTTTTAACTACAAGTTCATTTTCACCACCAGTAACTATAACACGATAAAAAGATGCAGATGAATAGTCTTCAGCTTGAACATTTAAAAATCCTGGATTAGTGTTTAATGTTCCTTTATACCACCTATCTGTATCATCTCTACTAAACTTACTCCAATGATTACTCGGAAACAATAATTGACCATCTGCAGATGAAGTGTAATATGATGTTTTACCTACTGGTCTTCCATCTTGTGGACCTGGATTTCCATTTATATAAGAATTATATGTATATCCCTTACCGTTATCCCGTACTTCTCTATTTAAGAAAATATTAGGATTGTTGAAATCTATATCAGGATTAGGATTATAACCCTGTTCAGTATAAAATGATGCAGACATAACTTCAACATCACCTATCATTCTAAATACGAATCTATCATCAATATGTCCAACATTATAATCACCCAATGAACCAGAATCAGTAGAAGCCATATTCAAGAAATGTGTATCGGTGTCACCAGTTCCCCATTCATTATGTAAATTTCTAAATGGTTGTATCCAATGTGTCGAATGATAATCTACATCATTTGAATCTTTGGTTGTTACATATTCACCATTAGTTGTTGGTAAAGATGAAATTTCTATATCTTTCGTGGATTCATAAGACATTTCTTCAACAATTAAATTATCAATATCTATTTCACTATCTTTTGTTGCGTCATAAGTTCCAGTTTCAGTTATTAAAGTATCTATACTGATTTCAGAATCTTTTGTTGCTTCATAACTACTTTCAGATAATGATGTTTTCTCATTTATATCTATTATACCATCTTTAGTAGTTTCATAAGTTTCTAATATATCAATACGAGAAACTATATCAATAGTATCAGATAAATCAGCTGCTTTACCATTCAATTCTGATGAGAATAATCCAGTTTCACCATATTGTAATGTTGGTTTTTTCTTTTCAACTTTTTGATGTTCTAATATGTGTGGTTTAATTGTTACACCAACAGATGAATCACTTAATGTAGAACGAGCTGGTACTATTTTCTTGATAGCACTTATAGCTGATTGATTCCAAATATTTTCGTGAGCTCTTATAAATTTATTAGTATCAATAGTTATATTATAATTTTTAAAGAAATCATCTCTAAAAGTATCTAAATCAGCATAAGATGATGAATAGTTATCTGATGGTTTTATATACGAATTTAATATGGCTGAATCTGATATATTATTAATAATAAAATCATTAATAAAATCGGTAGGTGAATTTGTTATTTCAAGTTTACTTGAATTTATTCTTGGAGCAGTTGATCTTTCTGTTGATAATGGTAATATAGATGGTTCACGTGGATTTAAATTTTGACCAGAAAATGTTCTTTTTGGATTAATTAAAATCTTATTATCATCTTCCTGATTAGAACTATTAGTTCTTAATGTGAATGCATATGTATCAATTGTATCATGTCCATATAATGGTGCACCTGTTAGTAAATCAGTTGATAATGATATATCATAATTTGTTGGATTAGTTTTTGGTCCTTTAGGATTAGCATCTTGAATTTTTGGATTAAGTGAAGAAGTTGTCCAATTTTCATTTAATCTGTAATGATAAATCAATTCATCTTTATGTGCCGTTATATTATTACCTACTACACTTTGTTTATTAAGACTATGTTGTTTAAACTTTGATGCACTTAAAGTAGTTGTCCAAGTTCTAAATTCTGCCAATGACCCGCTTAATGTTCTACCTACAACTAAATTAGATGAAGATAAATAATGACGACTACCACTTGATTGCCAGTTTTCATTTGCATTATAATTAGTATCTCGTGTCAATCCACCACTAACTGACATTGATATTGCACTTAATATTGTAATTTTATCTTTATCTTGGAAAGCAGTTGCTAATTTATATTCATTTGTTCTACTACCACTTATACTTGATGTCATCCTCTGTAACATTACATTCCAAAGTTGTCCATTAGACATATTGTTATATGCAGTAGACATTGATAAACAGTTACTTGCCGTTATATTAAATGAACCAGTTCTTGAATTATTTAATCTAAATGCAAATGATGAACTTAAACCATCACCACTTGGAACTAATCGTAAATCCCATAATGTTTCTCTACCATCTTCAGTTGTTCCACTACCACTACTTTTTAGTATTTCTTGTGTGTTTGTAGTTTTTTTATGTTTATAAACAAATTCAACAGTTTCAGGATTAGCATTATTCATCCACCAATCCATATTAAGGATTCGTGACGAATTATTACTGAACATATAATTAATTAATTTCTTTTGTCTTAATACAAATGAAACATTACCACCTTTTATTGATATACCATCTTTAATATTATCAAAATTATCAGAAAGGACAGCTGGCCAAGGGTTTATTGTATCTGTACTCGTATTATCAATCTGTTCTTCACTTGAACCCCCAAATTCAGATATACCAATTACATCTGGTGGATATCCGTAGATGTTTAATAATGCTCTTACTGCGTTCTTTGTACCTTTTGATTTATAAAGATATATTAAATTATTAAGAGATTTTCTCCAAGTGTTATGTCTAATATCATCTGTTGTTGTAACTGATGATACACTTGTACCGAAATATGACTCTAAACTTCCTGTGAATGGTGTGATAAGTTCCCAACCAAGATTGTCTGCTAGTATGGGCATTAAATTCTTTGGAACCGAATCTAATTCATTATAACCACGATTATAAACTGATGAATAATTATCAATATGATTTCTAATTAAATCAAAGTGTTCACCATTCATATTTAAGAAAGTTTTTAAATCATCATATTCAGTACTTTCTTGAATGTAGGTTGGTAAATTATTTATAAGACTATTAATATTATCATTATCATATGTTTCTGCTTGACTATAAAGTATATCATACCAATTAGTCCAAGTTGATGAATCTGTATTATACATATATGAGAATGGTAATGTATCTGATGGGTCGTTGAATGTTACTTTAACATCTGTTACATAAGATGAGGTTACTTCTGCTGTACCCGAGCCACTTGTATATAGAATCGAGAATAACTCACCAGCTGGCATTACTGAGCCATAAAATGGAACTCCGGATTGAGTTACTACAGTGGTAAAATTTTGATAAAATCTACTTGAATCCTTTATTTGACTTGAACCAGTTTTAATACTACCAGATAATATTTCTATTTTAGTTGAACCTGGATCGAAATCATAAGCAGTTATGGATAATTCACTCAAATCAAAACCAGGTACTTCACTTGTTGGCGCCCAGTAAGAAGCAGAAGCTTCATAAATAACTCTTCTGTATTCACTTCCTGTTATTGTTGGTAATTGTAGTGAAGCTGTATATGTGGCGTCGTAAGGTAGAAATACACCATTACCAACTCGACCTGCGACGTTGTGGTTATCATTGTGACGAACCAACTCTAAATTTTTTGTTCCCTTTAATAAAAATGATAAGTAAACTGATCCACTATAATTAAAAAATGGTTTCTCATGTACTTTATATTTAGTATGAAATAAATTTACTTTTCCTTGAACATAACCACTATTTGAATTTTTATATACAATATTAAATCCATCATAATTGTTTAATTCTTCAAAATTATCATCTTTACTAACTGGTGTCGTATCAGTATAATTATCACCCAAACTCGGAGCAGATTGTGTTGTTTGTGATTGATTATCATAATATAAAAATCTTTCATATGGTGTGAGTGAATTTATTTCATTTTGTATTTTATCAAATAAATCTTTTCTTCTGTTAATAACATAATCTGTATCACCATCTATAGCATTACCAGTAGCTGATAATGAACTAGATATTTCAGAATAATAATCTTCAAGTGTTGAAACTTTTGTTTTAAAGTTTTCAAGTTTTTTAACTACAGAACCAAAGAATGTGTGATTTGAGAATGAATTATAATCTATATTAAGATTGGGATAATCAAATGAACTTCCACTTATTAAATTGTTTATTGTGGTTGAATCAACTGAACCTGATGTTAAATCAGTATAACTCTGCCAAGTTATATCACCACTACCTTGTTGATTTGTATAAGTACTACTATCATCAATATTTAAACCCGCTCCAACTCTAACACTAGGGATACTTGACATATAATAAATATTTTGTGTCTGTGTTATTAAGACTTCTCGTTCTACTGTTACAATATGAAGTTTTCTAATATCAGATGGTAATGGTTCATATAATTTTAGAATTATTGATTGTTTATCTTCACCGTCTGTAAACTTATCAAATGTATAATTTACAATTGGTATGTTTCTTCCTTTACCTATATATAAAACATGATTGAATTGATATGGGTCACCGAGATGAGATAGAAATTCAGATATTGGATCTGAAATATTAGTACTAAATAATTTTAATCTAACTTCTAATCGTGATGGTGATATTTGTTTTACTACAAATTCATCTTCACCACCATCAGTTGATGGTTTATATTGATTTAAGAAATCAACTTGGAGTGTGTAGTTACCTTGCGGTACTAATGAACTTGATAATACCTCATTTGGTTTTATGTACAAATTACCTGTTGGGTCAGTAAATGAATCAAAATCTGCTGGTGATGTTATTGTACCATAATTATTACTGATGCCTGGAGTAGTTATTGTTAAATCGGTACTACCAGAATAGAAAATAGCATCATTACCATTTCCAAGTTGAACAACATTATTCGCAGCATCGCGTATAGTGAGTCTTATATAATCACCTACGTCTCCGAAACTACCTGCTTCACGAGTGGCTACTATATTATAATCATTGTCATTAAAATTATATTCGAAATCAGGCATTACTATAATACTCCATCATTACGACCAGTTTTTGGTACTTTTATGTATGAATTTCTTCTAATTGGTCTATTGATATTATCTTTTTTAACTGTGAAATCTCCGATTAGTACTCCTTTACTACCATTACCACTTGAATCATATATTGTGTTTCCATCTATAGAACCACAATTAAATTCAAATTCACAATCTCTTTTTAAATTTGAATCTATGTTATCACTTATAAATATCTGACCGACAGAACTTTCTTGTGGAAAACAATAATTTCTTTCATCTTTCCAATCTCTACAATCCCAATATTGTGTATTTGTGTGTGAAAGTAGTCCAGATGGATTGGTCGCGACACAAAATATTCTACCAAAAACTTCAAGATCAGAACCCCAAGTATCCTGACTAACATCATATGCAAAAGTCCAACCAGCACCAGGATGCAACCAATAAAATGGCATATATGAATCATTACCAACTGTAGAATGAGGAATACGATATTGCATTGTTTGACTCATATCAACACTATCGTATCCAGCGTCATTACAATATTGTGCTGCTGCTGATACATCTAAACCAGGACCATTGTTGTATGGATTTTGATAAGCTCTAATTGGTGTTTCAGCTGAACCTGGTCCTCCTTGAGGTTCTGCAAAAGTTTCATAACCAGGTAAATCTTGAATTTTTGGACTGATTATTTCAACCACAGGTGATAGCTCTTCGATAACACTAATTCCAAGTAATGTCGCCATATCATAACTACCGGTACTAAAATATCTTACTTGTTCTAAATCTGATTTTCCATAATTCTCACCGAGTTCATCATTATCTAATGCATCACTTAAAAGTGTTTCATCTATTATATCTGTATCTGCTAGTTTTCCTCCTGCCAATGCTTGGCTTACACCAATTATATATTTTGAATCTTGACTTATACCAGAAATGATAGGAGTTGTATGTGGCCATGGTAATGTTACAAAATCTGCACCACCTAACTTAACAAAGTCAGGAAATTGACTAACTGGTATGTCTAAAAATAATCGTGCAGTTATAAATTTCCATCTTATTGGTTCTATTTTGGTTTCCGATATATCATAAGAAAATAAAACAGATTTGATTGTTTTTATTCCAGGTGTTGTATATTGATTAGTTAATGATGTTCCAATATCAGTATAATTATATAGATTTTTATCTTGTTTATCTAATAATTCAAAATTATTTTTCGGTATATCATCTAATATGTCTTCCCAAATTTCAAAATCATCATCAACATCATCCCAAGATAATACATAAAATTTATAATTTGATGTATTATTTATAATACTTAAATCATAATCAGTTGTCGTTTCATTAAAGTCTGCTATATCATAATCTAATGAAATTTGAGTTGGTGCTGAAGCTATCTGTCTATCTATTGACGAAGTATAGTACAATTGTAAATTGTATGTATAAGCATCATCCAATACAGTAACATTAGGAATTGGTGTAAAATTAGTTGAACTAATAGTAGCATTATCACCAGTCGTAGCTGATTGTAACTCTCTATACGGATTTGCTTTTATAATATCTAAATCAAATTGATTCACATCTATTTTCATAGGCCGTTGAATACTATCAACTATTTCACTATATCTAATTGGTACATCGACTTCTTCACTTGTTTCTGGTACAGTATTAAATTTTAATTTTAAACTATTTACCTTAAAAGCAGGAGCTTCTGCTCCACCAGAACCACCACCACCTTCTTTTTTAATAGCTTGTCCATAAGTAAATGGTATTTCAGTTATATCACCATAATCATCACCATCTACTAACTCTAATCCTGTGTCTATTTCAAAAATGTGGATTCTACTTCTTCTATTATCCGTTCCCCACCATCTGATCGCATCTCCGGATGTGTAAACAACTACATAAATGGTTTGTGCACTAGTACCAGTTGAAGTAAAATCGAGTAAGAGACCATCATCAGGAGAACTACCCCCAATAGCACTGTTAGGATTATAAGTACTAACTGCATTTGGAAAATTATCATGATAACTTCCACCTGTATATAAATTTGAAACTATTTTAGAATTTTTAATTATTGTTCCTAAACCTTTACCCTCATCCCTTGATTGTCCAGTTGTTTTATATATCATTGAATCATTACTTAATTTGTCGGAATCTGTAAATAATTTTGTATATAATTGTGTATAGGTCTTAGAAATAGGATTATATCTGTTATTATCAAACAAAAACACATAAGTATTTATATGATTTATATCATGACTGACACCATTATTACCGATTTTTAACTCATCAATTGTTATAAATGATGTTCCACTAAATCTTAAATCACCTTCTATTATATGTTCATTTATATCATTACCTTTACTAATAGCATATAAATCTTTATTCAAAAATTTATCATGACGTACTGGAACACTATTAGATTCAGAATACGCATCTGCTTCATCATCTAAAAAGACATATTGTCCTCTAGCGTCTAAATATGGATGATCTATTAATACTCTTTTTTTCATTAGAATGCTCTATTCCTACCACGAATTGTTTTTATTCTTTTTGTTGATTTTCTTTGTTTAGGTTCATTTGTTTCAGTATCAAATTCTACTTTATAATCACTTATACTAAACCCAGCTAAAGCTTTTTGACCTTTATCTTCAAGTGTATTTATATCAACTGATTCAGTTCCTATATCAATTATTAATGAATTGTCATTTGGTATTTGTTCTCTTGTTATATAAGCTTCTGTATCTACATCATTCCAGTTTGTTTCATCTTCTATATAATGACCGAATGGTATTTTTTCAGTTCCATCAGGATTTTGTTGTAATCCAAGACTTTCATCAAATTTACCTGATCTATTTAATTTTGGAAGTACTGGGTAATAATAAGTATTACCATATTCATTTTGTCCCATCCATTCTTGTGGTGATTGAACATTAATTACATCAACAAAAACTAAAGATGACATATCTATCGTATTCTGATTGAAAGTTATAGGATCACCCAAAGGAGATAAGTCTATTTCACCCTCATAATCTTCACTAATTTTTATTATATAAAATTTATTTGTTTCAAGTTCTTGTAGAGTTCCTAAAAACCCAGTATCAGGTATATAGACGGTGATGATACCCTCACCAACAATACTTGATATAATACCATCTTCAATATTAAATATCGATGCTACCTCTGATACTGATGTATTTTCATAATTCCAGTATACCAAATTATCTACCACTTGTGGATATTGGCCTCCATCAGTTATGAATGGTATAACTAAACTTCCATCTTCCGATGTAAATGCTTCTGGAGCTGTGCCTTGACCTGGTGGTATTAATTCTCCATTTAAAGTACTTTCCCCATTTGGTGTTAAAACATCGTTTATAGTTAGTGAATCTAAAGAGAGAACTACACCAGCTCTAGCGAACATAGTATAATCTTCTGATATTATATTTTTCCAATATCTTGGTGAATCTGGAATTCCTGCTTCTTCCTCGTCAAACCCTAATAATTCCCACATTTGAATTGAACCTGTATTAAAATATCTAATATTACTAACATCAGTATCACCAATTGATTTTCCAAGTTCTTCTTTATTAGATGAATATAAATCACCAGTATAGATTAGGTTACCTTGAGAGAGCTCTCCTCCACCACAAACACAGCAAGCTTCGTTTGCAGACAATCCACTACCACCAGCTGTGACTTCCCAAATACTATCTCCCCAACAGTCACATCTAGTGGCATTTGGGAGTTCATTACATTCGGTAGTACCACTATCACCACCCGGATTATCATGATTTATTGCATACCAGTCACAAGTATGATATTGCCATGCCCATGGCTGCTCGTGACTATCGTCATATCCATACTGACCGTGCCATGCATCAGCAGCAGGATACGGCTCATTCGCAGAATGTGGTTCATTAGTATGTGTATGTTCCCAAGTCATATCCACACACATTGGTGTAGAACTATATCTTGGTATTTGAAATGAAGGTAATATTTCGAAATTTAAAACTCCACCTTCTGTTATTTGTGATGCTGTATCTATCCTCCATCCCATTGTTATAAAATCACCACCTACACCTTCATTTAAAACTAAATCTAATTTATACCAATTACCTGCAACAAAATCATATGTGTAAGGGTCAGCGGTTGCAACTTCATCGTATACATCAGAAGCAATTAGAACTTCGTTTATATAAAAATATCCATTATTATCACTTGTAAGTCCAGTATCAACACTAAAACTTTCATTTACATATATCCAAGTTGAATAACGTACGGTAAAGTTTGTAGGGCCATGTGATTCTCCAGAAGGGTCAGCCATATTTATTGCATCAGGTATTGTACCATCTGTATTTTGGAATAAAAGATGTACATCATCAAATCTACCAGTAGAGTTTCCACCAGCTTGAGTTACTGACCAATCAGTAAAAGTTGTTAAGGTTGGACTACCTGCCGTAGGTAAACTATCCAAAGTATATGTTAGATTTTCAGTATGTTGATAATAATCAACTTTCCATTGGTTATAACCACGATATAAATTATCTTCTATTTTTTGTAAAGCAATTTCTGTTTTTAATTGATCCGAAGATTTTTTAAAATATGGACTTACCTTAATGTCGTCAGAAATAAATCCAAGCTGTCTTTTAATTGATTTATAGTATGCACTATTTGTTGAAATACCACCGACAATAGGAGTTGTAGATTTATAAGGTAAGAATGAAAAACCATCAGTACCGAAGAATGTGAAATCATCATCTAATCCCTCATTAACATTTATTCTAACTGTAAATCTCTTATTATGTACAACTCCCTGTGATTGTCCTTCTTCATTACTTTTAATTCTTAACATATAACCAACAACTTCATAAATTCCTGATCTTTCATATGTATGATGAACTGCAACATCATCACCAAGTTTTAAAGGTTCAGGTACAAATTCATTTGGTGCACCATCACCCCAATCTACATCATATAAATAAAATTGGCCTTCTCTAAAATCATTATGAATAATATCCTTATGAGTAAATACCTGATCAATATTATATCTTGGATAAAAATAAAATTGTGCTTCAAGTGGAGCCGATGTATCTTCATATTCTTGTGGTTGTATACTTGGGTCATAATATTCAGTTAGAGAACCTACACCATAATTATCACTTGATTTTTTCTTTCTCACATCAACATCTGGAACAAAATGGTAGCCTTCACGAACTTCGAAGTTATCTAACCATACTATGGCTTTACCTCCAACATTGTCTTCATCAAACGGCATTCCGTGTGCTCTCACCCATAACCTCATATCACCAATCGTACTTACATTTGTCAACCAAGATTCATTCATATTAAATGTATATTCCATTTTTTCCCATTTATCTTCTTCAGAGTTTGCAAAAGTAGCTAAACTACCACTTACATCAATATTCTCCAGTGAGTTATAAGAACCAGATTTTAAAGAATCTAATTCATAAGCATAATCTTTATACTGGGATATACCCGTGGTGGTGTCATCATCTCTATACACTCTACCTAATATCAAGTCACTTTCATAGTCAATTTCGAAGGTTCTTGTTGCGTCATATCCATTATTATTATCATAAGTCCAACCTATACTATCCCAATAAGCAATTACCACCGCGTGTGATGCACAGGATGGTATAATATTAAATCTATTTTCGTCGCTTCCCACATACATAATATAGGCCTCTAAACTATCAGAAGTTGTTTGACCGCTACCAGATTCCAGGCCTGACGCTATAAACCCTCTTACATTACATTGTGTATCATTATAATAACCTCTTAGAGAGCCCGCGACTATCTCTCCAGTTGGTGTTTCGATTTCTAAAATAGAGGCTCCACCACATGAATCATAATTATCTCCTACAGACATACAACCAGAGCCTGGAGGCCACCCATAACCAGATCCGTGGCCCCAACCATATACTATTTCACCATCATTAGGGGAAATATTCACACCAGATCCCTCACAATCATCACATTCATCCCATTGATAATTGGGCCATATTCCCTGATCTAATACCCTTCCAATATTAACATTATGAATTGTTAATGATAATGAATTTATAAACATATCAACCTTAACATCACTTAAATTAGTACCCTCGACCAAATCTGTTGTCTTTTGGTAATAACTTACATAGAGTGAACTGAATGGTTCTATCATTTCCTGTACTGTTGAAAGACTTATTGCTTGTACTAAATCATCTTTAGCTGGGTCGTTGGCCCCTGTAGTATCAAAAGTTAAACACTTCTCAAATGATAAACATTTTGGTTCATTTATAAACCATTCAGGATATTTATATGATCCAACATCAGCATCATTCCAATATCTCCCCGGATTCAATGGAGTTATCCAATTAGTTGGTTTATAAGTATGACTATCAGTGGTCCATGATTTAACTTTCCTACCATCTGGATTTGGAACAAAATTTACTGATTCGTATTCAGAAAAATTACCATATGTGTCTGGTATATTTATTAGAAATTCTTTGTCTAATGCATTGTCATCTTTTGTATAAAATAAACCAAGTGATGGTCGGTTATCAGAATCTGCAGATTCAAGGGTTTCTGTTGTATTATCAAATTGTGTTAAATCTATGTCGATTCCACTAAAAGGGTCAAATGATTGTGAAAGTGATTGTTTTATTGTTACACCTGGAACACCAAATGAACCTGACTCTTCATAATGTAATACATCAATGTTTACAGTTGTTGGAGTTGAATACGAACCATCTACTCCATCCTGAGCTGAACATTGATATACAAACATATCGTTACCATAGAAGTGTTTTCTTGGTTTATATATTATAGTTACAGTTTCATCATCAATATCATAGTGGTTAAAATGATTTGCATCTTCAACTGGTTCATCATTTGCCAAAAACAGTCCTGTTGGTGAGATTGCTCCACCGAGATTTTCATAAAATATCATATAAGTGTTTGGTAATTGGCCCGCACCGTTAGGGTCTACCGTACACTCCAAATCGAATGTAATTTCTCTACCCAAGTCAGATGTGAATGGTCCAAGTGTTGGTGGAGTTATTGGGATGTTATTCCTTATTGTTATATTTACAGATTCTTCAGCTGAATCATTTACACCATCGTTGCATTTCCATTTAAAAGAATCCGTCCCATAATAACCTGTAGATGCTCGATAAGTAATTACACCACCAGATGTACCACCAAACCATTCACCATTATGAGAATACTCAACACCATCAAGTTGTAAAGTACCACCACTATCAGGATTAGCTCCGCCAATGTATTTTATCCAGTAGGATAATGTATCTCCTTCCTCATCTGTACATGTGAGCTCCCTCGTAATTGTTTCATTTTGATTAACAAATATATTTGCCTGACTAGCTGTTGGAGGGTCATTAGCATCTCCTATAGTTATACTTATACCACCTTCTGTCGTATTTATACCATCGAAACAAGTAAATGAAAAATCTTCAACAACAGATTGTCCCTCATCGATGGATGCATATAAATCTGGTGTGTATGTGAAAGTAGTTGGACCTATCTGGCCACCACTTGGAGTTACATTTCCATAGTAATAACCAGGGTTTGTCGCACCACCACCAGTATCATATTCTGGTGTGACTACAGTATATGTCATTCCATATAAATTTGAATAGTCTGTATCTGTACAAGTGGGTGTGAAAGTTATTGGAGTAATAATATCTGTAGATAGAATTATGTCTGTTGCTACTGGAGGATCTATCTGTGTAGTTGGCTCTAGTAGGTCAATGAGATAAGGTATACTTGGAAAGTCTGTTCCAGATAAAAAGGTTGGTAAACCAGCTGCATCAAAGAACTCAACACAGTCAACGAAAATACCATAGGTCGCGCCGTCATTTGGGTCACCCCAACTGTTACCTAATTGTTCACAGGCCTGTCGTGTACGAAATAGTGAGAATCTAGTTGAACCCCATAGGTTCAAACATGTCGATGGGTCTGCTCCATCGTTACCACATATCTGATTTCCTAAGAAGTTAAGTTCTGAGTTATCACCAATGGCCCACTCCCAATGTTCTTCACTTATAAGTGTCTCACCACAATTTTCATATTTTGAATTTGTATCAACATTCCAATCGTCAATCCATGTGGAGTTCCAAGTGTTTTTACAACTTATCGCAGCATAACCATCAAAATCATCATCCCAAAAAGAAGAATATCTTCCTAAATACCAAGGACCTATGTTATTATCATCTTCAGGACTAGTTTGATTAAAATTACAAGCTTCTGTATTGAATGGGTCTTCAAGTTGTCCGTATATATCAGTCCACAGTAATGGATGACCATGAGCCTCTGCAGGTACACAGAAGTAAGTGTCACCTCCTATTTCACCACTCTCTCTACAACTTGGTAATGTATCACATACCGCTCGTTCTACGATATTATGATTATTAAATAAATATCCATATGGGTCAGGTACATCATTTGTTAATCTACCACTTAATTCACAACAGTTAAAACCTAAACCTGGGCCGTCAGCTGAAGTTGGATCTAAACATTGATAACTTGTACCATAGGTGTCATTTATACTGCCACAATCATTCCATAAATCTACACATGTATCAGAACAACAATCTCCCATATCCCAACCACAAGTTGCATTATTACATTCAGGATCACACATTCCATCTGGTGTCCAAGAGCCTCCATCGATTGGTAAATTTACATTTGGACAACCAGTAGCAAGACAATCAGCAATATTAATAGTTCTTGATGTTCCATCTTGTAATATTACTGTTAATTCGGTTGGTGGTGTAGGTGTAGGTGGTGGTGGATACTGACAACTACCATCATCAACAGTTGCATCAGGGTTGTAATTAGTAGCGGTGGAGTTGGTACAACCGGATACCATTGCTTCTGTACAGAAATTATTCATACATAAATTAGAGGTACATTGAAAATTATATTCACATTCTACACAACTTCCATCATCACCCGTTGCAGTTGAGTCGTAATTTGCTGCGGCGGGGTCTGTACATCCATAAACTAGAGGTAGTGTACAGTCATATCCGGCCGGACAGTTTCCAGTGAGATCATAATACTGTTGACATGTCAATGTGCCTATACATTCACCAACAAGCCATTGGCATTGAGGGATTAACAGTTCACATTGATTGGACTCTCCGAAATGTGCACAAGAAATCATGGGTCCTGTACAAAAATCAGGCATTACACAACCTCCCAACAAACATTAAGTTGATTTTGTTTGATTATTATATCATTGGATATATTCATTGAATGTTAAACCTTATAACCGCGAGCTCTTAATAAGTCGCTTCGTGAAATTATTTCTACTTTACATTTGTTGCCTAAATAAGATTGTGCTACATAATTACCACTACTATCTATGTTGTTTCTCCAATAATCTGGATTTGTCTGTGCTGCCTCTGAACCATCTTCATTAACACCAGTATTAAAAGTAGCGACTATAAAATACCACTCAGATAAATCTACTGGAACTTGTGTATTTATCGGTTCAGTTGTTACAGTGGTTGGAAATGTTGATGTTCTTGTTGTATTAGATTCTCTAACTGTTAATTTAAGAAATCTTTCTTCACTTTCTATAAGTGTTTCTAACTTAAATCCCATTGGACTATTAGTTCTTGTGGGATTTCCAAAATTGAATAATGTTCCTGAACTTACTTTGTCGAGAAATCTTACCCACATTGTTATTGTGAAACCTGTCGTTAAATATTCTTGTGTTGATGGGTTTAGTCCTTCAATAAATTCGTCTTGTGTACTTCTTATAATAATACCTTGATTTAATTGTCTAAATTTTAAGTAACCATCTGATACATTTTTATATGTAGGTCTTATATCTTCGAAAGCTAGAGTTGGGTCTTCGTCAATATCTTTTAAATATTCATTTAATTGATTTCTTAACGATTCAATAGTTTTACCAGAATTATCTCCATATGCATCATCATCTAATCTTGTTATGAATGATTCTTCTTCAAGAATTTCAGCTTCACTATCTGGATCTTGTGTTGCAGAAATATCATGACTATCTGAATAACCAACTGAATCAAAATCATCTGCGATAAAACCGTCACCATCTGTATCTTCAAACGATGGTTCACCACCCCTTAAAAAATTCCACTCAGCGAAAAAGTCATTAATTCTTTGCTGACGAGTTTTTCCTCCAGGTAATAATTCAAATATGTTTGTATCTAAAAATTCATGTGCTTGGTCTGGGTTAACGACTGAACCAGATTGTATTAAATTCATAAATTGACTTACATTAAATGGATTACCAGCCGATTGAATTAATGGTGTTATGTTGATATCAACACCTGCTAAGAAACAATATAAATAAACTGTAGTATAATCACTCTCACTTCCGGTTTGTGATGTTGAATTTATTTCTATATTATTAATGGTGGCTCCGGATTCAGAACATGCATTGACAATAGCAGATAATGATGTTAATTCAGTACCAGTCAAACTCATAGAGGCCAGATCTTCTTCATTAGCTTTTTTATCTTTTTCAAATAATAAAAGTTTTTCACTATTATCACGAGCTACTTGAATAATACCATTACGAATTGTTTTTTGATTATCTCTAATAGTTGTAGGATCAACTACACCATTCGTTATAAGTGTTGTTGCTATCTTATCTAAGACTTGTTCTAATGTAACAGCCATATCTTATTCCTTATATTATTTTCTTACTATAAATTCAAAATCATTATCAAATATTTGTTCTTGACCATCATCAAGTTTAAGTTTGAACAATATTTTATAAGCTCTATTTGGATAAAAACCATTTAACCATTGAATGAAATAATTAGAAGTTGAATCACAAGACATTGATGTATGTGCACTAAATGGAACAGTTGTTTCACCAGTCGCCATATCAACAATTGAATAACTTCCACTTCCTTCAGGTATATATGAACCAGATGCTGTTTGAACTGATGTTGAAAATGTTTTTTGAATATATTGTTTTCTTACACCAACTCTAAATTTAACTTTTTCATTTTCTTTGTAACTCTCTTTAATATTTTTCATATAAAGATAATTATCTACAGCACCACTCATAGTTATTGGTAACAAACTTCCCGTATTTGAACCAGTACAAGGTTTGTGGTCATCCCATCTAACTTCAAGTTTAGGTGCATATATTGTATGTGTATTTCTTGAAAAGAATTTTAATTTACCAAATGTTGTACTATTTGTTTCTTGACTTCCACTAAATCTTAACAACAATCCATTATTTGTTATTTCACCACCTAACCACCCATTAACCATATCTGATATATCTAATTCGACATCTGGTGACTCATATGAAAATGACTGAACAGATGAACTTACAGAATGTACAGCTCCACCATAAGAAGTTGTTCCATCAGCATTACTCCAACTAACTGCTGTTCCACCATCTGGATAATTTCTATTCTTCCAACTTATACCATTTGTTACTTTCGGAGAATCACCAAATTTACCTCTACCTTCATCCCAAGATTGAGATAGTGGTTGAGCTAATAATTTATATTCTGTTGATAAATCTGAATTACCTTCTGCTTCATAAAGTCTTAAATGAAATGTAGGACTTGTTATATCACCAACAACTATAGATTGTGACATATTTGTAAAGTCAGTTCCTGTAAAATTTATTAAGGCTCGTGTTGGATAATCAAAAGATGAGTTCCAAAATTCTTTTTTAACTTCAAGGATTTCATCTTGACCGAAGTTTGCATCTGTGTATGATGTTCCGTCAATATGACTTGAACCACTTGATATCCACGCGTCTGATGTTGGGAAAATAAAATGATGCATTATCTAACTACCCCCTTTATGTTTTGGTTTGGATTTTTTAATTCAAATACTGCTGGATTGTTTGGATTGGCTGGTAAGATGATTCCATTATCGTTTGCGATGTCGAAATCATATTGCCATCCATAACCAGGTTCACCATCGGTCGATGGTATTCCATCTGTGAAAGAATAATAAAAAGTACCGTTGTCTCCTAAAGTTTGATACCCTGGACCACCATTATAATCGTTATTTTGTGTTATAGTTACATAATTAACAGCTCTTACTCCATCTATACCCATCAGTTCATATTCTAATTGACTTATAAATATTGGTTGACCGAATTGCAGTTTATCTATATTGAAATATTCTTTTATCTTTTCAATACATAATAATTTAATTTCTTGTTTATTTGCGTGTTTATGTGATACTACATCAAAGAATACACCGAAGTTAATTATATATCCATCTTGAATAGTTATCAAATCTGTTAATATTTTAAATTCACTTAAATAGTTTTTAATGTTTTGTGTTAATAGTAATGGAACATTGTCTGTCGAAGTTATATTTGCATGATTCCAATGTGGATTGCCAACTAAATTTTTGTTGTTATCATATGATAGAACGAATATGTTTATTGTTCCTAACTCCTGTATATCAGTAATTTGTGCAGGAGTTGGTACATCGAGTGTACCGTACAGATTCGTAGCTGATGTTTGTAAGATTTCGAGATCTGTAGCTGTAGATATCGTAGTAAATAAATCTTCAATGACCGCTGTATAAGCTGTAAATACCTCGGATGGTGTACCTGATATCTGTGCGGCTACATCAGTCCTACTAACATACACCTTAGCAATACTACCAAACTTTGATGAGATGTTCATAACACGAGCTTCGTAATCTTCTTTTGTAACACATCTGTTTTGTGTTGTGAAAAATGCTTTTGTTTTTTCTCTTATCTCATCAACACTATCTTGATTTTTTCCACCTCGAGCTGGTATGTTGTTTGTTACTGACGCTATTGTTCCAGTTGAGCCAGGTAATGAAGTTACAGTTCCAACTGATGTCAAATCACCTTTAGTCACATTAGCTGCTATACCACCACCAACTCTGTAAGTTATAGTTAAAGTTGTTTGAACTGGAGTTTCACCTAATGTTGAATATTCGTCTCCGAGTAGTGGGTCTAATCCTGATGTTAAACTATCAGTTTGTCCTGGAATTGAAATACCTACTTGTTCTAAATCTAAATATGAATCACCAATTACTGTTCCATTTTTTAGTATACCATTACCAAATACTAATGATGTTGTACTATCTTCATTTATTTCTGTTGTAAATCTTTTACTTGTATTGATGTAAGATAATGAATATGGAACTGCTACTTCACTTCGTTCACTTGTAGTATCATCACCATCATCTAAACTATGATAAGCAGTATCTCTACCATCAACTGATGTATAATGAGTTTCGACTGGAACTTTATCTTGTGCTAGATAATCAACTTCATACCAATTATTCCCATTTGAATCGACAACACTAATTATATCAATCACATTTGTATCTGATAAGGTTAGTTTTAAGAATTTTGTTGGTGCTGTTACTGTAAATGTTTTTGTTTTTGTTTCACCACTAATTGCTCTAACAGTTCTTTCAAGTGTATATTGTGTTGCTAATCCACTATCCGTGTCAGTTGTTGGTGTATCTAAATCAGTAGAACCAGTTATTGTAAAATCAACTACATCTAATGTTTCAAATATTATATCTGAATTTGTTGTTGATGTTACTTTAATTCCTTTATCAAATGTTCCGGCTGCTGAGTAATCAACTTTGTCGGGGTTATCTGTTACAATAGTAACATCTTGTTTAAATGTTAAATCAACAAATGCAGGAACAATAGGTTTAACTTTATATCCTAACATCTTCGCCATATTAACAACATTTCTTCTTTCTTCTGCTAATGGTAACATCATCTCACGATATTGTTGGTCGATATAAAATGATAATACATCTCCAACATACGCCGACATTTCTATCAACATCATTCCAGGTGAAGTTTCATTAAAATCACGATATGTGTTTGGAAAATAAGATTTAGCATAGTTTATAAGTGAACCTTTTAAACTTGAAAAATCTTTGTTTAAATAGTTTACATTAGATTCTTTAAATTCTTTTTTATTATATGATGGCATTTATTCTATTCTCCTATTTCAATAGATACTGATTCTAATGTATTTGGGTCTTTTGTTATATTAAATACAATTGTTACATTCATTGTATTCTTACCAACAGCATCATCACTATTACTCATATTAACTCGTATGTCTTGTATGTCAACAAATGGTAACCAGTTTCTAAATGTATCAACAATATCATTTTGAATTGAAAATGTTGTTTCATCTGAATATTGTTCAAAAAGATACTTTCTTAAATTTATTCCAAGATTTGGTTGCATTAACCTTTCACTCTGATGTGTATTTAAAAGATTACGGATATTATTTTTAACGGCTTCAATCGTTGTTGATGTAGATTCAAAATAACCTTCAACACCATTTGATTTTCTAAATGGTAAGTCTATTCCAATAAAAATGTTTTCATCATTATCTTCTATATATGGTTTTCTTGTTGTATCTTTTACTGCCATCTTATAATAAATCCTCTATGTCATCTCTAAATAATTTAACTGTTGTAAATGTTCTTTGACCAGATTCATCATCAACATCAAAACTTTCTTGATGTTCTGGGTCACTACCAATATAAACATAACCAGTAGATTCTAAATTACCAATATCTTTACTTATATCTATAGCTTTTGTTAAAACACCATTCTGTAAACTACTTGGATTAAGTGGAACAGATACGGCCCCTGCTGGTGCACCAGCTGGATATGGTATATCTATACTTTGAACAGATGGTAAAACATCACCTCGTTGAGGCGGTATACTAAAATCTTCTAATACGACATTAGCATTTAATTTTGTAATTCTAAATTCACATTTAGTTAAGAACTCAACAAGAGCCTCTGTAATACCATCAGATATATTAGATAAATTACTTCGTTGAGCATCATCTAATTCAGTATCAGATTCCATTGATGTTTTTAACACTTCAAATATATTATCACTTAATCCCATTAAATTCCTCGTGTTTTATCACTAGCTTTTTCCATAGCCTTTAATGTTTGACTATAATCTTTTGTAAGATTGTTCATTAAATCGTCTGAAATATGATTAGTATCTACTGGTCTTCCCTCTGTATCTGTTTGTGGTAATGGAACATTGTTCGTACCACCATTTAATATATCCTTATATTGTCCACCTATAAGTTCATTCATTCTTTCAGATGTATATTGTGTTCCACCCATTGTTTCCCAATCACTATCACCATTCGCTGTTTCATTTAATACATCATTTAATACTGAATTGGATGTAAAATGTTTCTTCTCAACTAGTTTTTTCTTTGATTGTTTTTTAACTATTGGTTTTCTCTCAACAGTTGGTTCTTTCAATTCAGTTATTACTTCGTGAATTGCCATTGCAACTTCTTCTCTTACTATTTCTCTAACTATTGTTCTTAGTTCTGATTTCTTCATATGACCTCCTATTGTTTATTAGCACCTTCATTTGGTTCTATAAAATGATAATTACTCTCAAAGTTCATTAATTCACTTCTTAAACTTTTTATACTATTTAATGTTACTAAGTCGATAGGACCAGACAGTCCCGCTATACAAGCTGTTACCTTTAATGATTCTATAATATCTAACATAGATCCTAATACTATTTTTAATTGATTACCTAAAACTAATGGTTCTATTTCTACAGGTTCTTTATTTTTTATCGGACTCCCTAAATAAATATTTTGAGATTCAATTATTAATGATTCTTTTGTTGAAATAGTTAAATTTCTTCCCGCTCCTAAATGTATATCATTTATTGATGATAGGAATATATTATCTCGTTTAGAATTTATAATTATTCTGTCTGAATGTAATAATATTTGATTACTACCACCTACATTAGATTCTTCAGGTTTTCCAAATTCATATATATAAGGATATGAATCATCAATCTGGTTTACTGATTGTATCATACTTCCGATTGTTCTACTATTTTCTTCAACTGTATCAGATGCTAAGATAAATTGAGGAATTATTTTTTCTTGTACTATATCATAATATCCACCAAAATGTTGTTGTAATGTTCCATTTGATGTTATACTAATTAAACTTCCATCTGCTAGACTTTCTTCTTCATTACTTTCAGTTCTATGATTAGATAATATTAGATATGGATATATGTCTCTACTACCTATTCTTATACTATTACCGTGTCGTCCTTCAAATATTTGATCACCGTGTATTTCATTGTAACTAAATGCATCATCACCATCTAATTCTGGTTTATACTTTTTTGATAATCTTGTATGTTGTGTATTAATAAAATTTAATGATTGACCCATCGCCTCTGTTACAGTAGCCTGTTCTTGTCCAGGTAATGGTATATCTTGTCTTGGAATATATAGATTATCATTATTTAAAGTAGGTTTATTATCTGTATTTAATGGTCCTAAATAATAATTTATTTTACCAATTGTACATAACAAAACTGGATCACCTTTAACTGGTACATCTGTCATACCTCTGAACAATGGCATATATCTATCTTTTTCAGAGTCAGTAATTCTATCTTTAAATCTTTTATCTGATGGTAAGATGTGTGGTTCAGCTATAATAGAATTTAGATTTTTAGGGTTATTATCTGAATATAAACTGTCAAGTGATGTTACTACGTCTGTAACACTACCGGGTACAAATTGTATATAAAATGGTGTAGGTATAGTGTCTTGTCCAGTTAGTGGGTCAATAATAAATACATCTGGTTTTGTTGCGAATACTGAACCCATTCTAATTATCCATAAAATCTTTTTTAGTTTTTACTGTATCTTCTTTTATCTTATTCAATCTATCACTTTCATTTTGTAAGTCTTGAACTGAATCTTGAAGTGTTGACATCAGTTCTTCTTTCTCCGAATCTGATAATAACATACTTTCATCATCAATACCATCAGATGATCTTGAAATGATTCGTTGTAATACACCAGCAAGTTTCACAAGATGTTCATCATTTTTGATAGCTACTTCCATATATTCTTTTATGATTGGAGCTATGATAACAACATCATCAATCGTTGTGATGAAGCCGTGTATCTCTGATATTAACAAATCTATTTGTAATTTCTTCTTGTGTGTATTTTCATAAATATCTCTAGTTAAATCTTGGAATGTTTTACCTTCAAATATTTCTTTATTGTCTGACATAATATGAACCTCTCCTAATTGGATGTAATTATTCATATATAAATATTGAAATTGTAAAAATTGATGTAAAATAAAAAAATCCTACTGATTAAAGTAGGATTTAGTATTATGTGTTATATTTGTTAGTATATCTAAAAGAATTTAGATTTGTCATCGCTGATTGTACCAGTTTCCTCAAACTCATTTAAAATAGATTTATATTTCTTCTTAAATACATTAACAACTTTTGTGATGTGTGATGTATTTACATTTGTCATTTCTCTGATAAGGATGTATAATGATTTCTTATTAAAATTCTCAATATCATCTCTCCGTTTAAATAATTCAATAATTGAATATGCTACAGCAATATCTTTTCGTTTCTTAAACATATGTGGAATATTATCTTCAAAATAGATAATAATTTCTTCTGTTAAATCTTCAAGATAATGTTTTTTTGTATCTGATATTGGTGAATACTCTAATACACTAATGTCATCGTGAGATTTAAGTTTCTTATAGTTGTTATTATTATGAAGTATAAGATAGTTCTTCGCTACTACTGAAAAATAACTGAAGGCCTTCGAACCTTTTGTATGGTCATACTTATGCATATTCATTACAAGAAAAGAAACAACTTCAGCTTTCACATCAACGAATGGAGCATCAAAATAACTGAACTTGAATGTGTTGATAATGTTTTCAGCTAACTTATCAAATGCATAATGAATTTCTTCTTGATAAATCTTATTCTTCTTGGAAGGACTTTCTGATTGATTATATCTTACGATTGCATCTTGAACATCTAGTCCGAAATAGATTTTTTTATTCTTAGCTAGTTTTCTTCCAGGTTTCTTTCTTGGTTTTCCAGCTTTAGTCAGTTTCACATCTTTATCTTTTTTAGTCGCCATCATTGTTTTCCTCGTTTTCAAATATATCATCTAATTGTAATTGTAATTGTTTTAATTCTTCAAAGAAGAAACCAGTTTCATCGTCTGATTCGTAATGACCCGTTGAATCTACTACCTTCATTCTTTCAGTAGCATATGTAATAATCTGTTGGAATTGAACAATCAAATCCTCATATTGGGTTACTCGTCTTAAAGAGTAAAACAATAGTACAGATGATATTACACTAACTAAAATAAATAAAACAAATAATATTGTCCACCACATACTCTATCTCCTAAGCAAATAGTTCATCGAACTTTGCTTTCATATTATCTACTGTTTCTTGTTCCTTCTTTGTCTTTGGAACTCTTGTATTCACTACAACTTGTTCTTCATCAGCGTGTAACCATTGTTCGTATTCAATACGAGTTGTTGTCATATCAGCTTGATGAAGAATGTGTTGCATATTAGATTTTAATTTCTTTTCAGGAGCATATGATTTGAGATATTGTACATTACCTTCATCATACATTCCATCTGTTAATTTAATTCCAATGTATTCATTCTGTGTCATTGTGATACCATACTGATTAAGAATCCAAATACCTCTGTCTGGTGCTGTCATAAATTTCAAGTCAGGATTATTTGTATAAATCTTTCCTTGATTCTTACGATGCCACTCTGATGGATTAGGTATATAATGGTCTTGTTCTAAATCACCAGCTTTACCTAAGTCGTGATGTATCGCCGCGAAGATAAGTTCTTCTTCTGTATAGTCATCTACATACGCTCCGTTGTCTTTCCATAATTTGTAAAACTCTTTTGAATATTTTACAATATTTAAAATGTGTTGAACATAACCACCTGGATGACAATTATGAAAATGTTCTTGACCAGAGGCCGGTGCTATCATCATTCTATCTTGGAAATCATTATACATCTCTAAAAGTTTTTCTTTTCGTTTACCATCAAAGGTATCTTCGATAAGTCTAATGAATGTTTTCCAATTTAGTTCTATCTGTTCTGCTGTTAGTTTCATTTATTCTCCTATTAAAAAAATGTGTGTAGTGTATTTACTTGTGATTCCTTTTTCGTATTACTCATCTTAGCATATAGTGGTTTATATTTTTCAAACACCCTTCGTGGGTCATCACTCTTTACCATCTCATCAATTGAATGCATCATCTTATAAACATCATTTGATACTGCTTGTTGAAGAATGAAGTCGTGACCATATACAATACTTTCAAGTCTATGAATTACATCTCTAAAGAATTGAAAGTTATGTAATCTCATACCATAACTATATGCTCCTTCTGTTCCTACTGTTTGTTTAACATCTCGAAAATCAACATGCTTTGATAATTCCGTATCAAAGGGTGATACAAATGGAAATGTTGGATTCTCTAATGATACAAACTCATCTACTAATTCTTCGTGATTAGCTTCATTAGGAAATCCTATAGCTTCCCAAGTGCCTCGTTTCAAACTATAACCCATATAATAAGTTCCAAATACTACTGCTCTATCTGGTGATGAACTATCAGTTGTAACAACAATATCAGAACCAATTTCTTCAAGTGATTTTTGTAATTGTAATAATAATAAAAAGTAAGTAACTCTTGATGTTCCTAATATATGAACATATTTTACATTTGGATTGTGATGTTCTTTACCATTTAATAATACCATAAGTCCTGATAAGAATTTGTAGTAACTAAAACCAGAACCACCGATAGCCCAACCTTGAAATGGAAATTGTTTAACTTCATCATACCATCTACTATATTCAATTTCATCAGCTCCTTGAATTACATTCATATAATCAGTTGTACCAGTTTGATTATCAGCAAAGTATTTAAAGTTCTCTTTACTTAATTGTAAACACTCATCAAACTTACCATCATATTTAAGTCGTGGTGGAATATCTAAATTCATAGCTACATCTGAATTTTTCTCTAACCAATCAAATGATTGTTTAGTCATTTCTGATTTCCATTTAATAGCTCCGGAACAAATCTGATAACCACCCGAATCACCCATAATTAAATTCTTACTTGTGAAACCCATATCATTATAACAATCTGGATAAGAACGAATCAGATGACCCGCAGAAAGAAGAAATTCATTATGTCTAAATTGTTCTGGAAATTCGTCTGAATAAAATCTAATTGGAAACCCATCTTTGAATTTAAAATTCTTTCTTAAACCATCACCGAAGGCTCCTACTGAAAATGATGGAAAGTATTTAAATTTACTACGCATTGTTTTTTTCTTTCTTTTCTACTAAATAATCTTGTATAGTTTCACTATCTTCTACTTCCCAAGGGTATACTATCCATTTGTCTTTTTTATCCCATATCCAAAAGTCTGGTTTAGTTACTGATTGTGAATGATAATGAATTGTAAATAATATATTATGTTCATTATCAAAATCTTTTAAAGTGTTTCCTGTATCTGCTATATCATCTACAACTAATATATTTTTTTCTGTTACTATTTTTCTATCATAGTAATTCATTAATAATGGTAAACCTAATTTATGTGATAACGAAACTGCTATCGGTAATCCACCTCTCGGTAATCCATAGACTGCTCCACATTCAGATATTCTTGTAGACTTTTTATAATACCATACCATTTTATCTATAGCATGTTGATATTGTTCCCAACTTATAAATTCTTTCATTAATATTTTCCTTCCAACATACCATATAATACATCTTCTGTTTCTTCACTCTCTCTACCTCGTCTATTGATTGGAGATTTTAACTCAGCTATCCATTGTTGAATAACTTCTTCTGTAAAATAATCACGAGGTTTATTATCATAGTATTCACTAATATCAACACCAGTCGCTCCGAGTATAGAAAGAAACTTTCTTGTACACGGTTTACATTTTCCACAAGGTTCACTATCATCTGGTGTATAACAACTGAAACTATTAAATACAAGTTCTTCTACATCACCACCTTGTTCAACGAATGCTGTGATTAAATCTTCTTTTGTCCATTCTTTATATTTCAAATTAAAATCAATGTGTCTTCCCTCACACCAATGACCTTTACCATAAATGTAATTTAAAATACCATTCATCATACCTTGAAATGTATAATCTTTATCTGTACTCCTATCACCATAAGTAGCTCCGAGAATTATCTCATCACCGAAGTATGTACCATATGCAGCTAGAAATAAATTACGAAGTGGTACAATAAAGTTATCTAATTCTACCATAGACAAATCTAAAACATCATCTAATATAACAAGATTATTATAATGTTCTTTATTCTTAATCATCCATTGTTTTTCTATACCACTATAATTTGATTTACTATCAATGAACAAACATACATCTGGTTTTTCAAGTTTATCAATTATGTAACTATCCATACCAGCTGAACATAATAACACTTTTTTATTTATAGGTTTTGTTAATGTATTTTTATCTATCATTTTAATCCTCTTATAAATTCATAAAACTCACTACGAGCTAATTCTGTACTATCCATAAACGCTCCACTTAATTTACTTGTCTTCATTGTAGCATCGTGTTTAACTCCTCTAACACAAGCACACATATGATTAGCTTCTAACATCACAGCAACACCTTCATTCTTCTCACACACTCTATCAATATGTTTATGTATTTGCATAGTTAGATTTTCTTGAACTTGTGGTCGTCTCGCGTAGAACTCTACAATACGATTTAACTTACTCAATCCAATTACTTTACCATCAATTCCTGGAATGTAACCTACATTAGCTACTCCAACAAATGGGAGATGATGATGACTACAAAATGAATGTAGTTTTATATTTCCTTGAAATACCATACCATCATACTTATCAACATTATCAAATGCTGTAATCTTCGGTCCTTCTGAATAGACACCTTCAGCTAAATCATTTACAAACGCCTTAGCTACTCGTCTTGGAGTATCAGAACTATTTGGGTCATTCTCCCAATCAAATCCAAGAGCTGTCATATACTTTCCATAATGTACAGAAGCTTCTTCAATCATTGTTTGTTTTTGTTCTTCTGTTAATGGTCTATTACCATTTGCATATTTTAGTTTAGTCATTAGACTCCTCGTGTATCTCCATAAGCGATTATATGTAATCTATCTGAATAATTATATCCTTCTTTAGTACATAATTCCATTAACCATCTTCGTCTTTTATTTAATTCTTCTTCTACTAATCCTTCAGGCATTAACCAAACTTTATCGTTTGGGATATTTAATGACTTCTGTATTGCCTTTACTTCATCTAAATCTTGTTCATTTGATATTACAGGTTTCAGTTGATAATCAGGATGAGTATGAATTAAATCCCACATAGCTTCGTAATTTCTTCTCCACTTCTCGTGTTGTTGTTTATCTTTTTCTGTAACTTCACGATTCGCGAATGGCATCCAAGTTCCTGGAACTGGTGTTGAGTTTGATAGTTTAGGTGATAATGAAATACAATCACCAAATGTTTGAACAAATTCTGAACCTTCAGTTTCTATTGTTATTAAATGTCTATGTTGTTTACCAATAACACATAACTCCTTTAATAATTCTGGATGTAATGTTGGACCACCTCCTGTAATCATTGTGTGTTTAATATGTGGGTGTTTTTCATAAAACTCTACGATATCATTTAAAGTGTATTTACCTTTTTCAGGTTTCCAAGAAGCATATGGTGTATCACAAAATGAATTTGAGAATTGACATCTTAACCTACACCCTGTAACACGAAGAAGAATATGAGGTATACCAACATATTTACCTTCACCTTGTAAACAAGTATAAGCTTCTCCTAATGGTTGATTCTTATTATAATCTATCATCGTACTCCACTATACCTTTTTCTTCAGCGTATTCTTTAATTTCTGTATATCTTGTATCTCTAAAGTTTTTTCGTTCTCTATCTGGAATAGATTCTGAATTACAAATAGTATAACATTTAGGTGTTTCATTTAATTTGATTTCGTGAATATTTAAATCTTCATATTCTTCAAATAATATTTCCATAGCTAAAAAGATTTCTCTAGCTACATTCTCAACTGAAGGATTACAATAATTATCTTCACCTTCTAAAGACATCTTCCATATCTTACTACCTTCAACACTAGTAGCTTGAATGTAAACTATATCGTGTGGATTAGCAATGAATCCGTGGTCTAACTTATCATCAATCCATTGACAAGCTACTCTTTTAATTTCTTTGAAGTCTATAGCATAACCGATTTCTTTCATTGAATCAAAGGAAAATGTTAAATCAAACAGATATGTATGTCCGTGAAGATTATAACATTTCATCTTCTCATTCATTACTCTATGACCGATGTCAGCTGTACCTGACCTTGTTATGTACTGCATATGTAAAATCTCTTTTTAAAATTCATAGTTATAATATACAACCTTTTTTATATATAAAACAAGCTTTATTTTTATTATAATTTTTTTTGCTTGTTTGGGAATTATTCAGACTAATTATATACAAATTAAGTAATTAATTATTGTTAATTTAATTGATTGGTTAATTTGGTCAATTATAATTGATATCATATTAATTGTAATAACATTATAATGATAGACAGTAATACAGAAATTCCTGTTTTCATAGTTATACCTTCACCCAACATCAACCAAGTAATAATCGGAAATGAAATCATACCCGTAGCAAATCCAAGTAATCTTATAGGCCATAATTGTCCAAATCCAGCATAACCATATTTAGTTGAAAGTATAAACATATAAGAAATTGGAAGACCAAGACAAGCCAATAATAATGGATTATCTCTAGCCCACTTCCAAACTAATTGTCCATTCAGTTGATACCACACGATTATCTGTGTAAAGAATAATATACAGATAGTTATTATAACCTCTTTATTTAATATCACCTATAATGTTTTCCTCATTTGTCGTTTCTGTGCTTTGGAAAGTTTATTGGATTTAGTATCCTTATGAGCAAAACCAGCTCCAACAGGACTTTCGTGGACTTCTTTATCTACATCACGAACTTCTTCTTTCCATTTTGATTTAGGAAGATATTGATAACCTTCGTGATATAAGTCTGCAGCTTTTTCATCTGAAACTCTGACGATTTTTCCTGTTAATGATTTCATTGTTTTCATTTAAGTTCTCCCACTTATTCGTTGTTAGCTAATGTATTATGAACTGTATATTGTTCATACTTATACATCGTTGCGTTATCATATTTAAATTTACGACTACCATAAGTTTTTAGAATATCAACTCTATTGGTGAATCGTCTGTTCATTGTATCTTTTACTTGATATACACCATCATCTCTACCAGTTCCCTCAATGATAATGTAATCTCCATAGTTAAATAGACCTCCCCACCGTTTTAATAGATCACGAGAAAGAGCCACATATCTATATGATGTGGCTTTCTTTGGATTTATTTTAGTTCCATCTGCTGTGATGTTTGGTGTTCTATCCGTTTGACCTCTGGTTGGGTTATACATTGTTACTGTAACATTTACTTTACGCATACCAAATGATTTATCATAATCATAATGACCATATTGAAGTTTTAACCGGTTATTTTCTTCAACTATTTGGTCATACATATTATCATAATGATTTGTTACACATAGTAAAGCTAGTATCGTTCCGATAATAGCATACTCCACTCTAATCATAAAGCTTCTCCGTTTTCTATAATAACAATATACGAAACTTATAGTATATAAGTCAAGCTTTTTTTATTTTAATTTATAGTTTATATTATTACTATCCATTGAACCATCTGTTGGTACTTCAAGTTCTTCGTGAATCCACATTGAAATAGTATCCTCAGCCGATACAGCATCAATAATATGAAATGTTTCGTGATATCTTTTCAATAATCGTTTCACTAATGAATGTCTAACAATATCTTTTTCTTTGAACGAGGCTAATCCAACACCACGAATACCAGCAAATCTTTTAACTGCATCTTCTAAACCACTTTTATGTTTAGCTATATCAGATTGTTCCAAGTCACCGGAGATAACATATTTACTATCTTCACCAATTCTTGTTACGAACATTTTGATTTGTTCTGGTGTAGCGTTTTGAGCTTCATCAAGTATTACAAATTTGTTAGATAAGGTAACACCTCTCATATATGCCATTGGCATAACTTGAATAGTACCTGTATCCTTCAGAACTTGTAATCTTTGTTTTCCTATAATCAGTTCCATATTGTAATAGAACGACATCATAAATGGCGCTGTCTTTTCTTCAACATCACCTGGTAAGAAACCTATCTTTTCACCGGCGGCTTCTACAAGAGGTTTTACGATAATGATACCATCTATATGACTAGTCTTATCACCCAACTCTCGTAGTGCTCTATGAACTGATAAATATGTTTTACCAACACCAGCTGGACCAATACAAAATGTTATATCTTTTTTAGATACAGTATTATAGAATCTCTTTTGAGCGGGATTCTTAAATTGTATATCATCGAAATTTAACAGTTTGAGGTCTTTCAGAGCTTGTCGTTTATTATTAACTTTATGGTCGTTTAGTTGTGAGAGTGTAACCTTTTTTTGTGAACTTTTCACTTTTGACATAAAACATTCTCCTCATATTAGGGATTTTTATTTTAACCTTGTTCACTTATAAATATCATATATATTTAGAAAACCATTCAACTAAACAAAAAAAATAGAGTTGATGTAATTAAACACCAACTCCATAGTTTATTTGTGATTTATATCACTTACTTACTGTCAAAAAATGACATCACAACAAGTAAAACGATAAGACCAGTTACACCACCATTTAAGAAAGTGTTTACTAATCCACTGATGTTACCAACCACATCGATACCCATCCATCCAGTACCGAATACGATTTGTGACATAATACCAACACCTACTAAACCGCCTAAGACAGCTGTAATACCTGTTAGTGTTTCACCAATTGTTCCAAAAATACCTTTAACATTCATGATATTTCCTCCGTTGTTTTAGTGTTTATTAGAATGAATAACTTACTCTGAACATCGTATCACCATCACCCGAAAGTTCTGTTGATAATTTTACACTATCAGAGCATTTATACTCAACTCCATAAGACACTTCTTCATCGGAATTGTATCCAACTAATACTGAAGCACCTTTTGCAAAGTCTGGTGTTACTGAACTTCTAAACCAGTAAGCTCCATCATTTGCCAAGTCGTATTCTACTGACGATTCAACTGGAATGCCTAAAACACTTCCATTACTTGAAACATCAATAAGTTGAGCATCGTTACTGTTTACAGATAATCCTACATCAGAATTTATCCCAAACAAAGATACACCATAAGACAAACGAGTTGCCCAATAAGTATCATCTCCATAAAAAGCACTTACTCCTACCCCGAAAGCAGCTGTTGATAATCCAACACCATTACTTATATCGTGGTCTCGTGGAGTAGATACCCAAGCATTAGCTGATGGTCTGTGTAAGCCCCATGCTAATCCATATGGTTCTGCTTGACTACCGAATGTCAATGTGATTGCGTCAGTTACAGACCAATTATATTTGGCCTCTTCAACATTCAAATCTCCATCAGATAGATTTGTACTTAATTCCCAATCATCACTACCAAGTGTAATTCCAGTATATGGACTTGCAAATGACGTAGTTTCACCAAATGTTACATCTGTTGAAAATTCACCTGCTACTTGTGCTTGTGTGATACCAAAGATACCAACCACAAAAGCTGCAGTGACAATGAGGTTTCTCATACTATTCTTCATACGGTTTTCTCCTACCTTGTTACGATTTACTACCTATTCTTATTATATACAAAATTATACGCAAAGACTTCCGTCTTGTTTTAATAACATTGTTATATTAACCTGGGGAATTAAGGTATCAGTAGATGATACCTTGTGTTTTTGTATATGATATGTGCATATAATAACTCATAAGTAACCTATTTCTTGTATATAAATATGATGTAAATCACAAAAACATACAATTTTTTTTAATTTAGTTGCGGGAGAAGGATTTGAACCTCCGACCTTTGGGATATGAACCCAACAAGCTACCTGACTGCTAACATCCCGCTATTGTGTGGACCTGGAGGGAATCGAACCCTCGTCTTGACATCCATAATATAAAAGTCATTCACAAGTTTGTTTAGTTTCTTTCCTACTAACAAAGTCAGATTACTGTTTTACATCTACTTACTCAAAAGATGGATTGTTATGCTTTAACAAACAAAAGGTTCTGTTCCGATTTATAACATCACTTTATCCGTATCGGAGTAAGGAGTGATGGCAATTACCTATGCGGCCATTGCGTAGTTATAATTGTTGCCAATTACAGTTTGTTTGATTTATTAAGTAAATCAATCTACTTGCACCTCTATATCAAAAAACACCAATCGAAACCATGTCAAGCCCAATTGTAATTATAAATATACGACTAAAACCTAATACAAGTCAAGTCTTTTTTTAATCATCATCAAAAAAATTGTCAAAGTCAGGTGCTGGATTTTGTAATAAGTCTAATGCTTCTAATACTAAATCCCAATCTTCTTCTTCTAATCCTGTCTTTAATGTAATCTTAATTTCTTCTAATTGATTATTTGAAAAACAAAATTCATCCATTCTTTTAACTTTCTCCATGCTGACCAGGTGTCAATTCATCTTTATGTTTTTGTAACTCATCTTCAAACTCTTTTAATTCTTTATTCTTTTCTATCAAACCATCTATAATATCTTGAACTTCACGAACGCGTTTTATATTAACATCATCATTTGATTTAGTTTTACCAAATTCAGGAAATGGTGGTAGATTCTCTGCTTCATATTCTTCTGTAATTTCTGTTTCAAGTTCTTTTAAAAATAATACAATCTGATTATTCTGTTTAACTAATTTTACCATTACCTCTCTGAAATCTACCATCGTATCTTCAATATGATTTATTTTCATATCAATATCTTCTAACATTTCTTTTATTGTAGTAAATTCATTAGACATTTTGTTTCTCCGTAGTTCTCTCATATATAAATATCAAATTAGACCATAATAATAGAAATAAATATATACCAATAGAAACTGACGCATATAGTACACCACATACTACTGCTGGTGTAATAAAGATTATATCTTTTATGCTTCTACTAATGTCCATCCATCCTCTAATAAAGGTTGAGCTTTTTTATATTTCATAACCTTAGATTCAGTTCCACACGCAATTAATACTTTTTCATTTCTACCAATCTTTGGTGGTGCGTTGTATGGTTCTTGTTTCCATTCTCTATCAAACATTGTAACACCATCTAAATGGTCAATCTCGTGTTGAACACAAGCACATTCAAATGCATCATCTACCTCTGAACTATCAGCCGAGAAAGATAATTGTCCTTCGTGATTATCAGCTTCAACTGTAACTTCGACAAATCGTGTTGTTCTAACATGTTTGTTCGGAAATGATAAACATCCTTCTGGAAACACAAATGTTTCCTCTGATGTTTCTACAATCTTTGGATTGATTAAAACTAATGGTTCTTTAACATTGATAACACAAACCCGTTTATTGATACCAACTTGGTTAGCTGCTAGTCCAATACCAGTTTTTGTTTCTGTTAGTTCTTTAAGTAGTTGTGCTCCAATTTCTTCACCTTCTTCTACTGATGATACTTCTTCACACAATGTCTGTAACTTTGATACTTCTGTTATTATCATTTTTTATTCTTTCGCTTAGCTTTTAGTTTCTTTTTATATTCTTTCGCTCGTTTAAACAACTTCTCATCAGCTGTTAACTTCTTTTTCTTCTTTCTTGGTTTAACCTTAGTAGGTTTAAGAGTTCCCTTTAATTCAGGTTGTTCTTTACCTTTATGAAACACAGTACCATCCTTATCAACAAATTCTTTCATAAAGTGCCAACCGGGTGGTCGTCCTGTTGATTGTTTCTTTCTTAGTGATGGAATCATATCTTCTAATGGAGTATGTTTTAATGTTCTGATTATTGTACATCTACCGCAAGTTATTGATACTGCTACATCATCAACTTTTTGGTAGTCATAACAACCTTTACATTGTAAATACCTTTGACTATTTTCTACATATGAATGTCTTTCTTCTTGTTCCATAAATTCCTTATATGTTAATATACTACATTATATACATATAAGTCAAGAACTATTTTTGTAAATAAATTTTTATTTTGGAATTTTTGTCGAATGTTAATGAATAAGTATCTTGATGTATTTTATGTATATGGTCAATACCACAATAATCAGGACATTGATATTTATTATCTATTTCATATAACTGAACGACATCTGGTTCTAATGGTATAGCAACATATTGCGGTTTATTTTTTTCATTGAAGAACCAACTTGATATTGCTACTAATGTTAATAATAATAAATCTATGTTCCCAACTTTACTTCTCCTGTAATTGTTTCTTAACGAGGTGAAAGTTTCTTAACAACTGACACCCTAACCTTATTTTTGTTGTAGATTGTAAATCAAAGAAACCCTTCTCTGGAAGAACAGCATCCATATATCTACATAATTGTTGACGACTCATCTTATGTAAATCATCATCTATATCCAGACCAAGTATTTCACTATCGTCTGGATACTCTACAAACTTCTCAATCGAGATATATACTAAACCGAACATATCCAGAATTGACCTTAACACTAACTGACTTATTTTCATAACTTTTTTTCTCCCACACTTTATCTATTGTATATGCTATTCCTATACCCAACAAGTCATATACCAAATCATTTCTTGAAAACCCGTCTCCACCTATTCTACCATATTTTTCATATGGTATTAAGGCATCGATTGTTTCCTTTGTCAAACCAAGAGCTGTAGTATATACTATAGATTCCTTATCAGAAAATCCTTTGTATTTAAACAAGTAATATAAACCAAAACTTCCTGTGAGATGAGCTTCCTTATCGAAAGTCATTTCCATCGAATCGTCTGCCCATCTCCATTGTCGCGGATAACCTATTGTGATAACCATTAATAAAACCATTATGATTTTGTACCACATAGTTCATCTCCGTTATACCGCTATCTTTTTTTCTTCTCTATTATATTTGCTTCTACTACTGGTAGATGTTTTTTTAATATAGCTTCCAATACCTCTATCTGTTTTCGTAATATTTTATTTTCCTCAACTACATACATATAGAGGTGTGGCCAATCTATACTTTTCCAATCTACCTTATTCTTCATCTTCCTTTTCAGGAGCTTGTTTTTCTTTACGAGTTGTTCTACATTCATCAATTGAAAATTTGGAATCATAAATAAACTGATAATCATTATCTTCTAATAGATGATAAATTCTGTCAATAGGAATAAAATATCCCATATGAGTTATAGCATCTGCTGAGAAACCCATTGGTTGAATTGATATTCGTGATGGTATTCCAATATACTCATATTGTTTATTACCACTATTCCACCGATACACAGCTCCACCTGAATTACCAAAGATTGTTGGAGCTGATGACATCCAATATTTGTAATGGTCAATCTCATCATCCATATAAGAGATGTGTCCTTCTGATGCTACTGGAGGATGACCAAGTGATGCTCCGACAGCAAACACCTTGTCAAAGATATGAATGTTATCTATCTCACCTAACTTAAATAGATTAGCAACCCAGTCAGCTTTGTTCTCTTTATCTCTAACTCGTAGCAGAGCCCAATCTTGTCCACCATCAACTTCAGAGTAAGCTACGATGTCAGCTTCAACTGCGAAAGAACCAACTGTATGTGAATAGTTATTGTATCTGAAAAATTCTACATACACAGTATCCAAGATTTCTTTATCAACTTTTCGCTTGAGAACTGAATCCCATTTCTTCTCTACCTTAACACTATCCGCTACAACGTGGTGATTTGTTATAACATATGTGTACACTTCACCATTATATTCTTGTGAATAAACAACTGTACCACTACCACCTGCCTTCTTTGTTCGTACCCGTACAGTTGGGTAGAACATTTGCTCATGCTTCTGTTTTATTTCCTGTGATGTTTTAGCCATAACTAAACCTCCCGTTTTCTTTTATTGTTTTTTTACCTCTTTTGATTTATTTGGATGTGTTCTTAAATACTCTTCCAAACTATCAAACTCTTTTTGTATTTCGTCTTTACCTTCAACTGTCCAATAACCAATTGGAAATGTTAATATCACTTGTTCTGTTGTAGTAACATCACTTAATACCAGATAGATAAATGCTCCGTCTGTAGATGAATATCCATGGCTCATATCTAATGCAACTACTTGTCCGTAATTTGAATTAGATTGGTCATTTGAAACTTTAAACCAAACATTAACTGGTTCTTCACAATCTTGTGCTTCTAACATATTACAAGAGAGTGAAAACATAGTTACTAATAATATATATAAATATACAGAACTTTTCATATTATTTCTCCCTATTTATTTTAAACAACCCTCGAAGATAATATGATGTTGAGAAGTCGCGGGAATAACTTCTGTTATCATTCTTCGAGGGTTATATTTTCTATTGAAGATTTTCCCACTACATTCTAAATATAAATATATATTAAGTTGTTGAAAACATTAGATTAAATTCTACCTGTGATTTAAAACACAAAAGGTTCTAATTGATAGAACCTTTCATGCCGTCAGCTAAGACTTATGTAACCTATTTAATTACCGATGATAGTGATTGAGAATGAGAACAGTTCTCAACTATTTAATATATTTCAATATGTTTTCTGAAAATAAAATCAATTCTTCCTTAGTGGCATTAGATTTCCTCAAATTCAGCTTCTATCAATTCATTAAGCATGAAGAAAATATTTTGATTATTCTTTATCACCAAATCACAACCGTAACTTTTTTTTAAAGTGGTATGGTCATCAACGAGATGACCATTCACCTTACTTATAACCTGCCATCGCTTACCTTGAAAGTCAATAGTTTCCAAATCTATTTAACTTTGACTTCAATTTTACGAGGAATTGATTCTGGTTGATACGGAACTGATAATGTAAGAACACCATCAATGACCGACGCATCAATATTTTCAGAATCGTGTTTATCACCTATTGTAAATCGTTCAGTAAATCCATTTGGATTACCTGAATTAGATTTACCTTCAATAATAAGTGTTTCACCTTCAATGGAAATATCAATTAGTTTTTTATTGTATCCCGGAACATTCATTGTTAAGGTGACACCATTATCATCAGAATCAGTTTTATAATTCTTTGATTCGGGTTTGATTGGTTTGCGTCCTGACTGTGTAAAGATTTTATCTAAGTCATTAAAAAAATCATTTACCATTCTGTCATTCATTGTATAAAACATTTCGTTTTCTCCTGTGTTATTTTTATTGTTGTTGTTGAAACCATTTTCAACTTACACCCTTATTATTACAAGAATCGTGTCAAACGCTTTTTTATGTAAGTTTGTCATATTATATATGACATCTAACCAAACACAACTGACATAATATCAGAAAGTCTGTCAATACCTATATACTTATCTCTAATGTTTTCGTTCCAGGTTTGATTCATCACAACAGGAGTTCCATAGGCTACACTTCTATCTTTAAAGTGAGCCAACTTGTCCGGTGAGTCGTCAATTAAAACATCTACATCGATAGACCACTTGTCGTGGGTGTAATGAACTTCATCAAACATAAATCCCCAGCGTTGTAACCATTCATCAGTTAATTCCTCACAATTTTCTCGTTGTGCTGATACTAAAATTAATTCGTGGTCGTTATCTTCGGCCCATCTTTTTAGTTTAGTCCAATCTTCAAATGATTCTTTTATGGGTGGACAATCAACTCCAAACAATGTGATGTAGTTGTCATCAAAAACATATTTTTCAGTTTCTTCTTCTGACCAAAATGGTAGCCACTGCTCCCAATCCCAAGATGTCGGTGTCAGAATTTTATCAGTATGTTCTGGATGAGTTTCTTTAATGTTGTCTATTAGGTGTGGGATAAAATCCCTTAATACACCATCACAATCTATTCCTATTCTCATTTATCAAAGTTTCCTTTTAGTTCGTTGTAATATTTCATTCCCGCGACAGATAAAACTTTTAAAACATCATCTGCTAAATCTTCTATAGCATTTAGATTATCTAATTTTATTCTATCTTCTTGGAATCTATCAATTAACATCTCTACCAATTTGTATTTGGTGTAGTTGTGTACATCTTCATATATTCTATCTTCTCTATTCATATTAAACCTCTAAGAATTTTTTGTTCATTGTCTTAGCCACTTCCATCATGTTAGTAGCGTTGATGAAAGAAGCGTCATTACCATACATCTTTTTGAAAGTACTCATATCAGAATCACAACTATAATTACTACCACCGATGAAATAACTCAACACACTAATTCCCATAGCTCTCATATTGTTACACATCTTTTTAGTGTGATTCTCAGCACTACCACCACTATAACGAATTTCTTTATTACTGAACCAAGGTTGACCATCTGAAAAGTTAATGAAGTAACTATCTTGATTAGAATTTCCAGGAATCAAATCTTTTTGAATCGATTCGAAACATAAACCTTCAGGAGTAACACCACTAACATCAAGTGCTGGAAATAGATTTCTAACTTTCGTAAGTTTATCAGTTCGAGAATCATAACACACCATAGTCAAAGGAACTCCGTGACCACCATTAGTATCGTGAGTAGCTCTGATAGAAACAATCACATCAATATTACCAGCCATATCACAAGCCTTAATCATAGCCACCGCTGATGTCATAGCTTTGTTCCATTTGTCTCCACACATAGAACCAGAAGCATCAACCGAAATATGTAAGTAAGCTTTGTTAAATCTTTCAACAAAAGTTTGAGAGAACACATTTGAATTTCCGAAACCAAGTTCAGATAACATTCTCTTATCAATCTTTCCAGATTCTTGTCTTGAATATTTAAGTGAAGTTTCCTCACCACGAACTTTAAGTTTTCTTCCGAGAACAGAACCAAGTCTTAAACCTTCTTCAACAAAGTTGTAACTTCTGTAATCACTACTATATCTAGTTTGATTATAAGAACAAGCACACCCAAAAGTATCAGAATCAATCAGAGCTTGTGTAAGTTTTTTAACAACTAAACATTTAGTTCCGTTTCCAACAACATCACCATAATAATCTGTTTGAGTACCTTCACCAACTTGTTCATAAGTCGCTCCACTTTCCTCAAGAGCTGACATATCTTTTTTATCTTTTTTAGACATATTAGTTTTTTGAACATCACCATCAAGAAACTTTTCTTGTTTCTCAAAAGCTTTTTCTAACATTTTTTTTTGTCTATCTGATAATTCAATAGCATCTGAACCATCATCATTAGGAGTTCCATTACCAACAGAACCATTCTCAATAGCTTCTTCTAACTCTTCATCAGAAATAGTGTTATCATCTGAACCACCACCAGAACCATTACCATCACCATTTTCATCATCACCATCAGAACCATTTTGATTACCTTCTGATTCATCATCTGATGTTTCAACTTTAGTAATAGAATTAAGAATTACATTAGTAAGCTTAACAACCACATCAAAAACTTCTTTAGTAGAAGTCAATCGTGAAATATTTCTAAAATCAATAAGTGAATAAATTTCTCTCAAACCAGATAGAGAACCTAATTGACGATTCTTATTATGAAGATTAATAATCCTAAACATATAAGATTCAATATCCTCAATACGATATTCAGAACTCAACAAACCTTTATCTACATTCTTTGAGTAAAAATACTTATCATACATAGAGTGATAATAACCTTTATAACCAGGAGAGGTAGTAAAGATAAAATTATCAATTCGTCTATCTTCAACATAGTTTAAAAGTGATTTAACTAAATTGATAACTTCGTGTTTAACAATACCTTTACCTTCACCTAATACATAAGTTTCAGTAGGAATTTCAAACTCTAAATTACGAAGGAAATCAAAATCAGATAACTTAATATGAGAAGCCTCGTGAAGAGCCAACCCAACAGCCACATCAAATTTCTTATCATTAATGTTAGAACCAATAACAACTTTTTTACCATCAGTATAACTTTCATCTTTAGAATTGAAAGTCACAGGAATGTTATCACCAGTAACAATATTAACAAAGTTACTAATAGCTCTTTTATAACCAGCTAAAGCAACTAAATCTTTACCTTTAGGTTTATTAACCTCATTACCGAGAAACTCATCTACATCAACATCATCAGATGAATTATCCCAAAACGAAGAATAAGATTTAGTCTTATTTTTTACAGGCCCACTGCGGAAAGTGAAACCCTTATAATCTTTTGAATTAAAACTCATAAAACTCTCTTTCTTTAAATTCTCTCTCATCATCTATATAAATATACAGAGATTTTAGCGTAATTCCTATAACTTAATTGTAACAGTTTGTAACCAAAGTTAAAGTAATACTTGAAGTGAAGATACTGGTCAACCACTCGCTACCCACCATCCGAAGATGCCTAAGCCTTGTCCGTTGTGTATCTCCACTTCTATTGAGGTTGCAAACCCTCAATTAAAAATCACCCTCTGCTACTTGGAATACTGTAAGTCCATTATCTCTCCACATATCAACAACTTGATTTCTGTCATCGAATACAGCGAATATATCTTCTGTTGGATTATCGAATAGTTCTTTTAACCAAATTGATTTCAGTAAACTATCTTTCATAAAATGCCAATCTTTATCTGTTGGCCTCATCTTCAATAAATCAAATGGAACATCGTGTTTCTTTAACCAATCTTTAGTCGCATCTTTGGTAGCCTTTGAACGACCACTAAATATAACAATCTTAAATCCTTGTGAATGTAATATCTGTGCCATCTTAATAACTGGTGTATTTGGGTCATCTAACGATATAAACTTTGGATTAAAGAATGTATCCCAATCTCGTTTACCATTGTCTTTTATAGATAACTCTCTTCGTGAAGTGATGTCGGCAAGAGTGCCGTCTAAATCGAATATAACTGTTTTCTTATCTTTATTCATATCTTAATATACGAATAAAAAGGAATATGAGTCAAGCTTTATTTTTTATTTTTTTTAGATTTTTTAAGACCTGATTTTTTAAGAAATGAATCAAATGAAGTTAGTTTATTATCTCGTAACTCACGCTCGTGGTAATATAGTTCAAACTTTTCTTCTGGTGTTAAATCCTCATCTTCTTCCAATTCTTTTCTGAATTGTTCTAATGATAGATTACTCTTACCATTTATTCGTTTGATTTTACCTTTGTACTTTTTATACTTTTCGTGATAACCTGAGAATAATTCATCTGCAGCTCGTAACATTTTTTCATACTCTTCATCTGACATATCTTCGAAATCATATGATTTATGATTTGTTGAAGTAGAATCCCAATCATATGCTTCATCTGGAATATCATAATCATCTTCATCCTTATCTACACCAAAGTCATCAGTAAAGCTATCAGAATTTATTAAACAAGATATTAAATAATTACATAAGTTCAACAAATGATGGCTTTCTGTTGTATTTGTTTTAGAAGCCTCAAATTGCATTTCATCTATGAACTCAACCAAGTCCTTCATAAGAGTATCAGGAATAACTCTGTATTTAACTTTTTGTTTCTTACCCATTTTATTAACCTCGTTTCCCACTTGTTATGTGTTTCTCTTTAATATAAATATAAGACATTTTAAGTAAACGACACAAGAACTTTTTAAAGAAAAGTTGAAAAATTTTGAATTTTTTTTATTGTCATATATATGAATTTACTTATTAATGTATTCTGCTATTATCTTATCGTTATCCAAATATTCAAGTAACAGTTCTGGCGTATCAAGTGCCTCGAACTTATATTTTCTGTGAAATGCATTATGGCATTTAATACATAGAACAACGCCGTTCTTCATTGTATATCTTTTATCAGGGAACTTCTTCCAAGAATAGATGTGATGTGCGTGTAACACTCTTGTTGTTTTTCTTTTCTTATTACACTTAACACATACATAATGTTTTTGATAACCATACTTGCCTTTGTTTAATTCAAAGACATTCTTTCTCCAGGTCTTATATCTAACTTGACCTTTACTACCTTTCCAACGATTACCTTTTTTCCATTTCATACGGTGTCGTACATTTCTTCTATCTTCTTCTAAATTTTCTGTTTCGTTGTGTGTTCCTACCCACACTACCTCTTCCTCTAATAGGTCTTGACCGTCTAAATTTTTTATTATTTCCACCAGCTGGTGTTGTTCCACTATCACCACCCAATCTATCCAATTGTCTTTGAAGTTCTTGTCTATCTCTTGATGATGTAGTTGGATTGTTTAATATTTGATTAACCAGTATAACAGCATCTAATATATCAACAGATCCATCACCATTCATATCTGCTTGGGGATAGTATGCAGCTATTTGTTCACCTGTCCATCCTGCTAGAATCCAACCAACCATAGTAACTATATCTAAAACATTAATATCTCCATCTACATTTGTGTCACCTGGTAAAATATCTGGTGTATCGGTTATTGGTATAAAATTTAAATCTGATTGAATCGCACTTATTTGATAATTACCTGTATTTGATAAATTATTAAATCCTTCTGTATATAGGTATGGTGGCATCCAATCAATAATTGTTTCAATTTGATTCATTATAAAATCTATATTTTCTGGTCTATAAAAAGAATTTGTAGAAGTTCTATAAAGAAGAATATCGGTAATAAATCCTGGTGTATTTAATGATGGATATAAATCATAATTTATTCCTGTAGTATTACTAATATATGGAAGTGTGGAAACTCCGTGATAATCTACAGATTCAATAATTCCGTTCATTCCTACATCATTTGGCCAGTTGGGGTAATATACCCAATCATCTGGAGAATTATAAACATTATCAAATCCAATTACTGTATCATTGTGATATAAAATAAGTATATCACAATTACCTGTTGGGTCATTTGGACCATTCATACAAAATCCTGGATTCCAAGTTGTATCTGTAACTGCAGTACTATAAACTTCATCACCACCTTCATGAGGACCTGATGCTTCTTGACCTTGAATTGTTATATTTCCAAATATAAATAAAAACCCAAATTGGTTAAACCAACCCGCTGATGTATATCCGTAAGCTACACCTGCATCTGGATGATATATCTGTCTATCGAAATGGTCTGGAAGGTCATAATCTCTTGATGAAGTTCTTTGTCCTCCACCATAATTTGGAAGTTCAATTGTTCTACCACCTGGTAATGTAAAAGTTTGTTGTTGTGTTGGTGTTGGTCTAACACCTTTTGGTTTTATTCCACCATTCCGTCTAAATTTTTTATTATTTTTTTTATATCTGTCATTCATAGTTATAAATATTAATTTTCTTAATATTAACTAAATAACTTCCAAAGGATTACTAATTGTAGAATTAAACTTAGTGATTGAATTAATGTTCTTGTAAATTCCATTGAATGGTTATATTGGTCAAACCACATTTCTAGATAATTTCTTTTATGAGTTAATTTCCATTCATCGTTTGATAGTAGTGGTTTACCTTTAACTTCAAGACCTTGACTTGTATCTTGCTTACAACAATCTTTATCACCACAAGCACAACCTTTATTCTTTTCCATTATACATCTCACTTATTCTTTTATTGCGGCGTTCATAATATAAGTCGTGTTCCAACTCTGATACTTTAGCTTCTAATTCTTTTATATCTTTTTTAAGTAGTTCTGTTTCTATTAGATAAGAATTTCTTTCAACTAAGTTAGTAGCATGGTGTTTTGATAACTCATCATACTTTTGTTTGTAACTTTTCTCTGTCATTGTCTATTAACTCCATTATCTTTTCTGCTGTTCTGTCGTACATAGTGTCATATGGAATCGACCTTTTCAATCTATCTATATCTTCTTTTATTATATCAACTATCTTCTCTTTTAACATTATTATTCTCCCCGCTAATGTCGTGTTCGTGTAATGGCCAATATAAAATCTTTAATCCTTCTGGACAATATTTATATAAACCTATTGATAAATATATAATGAATAGTAAAGATACTATCCACTTCCACATAAACTTTTCTTCGGTATTCAGTTCTTCCATATACTAAATGCTGTGTTTCTGTTAAATACCCATACACCAATATTTAGTGAACCAACAATTAAGTTAAACCACCAACCACCACCGGTATATAGATATAAGTTATAAACTCCTACAATTAAGTTAAACCATAAAGCATATGGTAATAATTCGTGTTTTTCATTCCGCGTCATCTTAATAATATCTCCCTCTCCGCTTTGGTGTTTTTTTAATAATAGTTTGTGTTGGTGTATATCTTGATTTCGGATAAGTAACCCATGTATGGATAAGAAGTACTGTACCAGCTAAAGTTAGAGTTCCCATTATATAACCAAACCAACCTTGCACCACGAATAACATAACTACAGTAATAAATATATACTCACCTATTAATAATATCCAATTAATTAACCACATATGATTATCCTCACATTTTTTGTCGAGATGGCTGGATTTGAACCAACGACACCTTGCTCCCAAAGCAAGTGTTCTGACCGGGCTGAACTACATCTCGATTACCTCTTATTAAAAAACTACATTCAACCAACCAAGTACAGCCATCAACCAACCAACAGATTCCATTTTACCGAAATCCCATTTGTTGGAATAAAGTACTAATACATAATTGAATACACATAATACCAATGTTGCTACTTTTAAAACATATGATACATCCATAGTTACACACCTCCTTCTATTTGTTATTTAAGAATTTTAATTTCACCCCAATCCCATCGCTCATAGGATATATTATGTTTAGCACAAAGAGTTTCTACAATACTCCTCATCACATCAGAGTTACCTGTAATGATAGATAAGGGTGGTTCATTTAATAAGATGAAGTTCTCAACTTGTCGTTTAGCTTCATCGTGTCTCATCTTGTGTAAGTCTAATTGTTTAGTTGTCATCTATGTTAACATTAAATATACCTGATATAAACCATACCAACATAGTAAACAAAAGCTAAGAGCTAATACCCAAACAAGTATAAAGTTTAACTTATCTTTCATTCTTTCTCCATTCCATATAACCATATACATTTAAACATAACAACGCTATAGCCAATCCTACTTGTGGCCACGCTGAAATAAATATTGAATATACTAACATACATAAATTACCAACGAACCAAACAACCCACGATGAAGTGGATTGTTTGGCGTTAAGGTAATATCCTAATAAGATAAGTGATGTTGCTAACCAGCCTAGTAAATTAATCATTTATAACCTCTAATATATGTGGATTTTCTTTTATGTAATTAATAACCCATTTATTCATGTCCTCTTTTCTAACACCATGTAAATGGTTACCTGTCCAATGTTCTAGATTACTATATGTATTGTCATTTCGTTTTCCATTTTTGTGATGAACAGAATCACTTATATCTATATAACTTCTACTTCCTATCATATAGTTATATCTATGTTCAGAAATTAATCCTCTATCATTAACCAATTTTCGTTCAACCATTTCCTGTTGGAAATCATTCAACTTGTCTGGCCAACCTGGTATTCTAATCGTTACATATCCCGTATCAGCTTCGTGTCTATAATTAGGGTCAAACTTTGTGGCTTCACAACCACAACTTTTAACTTTACCATCTTTAATCATATCACATCTAATAAGTTTTCGTTCTCCACAATAACATTCACATAATAAAGCTCCTCGTTTTTGTCCATGTAACATCTGCCTTCCGGCATTAGCTATTATATTAAGAAATCCAACTTTCTTACCAACCATACTTTCTCGTATGTCATTACCGTGTTGTTTATTTACTTGATGTGCAATTTCAAGACCAGTCATACTTATACTCCCGTCAATTGATTATAGTGTGATTCAGAATTACTACCTTTACTTCTATTACAACTCCTACAAGTTATTTGAAGATTATCAATAGTAGTAGTTCCACCTTGAGAATAAGGAATAATGTGGTCAGCTTCAGACATTTCTGGACTTGATATACTAACACCACAACATTCACATTTACCACCTACTTTATTAAACCTTACTCTTTTTTCTGATAAGGTGAATGTTCGTTTTGAATCAAGTTGTATTATTCCATATTCACTTAATGTAGAATCACTAAAGTCTGATAAGATGTAATCAAGTCTTTCTACAACAAACTTCCAAGTATATTCTTTAGTAGCATTGTTGTAAAGTGACTTAGTAGCACCTAATGGTTTAATAGTTCTACGATTAAATTCATCTTGTTCATACTTTAACATAAACTTAGCCGGATATTTTATTTTATACTTGTTACTATCTAACCAACTAATAAACATATATAGGTTTGTAAAGAAACCTTTCTTATATTTAAGTTCTCTATGTTGTAATACTGATTCCATTTTATTGTAGATAGAATTAACTCTCCTAATAATAGGGAACTTATCTGTATAATCAGGATTTAAATATAAATCATCTAACGCTTTAGATGATAAGTCAGGCTTATCAGGATTTAATTCATATTGACTAGCCTGTGCGGTAACATGTCCATAATCCCATCTACCTATGTTAAAATCAGATACATCAAATACTCTATGCCAACCTGGAATTACATTACCACTATTCTTATCTATTGTTTGATGTGAGATACTACGAACCATCTCAGCTATCTCAGCACAAGAAGCTTGTCGTACTTCTTGACTTGATAAATCATTTCCGTTATTAACTAATTTAAAAACATTAGCTATACTTATATCATCACCTACAACATAATTAATAGATAAATTACGATTATCAAATATTCGAGTTCTAATTCTTTTCCCGTGTTTATCAGCGATTTGTTTATATGTCATATTACTAACATCATATTCTGTATTGTTTATTTTTCCGAAACAATTATCAGGTGTTTTTATTTTATTTAGATAGAACAGAGATAATACTCTTATTCTATGACCACCATCAACAATCTCTATTCCGAATGTAGGATGTGTTATCTCTCTTAAATAAAGACTATTAATAGGAAATCCCATTAATATAGACCGAACTAATTCTCGTTTCCAATATAAAGAAGATGCATCAGGTCGTTGATATGCCGGAGCATCATTTACTTCACCTCGATTAAATTCTTCTACTATTGTAGATACTGGTTGTGGTTGTGTTGGATTAAACTTAACATTAGATATGTCAAGCACTTTCTTATTTTTACTCATGGTATTGAGCCTTTCTGTAAACGCGTATAATGGTTTACATTTTTTGTGTTGTATTAACATACATCGTGTTGTAGTTGGTAAATATTATTTACGCTCATATACAAACACCTTGTGATGTTGTTAAAATCTTGTTATTTACAATATACGAAGAAACCTCAACCTAAGTCAAGGACTTTCTTCAATTATTTTTTTAGTTACCTCATTAGGCAGCTATAGAATCAGAAACATCATTGTTAATATAATACTCTAACTCTTTATTATTAACAACCCAATGATTAACACCATCAACATTCTTGTAATCTCTAATTCGATTTACAATATCAAATGTACCTTTGTTTAAGATAGTACTACCAGAACCTTCATTCAAAACTCTACTTACAGTTTCATTATAACTAACACCATTAATAACACAATCACCTATAATGGCTCGTTCATCATCAGTATAGTTATTCATATCAGTTCTACCTTTACGAACATACTTTGTACTTCTCATAGTAACAGTAGTACCAAGATTATTACCATTCTCATCTAACTGAACTGTAAATCGTTTTATTTTGTTAATATCCATATCTTATTTCCTTTTATTTAAATCCAACTCAAATCTTTAACATCAACAACTTCACCCCAAGAAGTAATAAACTCCAAAGGCGTTCCAGTTAAGTGTTCTGTATAATCATCAATATCACCACACAGAATGTTCTCTAATATAGTAGAGATATAAGGAGAATAAGTAGTACTCATTCTTTTTAACTCAAACAATTTCTCAACTACATCTAATGGGTCTGTATGTATAGTCAAACCAGATGAAGCTATTAAGTAACCAAATATATCACAACTTGGTGTACCATCTAAATTATTAGTATCAGGTGAATAAAATATCTTATCACCATCTACATTTACATTTCCAACTACAGTACTCATTAAAACTCCTTTTTCATTTCTATTTAAATTCTCTCTCATCATACATTATAATATAGTGATAATAATGCATATAAGTCAATAGTTAAATTGTAACAGTTTGTAACAAGACTTAAAGTAATACTTTATGACAGCCTGTCTGATACGAAGTATCAAGAACATTGTGTTAATTTACTATAGTCGAAAAAATTGAGCTCGTATCGGATGTACGTCAGAGCACTTAAACCATTACTTTACCTAAACCGAAAAACCCTTTCAAGTTGTTAAAATCTTGAAATCAATGAGAGAGGCGACTCCCCAACAAAGTAGTCAGGAAGTCACAATAAATCAATCGAGAACTATATCGTAGAAGCGTTCTCTACTTCCTCATCATTAAAGAGGTCTTCTCCAGATCCGTCATCACAGAATTTTTGAACAATTTGTTTTACGAAAGTTCTTTCACTATCTACACCACCGGTGTTATCATACTGAGGATAAATAGACACCTCTGCTGACTCTTCAAGTGAGAACCCATCATATAGTAACCCACATAACTCAACAGTAGTACGAGTACTAATACCACTTGGGATACGAGCCGTATCTGATGATGATTCACTACGAGTTAAACTAGCTATTTTACTTACATTACTAATAGTAGTAGTATCTACATTAGGAAACATATAAGTTAGTAGTTCATACTCTTCTGATTCATTCAACATATCCATCTCAACAATAGTAAACCTATCCATCAACGCTTTGTCTAATTGACGAGTCGATGTATATTCGTTACCTATATTAGCAGTCGCAATGAAAGTAACATTTTCAGCCACCTTAATAGTGTTCTGACCATCTTGTTCATCTAACCTAAGGTAACGCTGTCCGTAATCTAATACGGTCATTAAAATATTCCATGCATCTGGATGAGCCCTAGATAATTCATCTAATAGTATCACTGCATTTGGTGTCTGAATCGCTTTAACAAACATTGATTCAGAAAAGTAAGTACCCTTACCTTCTTCAAAGTGAGTGTTTCCAATTAGTGTTCCTCGAGGGTCCTGAGTTGCTCCTAAGTTGAAGTAGTAATCAGGTCTATCTAAACTATTAACTAACGCTTTAGCCGCCATAGTCTTACCACACCCAGCAGGTCCAGTCATCATAATGTTCTTTCCACGAACAGCACTTCGAATCAAGTACTTCCATTTCAGTTCATTCATCATTAGACCGCGAGGTTTCAAGTTATATGAACCGTGTATAAAAGCCATCACCTCAGCGTGTTCAGTTGGAACCTCTACTATCGGTGCGTTTTCATCATTAACAGCAGGAGAAGGTGTATTCACATTAACTTCTTCCTTATTAAGTAATCTCCACTGGAACTTACCAGTAGAAGTAGTAAACCTTCCTAAATAACAATCATTCTCAAACGCTCGTTTACGAGTAGTTGTTGATATTTCAGAAGTTCGTTTCACACCATCAGTATCGTACGCATTAAATCTATTCCCTGATTTAACTACTTCGCACAACACCTCTGGTGAATTGTCCATCATTTTAGCCATTAATATAAGCTCCTTTTAAAATTGTTTAATTTCTCTCTCATCATCTATTATAATATAACACCATTTCCGCATGCGGGTCAAGGATTATTTTAATTTAATTTGAAGAGCGTATAACTTTCAACGCTCTGTATATGGTTACTAAAGGTGTAAGATTCCTTTCTCTTGTAACCGAGTTAGGGGAGAAAGATGTCCCCTCATAGAATGCCGTACTGACATCCCGTGTGAAATCTAATCTTTTAAATATCTCTCTCATCGTCTATACTAATATACGAAGATTCTAGCGATATATCAAGAACCAAATTGTAACAGTTTGTAACAAGACTTAAAGCGTTACTTTAGGTGTAAGTTAAGTCTTTTTTTTTATATATAGATCCCATATAATATACGACCTTTTATGCATGCAAGTCAAGGATTATCTTTAACCTTTGTAAAATAATTATAACCATTCGAGTAGCGTATCCGAGATATAGTTGTATAATACAAGTATAATTGAATGCATAAAAAAGGGCCACTGGAAAAGGAGTTAACCATAGTGGCCCTTTGTCGTGAATGGGTAGAAAGGAATAAAGACCCATTCACTAATATAACCTATTTAATTGTGGAGAGAGAACCCGGAGGGACTGAGGCTGAGCAGTTAAATCTAGTCCGAACTTCAACCAACAAAATCAGTTTCATCGTAGGACGCCAGACAGCCAATAGTATGCGGGTATCTCTCAATTCTTATACTAATATACAACTATTATGGCATATAAGTCAAGCCTTTTCTTAAAATTCTTCTGTTAAATATAGTGATATACAACAGCCCATATAAAACCAACTAACCATCACGGCCATCACACTAACTACATCTATAAATAATAATTCTGTTAACATTCTTTCTCTCTCTAACACTATAATATACGACGCTTTGTGCATGCGGTACAAGCTTTTAATTGTAACAGTTTGTAACCATTGGTGTGATATTTAAGGGGTGTTTTGGTCACAAATAGAGTATGTATAGTACAAGTATACGAGCGTATTGTATTTTTCTACACAGAAAACTTGTATTCTACACTATGTATATGTACTATCTATCACCATTCCTCACACACAAAGTTATCAATAAGTTATCAACAATTCATTATGTTGATAACCTCAAATATGTTGATAACTCAAGCTCTGCTTGGTCTTCTCACACTCAATAGTCTAACACACATACTTTGCTGGACTCACACATCATACCACATAAAACTCTATATC